>Ga0068855_100006356_pt1 | contig 14400 bp, 13 predicted proteins | sample KBSCornC52_FD_66592 | JGI IMG/M metagenome (GOLD analysis project Ga0068855, IMG submission 66592) | Corn rhizosphere microbial communities from Kellogg Biological Station, Michigan, USA - KBS Corn C5-2 | ecosystem: Host-associated > Plants > Roots > Rhizosphere > Soil ... | reverse complement strand
CGCCGACGGCAAGACCAAGCTCAAGTCACCCAGCGGCACGTTGAGCACGGCGGAAGCGATCTCCGTGGTCAATCAAGGCCTGAGCCTCGCCGCGCATTTCGGCGATGGTTCTCTGCGGGCGGCAGATCTGGCCGGCGGGGTGCTCGGCGCCGTCGTGAAGGATCCGGTGCAGGACAAAGTGGTCTGGCAGGAATATCTCGAGACCGTGGTGAAAGAGCGTAATGGCTGGAAGGACTTGTATCGCGCCTGCCGCGAACTCAGCTAGCCGTCCCCGCCATGCAAGACGTCGCCTCTCTTCATGCCCGCCGCGTGGCGCAGCTCGCTGCGACTCTCGCGGCGCGAATTCCGTTGCAGTATCTACGCGATCCGCGGTTGCTCGATCACGTCGCGGCCCGCTGGTGCGAACGGCAGCGGGTCTGGCACGGTCCCGCACATCTCCTCGCGCTGCTCGACGAGATCGAAACGCTTCCGCCCGGCACCGATCGCGACATTCTCCTGCTCGTCGCGCTCTATCATGATGCCATTTACGATCCGCGCGCGGCGAACAACGAAGAAGCCAGCGCGGCTTTGTTGCTGGCGCATGCGGTGGAACCGCAGGACACGATCGTCACGCAGGCCGCGGAAATCATCGAGGCTTCCAAGTGGTCGCAACCGCCCACGACGCCACTGGCCCAGCGGTTCTTTGCCATGGATGCGCGCCAGCTCGGCGACGAATGCCCGCTGCAGGAACGTCTCGCTTACGAGCGAGCCATCTTTCGCGAATACCAATGGGCCGATTGGACGACCTATCGCACGAAGCGCCGCGAGTTCCTGCAAAGCTGGGCGCGGATGTTTCCCCAGCATCAGCACGGGGTCGCGGAGTGCTGCGAGCTTCTCGCCGGCCTGCGTCCCCGCGTCGCGATTTATCCCGGCAGCTTTGCGCCGTTCCATCTCGGGCACCTCTCCATTCTGCGCCACGCGGAATCGGTCTTCGACAAAGTCATCGTGGCCGTGGGCGTGAATCGGCAGAAAGCCGGCGCGGTGGAGATGGCCCAGGTGCGTTCGGCGGAATTGCAGGCGCGGCTGCGTTATCATGAAGTGGCTGCCTTCACCGGCTTGCTGACGAGTTTCGTCGAGCAAATGGAATTGCCCGTCACCGTGGTGCGTGGGGTTCGCGACGGCACGGATCTCGAGGCGGAACTGCGCTTTGTGCGTTTCCTCAACGAGCTGCGCGCCGGGACCGGCGTGGTCTGGATCAGTTGCGAAGCGGAATACCAACACCTCAGTTCCAGCGCCATTCGCGAGTTGGAAGCCATCGAGCCCGGAGCGGGGGAACGCTACGTGCCCACGACGGCGACGATCTACGATCTCGCCGGTGAGAAACAGCCGGGCGTCGCGTGATGAGCACGGAAACTCATATTCTCGGCATTCGCCATCATGGCCCCGGCTCGGCGCGGAGTGTGGTCGCGGCGTTGGAGGCGATTCGCCCGCAGGTCCTCCTCGTCGAGGGGCCGCCGGATGCCGATGAACTTCTGCCGCTGGTCGCGCACGCGGAGATGCGGCCGCCCGTCGCATTGCTCCTCTATCGTCCCGATGAGCCGAAGCGTGCGGTGTTTTATCCGTTCGCAGCTTTTTCACCGGAATGGCAGGCGATCCGCTGGGCCTTGGGGAATCAGGTGCCGGTGCGCTTCATGGACCTGCCGCAGCGCCATCGCCTGGCCCTCGATGCCGAGGAGCGGGAAGACGTCGTGCCCAATGAGTCGGATCGTCGCGTGCGGCGCGATCCGTTTGCCCTCATCGCCGAGGCCGCGGGATTCGCGGACAGCGAACGTTGGTGGGAGGAGCAGTTTGAAAAGCGCCATGCCGGTCCCGAGATTTTCAAGGTGGTGCTGGAACTCATGACCGCCCTGCGCGAGGAGCAGCCCACCGAGCCTTTGGATCTGCGGCGTGAAGCGTGGATGCGGCAGACCATGCGCGAGGCGCAGAAGGAAGGGCACGAGCGGATTGCGGTGGTCTGTGGCGCCTGGCATGCGCCGGCGCTGGCGACGATGCCCACGGCGAAGAGCGATGCGGAGGTGTTGCGCGGACTGCCCAAAGTCACTGTCGCCGCGACCTGGCTGCCGTGGACGCATCGGCGGCTGACCTTTGCCAGTGGATACGGCGCGGGCATTCATTCGCCGGGCTACTACGAGCATCTCTGGACGCTGGGCCACGATGGCCAGTTGGCGACTCGATGGATGACGCGTGTCGCTCATTTGCTCCGGGCGGAGGATTTGGAGAGCTCGACCGCGAGCATCATCGAAGCCACGCGTCTCGCGGAGACGGCGGCGATTTTGCGTGGTTGTGTGGTCCCGGGGCTGGCGGAATTCAACGATGCGGCGCAGGCGGTGTTCTGCTTTGGCGACGCCGCGCCGATGGTCCTCATTCGCCAGCGTCTCATCGTCGGCGAAGTGCTGGGTGGTGTTCCAGCGGAAGCTCCTCAAGTTCCGCTGCAACGTGATTTTCAAAAAGAAACCAAGCGTTTGCGTCTGCCGCCCGAGGCCCTGGATCGCAAGCTGGAGCTCGACCTGCGCAAGCCCAACGATCTCGATCGCAGCCAGTTGTTGCATCGGCTGCGCCTGCTGCAGGTTCCGTGGGGCAAGCCGGAGACGGCGCGAGGGAAGGGGACTTTCAAGGAAGCATGGACGCTGCGCTGGGAGCCGGAGCTGGAAGTGGCGCTCATCGAGAGCGCGCCGTGGGGAAACACCATCATCGAAGCGGCCACGCGCTTTACCGTCGAGCGCGCGACGCAATGCGAGACATTGCCCGCGCTGACCGCGTTGGTGGAAACCCTTCTCCTGGCCGAATTGCCCGAGGCGGTGGAGAACGTGATGCAGCGGCTGGAGAATCAGGCGGCCCTGACGAGCGACGTCGGCCACTTGATGGACGCCCTGCCGCCCCTCACCGCCGTGCTGCGCTACGGCAATGTCCGCCAGACCGACGCCACCATGGTGAGCCATGTGGTCTCCGGCCTCGTCGCCCGGATTTGCGTGGGGCTGCCGCCGGCCTGTTCCGCTCTGAACGATGACGCCGCTACGGAAATGCAAACGCGAGTGAATGCGACGCAGAGTGCGCTCGCCACGCTGGCGAACGAAAGTCTGCGCGCCACGTGGAGCGCGACGCTGCGCCAGTTGGTGGAGGATGACGCGCTCCATGGGCTGATTACGGGACGCTGCACACGGCTGCTCTTCGACGATGGAGTGCTCGGCGCGGACGAGGTGGCGGCCCGTCTCTCTCGCCATCTTTCCCGAGCGAATCCGCCCACGCAGACGGCCGCCTGGATCGAGGGTTTCCTCGCCGGGAGTGGCCTGGTCTTGCTGCATCAGATGCCGCTCTGGAATCTGCTCGATGGCTGGCTGAGTTCCCTGACGCCGGATCATTTCACCGAAGTGCTGCCGCTGTTGCGTCGCACTTTCTCCACCTTCGCTCCGCCGGAACGACGCCAGATGGGCGAACTGGCCAAACGCGGCGCCAGCTCCGCGACCACCGTGACGGCGGCGCCGGGCGAAGAAGAGATCGACGAAGAGCGCGCCAACGGGCTTCTGCCCACGTTCGCGCTGCTCCTCGGCCACCCATCGGAGATCAAATCATGAACCCTACTTCCGCGGAAGAACGTCTCCATCGCTGGCGCCTGGTTCTTGGCGCCGCGGAAAAGAGCGATGGGATTGGTTGTGCGCTCTCGCCCGACGAACTGCGCCTCGATGCCGCTCTTTCGGCGCTCTACGACGCGCAGGGCTTCGCCGGCCAGGGTGGCGGAAAGCGCAGCGCCGATTTGAGCGCCTCCTCGCCGAATGTGACTCGCTGGCTGGGCGACATCCGCCAATTCTTTCCGAAGTCCATCGTCCAGGTGATGCAGAAAGACGCTATGGAGCGGCTCAATCTCAAGCGCTTGCTGCTTGAGCCGGAGATGCTCGAAACGGTGGAACCGGATATTCATTTGGTCGGGACGCTGCTCTCACTCAATTCGGTCATTCCCGAAAAGACCAAGGCGACCGCCCGATTGGTCGTGCGCCGGGTGGTCGAGGAACTGGAACGCCGGCTGGCCAGCCCGTTGCGCCAGGCGATAACCGGCAGCCTCAACCGCTCCTCGCGCAACCGCCGGCCGCGCCACAACGAGATCGATTGGCACCGCACCATCCGGGCGAACTTGAAGCACTATCAACCCGAATACCGGACCATCGTGCCGGAGACGCGGATCGGTTTCGGCCGCAAGACGGCCGCCCTGCGCGATATCATTCTCTGCGTGGATCAGAGCGGGTCCATGGCTGGCTCGATCGTTTATTCCGGAGTCATGGCCGCGGTGATGGCGTCCCTGCGGGCGGTGCGCACGTCGCTCGTTTTCTTCGATACCGCGGTCGTCGATATGACGGAAAAACTGGCCGATCCCGTGGATGTGCTTTTTGGGGCGCAACTGGGTGGCGGGACGGACATCCATCGCGCGGTGACGTACTGCCAGAGTCTCATCGCGCGACCGGCGGAAACCATTTTCATTCTCGTCAGCGACCTCATCGAGGGCGGCAACAAGGCGCAGCTCTACCAGCGTGTCGCCTCGATTGCCGCCAGCGGGGTGAATATGATCACCCTGCTGGCGCTCGATGATTCCGGAGCGCCCTGCTTCGATCACGAAGTCGCGGGCACGTTCACCTCCCTCGGGGTGCCATCGTTTGCCTGCACGCCGGATCTTTTTCCGGACCTCATGGCCAATGCCATCCAGCGGCGCGACATCAACCAATGGGCGGCGACCCAGGGGATCAAAGTGGAGCGGGGTGAAAAGGCGGTAGCCAAAAGATGAAGACGGGAATCGATTGACGGAACAGTAAGTGTATATTAAACACGAAGTATGCAAACACCTCGCCCTCCTCATCGCCGGTGCTCGGCTCTCCTGACCGATCTTTATCAGCTCACCATGGCTTACAGCTATTGGAAAGCCGGCGTGCAGTCGAAGGAGGCGGTTTTCCATCTCTTCTTTCGGACCCATCCTTTCAAGAGTGGTTTCAGCGTCGCCTGCGGACTCGGCGACGCGATCGAATATCTTCGCACCCTGGCCTTCCGTGACGAAGAGCTCGCTTATCTCGGGACGCTGACCGGCGACGACGGCAAGCCCTTGTTCGAGCCGGCTTTTCTCGAATACCTGCGCACCATGGAGTGGTGCTGCGACGTCGATGGTATTCCCGAGGGGACGGTGGTCTTTTCGCATGAGCCGTTGCTGCGCATCCATGGACCGCTGTTGCAGTGCCAGATCGTCGAGACCGCGCTGCTCAATCTGCTGAATTTCCAAACGCTCATCGCCACCAAGGCGGCGCGCGTCTGCCTCGCCGCCCAGGACGATCCGGTGTTGGAATTTGGCCTGCGCCGCGCCCAGGGCATCGATGGCGCGCTCGCCGCCAGCCGGGCGGCCTACATCGGCGGTTGCGCAGCGACTTCGAATGTCGAGGCGGGTTATTTGTTCGGCATCCCGGTTCGCGGCACCCACGCCCATAGCTGGGTAATGTCGTTCGACACTGAGGAAGAAGCGTTCCGCGCTTACGCGGAAGCAATGCCGAACAATACCATCTTCCTCGTGGACACCTACGACACTCTCACCGGCGTGCAGCGGGCCATCGAGACGGGGCGCTGGCTCCGCGAACGCGGACATGAACTCGGTGGAGTGCGTCTCGATTCGGGAGATCTGGCCTGGCTGAGCATCGAAGCGCGGCGCCTGCTCGATGAAGCCGGCTTTCCCCAAGCCCAAATTGTGGCCAGCAATGACCTCGACGAGCAGACCATCGCGAGCCTCAAGCAACAGGGTGCGCGGATCAGCATCTGGGGCGTCGGGACCCGCTTGGTCACTGCCTACGATCAGCCCGCGCTCGGTGGAGTTTACAAGCTTTCGGCCGTCCGGGAAAACGGCGGCCCATGGCGGCATAAAATCAAGCTCTCGGAGCAAACGGGAAAGATTTCGACACCCGGCCTGCAGCAGGTGCGCCGCTTTCGCGTGAACGACTTCTTTCTCGGCGACATGATCTACGATCTCGATGCGCCCACGGAGATGAGCCGGGTGATTGTGGATCGCGTGGATCCGACGCGGCGCAAACAGGTTCCCGAGAATGCCACGGCGGAGGACCTTCTCGTTCCGATCTTCCGGCGAGGGCGTTTGGTCTACGAAATGCCGCCGATTACGGCCATTCGCGAGCGGACGCAGGCCCAACTCGCCGGCTTCCACGAAGGTCACAAGCGATTCCTCAATCCGCACGAATATCCCGTGGGTCTCTCGCCCGCGCTGCACGATCTCCGCACTCGGCTGATCCTGGCGGCACGCGAAGGACGCCAAACAGGGCCGCGGGGGGAGACACTGTAAATTCGAAAGCCTGGTGCCGCTTCCCGGTCTTGTCGGGTGGTTTGGCGCGAAAATGGGCGGAACTGCGAGCGTACGCCCAGCGCAAGCGGCAGCGTCTGCGCATGCCCCTCGGCGAACCCCGGCGCTTGCGTTGTGGAGTGCTGCGCTGCTGCGCCGCTTTTGAAATCGGTTCGCGAAAACGGGAGATCTACCAAATTTCAACAGACGGGTGAACGAAAATGTCAGCCCTGTAGAGACGGCGCTTTGTCTGACTCTTAGTCACGTTTTTGGACGCCGCTACAGATGGCGTTCCTGGGAGCGGCGATCTCCAGGTCGCCGACCGAAAGCAATGCGCGCAGCGCCACATCTTTCGGGGCATCGCTCCGCGACGCAGGCTCTTTTCTTGGAGATCGCCCATCCCAGGCGTCCCCGGCACGCGTTTCCGAAAATCGCCAGCGCGAAGCCGGGAAGATGACGCTTTTTGGTTTACGTAGTCGCTGGTGGAAACAGGGCGAACTTTTCCCATTGACTTAGTGTTATTAAAACACGAATACTTCGTGTAAGAAAAACATGAACTGTCTCGTGCTCGTCGACATCCAGAATGACTTTGTCCCCGGTGGGGCGCTCGCGGTCCCGCAGGGAGACCGCATCGTGTCCATCGTGAACCGCCTCCTGCCCTGCTTCGACCTCGTTGTCGCCACGCAGGACTGGCACCCGGCCACTCACGTCAGCTTCGCGGTCAATCATCCGGGACAACAACCTGGCGACCGCATCGACCTTCACGGCCTCCCGCAGATTCTTTGGCCTGTTCATTGTGTGCAGGGGACTGCCGGAGCCGAATTCGTTCCCGGGCTGGACCCGGAGCAATGGAACCAGATTTTTGTTAAAGGCACCGATCCCGAGATCGATAGCTACAGCGGTTTCTTCCACAATGGCCACCGTCAAGCCACCGGCCTGGGCGATTATCTGCAGGGCAAAGGAGTCACGGATGTCTATGTGGCTGGCCTGGCCACTGACTACTGCGTGAAATTCACCGTCCTCGATGCGCTGCAACTGGGCTTCGACACCTACCTCATCGAAGACGCCTGCCGCGGCGTGAACCTGCAACCAGGCGACGTGCCGCGTGCCGTGGAAGAGATGCGGGCCGCCGGGGCGCATATCGTCTACAGCGCGGACCTCCTCAACCAAGTGGGTAATGCCCGCTGATCTTTTCGTTTCACACCCAACCCCTTTCCATTATGGCTAATCCGCTCAACTTCTATCGCGTCAACGAACCGTACGGCGAATTCTCGAATTTCTCTCCGCATCCCCTGCGGCTGAAGGAACGCGTCTGGCCGAGTGTCGAACATTACTTTCAGGCGCAAAAGTTCCCGGGTACCGAGCACGAGGAACTGATTCGCAACACCGCTTCACCGATGATCGCCGCGCGCCTCGGCCGATCCCGTTCCCGTCCGCTGCGTGCCGATTGGGAGATCGTGAAAGAAGACATCATGCGCGAAGCCCTGCGCGCGAAATTCACGCAACATGCCCACTTGCGAGAATTGCTTTTGAACACGGGAACTCGCCCCCTCGTGGAACATACCACGAATGATCGCTATTGGGCCGACGGCGGTGATGGAAAAGGACTCAACCGTCTGGGTGCGCTGCTCATGGAGCTGCGTGCCGAACTCGCGGCGGAAGCCGTGCCTGCTGAATGAAATCGGTTTTCACCATGACTACAGTATCTCTTCCTGCTGATCGTGATGAGCGCCTTGCCCGTGCGCGGTTGGCGCTCGACGGCTTGTCGACGGGTGATGCTTTTGGCGAATGTTTCTTTGGAAATTACACCGAAGTTATGCGCCATATCGAGCAGCGCGACGTGCCGCCATCCCCATGGGAGTACACCGACGACACGGCGATGGCGCTGTCCATTTATCGCTGCCTCGACGAACGCGGGGAAATCGATCGCGACTGGCTGGCGGAATTGTTCGCCACAGAATTCGCGCGCGAGCCGCGTGGTTATGGTGGCACCGCGCGTTCGATCTTGTGGGCGGTCCATTGTGGTGCGGCATGGCAGAACGCTGCCAGCGAAGCGTTTTCCGGAATGGGCTCCATGGGAAATGGCGGAGGGATGCGTGTGGCTCCGCTGGGTGCTTACTTTGCGGACGATGTAGATGAACTCATCCGCCAGGCTCGCTATTCCGCCGAGGTGACGCATGCCCATCCGGAAGGCCAGGCAGGTGCCATCAGCATTGCCCTGGCAGCGGCGTGGGCGTGGAACCATCGGGATGCGGAAGGAAAGGTTGATCCCAAGGAGTTGATCGAGTTCGTCGTATCCGGCACCCCGGAGGGCGACACACATTCCCGCTTGCGCCGCGCGTTGAATATTCCCTTCGAGCGCGAAGCCGGCATCGTCGGACAGATGTTGGGCAATGGGATTCTCGTGACCGCTCCGGATACCGTGCCTTTTGCGGTTTGGTGTGCGGCTCGGCACTGCTGGGACTTCACCGAGGCTCTCTGGACGACGGCCAGCGGCTTCGGCGATGTCGATACCACCTGCGCGATGGTCGGGGGAATCGTCGCGCTGTCTGCGGGCGCGAAATCAATTCCCCCTGATTGGTTGCAAGCGAGGGGAAATCTTCCCGTCGAATAAACATGAACACAGGGATCTCAACACAGGATCGTATCCTCGGTGCGCTTTGGGGCGCCGTGGTTGGCGATGCCTTGGGCGTTCCAGTAGAGTTTCAAAACCGCTCTTCGTTGCGGGAGAATCCTGTGACGGCGATGAGAGGCTTTGGAACGCATGGTCAGCCTCCCGGCACCTGGTCCGATGACTCTTCGTTACTGCTTTGCACGGTGGATAGCCTTGCGACTTGTAGGCAGTTCGACGTCAACGACCTGGCGGATCGATTCCTTCGTTGGGGGCGCGATGGCTATTGCACACCCCATGGCCAAATCTTCGATATCGGCATCGCCACCTCGGATGCCCTCGCCGATCTCAAAAACGGAGTGTCGCCGGAAGAGGCGGGCCGCGCCGATGAATACAGCAATGGCAATGGTTCGCTAATGCGGATCTTGCCAGTGGCGCTCTGGTTTTCCAAAGCGAAGCCAGGAGAGGTGATCGTCTTCGCCCAATGTGCTTCTTCGCTCACGCACCGGCATCCGCGTTCGCAGATGGCATGTGCATTGTATTGTTTGCTGGTTCGCGCCTTGGTTCAAGGGATGCCACCGGGGAAAGCATGGTCTCAAGCCGTCGATGCTTTCAGCGCTCATTATGACCGACCGCCCTATGTCGCGGAACGATTGCATTTCCGCCTGATTGAATCAGGTAAATTGGCGGAGCAGACCGAACAGGACATCGATTCGAGCGGATATGTGATGCACACCTTGACCGCAGCTGTGTGGTGTTTGCTGACTTCCCAGTCTTTTGAGGAAACTGTCCTCAAGGCAGTCAACCTGGGAGGCGATACCGACACAACCGGCTGCGTGGCCGGCGGACTCGCGGGTGCATACTATGGCTTGGCGAGTATTCCGAGCGATTGGAAAAGTGTCCTCGCTCGCCACGCCGATATCGAATCGATGTTCGCGAGATTCTTCGAACAGCTGCCGATCGCTTCATGAAAACGACGACTCTATTCAGCTCAAACACCACTCATTAATCCCCAAATTATCCCATGCCTCATACCTACGAATACCCGCGCGCGGCGCTCACGGTGGACTGTGTCGTCTTTGGCTTCGACGAAGCAGAACTGAAGGTGCTGCTGATTCGTCGAGGCCTGGCGCCATACAAAGGAAAATGGGCGCTGCCGGGCGGGTTCGTCCGAGTGGAAGAAACGGTCGATGAAGCAGCGCGCCGGGAACTCGCAGAGGAGACCGGACTGAAAGACGTCTTTCTCGAGCAGCTCTATACGTTTGGCGCGATCGATCGCGACCCTCGCGAGCGGGTGGTCAGCGTAGCCTACTATGCCTTGGTCAAGCTCGCCGAGCATCCGGCCACCGGCGCGAGTGATGCCAGTGAGGCGGAGTGGTTTGCGGTAGCGGAGCCGCCGGCGCTCGCTTTCGATCACGCGGAGATTTTGCGCGCGGCCCTGGAGCGCCTGCGCGGCAAGGTGCGGTACGAACCGATCGGCTTCGAGTTATTGCCGCAGAAATTCACCCTTTCCCAGTTGCAGCATCTCTACGAGGCGGTGCTCCAGGCAAATTTGGACAAGCGCAACTTCCGCAAAAAAATCCTCAGCATGGGTCTGCTCATTCCGCTCAAGGAGCAGGTGCGAACCGGCGCCCATCGACCGGCCCAGCTTTTCCGTTTCGATGCAAAGAAATACGCCGCGCTGAAAAAGCGGGGCTTCAATTTTGAATTATGAATGAGAAAGAAAGAACCCGGACGAGTAAGTTTTTGAGTCTCGTCCTGCGGCATGAACCGGAGAAAATCGGTTTGAAGTTGGATCCGGCGGGTTGGGCGGATGTGGAAACGTTGCTGGCAGCGTGCCGCCAACATGGCGTGGCGGTCGAGCCCGCCGCACTGGAGGAGATCGTCGCCACGAATGAGAAAAAGCGCTTCGCGTTCAGCGACGATGGCCGGCGGATTCGAGCGAGCCAGGGACATTCCATCGAGATAGCGCTCGGCTACACGCCGCAAGTGCCACCGCTGCGCCTGTATCATGGCACGGCCACCCGCTTTCTCGAGTCGATCCGAGCCGGTGGTTTAAACAAGATGGGACGGCATCACGTACACCTCAGTGCGGAGAAAGAAACTGCGCATCAGGTCGGGCAGCGACATGGCAAGCCTCTGATCCTGGCCATCAAGGCCGACGCGATGCTGGCGGCCAACCATGCCTTCTTTCTCTCGGATAATGGCGTGTGGCTGACTGAAACCGTGCCGGCGGCTTTCATCGAATTTCCGGAAGAGAAAGTCCCACAGAGCTAAGATGAAACGTTCAACACGAGCAGAGATGGCTGTGGAGACCGTTGCGATCTGCGAAGACGGCCGTTATGTGACCGCGACGGGTGTCTCGGTCGACATTCAGGTTGCGGTTCGGGAAGCAGTTGCGGGGACCCAACTTTGCGTTCCGAACGCTTTCCGCCGGCGGACACCGAAAAGCGCCACAGCCCAGACGCGGTTTGCTATAACCGCAGAAACGACCATTGCCGCGATGCGAAGACTCTCGGCAAACGGAAGTGGATCACTGGCCTGCTTGAATTTTGCCTCGGCCAAAAATCCGGGAGGCGGCTTCCTTCGCGGTTCCGAGGCGCAGGAAGAATCGCTCGCGCGTTCTTCCGCGCTCTATCCGTGCTTGCTGGCCGCGCCGGAGTATTACGAGCGCAACCGCGCCGGTACGACATCACTTTATCTCGACCTGGCCATTTGGTCGCCGGAGGTGCCGTTCTTCCGCGATGACGACGGAGCGTTATTGGAACAGCCCTATCTGGCCTCGGTCATCACCGCGCCCGCGCCGAATACCGGTGCGATCGCCGTGAATGAGCCGACGCGGTTGAGTGAAGTGGAACCTACGTTGCGACGTCGTGCCGCTTTCGTCTTGGGCATTGCCACGGCGATGGGGACGCAGCGCCTTGTTTTGGGCGCGTGGGGCTGTGGCGTGTTTCATAACGACCCTCCCTTGGTGGCACTCGCTTTTCGCGAACTACTCAACAACGACGGAGAATTTGCCGGCGTATTCGAAGAAGTCGTCTTCGCCATCTACGATCGGTCGAACGAACAAAACGTCCTTCGCGCATTCGAAAAGGAGTTCCCATGAAACTGCCGGACAATCACGCGGAGCGGTTGGAGCGGGCACGGCTATCGCTCGAGGGGTTGGCCATCGGGGATGCATTTGGCGAGATGCTGGCCTATCAGGGCGCTTCGGCGCGAGAGCGGGTGGAGCGCGGCTTGATGGCTGGACCGTGGTTTTACACGGACGACACGGCGATGGCCCTGGGAGTTTTCGAAGTGCTGCGGCAGCGGGGGAGTATCGATCCGAATGAACTGGCGCTGCAATTTGCCGAGTGGTTTCGGAGGGAACCGGAGCGCGGTTATGGCACGATGGCGCGGTTCATTTTGCGAGGGATTTTAGCCGGGGAAAGCTGGCAGCGGGCGGCGGGTTCGGCATTTGGCGGCACGGGGTCCATGGGGAATGGAGCCGCCATGCGGGTGGCGCCCTTGGGAGCGTATTTTGCGGAAGATCTCGACACGTGTTTGCGGGCGGAGGCGGTCCTGTCCGCCGGCGTGACGCATGCGCATCGCGAAGGAATATCGGGGGCCATCGCCATCGCCACGGCGGCCGCGATGGCCTGGCGGTTGCGCGGTGTGCCGAAAGCGCAGGCGGCGCGCGAATTGTTACAGACGGTTTATGAGCGCACGCCGGATGGCGAGTTGCGCATCGGCATTGCCCGCGCGCAAAAGCTGCCCTTCTTCACTGCGCCATCCATCGCTGCCCGGGTGCTCGGAAATGGCAGTGCGGTGACGGCTCCGGATACCGTGCCCTATGTCCTGTGGTCGGCGGCGAAACACCTGGATGATTATCGCGAGGCGTTGATCGATACGGTGACTGGCGATGGCGATTGCGATACGAATTGCGCGATGGTCGGCGGCATCGTGGCGCTCTATGCGGGAGGCGAATCGATCCCGGAGGACTGGCAGGCCGCGCGGGAGCGCTTCGACTGGGAGAAAACGCCATGAGCATCTGTCCTCGCACGGGCCGCCACATTCATCCTTCGCGGATTCCTCCCCGGCATTCTTTTCAACCTCAACCCCAAACTCCTATCTCTATGTTCGGCATTCGTTTCATCAAGACCCCACCCACGACTTATCTGCTGCAATTCCGTAATGGGCGCATCGTGCGCGAAGGCACGGGATTATCGTTCTTCTATTATGCGCCGACCGCTTCCCTCGTGGCGATTCCAGTCGGAAGCAGCGATGAGCCATTCATCTTCGAAGAGACGACGGCGGATCATCAAACGATCACCCTGCAAGGGCAGGTGACTTATCGGGTGGCCGAGCCGCGGAAGCTGGCTGGGTTGATGAATTTCACCCTGGCGCCGCATGGGCGTTATCTCTCGGAAGATCCCGAGAAATTACCGCAACGGGTAATCAATCTCGTCCATGTGCTCGCGCGCGGGGAGTTGGAGAAACTGCCGTTGCGTGAGGCCATGCGGGCGGCGGAGAGGATCGTGGGCAATGTGCGCAAGGCGCTGGAGACGTCGCCCGAGATCAGCGCGCTGGGGATTCAGGTCATCGGCCTTTCGCTTCTCGCCATCAAGCCGACGCCGGATACGGCGCGGGCTTTGGAAGCGGAGACGCGCGAGCAACTCCTGCTAAGGGCGGACGAGGCGATTTACCTGCGCCGCAACGCCGCCGTGGAGCAGGAGCGCGCGATCAAGGAAAACGAGCTCAACACCGAGATCGCCGTGGAGAACAAGAAACGCCAGATCCGGGAGACCCAAATGGATGCGGAACGCGCGGTGCAGGAAAAGAAACACCTCCTGGAGGACGAAGCACTGGCGGCTGGTATTACGCTGGAGGAGAAGCGCAAGGGGTTTGTCACGCTCTCGGCAGAGAATGCCCGGGCGGAAGCCGATGCCCGGGCCTATGGAGTTTCGGCAACCATGCAGGCGCTGGGTTCGGCTGATCCGCGGATTCTGCAGGCGCTGGCGAACAACGGCATGAAGCCGGAGCAACTCATCGCGGTGGCCTTCCAGGAAATCGCCGGCAAGGCGGAAAAAATCGGCCAGCTCAATATCTCGCCGGATCTGCTCCGCGAGTTGTTGCGGACCAATGGTGAACGCGCCGCGTGAACCGGCTCACGGAAAACAAGATCGTGCTGGTCGTGCGGGCGACGCGGCTGGCCGACCTGAAGGCGCGTTTCGCGACCAAACAGCAGGCGCGATTCTACGTCCGCCGGTTGGGCGCGGATTTCTCCGACTACGAGCAAGAGGACGGCACGTATCAGGAGGCGATTCGGGAAACGCAGCGCATCCTTTCCGAACTCGGCCGGGTGCACACCGTCCAGCGCGCCATGTTGCCGAATTTTGTCTTCGGGCCGGAAGATATCGTGGTGGCCTTGGGACAGGACGGCCTGGTGGCTAACATC
>Ga0068855_100006355_pt1 | contig 14401 bp, 10 predicted proteins | sample KBSCornC52_FD_66592 | JGI IMG/M metagenome (GOLD analysis project Ga0068855, IMG submission 66592) | Corn rhizosphere microbial communities from Kellogg Biological Station, Michigan, USA - KBS Corn C5-2 | ecosystem: Host-associated > Plants > Roots > Rhizosphere > Soil ... | reverse complement strand
ATAGCAGGTTTAGGTCCGTTCTTCAGTATATGATCAAGCCATTGAAAAGTGATATCTCTCGTACTGATCAGCGCTATAGGATCAACCGTATAACCACGCAACTCAGATGTACCGCCACGTTGCGCTCCAAAATGATCATACGGACCGATGATCAGATAATGATCAGCATTTTTATTGTATTTGTAATGTTCCTTTAAATAGTGAAGTGCCGAAATTTGTCCGTCGTCGTAATAACCGGTAATGGTAAGTACAGGAATATTAATATGTGCATAGTCCTGCTTATAAGGAACCATATGCTGCCAGTATTCATCATATGCAGGATGTTTCAGCCAGCGTTGTAACCATTTATTGGGTGTACCATCAATGCTGTCAATTTTACGATAGGCTACGCCACTTGCATACCACCTGTTCTGCATATTATCCCAACGTTGGGGATCATTGTAGATCTTATCATCGAGGTATTTGTTATCGGTAACATAAAAGGCCCAGCCGTAATTACCATTTAGAAAAACATTATTTTCCATAGGCAGGCCCTGACCGGGTATAGCGGCCACATAAGGAACAATTGTTTTAAGTGCCGGGTGCAAATGTTTAGTGGCTGCCCATTGTGCAAATCCATTATAGCTACCGCTATACATACCCACTTTTCCATTGCTCCATGGCTGATGAGTTATCCAGTCAATAACTTCGTTTACGTCGTCTACTTCATGCTCATACGGAACAATTTCATCGGGGCTTGCACCTTTTCCTCTTGTAAGACCTACAATACCCACGTATCCATAAGCAGCGGCTTCTTTTGCCTGATACAAATTAAAAGGCCCTGCATAAATAGTAAACAGCAGCGCAGCCGGCTGTGGCTCAGTAATGCTTCTTTTGCGAACAACTATGGCAGATAAAGTAACGCCCTGTTTGGTTTTAATAAGCACACTATCGGAGATATATCTTTTGGCATCCTGCTGTTCAAAGAAAGGAGCTGCCAGTGGTTCAATGTTTTTAAAAACCCGGTATAAACAATAGTTTTTGCAAACAGTTAAGGCATCGTTTATAGAAATGCTGTCTTTCCCTTTTTGTTTGGCAAGAGATTGGTCCAACTCGATCAGCAATGCATTTACGCCATATCTTGATATAAATGCAGTGGAGATCTGAAAGGCTGTTTTGTCGTCCCAATTACTGTAGAGTTTATATAACAGGCTCATAAAAAGGCTATCAAAGTTATGCGGCGCTGTCAGTTTTGCACTATCATACAATTCATACTGAATGCCTGCCAAAGCAGGCAAAATCATATTGCCGGTTTTGATTGCCTTTCTGTAAGCACTGATCGTTGCATTGGCAGCTTTATAATCTTCAGCAACTATCTGCAGTTTGAATAAATTAGCCAGGTAATTTTCTTCATTTGCTTCGTGGTAACCGGCCATCACCCTTTGCGACAAAAGCGGCATTATTTCATCTAACCGGCTGCTGTCGCCGGCAGCCAATTGAGGAAAATATAATTGCTGGGCACAGGAAGCTATGCAGACAATAATGCCTGCCAATAAAAGACAACATCTTTTTTTCATGGCTATACTATTTGTAAAATGATAAGGGATTAAAGACCGTTCAGATTTTTGAATTTGACCGATTGCCTGCCTGACACTTCCAGTAACTGGCCAGTTTTCAGATTTATAGTAAGGCGACCACCTGGCGCATTTTGAACCTGTTGAATATAATTAGTATTAATGATCTCCGTTCTGCTGATCCTGAAAAAAATATTGGTATCGAGTAGTTGTTCCCATTGCCTGAGAGAGCGTTTGAGCACCAGCTTCTTTTCCCTGAAATATAATCTCGAATAATTGTCGAGCGATTCAATTAAATATATTTCGCCTAATCGTATAAAATAATATTGCTCCCCGTCTTTTATGAAGATCTGTCTGTCGGCGGATGGTGCATCTGCCAACTTAGGATGTATATTACTTCTTACCTTTTCAATGGCTTTTGCAAAACGTTCTTCCCTGATAGGTTTTACCAGATAATCCAATGCATTTACTTCAAAGGCCTGTACTGCGTATTGATTCCAGGCAGTTGTAAATAAAACAGCCGGTGTACGGTCCAATGATTCCAGTAACTCGAACCCTGTTTTCTCGGGCATTTGTATATCAAGCAATAGTAGATCGGGGTGTTTGGCTTCAATCTGTTCTTTTGCCTCATCAGCATTTCCTGCTTCGCCGATCACTTCAAAATCAGTATAGTTCTTTAGCATCCCTTTTAATTCTTCCCGGGAAGAACGCTCATCGTCAATAACAATAACCGTTATCTTTTTCATACCGTGGGAATTAAAATGGTTGCTGAAATTGTTTCACCCGGTAATTCTTTTATACTGCATGTTGCTTTTCCGTTGTATTGCAAATGCAGTCTTTCTTCAAGGTTCTTTAATCCAAGTCCGGCCTGATGAGTATTATTTAGCTTACCCGGATTTTGAACATTTATTTCTATATACCCTTCTTTCTTTTCGGCCTTTATGGCTATCAAACCTCCGTTCTTTCTTTTTTCAATGCCATGTTTTATAGCATTTTCAACAAGGGTTTGAATACATAAGGGCGGAATAAACATTTCTTCCATGGCGGCATCTGCAATAATATTTACCTGCAGTCGCTCTTCAAAACGAAGCTTCTCCAATTCAAGATAATCTTTTACCAGGCTGATCTCATCTTTTGCCGGCACCAGTTTGTCGCTTTTGCCGTACAATGAATTGCGAAGCAGATCAGATAACAGGTCAATGGCTCTTCTGGCCTGAACCGGATTTTCAGTTACAAGGAATTTTATATTGTTTAGCGAATTGAAAAAGAAATGCGGATTGAGTTGTGCAGCCAGATTACTTAACTGCGCCTCTTTGGCAATAAGCATTAACCGGGCATTCTCTTTTGCGGTAGTTATTTCACGATGGGCATAGTGGTACAGATGATAGGCGAGCACCCAAATGCTCATTAGTCTTATTCCGGTAATAAAAACGGTTAACCAGTTTGAAATATAGAACTCGCTGAAATGGATATTGGGATCAGAAAAGACAACTACACGGGCGAAATAGAGTTTACCGATGATCAGGACCATATAGAGAAATGCGAGCACTATAATAGCCGGTGTAATTCTCCATATGAGTGGTTTTAGTTTTAACTGATTCCATTTTGCTTTTAGTGCAAAACTACGGTAGGCATGTGTAAGGAGTATACCAACTGCCACATCCAATATAAAATCGACGATAGCGAGTTTATAGCTGAAACTTATGGTTCTGTGGAAAGCTTCATAGCCCCAATATAATGATGCTATTACCCAGCCGATAAGCTGGCATTTCCAGTAAAGAGATATGGTTGGTTTAGCTTTCAATGACTTGTGCTTCTTTAAACCAAAGTAAGGTTTTTATCGGGAGTGCAGAAAAAACGGGTACATGAGTGAGGGGTTTGGGGTGATGAGTGATTAAAACCGAATCATAAATTCAGTTCTCCCGGCGGATTTTGTTTTCAAGGAAAATTCAAAACCGTGGTTGAGTAAGATTTCTTTTATGAGGGTCAGACCTACGCCCTGTCCGTCTTTTTTGGTACTAAAGAACGGAGTGAATAACTGATCTGCTATTGAATCAGATATACCGGAGCCTGAATCAATAATGCACATTTGTCTGCTGGCAGCATTGATAACAAACAGAATAGTTCCTTCTTCCTCTATTGCCTCTATGGCATTTTTTATGGCATTAATAAGCACCTGTTCCATTTGCTGTTCATCTGCATAAATAAAAAAAGAGGCTTCGGGAATCTGAAACTCAAACTGTATTTTCTTTTCGCCTGCCTTCATCTCCATCAATCGGGCCACCTGCATAACCAGGTGGTTACAATCAATATTCTTAGGTATGGGTTTTGGCAATCTCACCACATCGGCAAAATTGCGCATGAACACATTGAGATTATAGTTACGATCAACAGCTACCTGCAGTGCTTTTTGTAAAGGCTGATCGTTTGTATCTTCGGTTAATCCCTGCACCTTTAAGATTGACTGAAGAATTGAATTGACCGGACCAATAGTATTATTTACTTCATGCGCCATCATACGGATCACCTGACCGTATGCCTTTTTTTCTGCGGCCAGTATGTCGGTGGTCAGTTCTTCTATCATAATAAAATGACGGGGAAATCCACGGTCAATAAAATGCGATTTCTGTAATTTAAATGTATTGACGCCATTCCAGGTAATAGTTCTTGATTCACCCGATTTGATGAGAGCCATCTGTTGCATTACAGGATGACTGATTGTATAAACAGACTCGCCAATAACATCATCCTTTTCAATACCCAGCATTTGCAATGCTTTCGGATTAACCTGTTGCACCATTTCATCATAATCAAGAATGAGTATGCCGGTGGGGGAAGTTTCAACCAGTTTTTCAAGAAACAGGTGTTGCTGTTCCTGTGCAGTGCGTTCTTTTCTTAACTCATCTATCATCTTATTATACACATCAATTAACTGGTCCATTTCATATTTGCCGGTAGCAGCAAAACGTACGTTAAAGTCTCTTGCTTTAATGGCCTCTACTCCCTGAACTAACAGTTTTAATGGTTTAATCAGTTCACTGTATAACTTCCAGGATATTGCTACCGAAAAAAGAATGACTAGCTCGGAGATAATAAAAAAGATGGCGCTTTTTCTGAAAATATAAAACGACAGCACCAGAGCAACCAGGTGCACGACAATAACAAACAACAGGTATTTAGTCTGCAGTTTCATCGTAAGGAATACCATATTTTTCGAGTCGCCGGTATAAGGCGCTTCGGGTTAATCCTAATGACCGTGCAGCTTTGGAGATCCTGTTACTATGAAATTCCATTGCTTTTTTGATCATCAGCACTTCCATTTCTTCCAATGTTAATTCGCCTACTTCGGGCAACCGGTTACTGCTTTTTTTATTGAGTGTTAATTCAAGCTGTGACCTGAAATCTTCAATATTTAATTGATCGTTCTTGCTGACCAGTATAGTTCGTTCAACCAGGTTTTTCAACTGACGGATATTACCCGGCAAAGGCAATTGCATGATCCACTTCATGGCTTCACGACTTACTGATAAAGAAGGCCGTTTATATATTTCTTTCAGATTATTAACAAAGAAATCAACGAGCAGCGGAATATCTTTAGGTCTTTCGCGTAATGGCGGCAGTTTAATGGTAATAAGGTTGATCCTGTACATAAGGTCTTCGCGAAAGCTGCCCTTGCTTACCATTTCATCGAGGTTACGATTGGTGGCACAAATAACGCGCATATCTACCGTTTTTGTGCGGCTGCTGCCCAGTACTTCATAGGTTCTGTCCTGCAATACCCGTAGCAACTTAACCTGACTACCCGCATCGAGATCGCCTATTTCATCTAAAAAAATAGTTCCTTTATTAGCCATTTCAAAACGCCCCATGCGATCGCTGCGGGCGTCGGTAAACGCGCCTTTTACATGACCGAACATTTCGCTTTCGAAAAGTGAGGTAGCAATACCACCCAGGTTCACTTTAACAAAAGGTTTGTTACTGCGAAGGCTATTGTGGTGAATCGCTTCTGCAATCAGTTCTTTACCGGTTCCGCTTTCGCCCATGATCAATACAGAAGCATCGGTAGGCGCCACCCGTCCGATCGTTTCAAGAATATTGAGCATACCCGGGTCTTCGCCTATGATATGTTGAAAATTATACAGGCTGTCTATTTTCTTTCTGCCAAAATGCTCTGCTTTTGTATGTTGCAGATTTAACAGGGTTCTGATACTTTGCAACAGATACTCGTTGTTCCAGGGTTTATTGATGAAATCATTCGCGCCCATTTTCATACCCTGTACTGCCAGTTCAATGGTTGCCCAGCCGGTAATAAGTATAACAGGAATGGCAGGATGTTCTTTTTTTATTACTGCCAGTAGCTGCATACCTTCCACACCCGAAGTTTCTATGGAAAAGTTCAGGTCGAGGATGATAAGGGAAACGGACTGTGTTTGCATAACAGTTAATGCTTCGGCTGGTGATTCGGCAGCAGCAACGGCATAGCCTTCCTGTTCAAGTAAGAACCGGAGGGAGGCCCGTACTGCTATATCGTCGTCGATTATTAGTATCATATTGTTATGATGAAAACGCAGATCAATCTTTGCGATCTTTGCGTCTTCTCTGTGTCCTTTGCGGTGCTAATAGCGTGGATAATAGCACCGCAAAGATCGCTAAGGAGACGCAAAGAACGCAAAGTCTGTTCAGATCCCTCATATTTTATCAATCCTCATGCAAAGCAACTGCCGGATAAACGGCAGCGGCCTGTTTGCCGGGATATAATGAGCAAAGTAATACCAGCAAATAAATGAATAGTATGGCCAGGATCAGCGCCTTTATGTAAACGATTGCCGGCAGATCAAAAATCCTTAATAACGGGAACTGTACAGCCAGAAAGCAGCCTGCCAATAAAGAAATAGTAGCCAGTACCAATGCTTCAGCAACCAGTTGCCACGATACAGCATTACCGGATGCCCCTACAGCCCGGCGTAAACCGATTTCAGCCCTTCTTTTACTGATATTATACCATAGCACGCCAAATAAACCAAGCGTTACGTTTATGGTTAAAAAACCAGCTACTACTAAAAGCACGATCACCGGTGTAAGATAAAGCAGATTTACTCTTTTTCTGGTATTGGTAAGATGATCTATGCCTATGTTTGCATTTTTCATATAGTTCGATACTGTTTTATACAAACGGCCTTCAAATGTTGCATTGGCATCGGGCGACACTTTAATAAGCATTCTACTTAAAGAACGATAAGATGCAGTATCGGCCCTATTAAAAACAGCGAGACCACCGTTGGTATAATCACCGAACTGTTTAATGTCCTGTACTACACCTACTACAAGCATTTTATCAGTTGGCTTGCCGCCGCCAAAGAGTTTGCCTATAGCCATGCCATCTCCAAAAAGCTTTTCTTTTAAAGAAGCGTTAATAACAACCGGACGGTTCTTCAAAACTGCATCCTGTTTATTAAACCATCGCCCTTCCAATATTTTTGCATTGAGCACATTTTTATAATCGTCGTCAACAAAGTACCAGTCAATGCCGTTAAAATGTCTGCCATTATCATCAAATCCGCTTTGCGACATAGACATTGAAAAAGGAATATTGGTGGTGCTGAAGGTGAGATCTTTTACCTGTGGCATGGCCTTTATTGTTTGGCGCAAGGTTTCGTAAAACAAAGAAAGAGAGTCGTTATTATTTGTTTGAAGTGTATTGTTGTAGTTAATTACCCATACATTTTCATAGTCGAACCCCAATGGCTTTTTATAATTCCGGTAATAATATACCATCATAGTAAATACAGCAAAGAGTACCAGGAAAGAGACAAAGATCTCAACCATCAATAAAAAATTCTGCTTTCTTTTATTCCAGATGAGTTTAAATAAATGAGCAAACATATTTTTCAATTAAATAATGAACAAATACCAGCATTACAGGCGTGCCACGGTTTTGGAACCGTGACACGCTTTCATCATGCTTTTAAAGCCGCAACAACATGTAACCGCGACATGCGCCATGCTGGGTATACACCTGATAGCAGTCCGAACACCAGGCAGGTTAATAAGGCTATACCCAATACCGTAATATTCAAGGATAATGACAAATTCGGAACCGGCTGTATTATATTAAATATGGTAATAACTATAAATGACAAAATGGTTCCAATCAGTCCGCCTATTAATGTAAGAATGCAATTTTCAATTATAAACTGGTACACCAGGGTTTTGGAAGATGCGCCGAACGCTTTTCGTACGCCGATCTCTGAGGAGCGTTCCATAATACGGGTAATATTAATGTTAACCAGGTTGAGTGTTGGCAATAACATTATCAGTAAAGTGAATATACCAATTACTGCATATGCTATGGTAACTCCTGAAGTTCCTTCATGCCCGGTTCGTAAAAAGCCCATCAGATAAGTATCTGCGTAACAGTATATTTTATCATACATGTTACTGCTCATAGGTACCTTTGAAATCAGCTGTTGAAATTCCTTTTGCATTTTTGGTACATCCGACGGCGAAGCCGCTAATAGTATTCCCAAATACTCTCCACGATATTCTTTAGTATTGTAATTTGTTTTTGAAACAGTATAGGGTAGAAATATATCGCTGTATAAAATATAATTGGTTATGGGAGCACTTTTTACTACTCCGCAAACCTTGTACTTTACATTGTCGGCTTCAATGTATTTGCCAATTACAGAAGGCGCATCGCCAAAATATTCCTTTTTTAGATCTTCTGTGATAACAGCAACCTGTTCACTGTTGTCTATCTGCTGTTGGGTAAAAGGTTTTCCCTCCCTAAAATCATAGCCCGTCACTTCCCAGAAAGCTGCGTTGGTATATTTATACCTTACGTCTATTTTTTTATTATTTATATATGTGTTAGTAGCATTACTGCCCGAATGGATCGCAACTTTAACGGCCGTTTTTAAACTGCCTACATAGTGATTTAAGAAATAAAAGGATAACGGGCCGCCGTTTCTATCATTCTTACCTACTTCTTCTATTGAATTAATATATAGTGAACGGTCTCTTTTTTTATCGGGGTAATCATCATTGGCCACTTTATCTATAAGGGCAGTCAATACCATAAGGATAGTTAGTGTAATGCTGATGCCAAATAAACTGATGAACGTAAAGAATTTCCTTCTTCGTAAAACTGCCAGAGCAATTTTGAAATAGTTTTTAAGCATGTTATGTTGTTTGTGCGTATGATGAAACACTACGCGCGGAGACTGATCTGTGAAACGATTATTGAACCTGCGAACCATCAAACAGGCGAACGAGCCTGTGGGTTTTGCGGGCCATATTTTCGTCGTGTGTAACCATTACAATGGTAGTTCCGGCTGTTTTATTCAGATGAATAAGAATTTCCATCACTTCATTTCCCATGGCGCTATCGAGGTTGCCGGTTGGCTCATCGGCCAGTATAATATCAGGCATACCTACAATAGCGCGGGCAATGGCAACACGTTGTTTTTGTCCGCCCGACAATTGCGTTGGAAAATGTTTTACCCTGTTGCCCAGTCCCACTTTTTCTAATGCCGAGAGCGCCAGTTTCTTTCTTTCAGAAGCTGTACATGGCCGATAGAGTAGGGGCACTTCAACATTATCCAGTACTTTCAGATCATTGATCAAATGATAGCTTTGGAAAATAAAGCCCAGCCTTTTATTTCTGAAACCGGCGAGTTGCTTATCTGATAAATGATCTGTTTTATGATCGGCTATTTTCAGCTCACCTTTGGTGGGCGAATCGAGCAGGCCGATGATATTTAACAAGGTGCTTTTGCCGCAACCCGACGGGCCCATTACCGACAGGAATTCACCTTTTGCCACATGCAGGCTAATACCGTTCAGTGCCATGGTTTCTACCGTATCGGTACGGTAAACTTTTTCGATGTTGTTTAAATGTATCATGGAGTGGAATTGATTTTATTTATAAAGGATCTTTTCATTCTTTTCAAAATCATATAATGACAGATAACGCAACTGATAATACGATCCCCAAAAATCACGAAGCGCAGCAATATAATCACGCTTAGCCTGGTCCTTTTCCTGAAAGGCAATACTAAGGTCTGTAATACTTAAATTGCCCAACACGTAGCGGTTTTTCGCGATCTGGTATTTTTCACTGGCGATCGTATCGGCACGGGCACTAAGCGTCAACTGATCATGCATCATGTCGAACAGGGTAACCTGTGTTACGATCTGCTGGGTAAAGATCTGTTTATCCTGTTCAACCGCATACCGGGTGAACTGCTGATTTGCCTCGGCTGTTTTCGTTCTTGATTTTGATCTGCCCCAATCCAATATAGGAATGGTGAAATCCAGTTGTACCAATTGCTGGTCCTGCGGAGCATGATATACTTTCGCTAACTCCGCTGCACTTTTTGAATAACCCAATCTGGCAGTTAATGTAGCATTTAAACCGTTATCGCCTTTTGCTTTGGCAACATCTCTTTTTGCTTCTGCAATACGCCTTACAAAAGCAATCGCATCCGACCTGTTTTCATATGCTTCTGCCACTACCTTTTCGGTAGTAACACTCATTTGTATTACAGAAGCCGGCACCTGCAGTTTTATATTTTCCTGACCCGTAAGGCCGGTAAATGAACGCAGGTTTAAAGTAGCTATCTCCATATCGCGACGCGCAATACCCACAGCCTTTTGTGCTTTTAACTGTTCCAGTTCCAGCTGAAGGATTTCATTTCTGGTTATTTTACCAAGTTCTAATTTTTCATTGGCGATCGCCTGGATCTTTTGTGTATTGTTCAAATTGGTTTCGGCTATCTGTAAATTCACCTGCGCCAGCAACAGATCAAAAAAATAACCGCTTGCAGTAATCGCAACCTGTTCCAGTGATTCAATATAAGCTTGCCGGCTTTCATTAAATTTGAGGGGTTCTATTTTTTTATCCCACCTCAGGGAATTAAATTGCCACAAAGGCTGGCTGTATCCAACCGCATATGGTACGCCATTGTATAAGGTGTTATGCCGGTCGAAGTCATCAAACCGCTGAAGCTGTGTGGTGCCAAATATAGTTCCGCCGGTAGCAGCGATACTCTGACTAAAGGAAAGATTCAGATTCGAATTGTTATTGTGAATGGGTTGGAACAGGATGCTTCCATCAGGTTGCAATACCTGTGTGAATGTTTTACTATATGCAGGCAATGTACCGTTAAGCGATAACTGCGGTTGGTAATTGGAACGGAATGTGCGCCATACCCAGTATTTTGTTTCCCTCACGGTCGCTGCCTGTTTTGACGCAATAGACTTTTCCTTTGCCATAGCAACTATTTCCGGTAAAGAAAGTGTGATAGTATCAACAGGCGTTTGGCTATATACTTTATAAAAGAACATGCAGGGTAAAATAATAATGAGCCTTATTTTTACCGCAGAGGTGGGGCGACGCAGAGAAAGTTTATAAGTTCCTCTGCGCCTCAGCGTCTCTGCGGTTACAGTATTCAAATACATTGATTAATTATTGATAGTTATTTCCTTTACATTTTTGTATTCGCTCATATCTGAGGTAATGACCACATCACCCGGTTTTACATTGTCTTTCAACTCCACATAATCAAAATTCGACATACCGATATGTACCCTTCTTCGTTCACCTTTTCCGTTATTCATTACAAAAATGTCCTGTACATCAGCTCCTTTAAAAGCCGGCCCATTGGCTACCCTTAAAACGTTATTATGCATGGCTGTTACCAGATATACATCTACCTTCATATTGGGCCGCAGCCATTTGTTGTTGTGTTCGTTCAATGATATATCGAAAGACATAATACCATCCTGCACAGAGGGATATACATTGGTAACCGTTCCCCGCAACTGGATCTCATTAATGCGGATAATAGCGGTAAGACCATTGCGCAACTGATCGATATAGCTATCGGCAATGCTTCCGGTAACCTTAAAGCTGCCCAGGTCGGCAATATGCGCCAGCGGTTCTCCTTCTTTAATAGCGGCGCCAATATTTTTATTTACCCAGGTAACCACACCCGAACGGGTGGCTACAATACTGGCCAGTTGCAGTTTACGCTCCAGGTCGCGCAGATCGTTAGTCTGGATCTGAGCGGCGATCTCCGATTCGCGTATTTCCATTTTCATGGTTTGCTGCTTATTGGTAATTTCATTTTCCAGTTGCTTTTTCTCCAGTTGAGCAACCTTTAAATTCAGCTCCGCCTGTTCAATATCTTCTCTTGTTCCACCGCCTGCCTTGTATAATCTTTTCGCATTTTCAACCGCCGCCTGCAAACTATTTATCTGTAACTGCTTGATATCGTTGTTCGATTTCAGATCATAAAAGCTTTTGTCCAGTTCCAGCTTCAGTTTTTGAATGCTGTTACGTTTCGATTCCAGTTGAAATTTCAGGGTTTCCCAGGCCAGCTGGGTAGCAGTTTTGTCGAGCATTAAAACTGATTCTCCTGTTTTTACAGGACTACCGGCGTCGAGTAAAACCTTTTGTATGGAAGCATTAACCGGGCTCGTAATTATTTCTTCAAACTCGGGGAGTACAATTCCGGATGCCGTAATGGTATTTTCAACGTTGCCTTTTTCCACGATGGCGGTTGTAATAGAAGATTTTTTTATATCAGCGCTCAGGAATGATCGCAGCAGCCAGCCTGCTGTAGTCAAAAAAACTATAATGAGTACCGTTATCAGTACTATTTTCTTCCTTCGGCTGGCGGCTACTTCATCTTCTATGGACCTGTCCATACAGTTATTTTAGAACCAAAAGGTTCCAATACAAATGCCAAACGCAAGTCGTTTATAATCAGTAGAATATGGACTTATCGCTTTCAAAAAATGTCCGATTCCGGACAAAATGGTTGAAACCGGAAAAAGGAAACGGAACATCTTTTGTTATAAGAGCGGGCAACGGTCAGGCAAACAATTCCGTCAAATAGATTGTTCCTGCTTGCGACTTAGGTAATACATTAGTTATACCTTGTTCATACTTAAAGCGCACTTTTCTGCTGAAAGTGCGCTTTAAGTCCGAAGGAAACATTAACAAGGTATCATTCAGGTATAACCCCGGGAACAGATAATCCGGCATTTTATGGGGTAAATAATTAACAATTTATTTCAGGCCCCTTGTTATCTGTTCGCGTAAATATTATGAAAAAATAGTACTTTCAAAAACCGGGTACAGCTATTTATAGCCGGAAAATCAATAAGTTTTAAAGGAAAGAATAAAATAACAGTATGAATCGTAAGATCCATCTGGCCAGAATAAAATAAAAAATATACAGATGAAAAATAGCTTTGTTTTGTTATTGCTACTCGCTTCTATTACAACGTTCGCACAAAAGAAAGATGAAACAGTTACTGACCAGTTTAAAAGGATCAACACGGCAGATGAGGCGCAAAAGTATGTTGAAGCCCATCCCGAACTAAAGCCGGCCATTCTTCACCTGCAGCTGGGCAGAGATTCAAGCCTGATCGAAAAGCGCTTATTGCGGCAAAAGCAGGGTGATGTTTTTTCGGTTGGATATGTTACCTACAAGGTTATTGACGCCAAAGAATCGGTTGCCTATCGCGCAAATTACATTTTCCTCGATGGAGGCTCCCTGTCTAATTCAGAAGTAGACAGTCTGAAGAAAATAATCGTGCAAAAGGCAAATGCCGGCGCCTCTTTCACGCAGCTTTCTGACCAATACACCATGGATGGCAATACAACTCATGGCGACACCGATTGGTTTTTTGGCGAGCTTACGTTCCCCAAAGAGTTTCAGGATGCCGTAGCCGCGCATAAGCTCGGTGATATCTTTTTTGTAGATGTATCCGATAAACAATGGCATTACATAGTTAAAAAAACATATGATGACCGCGTACAGAAAGAAATTACAGTACTGCGGGCAAATGGAAGATAATTATTGATCCCGGGTTTAGGCCACGGGTTATACATAACTAATATATACGAGCAAAACAGTCACGCTTAGCGTGACTGTTTTATTTTACCTATATATAACGCCTATAATACTACTACAACCTTTCCAACGGTTCTGCCTGTTTCTACATACAAGTGGGCATCTGCCATGTTTTCAAAAGCAAAGGTTTTTGATACATGCGACTTTATAATGCCGCGTTGCAGATAATCGGCAATTACCTTCATATCGGCGCCGCTGGATTCCACCATAAAGAAAAAGCCATTTATGCCTAATGGTTTGGACTTTTCAGCTACTCCTCCGCTTGCTGCTGAAGGTAAAACGATCAATGTGCCGCCGCGTTTTACCAGTGGCAGGGAACGATCTATATTATCGCCACCAATGGCATCGAGGGCAAAGTCAATATTTTTTTCATGTGTTTCCAACTGATTGGTGTGGTAATCGATATGCTCATCGGCACCCAGACTCAATACAAAGTCTTTGTTTTTAGCAGAAGAAGTTCCGATAACATAAGCTCCCATATGTTTTGCCAGTTGTACAGCAAAATGCCCTACGCCGCCTGATGCAGCATGAATAAGTACGCGGTCGCCTGCTTTTATTTTATACTGATGGGCGACAGCCTGGTAAGCAGTTAACGCCGCCAATGTAGCTGCAGCTGCTTCCTCATGTGAAATAATAGCCGGTTTCAATGCCAGCTGGTTTGCGGGCGCGGCCACATACTCAGCATAGGCTTTGCCCGATCCGGGAAAATTAACCATTCCAAATACTGCATCGCCCGATTTAAACAGGTCAGACTTTGATTCGGTAACAATGCCGGAAATATCCCATCCTATTATTATCAGTGGGTCCTGTTCTTTCAGGCGATTATACTGGGCCTTGCCTGCCCGGGTTTTCAGATCTACGGGGTTAATACTTATGGCTTTAACCTGTACCAGTACTTCACCTTCCTGAATAACTGGTTTT
>Ga0068855_100006354_pt1 | contig 14401 bp, 14 predicted proteins | sample KBSCornC52_FD_66592 | JGI IMG/M metagenome (GOLD analysis project Ga0068855, IMG submission 66592) | Corn rhizosphere microbial communities from Kellogg Biological Station, Michigan, USA - KBS Corn C5-2 | ecosystem: Host-associated > Plants > Roots > Rhizosphere > Soil ... | reverse complement strand
GATCACTCGGAGGCGTCACGTGACGCTTCATCCAGGCCCAACGGCCACTGCCAACTCATCGGCACAGGAATCACCTTAAATACCCCGATTCGCTGTCTTGACAATGGGGGTCACTATAGTTTGCCATGAATGCACCGGAGTAGCCAATCGACTGTGCCGTAAGCCGAGGGAGGAGGTGACAAGCAGTACGTCCCTTCAGGTTTACGAAGCCTTAAGGTTCTTCAGATCGGGAAAGAGGTTGCCTACCTCAGCATTGAGAGCAATCGCAATCTTCATTAGATTAATGGCCGAGACATTTCGTTCGCCGCGCTCAATTCCGCCGTAGTAGGCCCGATCAATTTCGGCAAGCATGGCGAACTCTTCTTGAGATGCCCCGCTTTCCTCCCGGAGTCGTCGAATGCGCTCACCAAGTGCAACCAGACGGTTATTCTTCACGTTTTGAGTATAATTGCCAACGGGCTATAGTTCCACGGCTTATGAGGAGCACATTTCGAGCCCAACAATTGCACCCGGATCCAGCTTGACGGTGTCTGGGACACCCGGGAATGTTCCATGCCGCCCAGCGCCCTCACGATGAGGGGCAGACTGCGAGACAGTGCTCGTCCCGACGGTGGGAAGGGGATCACCGATTTACCCCGATAGAATTCCACATATTTTCGCGACTCAGGAACTATCCGTCCGCCTTCTCGCGCTATAATGTAGACGCACATCTACTTTCCCGCGAAGGAGGACGCCATGACCGCGACCGCAATCGAAATCACACCCCAAATCTCGGACCGCCAGCTCGCCGCAAACCGCACAAACGCACTCCAATCCACCGGACCGCAGACACCGGCCGGCAAACAGCGCGCCTCCGCCAACGCCGTCAGGCACGGTTTCCTCGCCCGCGTCCTCCCCGAATCCACGCCCGGCTGGAAGAACCTTCTGGAAGGACTCTACAGATCCCTCCGCCCCGCCGACGAGACCCAGCAGCTCCTCGTCGACCAGATCGCCATCGCCTACGTCCGCCTCTCCCGCATCTATGAGGCCGAACAGCGCGCCCACAAGCTCCCGCCCTACGTCGCCAACCACATCGAAGAGCTTCAGCACAACGCCGAGAAGGCCCACCCCTCCGCGCGACAGTACCTCGGCACCATCGTCGGCATCGCCCGCGACCTCGGCAATCTCCATCTCGCCAGCGCCTACTACGGCAGCAACGCCGCCCGCACCATGGCCCGCTACGAATCCACCCTCAATCGCCAGATTCAGCGCAACCTCCAGTTCCTCTGGCTCCTCCAGTCCCGCTCCCAACAAAGCGTAGACGAGGCCGAGCCTGCCGACCCGCCGCCCTTCTACCCCTTCGACCCTCCGAGCGAATCAGACCCCGATTCACCCGATTCATGCGCATCAGCCAGTTCCGAGCCGCCAATCCCATCCGAGCCACCCGCCGAATCAACCCTTCAAACGGCAATTACAGCCCCCGATTCGCGGCCCACCGACTACGACCCCGGCTATGCGAACGAGATGGCCGGCTACGACCCATCCGGCTCGATTCAACGCCGCGCATCCCGATCCGGGCCGGCACGCCGAAGCCGCGGGAGGTGAGTCCAGCCAAAATGGGTTCGTTTCGCAAAGACACATAACTCACACAACACCGGCGCCCCCATCCACGTGATTCCAGTGGACCGAACCCTGCCGCTTCCCAGGCCAGCGCCCGCGGCCCGGCCCCGGCGCCCGCATATCGAGAGTAAGACGAGGAGAAATTGCCGACGCAGGTCGGCAAACGGCGCGCCGCGCCCCGAAGCGGCAGGGTTCAGCCTGCCGATCAATTGCGCCCAAACAGCCCGGCAAGCTTACCGGAATCGCGGATTCGCCCTTCAGAGAATACTTGTTTTTGGCGATAATACGGGTGTGGATATGTACCAGCGCCACGCCGGAGACACGGATCGTCTCCATATCACGCACAGGAGGCGCGGGCGGCGAATGATGGGCACGAACGCCGCGTCAAAAAGAAATACATGCCGAACGAGACCAACCGGCGGTTGTCGGATCAGGAGATTCACGCCCTCCTGCGAGAGTACAAGCTCACGCGCCGGCAGGCGATACGCGACCGCATTGTAATGCAGTATGCCAACCTCGTCGAATCGATTGCGAGACGATTCGCGGGGGCGGCCGAACCAACCGAAGACCTGGCGCAGGAAGGATATATCGGACTAATCACCGCCGTCGATGGCTACGACGCCGACAAGGGAGTGAAGTTCAGCACCTACGCAACCCACTTCATCATCGGGCAGATCAAGCACCATCTGCGGGACCGGGGCAAAATAATCAAGGAGCCTGCCTGGCTGCAGGAGCTCAATCAGAAAGTCACCAAAATCGTAGAATCACTCTCCCAGGAGCTCGGCCGTCCCCCCACGAACGGTGAGATTGCCAAGCTGATGGGGATGCAGGAAGAGGCCATTGCCGACCTCATGACGAGCAGAGAGGTCTTCAAGGTCGCGTCGCTGGACGGCGGAACAGAGCAGGATGACGAATCGAGCTCGACCTATGACATCGATCGCGTCAAGGCCGACAAAGCCGTCCATTTCCAGCTCCCGGTCGAGGAGAGACTGGTCCTCGAAACGGCCATGCGAAAGCTCAAGGAGCTCGAGCAGACCGTCGTCCAGGAATTCTACTATAGAGACAGAAACCAGACCGAGATCGCCCGCAACATGGGCATCTCCTGCAACTACGTGTCCCACATTCTTCGGAATTCGACGAAGAAGCTGAAGAAGATTCTGGTCACCGATGAGATCAAGGACGCGCAGATGGCGGTGAGCCTCGTGCGCAAGAGGGGCAGCGGGCCAGGGAGCGCCGACGAGATGTCTGTCGTCGACAATCTCACCCGCCTCTACAACCGGCGCTACTTCGACACCCGGCTGGAAGAGGAGCTGAGCCGCGCCAGCCGTTACCAGCTGCCCGTCGCGGTGCTGCTGGTCGAGCTGGAGGGCTGGGACCAGATCGGTCGCGCCTATGGAACGCTCCGCTCGGAGGAGACGCTCCGTACCGCGGCGGAGCTGATCAAGACGACCGTCCGCAGAGCCGACATCGTGACGCGATTCGATACCTGCACGTTTGGTCTCGCGCTGCCGCACACCGGTGCGCAGGTGGACGTCGTCGCCTCCCGGCTGGCCGACGCGCTGGGAGAGTGGCTCCTGGAGGCTGGGCATCTGGCGGGGAGAGCTCCGCTCGTGCTCAGGATGGGCTGGTCCAGCTACCCGCTCAGCGCGGGATCGGCCGGTCAGCTCGTCGAACAGGCTCATGAGTCGCTGAAGCCCGTGTCCCTGCCGGCCCAGTTGCCTGCCGCCGCCTAGCAGAACATTCGGCCGCGCTGCCCGCCGCCGCCTGGACGAACATTCGGCCCGGACCGCCGTCTCCGAAGAGAACTTCGGGGCCGCCGATCCGGGCTATTATTTGTCCGGGCTGCCGATTACGCGCTCTTTGGTAACCTGCGGCGCGCATCACCGGTATAATGGGAGAGTGCCGCGCGCGCCAGGTGGTTTCGCCGGCCCGCCACCAGGTCAATTCAACTCCGAGACAATCCTTCAGGAGGCTTACCGTGCCCGTCGTTATCAACCGATCGAGCCCGAGCGGAGGTGGAAGTCAGCCGGACAAGAACGGCGGAAAGAAATCGTCTGCCGCGGCGAAACCCGTTGCAAAGAAGAAAGCGAAGGGAGCCGACAGCTCTCCTTTCGACGATCCGCGCATCAAGATCGGCGCCCTTGCCGGCCTCATCGTCATCGCGATTCTGGTGGTCCTCTTCTCGATGGGCTATTTCAGCGGGTCGACTCCTGCCCCCGTAACCGCTCCGCCCCCCGGTCCCGCCGGCGCGGCAGGCGGGACAGCAGGCACAGGCCCCGGTGCGAGGAGCGGTCCCGGCGTCCGCCCCGGCGCGCCCATTCCGGGTAATCCCGGCGATGACACCGACGCGGCCGAAGGTGGAGCCCGGCTTCCGAAAGGCAGCGGCCTGTAGACGCGTCCAGCCGCCAGGATTACAAGCAGCAGGGCCTGAATCATGCTCCATCTGAAGTTGTCCGAGCACGATTCAGGCCTTCTTTCCACGCGCTGATCCACACCACCGATGTCCGTACGGACACTCCTCAGCCGGTCGACATCGGAACCGCGCCTCGCCCCTCGATTCCACCCCGCCCAATTCTTCACGCATCGAGCCCACGCTATCGCCTGTATTCCGCAACCCAGCCCGGCGACTTTTAACTGACAATTAACCGGACCTTAACACAACCTTAACAATCGCCGTCCATAATAGGGGCTGCGGGCGAATGTATCCATTGCGAACGAGTTCGCGTGGACGACATCTCGGCACGGCCGGCGAATCAGGCGACAACCGGCGACCGCAATCGATGACATCAGGAGAAGCGCCATTGAGAAGAATTGAAGCTGTATGCGCTGTCCTCTGCCTTGCTAACTCGTTTGCGACTCTGCGGGTCGCGGCGCAGGCGCCGAGTGATGTTCCGCAGGGCCACTGGGCGTACGCCGCAGTCGAGGATCTTGCGTCGAAAGGGCTTATCAAGGGCTACCCGCCATCCGGAGATTTCTTCGGAAAGCGCACCGTGACGCGCTACGAGATGGCGACCATCGTTCAACGGGTTCTCGCACGGGTCGATGACCTGCTGGCCAAAAAGGCCGACAAGGGCGCGGAACCGCAGGCCGTGAGTCCCGCCCAGCTCGACGAGGTCCGCAAGCTCGTCGCCGACTTCAAGGTCGAGCTTGCGGTTATCGGGACCGATCTCCAGAAGGTGAAGGACCAGATCGGCGAGCTGAACGAGAAGGTCGGCGCGGCGCGGCAGACCGCGGACGCGGCAAAAGCCGCGGCCGAGAAAGCAGCCGCCGATGCCGCAAGCGCGCAGCGGGCCGCCGATCAGGCGAAGCAGGGCGTGCAGGGAACCATCGATGCATTGAGCGAGCAGCGGACCCGAATCGACGCCGTTACCAAAACAGTCAGCCAGCACAAGATCAGCGGCTACATCCAGACCAGATTCGAATCATACGACACTGGCCGCACCAGCCTGTTCTCCCCGACCGGCGCGGGCGGGACGGGCCAGTCGCCCTCCATTGGCGGACCGGCGGTTGGCGGGCCGTATTACGGGTTCCTCGCGCGGCGCGTCCGCCTGAAGGTCTCCGGTCCCATCGGGAGCGCTGGCAAGGCCGACTACGGCGTCCAGATCGACGCGCCCTCCTTCACCGCCGTCAACACCAAGGAAGCCTATACCAACATCAGAGACCTGGTCGCGAAGAATACGGCCTTCACGCTCGGGCAGTTCGCGCCGCCGTTTGGGTGGGAAGTCCCCACCTCCTCGGCCACCCGCGAGGCGCCGGAGCGGTCGCTGGGATTCTCGGACACAACCGCCTCCTCCGCGGTCTTCAAGTCGTCCGTATCCGCGACAGGCGGCGTCGTTACGCCCGGCTCCGTGCTCCCGCTCTTCATCAACCAGGAGTTCGACCAGGGCGCGATGTTCTCGTGGGGACCGCGCGGCACGTTCATGCCGGGCAATATCGGAACCCAGGTCTACCTGATGGCGCTCAACGGCGGAGGCACCGTCCCGGCCGGAATCCGCAACATGAAGAACGGAATCGACTGGATTCTGCGTGGTCAGACGACGGTGCTCGGCAGGCTGGATGTCGGCGTCTCCGGCTACTACGGCCAGATTCCGGTGCGGGCAACGCCCCCCGTGGGCGGAGTGGTAGCGCCCTTCGTCAACGGGCTCAAGGAGCTGGCGGGCGTGGACCTCAACTACCGCTCGCCCTGGAAGACGACCTTCCGGGCGGAGTACGTGGGCGGCGTGTATGAGGTGACGCCCGACCGCGCGCTCTACCTTCAGAACAACCACGCGCAGGCTTGGTACCTGTCGCTGCGCCATCCCATCACTCCGAAGCTCGAAGCCGCGCTCAAGTACGACGAGTTCATGCCCATCTCGCAGCTCGGCAAGTTCGCGGGCGGTTTCGGACGGATGGATTACATTCGCAAGACCCTGCAGGGCGGCCTCCTCTACTCGATTGACGAGGCGACCCGGCTTCGGCTCTGGTACGCGAAGGGTCTCACGCCCTACGATCCGACCGCGCCGAGCGGACCGCTGCGGACGCGGCTCGGCCTGCTGACCGGCGAAGTCCAGATCCGGTTCTGATAACGAATTCGGCCGGCTTCGGGGCCATTGATCGCGAAGCCGCCGGGAGAAACCCATTGCATAACAGAGTATCCATCGTCGGCGCCGCCGCGCTGCTCGCCTGCCTCGCCGCGGGCTCCAGCTCGCCTGCCGCGGCGCAGACAATAAACGGCGCGGGCGCGACATTCCCGTACCCGATCTACGCGAAGTGGTTCCAGGCATATACGCAGGCGCACCCGAACGTGAAGTTCAACTACCAGGCGGTCGGGTCCGGAGCGGGAATCGCCCAGTACAAGGCGGGGACCGTCTTCTTCGGGGCGTCGGACGCGCCGCTCTCGGACGCCGAATATGCCTCGATGCCCCAGCCGACGATACATGTTCCCACCGTGGCGGGCGCCGTCGTGCTCGCCTACAACATAAAGGGCGTTGGACCGGGCCTCCGGTTGAGCGGGGACGTAATCGCGGACATCTATCTCGGCAAAATCAAGTCCTGGAACGACCCGCGTATCGTAAAAGAGAATCCCAACATCACCCTTCCGGCGGAGAACGTCTCGGTCGTGCACCGCTCCGACGGCTCGGGGACGACATACATCTTCACGAACTATCTCGCCGCGGTCAGCGGCGAATGGAAGTCGGGCGTCGGTTCAGGCAAGTCGGTGAGCTGGCCCGCCGGTCTCGGCGGAAACGGCAACGCGGGCGTCGCGGGCCTCGTCAAGAGCTCGTCGGGCGGCGTCGGATACGTCGAGCTGGCCTACGCCGTGCAGAATAAGCTCGCCTATGGGCCGGTAAAGAACAAGGCCGGCAACTACGTGCTCGCCTCGACCGCGACGACGACCGCTGCGGCGAACAGCGCGGCCTCGGCGATGCAACGCGATGTCCGGACCTCCATCGTCAACTCCGGCGGCGTCAACACCTACCCGATTGCAGGATTCACGTACCTGCTCGTGCCGAAAGCGCCGAAGGATGCCGCTATCGGGCGCGCCTTCACCGACTTCGTGAAGTGGGCAATGGGCCCCGGCCAGCAGATGGCGGAGAGCCTGCTCTACGCGCGGCTGCCGCCTCCCGTCGTCCAGATCAACGAGCGCGCGATAGGTACGATCAAGCTGAAGTAAGCGGCCGTCGGGTCGGCCGGAACGCAGGCAGATCGGCCGCCGCGCGTACTCTCAAATGGAGCCGCGCGGCGGCAGGACACTGAATAGTGCAATCTACACCATCAGCTCCGTTTCTCACGCACGTTGGACCGTCCAGCCTCGCCGGGGGACGATTCGCCGGATGGAGCGACCGGGCCTTCCAGCTCGCGGCCACTGGATTCGGCCTCGTCACCATCCTCCTCATTCTCTGGATCGGCCTGGGCCTCTACCGCGAATCGGCGGTCACGCGCCACCTGTTCGGATGGTCCATCCTGCTGGAGAGCCGATGGGACGTCCAGCACCAGATATTCGGCGCAATGCCGTTCGTCTTCGGCACGGCGGTCACGTCCGCTCTGGCGCTCCTGATTGCGATTCCGCTCGGCGTCGGCGCGGCCCTCTTCCTCACCGAGATTGCGCCCCGCTGGATTGCCGCGCCGGTGTCCTTCACCATTGAGCTGATTGCCGCGATTCCCAGCGTCATCTTCGGCCTCTGGGGATTTCAGGTTCTCTGCCCGTTCCTCCAGGACCATGTGAATCCGTGGCTCACGGAACACTTCGGCGTCCTGCCGCTCTTCGCCGGCCCGGCCTACCTGACCAACATGCTTGCGGCCGGAATCATCCTCGCCATCATGGTGCTTCCGCTCATCACTTCCGTATCCCGCGAGGTGATTCGGACAGTGCCGGCGGCGCAGCGGGAGGCGGCGCTCGGGCTCGGCGCGACGAAGTGGGAGACGGTCCGGTCGGTTGTCCTGCGAGGAGCGAAGTCGGGGATTCTCGGCGCCGTGATACTCGCGCTCGGCCGCGCAATCGGTGAAACGATGGCAGTCGTCATGGTCATCGGGAACAACCCGCAGATCAGCAGGTCGCTGCTTCAGCCGGGCTACACCATGCCCTCGCTACTCGCGAACGAGTTCAACGAGGCCGCCAATGACCCGATTCAGCGCTCCGCCCTCGTCGAGATCGCCTTCCTGCTCTTCGGAATCACGCTGCTGGTCAACGTTGGCGCGCGCCTGCTGATCCTCTGGTCGAGCCGCTCCGCGAGCGGAGGATGGCACCCCGGCCCTCGCGCCGAAGCGGCCGTCGAGCGGGCCGCGAAGGTCGCCCGCAACGGCGGATGGGCCGCGCTCGCCATCCTCGCGCTGCTTCAGATCGTGTCCGATTTCCACCACCGGGGCGTCGCCGGCCTGATCGGTCCGGTCGAGGTCATCGTCGCGCTATTCGCCCTGTCCCGCGGCTTCTCGGCGCTCGCCCGGCGCAGGGCCGAGACGTGGACACGGTGGCGCAAAACGAACCACGCTCTGATGTACTTCGTCTTCAGCACGTGCGCGGCGGTCGCTTGCCTGCTGCTCGCACTGCTCCTGTTCTATGTAACCGTTCAGGGGCTGCGCGCGCTGAACGTCAACTTCTTCCTGAACGACGGGTCGAAGCCACCGGACGATCCGACGGGGGGAATGAAGAACGGGATCATCGGGACGCTGCTTCTGGTGGGCGTTGCCGCGATAATTGGCATACCCATCGGAATCATGGGGGGAATCTACGTCTCGGAATTTCGTACGACGCGCCTCTCCGGCGTGGTTCGCTTCGCGGCCGATGTGCTTAACGGGATTCCGTCGGTCGTGATTGGCATGTTCGCCTACACCGCGTTCGTGCTCCCGTTCGGCCACTTCTCCGCCTGGGCGGGAGGCGCCGCGCTCGGCGTGATGATGATTCCGACCATCGCGCGGACAACCGAGGAGATGCTGCGTATGGTGCCGGCATCGCTGCGGGAGGGTTCGCTGGCGCTCGGCGCAACCCGATTCCGCACGATCCGCTCCATCGTTCTCCCGGCGGCGCGCGCGGGAATCGTGACGGGAATCATGCTGGCCGTCGCGAGAGTCGCGGGCGAGACGGCGCCTCTGCTCTTCACGGCGTTCGGAAATCCGTATGTGAACACGAACCTGAACCAGCCCACCCACTCGATGACGATGATGATCTACCGGTATGCGACGTCGGCGTATCCCGTCTGGATCGACATCGCGTGGGCCGGGGCTCTGGTGCTGCTGGTCATGGTGCTCGTGATCAGCATCCTGGCACGCGTCGCGACGCGCAATCGCTATGCCATGCGCTAACCGATCCGGAATCCGACGCTCGGAGGCGACTATGAGAATCTGTACAAGATGGCACGCCGGCCTGCTGGCTGCTCCGCTATTCGCGATGAGTATAGGCTTTTTGCTCGGAGCCGGTTGCGGCAAGCCGGGATCGGGCTCCGCGGGACCGGCCGTGTCGGGTGGCGGAGGCGCGACCTCCAGCTCGTCGACCGTGCAGTCGGTTTCGAAGAACATTCAGGCCGACCCGCAGCTCGCGGCTGCGGGAATCACGGTTACGGAGGACCGGGGAAGCATATCGCTCAAGGGCACGGTCGCCTCAATGGACCTCAAAGACCGCGCCGAGAAGATCGTTTACGATACGCAGAAGCAGATGAAACAGCAGCCCGGAGTCTGGGACTACCTTATGATCGCAGAGGCGGCCGCGCGGCCTGGCTTCGGCGCCGCGACTTCGTCCAGATAGGATACGACAGAACATGCACAGGATTCTTGCGCCCGCGGTATTCGTCGTGCTCTCAATGCTCGTCGCGGGGTGCGGAAAGCCGGGCGGCGCGGGTTCGGCCGATATCGGCAGTGGTCCTCCCGCATCCCGCTCGACCGCGGATACGGTCTCGACCATCCAGCAGAAGCTCAAGAGCGACAGGGAACTTGCGGGCGCGAATATAAGGGTCAGCCAGACGGGCGGCTCGATTGCGCTGGATGGGACGGCGCCGAATCAGGCGCGGAAGGACCGGGCCGAGAAGGTCGTGATGGACGCGCAGAAGGAGCTGAAGCAGCAGCCCGGCGTCCTTGACAACCTGATGGTTGGCGGTGGCGGGTCGGCCGGCGCGAGTCGCGCCGGCTCCGGAGGATAGGAAACAGGTGGTGACCGACATTCAGCGCCAGTCCCTGCCGCCGCTCGGCGCGGCGACCGGCGGCACGAGCGAGGTTGGAGCTCCGCGGATGGGTGAAGGCGAACCGGCAGTCCGGATGATGGTGGAGAACCTGGATTTCTTCTATGGAACCCTTCAGGCGCTCCACGGAATCACCATGCGTGTCCCGGCAAGGCACATCACGGCGCTCATCGGCCCGTCGGGATGCGGCAAATCCACGTTCCTGCGGTGCCTGAACCGCATGAACGACGAGATACCCGCCACGCGCATGTCCGGCCGCGTCACTCTCGACGGAGAGGACATCTACGGCCGTGGCGTGAGCGTCGTCGACCTTCGGAAGCGAATCGGGATGGTATTCCAGCGCCCGAATCCTTTCCCCATGTCCATCTATGATAACATCGCATATGGACCGCGCATCCACGCGCTGGCGAATCGCGGTCAACTCGACGACATTGTGGAGAAGAGCCTGAAGCAGGCGGCGCTCTGGGAAGAGGTGAAGGACAACCTGAAGAAGTCCGCCCTCGATCTCTCCGGAGGACAGCAGCAGCGGCTCTGCATCGCGCGCACTCTCTCGGTCAATCCGGAGGTCATCCTGATGGACGAGCCGGCCTCCGCCCTCGATCCGAACGCGACCTACCGTATCGAGGAGCTGATGTCCGAGCTGAAGGACGCGTTCACCATCGTGATCGTCACGCACAACATGCAGCAGGCGGCCCGCGTGTCCGATTTCGCGGGTTTCTTCCTCAAAGGCGAGCTGGTGGAGTTCGATCCGACCCCAAAGATGTTCAGCAAGCCCGAAGACCAGCGCACGGAAGATTACATCCGGGGACGGTTCGGCTGAGCGCAAAATGCCCTTCGTCCGCGAGGACGATTCGCCACAGGCCCGCGAGCGAGATCAATTCCAGTGCCTCGCGTCCGCAGGCCCGCGAGACGCGGATGTGGCATCAATTCATTGCCTCGCTCGCGTCGCTGATATGAAAGTCCTGATATGAAGGTCCTCGTGGTAGATGACGAGACCCCAATCGTCGAATCCGTTTCGTACAACCTACGCAAGGAGGGCTACGAGGCGATCACGGCTGGCAGCGCGGAAGAGTGCCTCGACCTGGCGCGCGCGGAAAAGCCTGACCTTATCATCCTCGACGTGATGCTGCCTTCGGCGAGCGGATTCGAGATTTGCCGGATGCTGCGCCGTGAAAGTGACGTGCCGATTATCATGCTGACGGCGCGAAGCGACGAGACGGACCGCGTGGTCGGTTTCGAGCTGGGCGCGGACGACTACGTTTCAAAGCCGTTCAGCATGCGGGAGCTCCTCGCGCGCGTCCGAACGATTCTGCGCCGCTCTTCCGGGGGCAGTCCGCTGCCCAACAAGCGCCGCGCGAAGGTCGGCGACCTCGACGTGGATCCCGCGCGCTATGAGGTTACGGTGGGCGCGAAGCGTGTCGATCTCTCGCCGAAGGAGTTCGATCTCCTGCACTTTCTCTGTCTCTACCCCGGCCAGGTGATGTCACGGCAGGTGCTCCTCGACAACGTCTGGGGCGAGGACGCCTACGTGGACGACCGGACCGTGGACGTGCACGTGCGCTGGATTCGCGAGAAGATCGAATCGGACCCCTCCAATCCGGTCCGGGTCCTGACGGTGCGTGGCATCGGCTACAAGCTGAACGACGCGCAGGGCGTTTAGACAGCGCCACCAGCATTCCACCCGCAAGCGAACGAGGCAATGAAATTGCCGCCCTATCCGTGTCTCGCGGGCCAGCCGGGGAGCGAGGCAATGGAATTGACGCCATATCCGTGGCTCGTGGGCCTTTGGCCAATCGTCCTGCCGGACGAGGCAGATGTACGACGGTTACATCCATGAACTTGTTTGGGTCGCGAGGCAGCCGAACACTTCGTGAGAATGCAATAGGCCCCGGTTCGACGGAGGCGGATGGCGCGCAAGCGCCTCCAATCGTCGCCGATACGGCAAAGCGAGAGATGGCCGCGCTGGAGCGGACGGCTCTCATGGATATCTGCGCCGCGGCCGTCCTCATCGTGGATTCAAAAGGGATTGTGCTCGACGCGAATCTCGAGGCGCGCCAGCTTCTCATCGGCGCGGGATCGCCGCTGGTCGGCAGGACGCTGCTGGAGGTGACGCTCTCCGGCGAAGTGGAACAGCTCTGGAACACGTGCAGGGCGGGACAGGCGGTCCGAAACGTGGAAGTTGAAGGCCTGTCGAGCAACGCGAATCTGATAGTCTCGATGGCGCCCATCGGCCGCTCAGGCTCCGGTCACACTGATCCGGAGAGGGTTATAGTGGTGATTCGCGACATTTCCGAGCTTCGCCGCCTCGAGACCATCCGCCGTGACTTCGTGGCCAACGTTTCCCACGAGCTCCGCACGCCCCTTGCTTCGATTCGCGCGATGGCCGAGACGCTTCAGGACGGGGCGCTGGAGGACCCGTCGGTTGCCCGCCGATTCCTGGGCACCATCGTCACCGAAACCGAGCGGCTGAGTCGGATCGCGGCCGACCTGCTCATCCTCTCCGACGCCGAATCGCAGCGCCCGGACAAGGAGCTGTTCAATCTGTCGCCGCTGCTGAAGGAGGTCCTCGCCCGTTCGCAGCCGCAGGCGGAGCGCGCCTCGATCCGGCTCACATCCACGGTCGCGGACGGCCTTATCGTCTTCGCGAACCCGGATCAGATGGAACAGGTCGTCGTAAATCTCGTCGACAACGCGCTTAAGTACACACCGGGTGGCGGGAGTGTGTCGGTTGAGGCGGCCGCGCAGGGCGAAGAGGCGGTGGTCCACGTGCGGGATACGGGTATCGGGATACTCAGCACGGACCTGCCGCGCATCTTCGAGCGGTTCTACCGTGTCGACAAGGCGCGGTCGCGGCAGTCCGGAGGAACAGGCCTGGGGCTCTCCATCGTCAAGCACATTGTCGAGGCGCACTCCGGACGCGTGACTGTGACCAGCGAGTACAATCACGGCTCCGAATTCACCTTCGCGCTCGCGCTCTACTGGGACGGGCGCTCCGCCGGCGACCCCGGCGGCCTGGGATCCGGCATGGAAAGCAGCGCAGAATGACGAGAACGACATTCGACGAACAGCTCGCCACGCTGCGTCATCGCCTGCTTGCCATGGCGAGCGCGGCGGATAATATGGTCGGCCTGGCGATGCAGGCGCTCATCGAGCAGGATGTCGAGCTGGCCGAGCAGGTCATCGCCAACGACGACACGATCGATGGCCTCGACCTGGAGATTGAGACCGAGTGCATGCGGCTCCTCGCCCTGCAGGCGCCCGTCGCCCGTGATCTGCATCTCGTCGGCACGGCGCTGAAGGCGATCACGGACCTTGAGCGTATCGGCGACCACGCCGTGGACATCGCGAAGGTCGCCCGCAAGCTCTCTCGCGACAGCTTCTATAAGCCGCTCGTCGACCTGCCGAAGATGGCCAGCGCCGTACGCCAGATGCTGCGCGATGCCATGACCTCTTTCGTGAATCACGATCTGGAGCTCGTGGACAAGGTGGTGTCCGACGACGACGAGGTGGACACGATGTTCCACCGCATTCGGGACGAGTTGCACGCGGTCATGCGCAGGGACCCGGACCTGGTCGTCCAGGCGTCGTACCTGCTTTTCGTGGCGCACTACCTGGAGCGAATCGCGGACCACGTTGTCAACATCGCCGAGAGAGTTTACTATGTGGAGACGGGCGAGCTCGCGCAGCTGGCCAAAACCCACAAGACGGCATCATAGCCAACGGGAATCTGACACGGAACAATCGAGCCGGTCGGGCATCAGTCCGGCCGGCTCGACTTGCGGCGTATAGGCAGCTCACGGCGACGGCGTTAAGCGGCGCTGATCCTCGCTGGCAAGCAGCAGCGCCAGCGCGATGCGAAGCTCCGCAAGCTGCGCAAGCTGCGTGGCTATCGACAAGCCTGATTCATAGACGCCGAAGTCGAGGATGACGATGTCCGGGTTCAGCTTCCGTGAGGCATGGAGCGTGGAAGGGTCGTCTCCCGCGCATCCCACGGCGCAAAGGCCGATCCGCTCCAGCGCAGTTTGCAGCGAAAGCATGCCAAACAGGTCTTATCCCAATGCCTTTCAAATAAGCGACACCGCATGCCTCGACATACAATCGTAGGGGCCAGGCATTCGCGCAACGGACCCTGCGTCACGCACGAATCGTCGTGC
>Ga0068855_100006351_pt1 | contig 14402 bp, 9 predicted proteins | sample KBSCornC52_FD_66592 | JGI IMG/M metagenome (GOLD analysis project Ga0068855, IMG submission 66592) | Corn rhizosphere microbial communities from Kellogg Biological Station, Michigan, USA - KBS Corn C5-2 | ecosystem: Host-associated > Plants > Roots > Rhizosphere > Soil ... | reverse complement strand
TGAGACATGGCCGAATCCGGATGCCATGTCGCATGGCGGCGGCATGACCTGGATGCCGGGCACCTTCGACCCCGAATTGAATCTGTTGTATTGGACCACAGGCAATCCCAACCCCGTGATGGCGGGGCAGGGCCGCATGGGGGACAACCTCTGGACGTGTTCGATTGTCGCGCTGAATCCTGATACTGGCAAACTCGTGTGGGCTTTTCAGGCATCGCCGCACGATACTCACGACTGGGATGCCGTTCAAATTCCGGTGTTGATCGACGGGGTAATCGATGGCAAGCCTCGTAAGTTGCTCGCCCAGGCCAGCCGCAACGGTTATTACTTCCTTCTTGATCGAACGAACGGCAGGAACATCACGTCGGTTCCCTATGTCCCAATCAACTGGTCAACCGGCGTAAACGCAAACGGCAACCCAGTCCGGGATTTGAAGAAGGACCCATCGACATCAGGTACGTTGGTGGAACCAAGCGCGCACGGGGGAACCAACTGGCAAACACCAGCATTCGATCCAGACCTCGGCCTGTTCTTCCTGCATGCCGAGCGCTCATTCAGCGTATTCTTTCTTACCGACACCGGCCCCAAGCCGGAAGGTTATGGCGGACGCGATGACAAGATCTGGGCTGAAGAATTTATTCAGGCGATGGACTATCGAACCGGCAAGGTGCGCTGGAAGCACCAGATTGGCCAGGGCAGCAACTACATGAGCATGCTGAGTACGGCAGGTAAGCTTCTGTTTTCTGGCGATAATTCGGGAAATGCTCTCGCGCTCGATCCGGCTGACGGGAAAACCCTGTGGCATGTAAATCTCGGTGGCATCATGAATAACGCCCCCACAACGTACGAACTTGATGGCCGGCAATATCTGCTCCTGGCTGCGAACGACAGCCTGTTCGCCTTCACACTCCCGTCTCAATGAAAAAAGCGCGCCGCGACGCTTCGGTCATGGAAACTTCAGGTGTCCCCGAGCCTCTCATCACCATACTTTCGAAGTTGCTGCGGAAAAAGTCGATCTCCGGGATATACGCATCTTGTCTGATACCGAAACTTTCCCGGTTAGGATCGGATGGCGGGTAAACCGGAAATTAGTGGCCCCGAACCGCGCGGTCCTTGAGCCTCCGGGATCCCGCATCACGAATCCATTCACAGCTTTTCGAAATTTTTGCCACGCTGTCCATATCGCTGAAATCGCGCAACATACCGGCTTCAACCTCTCGCGAAGGTTCCGCAACCCTCCACCCCCGATGCCAGAATCGGACCGGACGTGTCTGAACGCATCTATAAGTTACAGCCTGACCGAACGCTCGCCCTCCGCGGTTTCGACAGCTTCGCCGCCGCCGCGTCCATCCATTCGGCGTCGCCCGATGGCTTCACGGTGAGCGGGACCTTCCGTGACCCGGCCGATTTCGCCGTCGCCATTCTGTACGACGCGGATAACTACTTCGAGCATCCGTCCATCAAATACCTGCCGGATTTCAACTTCTCCGGACTGGTCCTGAATTTCAATCTTGCCTACTCGGACGGAGCGCAGCCCATCGATTCCCCCAAATACAACTGGATCGACTGGGCCACGCTCGATTGCATTTTGACGGACGATACGCGCCCGCAAATTCGGCTCTTCGATAACGCCATGCTGGTGGGGGACAGCTTCCCGGCCGCTACCGCCACCATCAACATCGTGACCAGCGGCGCCGGAATCCAGCCTGGCGACCGCATCACCCTTTGCTACGAGAATCTGTACTGGGATTTCACTGCGCCCGGTCCCCTCGACCCGGCATCTGTTGCGCAACAACTCGCGGCCCAAATCACTTCCACGGACTGGGCTGCTGCCGGACCGCCGTACGCGATCATTGCGACCAGCAACGGCGCCCAGATCTCGCTGACAGCCGCGCGCTACGGCACCGTCAACGTAGATGGTGTCGCCGTCACGCTTGCGGCCGGCTCTGTCTTTTCCGGAATCCTTCCTGGCGCTCCTGTCCTGATCGGCGGAGCCCCTTACACGGTCGCGAGTATCCAGTCCCCAACGCAGTTGACCCTGACCTCAGCCGCGCCGCAGGCCTCCGGTGTGCCGTATGTCGCCCCTCGCGGTGGTCGTGACGGCAACATGATCCAGATGTACGCGCTATCGCAAACCGCTACACTCACCACGGATCAGCCCCGGTATCAGTTCGCTGGCGGAAGCTCGGCCGTTACCTGGAACGTCTCCATCGATTTCACGGCGCTCAAAATCGATTCGCTTCGCCAGTGCTGGCTGACCTTCGCGCCCTCGCTGGCATATGGCGCCGCATATACGGCTGCCGAGTGGCAAGCCGTATTTTCGAACTGGACCTTATCCGGCGACGAAGATCTAAAAAAACTGCAGATCGCCGCTCCTGGCAGCGTGCGCATCGAGGAAAACGATCAGGCCTGCAAATACACCGGATCCTGGGCCCTCAGCGACAACACCGAGGCCTTCTACTCTCGTTACTTCGCTATGAAGACGGCAGATCCCTCGGCCACGGTCACCATCACCTACACCTGCATGCTTGCGCACGATCTTTATTGCGGAACTTCCCTCTCGACGAACCGCGCAGTCATGTCGGTTCAGCTGGATGGCGATGCGCCGACTACGCTCGATTGCACTCTAAAAAACGCGGCTGCGGCCGTCGTCACCCGCCGTCTGATGCGGAAGGCGGTCCCGGCTGGCCGCCACACCGTCACGCTATCGATGAAAAGTGCCGGGTCCTTCTATTTCGATTTCCTCGAAGCCGCCGTCCCCTCTGATCTCCCCGATCCGCTCCCGGCCCGTACCGGCATCTCGCCTGCGCTCGATTTCGATACCGATCACAGCTATAAACTTTCGCCGGCCCGCATCCACTGGATCATGGACATGCTCGGTTACGCCGGGCCGATGAACGAATATCTTGGCGTTTTCTGGTGGAACCAGCGCAAGCTGGTCGGAGCCACCTTCCCCTCCGCCGCAATCAGCATCGGTGGAACATGGGCGGAAGGGGACGAAGCGCTCCTCACCGTGAACGGCGCGGTTGAACCCCTCCGCGTCCACATCTTCCCCGCGGATACGCCCGCTACCATCGCGCAGCGTTTCGCCGCGAATATAAATGAAGCCTTCGTGGCTGCATGGGCCTCCGTGTCCGTCTCGGATAGCGGCGTCACTCTCAACATCACTGCGTCATCCACCGCGGCTGCCTACGCTCTTTCGGTCTCGACCTCGGTCACCTCGGCTGCCGGCGCGTTCACGGTCGCTCAGCCACCCGCCGACGCCGTACCCGGAAACTGGATGATCGACGATTCCGTCGCGCCGCCCATGAACCGCGCCACGCGCGACTGGCACGCCGATTTCTTTGCGCTCGCCGCTGCGCGACATCGGGAAGTCGTTACTGCCTGCTCCATGGAACTCGTGAATCCACCGGATGGATACGCAGCGCTGTTCTCCGATCCGCAGCGCACGCCCGTTGCGACCGCAACTGGATTCGGTTCCCTTGTCTCTAACCATTGCGCCATTGGCAATTCGAAAATGCTGGCGTATCAGACGGCCGTTTACCGCGACATCGCCGGCCTGCAGGCCGCCGCGGGACTCACGCCGGCCCTGCAATACGGCGAATTTCTCTGGTGGTACTTCTCCCGCCAGCTCCCCGTTGGCTATGCCAGCTATACGGCGCCCATTTCAATTGGAACAGCCGCCGGGCACGGTCTTGCTACGGGCGACCGCGTCATCATATCCGGCGTCCTCGGCAACACCGCCGCTAACGGCGCGTGGACCATCACCGTAACCGACCCGACACACTTCACCCTCAACGGTTCGAGTGGAAACGGCGACTACACCGCCGGAGGCTCGATGATTGTCCCTGGCATGGCGTATTACGACGACGAAACTCTGGCCGCAGCGCAGTCGCAGCTCGGCCGTCCGTTGTACGTCTTCCAGACGCCGAACGACGATCCGTCGGCCAACAACAGCGCGGACGCCATCTTCCTGCGCAATCGCCTGCGCGATCATGTCGCCGGACTTGTTACGGATATCCGTTCCGCATACCCGGGCGTGATCTGTGAAGTGCTCTGGCCGTATGACGTGAACTATCCGTCGCCTGTGGGCAGTCCCCCGGTCGGCGGACGCCTGAACCGCTTCATCAATTTACCCGTCGAATGGCAAACGCAGCCGCAAAGCGGTCTGGATCGCATGAAGGCGGAAGCGCTCGCGTTTGGCACAAGTCTCCGGGATCTCAACTACGCGGGGGAGGCGATCAAACTCTTCCCATCGTTCGGCTGGCCCGTGAACGCAGTGCGTTATCTCGTTCCCGTATTCGGCGCGGCCGTCCCCTGGTACAAGGAACTGAATCTTGCCATCGGCGCGGGGCTCAACACCAACAATCTCTGGGCCTTCGATCATGTCTGTCTGTACAACCTGCAGGTTCCCGAGCCACCCCCGCCCTCCCGCTCCGTCGTCCAGACTTAGCGGCCCAGGCGCGAATCGCGGCGGTCCCGCCATAATTTGCCCGCATCGTATCCTGTTAAGGATGCAAGCAGAGGCCGACGGGCCGTCCGCGCCGCAAACTCCCTGGCAGCGCGTACAGAACGCGAGACATCCCAAACGTCCGCACACCCTCGACTACGTCACCACGGTCTTTGACGATTTCGAGGAGCTTCACGGGGATCGCCTCTTCGGCGACGACGCAGCCATCGTTTCCGGCATGGCGTCGCTGGCTGGCCGCCCTGTGATGCTGATCGGCGAGCAAAAGGGCCGCGATACGAAACAGAAGTTGCATCGCAATTTCGGAATGCCGAAGCCGGAAGGCTATCGGAAGGCGTTACGCCTGATGCAGCTCGCCGCGAAGTTCGGCCGGCCCATAGTCACTTTTCTGGACACTCCGGGCGCGTATCCTGGAATCGACGCCGAAGAACGCGGTCAGGCGGAAGCGATCGCTCGCAATCTCCGGGAAATGGCCCGGCTTCCCGTGCCGGTCGTTTCCGTCTGCATCGGTGAGGGTGGCAGCGGCGGCGCGCTCGGGCTCGGAGTCGGGAATCGCGTGTTCATGCTCGAAAACTCCGTATACAGCGTCATCTCCCCCGAAAGCTGCGCGGCCATTATCTGGCGTGATGCCGCCAAGGCCGAGCAGGCGGCGGCGTCCCTCCGGCTTACGGCCGAGGATCTTCTGGAACTCAACCTGATCGATGGCATCATTCCCGAGCCGCCCGGAGGAGCTCACGAAAATCCGGACGAAGCGGCGCGTCTGCTCCGGGAAGAACTCGTGCGCTCGCTCGACGAGCTTTCGAAGCTTTCGCCAAACGAAGCCATTCAGCAGCGTTACGAGAAATTTCGGAAAATGGGCAACTTCTTCGCGGGCGCAAACGCGTGACGTACCAAACGAACCCAACCGCGCCGCTACCAAACGAAGCCAACCGTGCCGCTACCAAACGAACCCAGCGGAACCGCTACCAAACGAACCCAACGGAACCGTTACCGAACGAAGCCAACCGTGGGGCGCCAAACGAACCCAATCGCAGCGAAGGCTGCGCTCGTTGGACTCGGTCGCGCGGCGGTCATCATTCTGGCTCTTCCTCGACTTCTGACTTCCTCGACTTCTGGCTTCCTCGGTTTCCCTCGGAGCCGCAACGGTGAAAACCGGGAAAAAACTCCCCGTGATGCTCGGCATCGCCTTCATCGTCCTCTTCCTGGCGGCGATGTTCCTCCTCACCCCGCGCCGCGCCAAATTTAATTGCGAGGTCTGCATGACCTTCGACGGTCGCACCGTTTGCCGGAAAGGCGGCGGCGAAACCCGCGAAGCGGCCGTCCGCATCGCGACCGATACCGCCTGTACCGATCTCACGTCCGGCATGACGCCCCTGCTGCAATGTCAGTCCTCGGCGCCGACCCGCGTCACCTGGAATCCGTAACGCTTGCGAATTGAACAGCTTGCGCCCGAGCCGCCAAATCCGCGTGTTATCCTGAGCGTATCCGCCCGAACATTTTTCCTGCGCTCGACGTCTACACTCTTGAGCGCTCGTCCGTTCCACTAGCCAGACCGGAGTTTTCGTGAAGAAGAATTGGAAAGTACTGATCGGCATTGTCGGAGTGCTTGTCATCGCCGCGGCCGTGCTCGCCAGCGTGAAGTACAGCCAGAGCGGCATCGTAACTGTTCAGACCGGAAAAGTGGTGCGCGAGGATCTGGTCAGCCAGGTTACGGCGTCGGGTGAAATCAAGCCGCGCAATTACGTCAATATCAGCGCCGAATACCAGGGACAGTTGACCTCGATTCTGGTCAAGGAAGGCGACCGGGTGAAAAAAGGCCAGTTGCTCGCTCGCATCGATGAAGCGCAGTCGCGGGCCGATCTCGCCGCCCAGCAGGCCGCTGTTAGCTCAGCCGAAGCCGATTCGTCCGCTACCGAAGCCGGGTACAAAGCCGGAGAGGACAACATCACTGCCCTCAAGGCCACGCTCAACCGCACTAAAGCGGATCTCGGCCGTTACGAAGCCGATTTCAAACGCGGGCAGCAGCTGTTTAAGGATGGCCTGATCCCCAGGTCCGATTTCGAGCAGCGCCAGGCTGCTTTCGAAGGGCAGAAAGCCGCGGTTGCCGAGGCCAATTCCCGGGTGATTCAGGCCCAGGCGCAGTTGGCCCAGTACAAGGCTCAAATGGCCAGCTCCGAAAAAAAAGTGGCTCAGGCCGCCGCCAACCTCAACCGCTTCAGCGACATCCTGAAGAAACATAATGCGGTCGCTCCCATCGACGGCCTCGTGACCTATCTCCCGGTTCGGGTGGGCGAAACGGTCGTGCCGGGCGTCCAGAATTCGGCGGGCAGCACAATCATGACCATTGCCGACATGTCCATCGTGACGGCCGAAGTGAAAGTGGATGAAACCGATATCGTCAACGTGAAGCTCGATCAGCCGGCGGAAATCACCGTGGATGCCATTCCCAATCGCGTCTTCACCGGCCACGTGATCGAAATCGGCAACACCGCCATCCTTCGCTCTACCGGCCTCGCGGCTTCCACCAGCACCACTTCGAGCCAGGAAGCCAAGGACTTCAAAGTCGTGGTCGCCATGGATGACCCGCCCGATTCAATTCGCCCGGGCCTCTCCGCCACCACGAAGATCACCACCGCGACCAGGAAAAATGCGGTCGCTATTCCCTTGCAGGCGCTGACCACGCGAACCTCGGGCGATCTCATTCCCGAGAAGGAAAAGCCGGTAAATCCGGACGCCGCCTGGCTGAAGGCGCATCAGGAAGAGCAGACCGGCGTGTTCGTGGTGGGGAAGAACCGCAAGGCCGAGTTCCGCAAGGCTCAGACCGGAATCACCGGCGCTACCGACATCGAAATTACCGGCGGTCTCGAACCCGGCGACGAAATCGTCACCGGTCCTTACCAGGCCATCCGGACGGTGAAGAACGGCGCCACCATCAAGGTAGATAACAACAAGAAACCGGCGCAGGCGAAGGCATCCTGATGGCAGCGACTCTTGAGATGGAAGATGTAGCCGCTCGTGGCGAGCGGCTGAAAAAGGAAAACATCGTCATCCGTACGTATGATCTCTGGAAGACGTACGTGATGGGCGATCAGGAAATCAACGCTGTCTCGGGGGTGGACATCGAGATCCATCGCGGCGAGTATGTCGCCATCATGGGTCCTTCGGGTTCGGGAAAAAGCACGCTGATGAACCTGATCGGCTGCCTCGATACGCCCACGCGAGGCCAGTACTTCATCAACGGAGGCCTGGTCAGCGATATGACGGACGACGAGCTCGCCCAGATTCGCAACAAGGAAATCGGGTTCGTCTTCCAGACATTCAATCTGCTGCCGCGGGCCACGTCTCTCCATAATGTCGAGCTGCCGCTCATCTATAGCGGCGCGCCGCCCGCCGAGCGCCTCGAACGCGCGAAAGCCGCGCTGGCCCAGGTCGATCTGCAGCATCGCATGGATCACAAACCGAACGAGCTTTCCGGCGGTCAGCGGCAGCGCGTCGCCATCGCCCGCGCGCTGGTGAACCGGCCCTCGATCCTGCTCGCCGACGAGCCGACCGGCAACCTCGATACCACGACCGGCAACGAAATCATGGCGCTTTTCGAGCGGCTGCACTCGGAGGGCAACACCATCGTGCTGGTCACTCACGAGCACGACATCGCCATGCACGCCCATCGCATCATCCACATACGCGACGGCAAGGTCGAAAAGGACGAGAAGGTCCCGCACTGAATCCCGCCCGACGGCCCGGGTGCGATGATGGAATTAGCCGATCACAAGGAGATTCATGAGTATGGCTCGAACGTTTTTGGAACAGTTGCGCGAGATGACGGTCGTCGTCTCCGATACCGGCGACATTGAGGCGATCGAGAAATTTCAGCCCCGTGACTCCACCACCAATCCTTCTCTGATTACGAAGGCCGCCGAGATGCCGCGCTACTCCGAAATCGTAGACGGCACTTTACAGCAGGCGCGTAAGGAGCTTGGGGACAGGGCCGATCCGAAGCAGGTGGCGAATCTGGCGTTTGAGCGCCTGGCTGTAGCCTTCGGCATCCGCATTCTGAAGATCATCAAAGGCCGGGTCTCGACCGAAGTCGATGCGCGCCTTTCGTATGACACTCAGGGAACCATCGCCAAAGCGCGTTCCATCATCCAGCAATACGAACAGGCTGGTATCTCCCGCGAACGGGTTCTCATCAAGGTCGCGTCCACCTGGGAGGGAATTCGCGCCGCCGAAGTTCTCGAAAAGGAAGGAATTCACTGTAATCTGACTCTGCTTTTCGGTCTGCATCAGGCGATCGCCTGCGCGGAAGCGGGCGTCACTCTGATTTCTCCCTTCGTCGGCCGCATCCTCGACTGGTATAAAAAGAGCACCGGCCGCGATTATGCGCCGAAGGAAGATCCGGGCGTTCAGTCTGTCCAGACCATCTACAATTACTTCAAGAAATTCGGCTATAAGACCGAAGTGATGGGCGCGAGTTTCCGGAATATCGGCGAAATTGAAGAACTTGCCGGCTGCGATCTGCTCACCATTTCACCGGAATTGTTGGGCGAGCTCAACAGCAGGGAGGGCCAGCTCGAGCGCAAACTCGATCCTGCGAAATCGAAAGCGATGAATATCGAGCGCATTGCGATGGACAAGGCCACCTTCGATCGCATGCATGCTGAAAACAAGATGGCTTCCGATAAGCTCACCGAGGGCATCGAAGGTTTCACGAAAGCCCTGGTCAATCTCGAAAACCTGCTCGCGAAACGTCTGACCGAGATGGAAGGCAAGCCCGAGCCGGCGCTGGCCGGGCGGTAACTCAATCCTCAAAGGGCGCTAAACTCGTCCGGCGCCCTGAACAGACGTGTTCGGCGGATTCGCCGGACGCGTCTTTTCGACCACGATCGTAAAATGCGACGCCATTGCGGCGATCGCTCCCACGGCGGCGAGAACGGGTGCAAAGATTGCGCCCAGCGCCGCAACGGTCACAGGGATTTCAATAAAGGTGTTGCCCTTGTCATCCTTGATGATGATGCGGCGTACATTGCCTTCATGGATCATATTCTTCACGCTTTCCGCGAGTTCGGACCCCATCACGCGGATCTCTTCGATGAATGTTTTCACGGTTTCCATGCCTGTGACCCTCCTTGTGCGTGCTACCCTTATAGCGCTCTGACGGCTCTCGCCGGAAGCGAGAATAACGCCTGGATCAGAGCCAGAACTCCTGCAACCGTGATCCCGACGATTCGAAACGGTAATAGAACCAGCCACAAAAGCGGATAAAGCAGCAGCGCGGCGATGGCGAGGGGCCAGCAGACCACCAGCAGAAGACACCAGACAAGGAATTTCAGCATTTCGCGGGCATGCCCTCCGTCAGATAGTACGCGGAAGCGAGGGTAAAGGTTCGCGGCCTGGCGTGACGTGCTGGATTGTTCGCGGGTTACTGTTCATCTCGCCGAACGTTGCTTTTGCGGGAACGGGGTGCTAAAGTTCACTATCAGTAATTTAGTGTCTGCTTCAGCTTCAGAGGAGAACCAGGTATGTTCCTTCGCTGTGCCCGTCGTGCGGCGCTTACGTTGCTGTGTGGCTTGACGATCGTCGTTTCCGGTTTCGCCCAATCCGAGCGCGGAACCATCACCGGGGCTGTCCACGATGCTTCGGGCGCGGTCGTTCCGAGCGCTTCCGTCAGAATTACCAACGAGGCGACCAACGTCACGCTCAATACCGTGACCAATGCGGAGGGCGAGTATACGCAGCCCAGCCTGCCGCCCGCTTCATACACGATTCGCGTGGAAAAACAAGGCTTCCGCCCGTCTGAGACGAAAGGGCTGACTTTGCAGGCCGGCGCCACGGTACGCGCTGACGCCACTTTGCAGGTCGGCGCGGCGTCACAGGCGATCGAGGTGCAGGCGAACGCGATTCAGTTGCAGACGGAAGATGCCCGGCAAAGCACCGTGCTCGAGAACCGTCTGATCAACGACTTGCCCCTTCAGGTCGCAGGCACGGTGCGCACACCGTTCGATCTGGCGGGTGTAACGCCTGAAGCCAAGGATGTCGGTGGCGACAACGGCTTCATGCTGGCCGGCGGTCAGGCGGCGGCGTATGGAACGTCCCTTGATGGCGTTTCCGCGAATACCAGTCGCGCTCTCTCAAAGAGCTGGATCGCGTCGAACTCCCCATCGATTGACGCAATCGATCAGTTCTCTGTCGATACGGCGGGCTACAAAGCGGAGTTCGGTCATGCCGCAGGCAACATCACCTTCGCCTCAAAATCCGGAACGAATCAGTACCATGGCGATACCTACTGGTTTCTCCGCAACAACGACTTTGACGCCAATTACTTCTATAACAACTACAAGGGAATTCCGCGATCGATTTACAAGCAGAACGATTTTGGCGCGACTTTCGGCGGTCCCGTATGGATCCCGAAAATCTACAAAGGGAAGGATAAAACATTCTTCTTCTTCTCGTACGAAGGATTCCGGAACCGTGCTGGCGCAAACGGTCAGACATTCACCATACCCACGCCTGAGATGTACAACGGCGACTTCAGTAATTGGGTGTACAGAGATGCAGCCGGTACCCACCAGATCCCAATTTACAATCCTCTCACTCAGACGCCGAATGCCGATGGTACTTACAGCCGGCAGCAATTCCCTGGCAATGTCATCCCACAGAGCCTGTTCAGCCCGGCCGCCGTGCAGGCCATCAAGACCTTCCAGACAAGCGGAATACTGAAGCCAAACAGCGGAGCGGCGCCCGGAACGATCGGCTACGTGACGAATAATTACTTTGAGAACGGCGGGACGAATGTATACCCCGTGAACAAGGTCAGCATCAAAGGCGACCATGTCTTCAACGAGAAGCACCGCATATCCGGCTACTACGGCTGGGACCGCGAGCGGCAGACCTGCGGGCCCGATGGCTGCCCCACGTTGCCCGCCTTGTATTCCAATTACAACGATCTCGTCCAGGCCTCTGACGTCATCAGGTTTCAGTGGGACTGGACACTGGGCCCAACGAAGCTGAACCACTTCTATGCTGGCGGAAATAATTGGACGCAGGACCACAAACCGCCGCAGGAGTATATCGGGAACTGGAAGAGCAAATTCTGTCTTGGGAATGTGCCGAACTGTAATGAGAACCTGGTGCAGCTTTTCAACAATACCGGCTCATCCGACCCATACAACAATTGGGGCGGCCAGGCGGATAACGGCTCCGAGAACACGGTCTATTCCTACAACGACGACTTCACGTGGATCAAAGGCAGTCACACGCTGAAGTTCGGCGGTATGTACCAGATCAATCACTATAACGGCTTCGGGCGGCAGTGCGAGGCAGGTTGCGTGGGTCCCAGCTATCAGGAGACGGGTGTTGCGGGGGGCACCAACCCGAACGCGGGTGGTAATGCCTTCGCCTCACTTCTGCTCGGCTACATCAACACCGGCCAGATCGATACAGTCCGCTTTATCGGCCAGCAGTTTTATTATTTCTCGGGCTTTGCGCAGGACGATTGGCGCGTCAGCCCGAAACTGGTCCTGAATCTCGGGGTCAGATGGGACGGCAATCTGCCGCCTACAGGTTTGGATGATCGCTGGAGCGATTTTTCGCCGACTACACCGAATCCAGCCGCCAACAATATTCCGGGCGCTGTACTGTTTGCCGGATCGGGCCAGGGCCGCGTGGGAACGCGGACTCTCGCGAATATGTGGCCGTGGGGTTTCGGACCGCATGTTGGTTTTGCCTACTCCCGCGACCAGAAGACGGTAATTCGCGGTTCGTATTCCCGGTCCTATGGTTCGCTGGTTGCGGTTAGCGGCTCGACTCACACCATGGGCTTCACACTGACGCAGACCTTCAGCAACTCCTCAAACGGTGTGTTCCCCACCTTCATACTGGATCAGGGAATGCCCGCGTGGACCGCGCCGCCTTTCGTCAATCCTTCCGTTTCGAACGGAACCAGCGTGTCCTGGTTCCAGGGCGCCGAGACGACGAAGCTTCCCGCTTACGATAACTTCAATTTCTCGATACAGCGCCAGCTCAGCAACTCTCTGGTGCTGAACATCGCTTACGTTGGAGTCATGGGCGAGCATCTGCAGACGCAGTTGTTGCAGTACAACTCACTGCCGGCAAGCTATCTCAACAAGTTCGGGTCAGTTGCAAACAGCATCGCCGTCCTCACTTCTCAGGTCGGGTCGCCACTCGCGAACCAGTACGGCATTACCGCTCCCTTCCCGCAGTTCTCGTCGCTTTGGGGATCGCGTGCCACCGTGGCGCAGGCGCTTCGCCCATTCCCGCAGTACACGAACATCGATACGTACTCGGGTCAGGGAGATCATAGCGGCCATTCCACGTACCACGCCGGCGAGATCACGCTTCAGAAGCGGTACAGCGCTGGTCTTACTATGCAGGCTTCATATGTCTTCTCGAAGCTGCTCACAGATTCGGATACCGCATGGGGAGCCGGTTATGCGGCCGATCAGTTCAACCGTGGTCTGGAGAAATCGATCGGCCAGTTCGATATCACGCACGATTTCAAAATCTCGGCCAGCTACGATCTTCCCTTCGGGAAAGGGAAGAAATACCTGACCCATGGTCCTGCGGCGTGGGCGCTCGGCAACTGGCGCATGGCGGGAATCGGCGTTTACGATACCGGTACGCCGGTCGGATTGAGCAGCAGCCTGGGCTTGCCGATCTACGCCTCGGGCGCAGGCGGTCGCGTGGCGCCGTATGTCGCCTCATTCAATGGATGGCAGCCGAGTTCGTTCAACTTCGAGCCTGGCCAGCCGTTCTTCTTCGTTGCTCCACAATCGAAAGGCCAGTTCCAGAGCGGTGCCAGTTATTCGGGACCGTTCCCTTATCAGGGCGATAGCTCCAACCCGAACAACAGCTTGCCTGATCAGGGTTTGGGAATCGGCAACATGACGCGCTACAACCCGAAGGTTCGGAATTTCCCAAACCTGAGCGAGAACCTGTCGATCACGAAGGAGTTCCCGATTCACGAATCGACGCGACTTGAGTTCCGCGCCGAAGCATTCAATTTATTCAACCGGATGCGGTTCGGTACCGGCTCGACGCAGATTCAGAGCTCAACTTTCGGCCAGCCGACGAATGGGCCTGGCTCTTCGTCGAATCTGGTTCAGTTGAACAGTCCGCGCACCCTGCAGCTGGCTCTCAAGCTGTACTTCTGATATGGAGCGACTGGTCAAGCTTTAGATAAGATCGCTTGCTTGACGAGCGTTTTATTGATTGTTTTATGGGCCGCGCTTTTCGAGGGGAAGAGCGCGGCCCTTTTCGTTTGAAAGCAGGGATGACTCTGCGCAGATGCTAAGCGGCCGCCGCGTCCTTCGCGCAGTATCGATCGAACACGTCTGTGAGCATCTTCGCGATCTGCCACGGATCGCTCGGCTCAATCTGGCCGCGGTGGATCATATGCACCGGTTTGCCGGCCTTGAAAAGCGCGATGGAAGGAGACGATGGCGGATAGTCTGAGAGCAGGGCACGGACGTGGGCGACCGCCGCTTCATCAGCGCCCGCGAAAACTGTCGCGACTTTATCGGGTCTCGTCGCGTGCCGCAGGGCGAAGCCGACTCCAGGCCGTGCTTTCCCTGCGGCGCAGCCGCACACGGAGTTGACAACCATCAGCACCGTGTCATTGTCGCGCAGCACCCGGTCCACGTCCTCGGGCGCACGCGTCTCCTCCACTCCGTAGCGCGTCAGATCCTCGCGCATCGGTTTGATCAACAGTTCGGAATAAGGCATCGTTCGCTTCTACTATAAAGCGCACAGCCCGCTACTCGGGCGGGCGTTGTGCGCGTAGGAAATAAAGCGCACGCCCGCTACTCGGGCGGGCGTTGCGCGCGTAGGAAATAAAGCGCACAGCCCGCTACTCGGGCGGGCGTTGTGCGCGTAGGAAATAAAGCGCACAGCCCGCTACTCGGGCGGGCGTTGCGCG
>Ga0068855_100006349_pt1 | contig 14406 bp, 26 predicted proteins | sample KBSCornC52_FD_66592 | JGI IMG/M metagenome (GOLD analysis project Ga0068855, IMG submission 66592) | Corn rhizosphere microbial communities from Kellogg Biological Station, Michigan, USA - KBS Corn C5-2 | ecosystem: Host-associated > Plants > Roots > Rhizosphere > Soil ... | reverse complement strand
TGAATATCCGGGTTGTCCAGCGGCAGCCCGGCAGCCGCAAATATTTTTATGGTATGCATGATATTCGCGTGCAACGCTGTATGGTCGACCGGGGTTGTAAAGCTGTGCAGGTCCGGCACGAACAGATTGATCTGATACGCGCCGGCATGCGTGTTCGCCATGTCTATCATAGGCAGCAATGCGCCAAAATAATTGCCCAACTGCAAATCGTTGTTGGCCCGCAGGCCGGTCAATATTACGGGTTTACTCATAGTTTCTCTCCTATTCTACACTATAGCAGCGGTGCGGCTATGTGCCGTACGGGTGCATGGCTACAGGAGATACCGGGCGGTTGCCGCCAGCACCTGCCGCAGCTGTTGCGGGTTCAGTTGCGGATCGATGCCGCCGGCATGCTGCGGCAGCTGGCCGGGGCGATCGGTGCACTCCAGGCGGGTATCGTCCATGATTGTTTCCAGATGCAGGCCATGGAGTTTGAGGCCGGCAGCCTGCGCTGCGGCTGCTGTGGCGGCGATGTCCTGAATCACAGCGTGTACTTCACGGATCTTGGTGCCATCCATGCTTACCCTGGTGGCTCCGTGGATGTCGTACAGCACCAGGGTGTGCGATGCGTGTTGCCGGATTGCCCCAAGTGCTGCGCGCAACGTGTCCGGGCGTCCCGTACCGATGCGTATCATCCAGGTAATCCTGCCGGGGATATGATGCGGGTTGAGCTGCCGTGCCAAAGCGCAGATACGCGCGGGAGTGATATCGGGGCCGATTTTTACGCCGACCGGGTTGGTGATGTCAGCCAGAAGCGCCGCATGCGGGCCGTCCGGATCATTCGTACGATTGCCCAGCCACAGCAAATCTCCCGAAGCAGCGTAGCAAGTGCCGTTGCTGCCGGCCCGCAGCAGACTGTACTCGTACGCCAGCGACAGCGCTTCGTGCGCCGCATACCGGTGCCTGCCGATACGCTGGCGCAGCACCTGTTCCACCGCCAGCGCCTGCTGCGCTGCTTGCACGAGCCGCTGCGGGTCTGGGGTGCGTTCGGACTCGGGCGCTCCGTTAATCGCATCGCCCATATATGGCGCCAGGCTGCCGTTGGTAGCATGCTGTCCGGCAGGAGTACTGCGCGGCTTCACGTTCTGTCCGCGGCCGCGCTCAACATCGATCACGGCAAGCGGCGCGAAGGCGCTGCGGACGAGCTCGCGGCACCGCAGCGATTGCCCGGCTATGGTTGCGGCGTTTTCGTGCCCTACCGGCTCGGCGCATCTGCCGGTTATGATGAGCGGCGTCCGCAGCCGGCCTGTTGCCAGTGCGGCCAGGTCGTGCTGAAGAGCCGAGATAGTGGCAGGAGTGGCAACTCCGGCAGCCTGGCGCAGCGTTGCCATTGCCGCAGCCAGTGCTGCGCGGTCAGGGTACGACGGCTGGTAATTACGGGCATAGTCAGGAGGAGGAAGCGGAGGGTGCTGCGGGTGCGCTGCACGCAGTACAGGTGTGGTGGTGTTCATACAGATAGCTCCTTATGTATATAAAAAAACCGCCGGCTGGCGGTTTCTTCGACGGGTTCGAGCTTTATCTATACTGCAAACGCACGGAACAAACTGCCAGCTGCGGGCCGGTAAACCAATAGAAAAAGGCGTACAGTTTATTCATTGTTCTCACCATACCACGTGCGGGGGTGTGTTACAAGAAAATCCCCGGCAATATTGTGCCGGGGAAGCAACGCTGTCTGCTGCGCTGGTTAGCGTTTGACAAACTGGCGTTGGCGGCGCGCACCGCGCAGGCCGAACTTCTTGCGCTCTTTATCGCGCGGGTCACGGCTGAGCAGGCCGGCGCGTTTCAGGGTGCTCTTCAGGCTTTCGTTCATGGCGCTCAGGCTCTTGGCGACACCGAGGCGGACTGCCTCTGCCTGGCCATCCTGGCCGCCGCCGGATATCCGGACAGACACATCGTACTTACCGGCTTCCAGCTCCAGCACCGTGAACGGCTCCTGGAGTTTGTGCAGCAGGTAGCTGCTGCCCGCAAAATATTCGCTTGCCGGTTTGCCGTTGATGGTGATTACACCTTTGCCGCCGCTCAGTCGCACCCGCGCCGTGGCGGTCTTGCGGCGGCCAAGCGCGTAGAAATAGTCGTTTTTAGTAGCCATTATTTACCTTCCTTCAGGGACATCGTCACCGGTTTCTGCGCCTCATGCGCATGGTCGGCGCCGGGATAAAGCTTCAGCCGGTCCAGCCGCCCGTCACGCAGCCGGTTCACGGGCAGCATACCGCGTACGGCGCGAAAGATGGCTTCAGTCGAATCGGCAGCAAGCTGTTCGGCAAGTGAGCGCTGTTTCAGGCCGCCCGGAAAACCGCTGTGACGGTAGTATGTTTTGTCGTTCAGCTTGTCACCGGTAACTTTCAACTTGTCGGTATTTATGACGATGACGTAGTCGCCGCAGTCGATGTGGGCAGTTACCTGCGGCTTGCCTTTGCCGATCAGCAGGCTTGCTGCTTTCGTGCTCAGGCGGCCCAGCGTAATCTCCGATGCGTCCAGTACATACCAGGCGCGCGTGACGTCGGATGGCTTTGCGCTATATGTTTTCATTCCTTTGTCTCCTCGTCAGTCGCTGGCGTTGCCTTGGCGGCCGCCTTCCTGGCGGGTGTTTTCGCAGTTGCCGGTTCGGCGTCTGCGGCTTTAGCCACGGGTGCCGTGTTCAGCTCATCAACAAAACTGATGCGCGCCATCTGCGTGTTGTCGCCGCGGCGGGTGCTGCTCTTGGTGATGCGCAGGTGTCCGCTCACGCGTCCCTTCAGCTTCGGAGCGATATCGTCCACCAGCTTGTGAGCGCTGGCAACAGTTTGCAGCCCGCTCAGAACCTGCCGGCGGTTATGCAGGTCACCCTTTTTCGCTTTGGTGATCAGCTTCTCAATATAGGGTACAATTTCTTTTGCCTTTGGCAAGGTGGTTTCGATCGATTCGTCACGCACCAGCGATTCGGCCAGACCCTTGATGAGGGCACGGCGCGGACCGCGTTCGCGGTGAAACTTACGACCTTTATATCCGTGACGATGCATATTACAGCTCCAGCTCCGCGAGCTTTTCCTTCACTTCGTCCAGCGCCTTGCTGCCAAAACCTTTCAGTTCGCGGAGTTCGGTTTCGTTCAGCGAGAACAGGTCGCGGATGGTGTGAATGTCATTGTTAATGAGCGCGTTTGCCGTACGGGCAGACAGGTTGAGGTCTTCGACCGGCGTATCCAGCATGGACGCGTCGTCGCTTTTATCGCCGAGGGAAAGCGGGCTGCCGGTGTCTGACGGGCGCGTTTCCATTGCAATGCGGGTCTTGCCGGCAAGCGCGGTGTACTGATTTACCAGGATCGCCGAAGCCTCTTCGAAGGCATCGCGCGGGGTGATCGAACCATTGGTATCGATGGTAATGATGATCTTGTCAAAGTCAGTGGCCTGGCCTACGCGGGTGTTCTCTACTTTGTAGCGTACGCGTACGACCGGGCTGAAAATGGCATCAAGCGCAATATTGTCGCTTGGCTTCTGGGCAGCGCTTTCTTCGATCTGGCGATAGCCGCGGCCGATCTCGACCACCAGATCCATCACGAACTTTCCCTTGTCGTCGTCAATAGTGGCGATTGCGTGATCCGGGTTTACTACTTCAACGTCAGCGTTTGTAGTAATGTCCTTTGCCGTAACCGTGCCCTTACCTTGCTTGGTGATGCGCAGCGTATGGCTTTCGTCGCCGTACACGCGGAAATGCACACCTTTGAGGTTCTGCATGATAGTTACCACATCTTCTTTTACGCCCGGAATGGTTGTAAATTCGTGGGTGGCACCTTCAATTCTGAATGACGTGATCGCAGCGCCGGCGATGCTGGAAAGCAGCACGCGCCGCAAGCTGTTGCCGAGCGTCATGCCGTATCCGCCCTGCAACGGTTCGATTGTAAGCGTACTGCTTGTAGCGCTCGTATCATCGACGTTGACGACGCTCGCGGTGTGAATCATGTTTGCCATATGTTTTCCTAGCCTCCTTTAGCGCGAGTAGTATTCGACGATTAATTGTTCGTTGATGTCAGATTCAGCATCGTCGCGGGTCGGCAGGCTGGTAACGCCGACCGTAAATTTCTTCCGGTCAGCACGCAGCCAGGCAGGAATAGAAGTAGGCGCGGGACTGACGTCGTCGAGTTTCTTGAAATATTCCGTTTCCTTGCTGTGGGCGCGCAACTCCAGCGTGTCGCCCGGTTTCAGGCGGATGGAAGGAATGTCTACGCGGCGGCCGTTCAGCATGAAGTGGCCATGCGTAACGAGCTGGCGGGCAGCGCGGCGTGACGTTGCGAAACCGGCGCGGTATACCGCGTTGTCCGCACGCTGTTCAAGCAGCTGCAGCAGCACGGAGCCAGATTGGCCGCGGCTGCGGTTTGCTTCACTCATCAGATTACTGAACTGGCGCTCCAGGAGGCCGTACAGCCGTTTGACCTTTTGTTTTTCACGGAGCTGTGCGGTGTACTGGCTGGATTTGCCGCGCATACCGCCGCGTCCGCCGCCGGCGTGCTGGCCGGGCGGTGTGGGACGTTTCATGAGCGCTTTGTGAGCTTTCGGGTGTAAGGCATAGCCTTCGCGGCGGCTCATCTTGACAATAGACTGAGTATCTCGTGCCATCAGGTTATACCCTTCTTGCTTTCTTCGGCCGTACGCCGCCGTGCCGTACGCCGGTCACGTCTTTGATGCCTTCAACGTGGATATCCAGAGCGGTCAGCGCGCGCACAGCAGCATCACGCCCCAGGCCCACGCCCTTTATGTACACTTCCGCCTTGGCAAAGCTGTACTGCTGTTTGGCGGCCTGGCCGGCTTTTTCAGCGGCTACCTGCGCGGCATAGGCCGTGCCTTTCTTGGAACCGCGGAAACCGCATGCGCCGGCGCTTGATGCCGTCAGGACACCGCCGTGGGCGTCGGTAAAGGTTATGATCGTATTATTGAACGTCGCCTGCACGTGCACCTGCCCCTGGGCAACGGTCCGCTTGGCCTTCTTCTTTTTCTGAGTGGTTGTAGTATCTGCCATAGTCTTTAGGTCGTCCTTGCTTAGGTCTTTGACGCGGCCTTCTTAGCGGTACCGCCTACGGTGACACGGCGGCCGCGGCGCGTCCGGGCGTTTGTCTTGGTACGCTGGCCGCGTGAAGGCAGGCTTGCTTTATGGCGCAGTCCGCGGTATGCACTGATATCCTTCAGGCGCTTGATATTGCCGGCGATAACGCGCTGTAATTCGCCCTCAACGGTATAGCCGCTGTTGATCACGTCCTGAATACGGCCGATCTCTGCATCGGTCAGATCCTTGGCGCGTACCGTAGCTTCTACTTTGGCTGCCGCAAGGATATTCTGGCTGCTTTTCGGCCCGATGCCATACAGGTAGGTCAGGGCGACGTGGATCTGTTTGTCATTCGGAATGGTTACTCCGGAGATTCTTGCCATAGCCCTTATCCCTGCCGCTGCTTATGCTTCGGCTTAAATTTGTTGATAACGTATACCCGCCCCTTACGACGTACGATCTTGTCGTCGGGGCTGATCTTTTTGACGCTTGCACGCACTTTCATGCGGATCATTGCTCCTTATCCTGTGGTCAATGACACACTGCTTATATTGATAAACGAACGCCGCTTGCTAGAACATTCGCGGAATGGTGCAGCTCTGTGCCTGAAATGTCAGCCGATGCCGCAATTTCATGCACACTCCGCGTACCCTTCGGCGAGCGCGCTAACAGGTTGACTACAGGCGGCGGGTAATCCTGCCCTTACTGAGATCGTAAGGAGTCAGCTCTACCGTCACCTTGTCCCCTGGTACGATGCGGATAAAATGCTTGCGCATCTTCCCGGCAACGTGGGCTATTATGCGATGGCCGTTTTCGAACTCAACCGTAAACCGAGTCCCCGGAAGGGTCTCTACCACGGTGCCCGTCAGCTCGATCACTTCCTTATGTGTTGCCATACAGATAACAGAGGTTAATTATAGCAGAAAGTGCAACCGTATGTAAAGCGTTTCTGCAGCGGCAGGGCGCTGCACGATGTGGTACCGAAATGTCAGCGCGTACAACACGGCCCAGTAGGGCGCAGGGTACGCTACCGGGAGCGGCGCGGGAGCAAGCTGAAGCGGCGCTTTTTAGGATTGGTGATGTCCTTTGGTGCCATGTCGCTGAAGAAGTCCGGTTCGCTGTACTGATCGTATGTTACCATCAGGGCCCGCGACTCAACCGCCCGCAACGTCTGCAGACTTACCGCGACCAGGATGAGGATGCTGGTACCGCCGATAGCGATGCTGGTACCCAGGAACATCTGCGCCACAATCGGCAACAGGGCCAGCAGTCCCAGACAGAGCGCGCCGAATAGCGTCAGCCGGTTGATAACAGCGCTGAGGTACTGCTCGGTTTGTGCACCAGACCGGATCCCTTCGATGAATCCACCCTGCTTCTGCAGATTCTCGGCGATCTCTTTGGCGTTAAAGGTAATGCTTGTATAAAAAAATGTGAACAGGAAAACCAGAAAGAAATAAGTGGCCGGATAAATATAGGGCGTAATGCCGCCTGTATGGAACGTGGCGAGCGAGGGCGGTTGGAACCATGTAGCGAGGTTTGCGCCCAGATGCTGCAAATGTATGCTGCGGTTGCTGGTGAGAAGCTGGCCGGCAAAACTGGGGACGCTTAGAAATGCTACGGCAAAAATGATCGGTATCACCCCGGCCGTAATCAGCTTTACAGGCAGCACAGTTGTAACGCCGCCATAAGCCCGATTACCCTGCACCCGCTTTGCGTAGTTGACGGTAATATCCCGTGAGGCTTCGTTCAGTTTTACGACCGCCCAGGTGACAAGGAGCGCCGCAAGCAGGGCAATGAAACTGAACAGCAGCGACCGTCTGTCGAGCGGCAGGACATGGCCGAATATCTTAAAATGATCATTCTGGTTGAGGAAGGCGCTGCCGATCTGCGTGATGGTTTGCGGTAAGCGGCTCACGATGCTTACGGTAATGAGCAACGATATGCCATTTCCCAGCCCCTGTTCTGTAGCCAGCTCGCCCAGCCACATCAGCAGCATGGAACCGCCGGTCAGCGCTGCTACCATCAGCCCCCACTGAACCAGAGAGGCATTTGCCGTAATGTCACCTACTCCTCCGATACTCTGCGCGGCCTGGCGGATCAGATAGATGGATCCTACGGATTGGATGACCGCCAGCGGAAGCGCGAGTATGCGGGTGTACTGGTTGATCTTTTTCTGGCCGTACTCCCCTTCTTTGTGCAGCGCTTCCAGCTGCGGGATCGCCTTGGTGAGCAGCTGCATGATGACTGAAGCATTAATATAAGGTCCCAGACCGGCGATCATGATTGAGAAGTTCGCCAGCGCCCCGCCACTCAGTACGTTCACGAAACTAAGCAGCTGCGGTGTGTTGGATGAATTGAACAGGTTTTCAAGTACCTGGCGCAACGTTGCCGGGTTGCTGATGGGCACCGGGATATGGGAAAGCACGCGGTAAACCAGCAGTATTCCCAGAACCGCAAAAATGCGCCGCTGCATGTCACGGTTGCTGAGCGAACGCGCGATTACTTTCCAGTTCACTGCGGTGTATCCCCCATCATCACATTCTGTTCCATTTAAGCACACTCCCCGGCGTGTGCGGCTGCAAGGCCGGGGCGGTTTTGCGGCTACTCTTTGGCGGTGTCGTCAGCCGGGGCGCTGGCAGGGCGCTGCGGGCGTGCCGTACGTTCGAAAGAGCCGCCGGCCTGTTCGATCAGGGCAATCGCTGCTGCGCTGGCTCCCTGAAGCTTTACTGTCACGCTTTTCGTAAGGGTACCTCTGCCGACGATCACTTTGACAGGCTCATAAGGGCTGGCCAGCAGACCGTGTTTGCTGAGAAGTGCGGTGTCGATGGTCTTGCCGCCAAACTGTTCGAGTGCGCCAACGGCGACGGTAGCAAGCTTGGCGCGACGGCTTCTGAAGCCCGGAAGCTTCGGCAGGCGCTGCATCAGCGGGTTTTGGCCGCCTTCAAATCCCGGACGGAGTTTTTTACCCGTACGGGCGCCCTGTCCTTTTGTACCGCGGCCGGCTGTTTTTCCTTTGCCGCTGGCAATACCGCGTCCTACCCGTTTACTGGTGGCGCGCGTTACTGTGCGGAGTTCGTGGTACTTCATACTTTTGCCTCCGAAGGAGTTGCGGTTTTGCCTGCTGTTTTGCCCTTCAGGCGGGTTGCGGCGGTCACCCACTGGTTAGCCGGAGTCAACCGGCGCAACGCTTCAATCGTTGCGTAGGCCGTGTTGGCTTTATTACTCGAACCAAGCGACTTGCTGAGAGCGTTGCGGATGCCTGCTACTTCAAGCAGCGTGCGCACTACGCCGCCGGCGATCAGGCCGGTACCGGCACTGGCGGGCATGATGAGGATATCAGCCCCGCCGACTTTCGCTTTTGTATCGTGCGGCAGCGTGCCTTTGTATGTCACGATGGCGATCATGCTCTTTTTGGCAACATCAGTGGCTTTGGTAACGGCAGCGGTAACATCGGCGCCTTTGGCAATGCCGACACCCACCCGCCCTTTGCGGTCACCAACTACGACCAGGGCGCGGAAGCGGAAACGGCGCCCGCCCTTTACTACACGCGCCACACGGTCGATGTGCAAGGTGCGCTCGTCAAACTGTTTCTCTTCCGCAGGGGCTTCCGGCCGCCGCGGGGAGTTTCTGCGATTATGCTGTGTGGCCATCATGATTAGAACTCCAATCCTCCCTTACGCGCGGCGTCTGCCAGGGCTTTAATGCGCCCGTGGTACAGTTTGCTGCCACGATCAAATACGATGCTTGTGACCTTGGCGGCTTGAGCCTTTTTGGCCATCTGAGCGCCGACCCAGGCAGCCCGCTCCGTCATTGTACCGGTAGTCTTGGCGCCCACGGTAGACACATAGACCAGAGTGCGGTGTGCGGTATCGTCAATAAGCTGCGCGGTAATGTGGGTGTTGCTGACAAATACGCTGAGGCGCGGACGGGCGGCATCGCCGCTTACCACCGCACGCACGCGGTTGCGGCGCAGGAGACGGTTGTGCAATTTGTGTGCAAGTTTATTCATAATTACTCTACTTATCCTTACCCGATTTACCGCTCTTGCGTATAATGCGTTCGCCGGTGTACTTGATACCTTTGCCCTTGTATGGCTCAGGTTTTTTCAGGGCGCGGATCTCGGCCGCTACCTGTCCGACCTGCTGCTTGCTGATACCGGCAACAGTGATGGTGTTCTGCTCAACAGTAGCCGTAATGCCCTGCGGCAGCGGAAACAGCACATCATGCGAGAAGCCGAGGTTAAGCTTCAGCCCGTTACCCTGCAGGACAACGCGGTAACCTACGCCGTTAATCTCCAGCTTCTTGGAAAATGCCTGGCTGACCCCGATGACCATATTGTTCAGCAGCGACCGCATAAGGCCGTGCCGGGCGCGCACCATCGGCTCGTCGCTGTCACGCGTAACAAGCAGCTGGTTGCCCTCCTGCGCCACGTTGATTCCGGGCATGGTGAACTGCTTGAGCGTACCCTTCGTCCCGGTCACGGTAATCTCGTGGGGATCGACAGTGATTGTCACGCCGCTCGGTAGTGCGATCGGTAGTTTTCCTATTCGACTCATAATATGGTTCCTTTAGTATACCTTACAAAGTAACTCGCCGCCGATACGCTGTGCGCGGGCGTCGTCGCCGGTCATCAGCCCTTTGGAGGTTGATACGATGACTATGCCGCGGCCGCGCTTCACTACCGGGATTTCCTGGGCGTTCACATAGTAGCGCCGGCCCGGCTTGCTGATGCGGTCAATCTCGGTGATGCGGGCGTTGGATTGCGCGCCGTGCAGTACCAGCGTCAGCGTCTTACTGATACCTTCGCCGCTGATGTGGACATCGTCGACAAAGTTGTTGGCCTTCAGCAACCGGGCGATGGCAGCCTTCAGTTTGGAGTGCGGCAGGCTGACCTCGCGCTTCTGTACGGCGATGGCATTGCGTACGCGCGAGAGCATGTCTGCGACAGGATCGGTCGTAATGATTGTGCTCATGATCTTACCAGCTCGCTTTCGTTATGCCGGGTACTTCGCCTTTGGAGGCGTGCTCGCGGAAGCTCAGACGGCCAAGACCAAAGGCGCGCATGTAGGAGCGCGGCATGCCGGTTTCGGCGCAACGGTTTTTCCAGCGCGTCGGGCTGGAATTGCGCGGCAGCTTTGCCAGTCCTTCTGTATCGCCCAGTGCCTTCAGCTCGCTGCGTTTGGCAGCATACTGCTGGATCATTTTCTGGCGTTTGAGGTCGCGCGCGATGTTTGATTTTCTAGCCATTACTTATTCTCCTTTTCGAATGGCAGGCCGAACTTGGCAAGCAATGCGCGGCCCTGGCCGTTTGCGCCATTATTGATCGTAAAGACAACTTGCAGGCCGTGCGTGGTGGTGGTCTCGTCAAAGCTGAGTTCCGGGAACACTGATTGATCGGTCATGCCGAAGCTGTAATTGCCCTGCCGGTCAAATGCCTTGGCGCTGACCCCATGGAAGTCACGCAGGCGCGGGACAACAATGTTGATCAGGCGGTCCATGAATTCGTACATGCGGTCTCCGCGGAGCGTCACCTTCAAGCCGACCTTCATGCCTTCGCGCAGCTTGAAGTTGGCGATGGATTTGCGGGCTACCGTAGTGACCGGATGCTGGCCGGTGATCTTGCGCAGCGTGTTGGTTGCTGCTTCCATCGCCTTTTTGTCCTCTTTGGCGCGGCCGAGGCCGACGTTGATGACGATCTTCTCCAGACGCGGAACCTGATGGATGTTTGTAAGGCCCAGTTCGCCCATCAGCTGCTGGCGCAGCTCGCGGTCGTACTGTCCGCGCAGACGGGCCGTCGCGGCCGTTTTGTCCGGTGTAGTGGCCATTACTGTATCTCCTTGCCGGTGTCTTTGTAGACCCGCGTTTTCTGTGCGCCTTCGGTGTTGTAGCCGATGCGTACTGGTTTCTTGCCGGCGGCGTCCACGATGCCGACTTTGCTGACCCAGACAGGCTTCGTGATGTCCATGATGCCGCCCTGCGGATGAGCGCGGTTTGGCTTAAGATGCTTCTTGACGATGTTCACGCCCTCGACCGTTACTTTGTTCTCACTGGGGTGGACGGCCAGTATTTTGCCGGTCTTGCCCTTATATTTGCCGGAGCGCACCATCACGGTGTCGCCTCGCTTCAGGCGGATTTTATAGCGTTTCGGTTCCATTACAGCACCTCCGGTGCTAGGCTGATAATCTTCGCATACCCCAGGTCGCGCAACTCGCGCGGCACCGGGCCGAAGATGCGTGTGGCCTTCAGCTGTTTTTCGTCGTCGATAATGACGGCGGCATTATCCGAGAAACGGATAGTTGAGCCGTCTTTGCGCCGGATTTGTTCGCGCGTGCGCACCACCAGCGCTTTCACGACCGACTTTTTGCGGACGGTACCATTCGGGCTGGCATCTTTGACCGTGGCGACGATAATATCACCAACCCGGGCGTAGCGGCGGCGTGTACCGCCCAGCACGCGGATGCAGAGGATCTCTTTCGCGCCGCTGTTGTCGGCCACGGCCAGGCGTGATTCCTGCTGGATCATTGCATCGCCTCCGTGTCGGTTTCGCGCAGCGCCGGCTTCTCGATAATACGATCCAGCGCAAAACGCTTGCGGGCACTGAGCGGCCGTGTTTCGACAATCGCAACGCGGTCGCCGACTTCAGCGCTGTTCTGTTCGTCGTGTGCCATAAACTTCTTACTTACGGTGTACTGTTTGCGGTAAATCGGGTGCGTCTTGCGCGTGCGTACCGTGACGACGATGGTCTTGTCGGCGGCGTTCGAGGAGACGGTTCCGATAATTGTACGTGCCATTACATGTTCTCCTTTGCGAGGTGCTCGCCGAGCACGGTTAGCAGGCGTGCCAGATCCTTGCGTTTACTGCGAATGACCCGGACATTGTCCAGCTCGCCCATGTGCAGCTGGCGCTTCAGTTCGGTGATCTCCACGCGAACCTTAGTGCTCTCAGTAGCGAGGTCGGCAGTTGATAATTTACGGATATCTGCAACTTTCATAGCCTTAGGCCTCCTCCCTGGTGATGAACCTGGTCTTGATCGGCAGCTTGTGGCCGGCTAGCCGCATGGCTTCGCGTGCAACAGACACTTCAACTCCCTGCATCTCAAACAGGATTGTCCCGGGCCGGACCTTGGCGACAAAAAACTCCGGGTTGCCCTTGCCGCTACCCATCTTAACGTCCTGCGGCTTGCGGGTGACGGGCGTGTGCGGGAAAATGCGGATCCAGATCTTGCCGCCGCGCTTGATGTAGCGGGTCATGGCCTGGCGGGCTGCTTCGATCTGGCGGGCAGTAATCCGTTCGTGATCCTGTGCTTGCAGCGCAAAGTCACCAAAAGCGATGTAGTTGCCGCTGGTTGCGACGCCGCGTATTTTGCCCTTGCGGACTTTGCGGAATTTTGTACGGCTTGGCATTAACATGGCTACAGCACCTCGCCCTTGTAAACCCAGACTTTGACGCCGATCAGGCCGGCGGCAGTGTGGGCGGCAACCTGGGCGTAGTCGATATCGGCACGCAGCGTATGCAGCGGTACCGACCCGGCAACTTCTTTTTCGCGCCGGGACATTTCTGCACCGTTCAACCGGCCGGCAACTTCGATGCGAATGCCCTTGGCGCCGGAGCGCATGGTGCTGGCGGCAGTGGATTTGATCGCACGGCGGAAGCTGATGCGGCGCTCCAGCTGGTGAGCGATATTCTCCGCGACCAGCTTGGCATACAGCTCAGGCTTCTTGATTTCTTCGATGTTCACACGAACCGGAATGGCATAGATTTTCTCGATTGCCGCTTTCAGCTCCTGAGCGCCAGAACCGCCGCGGCCGATAACGACGCCGGCTTTAGCCGTGCTGATCGTAACCGTCACCAGATTTACGGTGCGGGCAATCTCCACCCGGTTAACGGCGCCCCGCGAACCGACTTTGTCCTGGATAAGCTTCCTGACGGCCAGGTCATCTTTCAGATACTTGGCATATTCGCGCTTGTCCGCGAACCATTTGCTGCGCCAGTCCTTGTTGACCTGGAGACGCATCGATATAGGGTTGACTTTTTGTCCCATTACTTTGTCTCCTTTGCTGCCTCTTTGGCCGGTTTGCGGACGGCACGTTGCTCGCCATCTACCACTACGCGGATATGTGATGTCTTGCGCTGGAACGGCAGGGCGCGGCCGTGGGCGGCCGGGCGTGAACGCTTCAGGCGCGGCCCCGGAGTAACGCTGATTTCTACGATGCGAAGCGTATCGGGCTTGAAGTTGTGATTATGTTCGGCATTCGCCCGGGCGCTGGCAACAGCTTTGCTGACTGCCAGAGCACTTCGCCGCGGCGCATGCTCCAGGATTATCAGTGCGTCACCCACGGTGCGGCCCCGCACCAGACTGGCTACCACGCCAACTTTGCGGGGGCTCAGGCGCACGCCTTTTGCTATAGCAACAACCTGCATGGCCTACGCCTTTCCTTTCGCAAGCTTGCCGCCGTGTCCACGGAATTTGCGGGTAGGGGAAAACTCGCCCAGCTTATGGCCGACCATGTTTTCGGTGATGAACACCGGCACATGCACTTTACCGTTGTGCACGGCAACGGTGCGGCCGACAAACTCAGGACTGATAGCACTGGCGCGTGCCCATGTCTTAATGATGGTACGGTCGTTGGCGCCGAGTGCTGCGATTTTCTTCGCAAGCTTGAAATCGACGTATGGTCCCTTTTTCAGTGATCGACTCATATCACGCTACCTTACTTCCTCTTGGCCGCATGACGGCTTCTTACGATAAACTGTGACGTGCTCTTGCGGCGGCGGGTCTTGTAGCCCAGGGTCTTCTGACCCCAAGGTGTACGAGGCGCCTTGGCTATGCCGTGCCGTCCGCCGTCACCACCGCCGTGCGGGTGGTCCACTGCGTTCATCACTACACCGCGCACGCTTGGCCGTTTGCCAAGATGCCGGTTGCGGCCCGCTTTGCCGATCTTCACGTTCTGGTGCTGCTCGTTACCGATCACGCCGATACTGGCGGTGCACTCCATGTTGAACAGGCGGACTTCGCCGCTGGGGAGCCGTACCTGTGCATATGCGCCTTCCTTGGCCATCAGCTGTGCGCTGTTGCCGGCGGCACGCACGATTTGTGCGCCGCGGCCGGGCTGCAGTTCTATTGCATGAATGGCACTGCCGACCGGAATACTCTTCAGTGGCAAACGGTTGCCGGAGTCGATCGCCACTTCCTCACCGCTGCTGATGCGCTGGCCAACCTGCATGCCGCTGGTTGCCAGGATATAGTGGTAGGTACCGTTCTTCTCTTTGATGCGGGCAATACGGGCACTGCGATTTGGATCGTATTCAATATGTTCTACTACTGCTTCGACGTCTGCTGCCAGGCGGAAGTT
>Ga0068855_100006346_pt1 | contig 14409 bp, 20 predicted proteins | sample KBSCornC52_FD_66592 | JGI IMG/M metagenome (GOLD analysis project Ga0068855, IMG submission 66592) | Corn rhizosphere microbial communities from Kellogg Biological Station, Michigan, USA - KBS Corn C5-2 | ecosystem: Host-associated > Plants > Roots > Rhizosphere > Soil ... | reverse complement strand
TTGGACCACCAGTTCGCCAACCTGCTCAAGGGCGATCTCGATATCGCAGTATCCGCCGCAAGGGGCACCCAGATCGTCGATGACGAAGACTTGAACATACACCTTGAGCGTCCACCTGAGAAACCCGTGAAACCCACTCCTCCCAAACCCAAAGGGAAATGATCCATGTCTGTCACGAAGCACCTCATCTCGGTCGTCGATGGCTCGAGCCAGCCTTCCTTCAGCGACCGGGCCCTCCTGGCTGTCCAGATCGGCGTGGCCAACCTGGTCGGCGGCGGCGCGGGTCAGTCGGTCACCACGACCGTCATCTTCAACGAAGCGACGTTCCCCTGCGCGCAAGCGAGCGGCACGGCGACCTTCAGCGGAAATCCGACCGCAAACGACACCCTCACCCTGAATGGCACGGCGATCACGTTCGTCGCGTCGGGCGCGACCGGCAACCAGGTCAACATCGGCACCACGCTGGCGGCCACGCTGGCGAACCTGCTGGCCTTTGCGGCTGCCTCGGCCGATGCCCAGCTCGTGAAGTTCAGCTACGGTGTATCCGGCAGCGTCTTCAACATCTACGCGGCCGCCGCCGGCACGGCGGGCAATGCCCTGACCCTCGCCAAGAGCTCGACGGCGATCACCCTGTCGGCGGCCACCCTCACCGGCGGCTCGGCATCGTACTTCGTCCATGTCCAGCCCCGGCAGGACGCGGTTGCCTACGTGACGAACCTGAAGATCGACCGGTTCGACGTGGTCCTCACCCCGCGCCTGGCGGCCAACACGCTGGCGGTCGGCACCTTCGACGTTCTGGCCCTGGTCGCCTGACACCAGGCGATCCAACCCAATCTCGAGAAGGGGTTCCTCCATGACTACGATTTCGGACATCAAGGCCGTCACGCCGACGGCAAACGCGAGGACGGCGGTTGCCGCCAAGGGGGCGAACTACGACGCCCTCATGCAGCAGACGATCGTGAAGGCTGCGGAGCTCAAGGTCCTGGTGACGCAGGTCATCGCCCACACGCCTGGCGGCGACGCCAATCTTACCGCCCTCAACAACATCCTGGCGGCACTGGCCTGACGGCCCGTTCTGCCAAAAGGGAGTTCAGTCGCATGAGCCGTTCAGAACGACGCCAGCTCCAGCAGCAGGCCCAGCAGCAACAGCCGCAGGCCGCAGCTGAAGGAGCAGACCAAGCCCAGCAACAGCAACCGGCAGAAGTTGAGGAGCAGACGAATGAGGGTACCGAACCCGTTGCTTCTGCTGCCGATCCTGGTCTTGACCCTGATCCTGGTTCTTTACCACTCGACCATGATCCTGCTGGTGACCCTGACGGCCCTTTGGAGGATGACGGTCCTCGGGACGAGGGCCCTGCGATTGAAAATCCTGGGGCGAGGTTGAGGCGGGAGGGTTTCATCAAGATCCTGTCCCGGGAGACAAGCCCGGAAAGCCATGCCGTCCTCCAGCGTCTGGCGGAATGCCTGCCGTTTATCCAGGCCGCCGCGGACGCTTCCAGTGACGATTTGGTGGCAAACATCCTCGAAGACTTCGAGCGGTTCCTCCGGGGGGCGTGATGACGATCGTTTCAACCAGGCTGACGAAAAAGGATCGCGACGCGCTTCCGAGCGCCCAGTTCGCCGTCCCCTCCAAGCGCAAGTTGCCCATTAACGATGAGCACCACACGCGCCTTGCCTGGAGCATGGTTGGAAAGACGACGGACATCTCCGATGACGAACGGCGTCAGGCGCGGACCCGGATCCTTTTGCGGGCCCAGGAGCTCAGTCTCGACACGTCGGATTGGAACCGCCTGAAGTCACTGTCCATCGAGTGCATGTCCCTGAACATCTCGGCGGACGATCATCCAAACAAGATGCCGTTCACCGGCGTCTTAACCAAGGTGGATGAACCCTCTGATGGTGCGCCGGGAGGTGCCGGCGGCAGACGGGTCATCGTCACCAGCAGCGCAGCCCAACGCGGCCTTTCCTCGCTGCTTGGCATGGCAGTGGATTTCACCCCGTCCTTTGACGGACACGACGTGAAGAACAAGATCGGGATCATCACCTCCGCCGACGTGGTTGGAAGTGAGCTCCAGATCGGTGGCTTCATCTATGCGGCGGATTTCCCAGAGACTGCCGATCTCATCCAGTCACTGAAGAACGACCTGGGCTTTTCCTTTGAGGCCCAACGCATCTTCGTGGAGGACATGAGCGCGGACATTCTCAGGATCACGGACCTTACCTTCACCGGTGCAGCCATCCTTTTGAAGGAAAAGGCGGCCTATCAGACAACGTCTCTCGCGGCTTCCGCGGACAACGAGGAGTTTCAAATGACTGCCGAAGAACTGAAGGCCCTGCTGGCCCCGATGCTGGCCGAGGCTGTCAAGCCGTTCACCGATCGCATGACCAAGATCGAGACGGACACTGCGCAGGTTCTGCTGATGGCCCAGGCCTCGGCGAAGATCCGCAACGATGTCGAGCCGCTGGCCGTCGCCCTGGAGGCCCAGGCGACTGCGCTCGAGGCTGCCGGTATCGATGCCAAGTCCCTCCGGGACCAGGCTGCCTTCCTGCGCTCGGAGGCCGCTGCCGGCCGGATGCCGAAGTCCCTGGCTGCCTCGGCCCAGCCGGCCGTCGTGACCGCGAAGGTCGAGGGCGGTGACGTTGCGGCCCTGATCGCCGCCGAGGTCGAGAAGGCCCTGAAGCCCCTGACCGACTCCAACAAGGAACTGTCGGACAAGCTGGCGGCTGCGGAAACCAAGATCGTGGACATCGGCAATGGCCGGCGCCTGGGCACGACCGCCCCGCAGCGCAAGACGATCGAGCCGGTGGTCATGGCTTCGCTGTCCAAGGCGGGCATCACCCTGCCGGAAGGCGAGGGCAAGCTGGCTCTGGCTGACGTGGACAAGGCCCTCCAGGCCTCTGGCCTCGACATGACGCGCCGGATCATGGTCAAGAACCAGCTCGAACGGGCGGGCATGCTCGCCGCCTGATCGCGCTCTTTCCCCTCCACCCTTCACAGGGCGGCCAAGACGGCGCGCCTAGAAAGAAAGAACCATGCCTGCTCCCTCCAATGCTGCCCGCTGGCTGGACCGGACCAATCCGGCCGATCAGCAGTTGATGCAGATCACCGCTGCGGCGGACTACCTCGGCAACGGCGCGATCGAGGTCAACAAGTACGAGACCGAGATCTTCGACATCATCCGTCGAAACTCGATCTTCCTCCAGCGCGTGGATCGCAAGCCGGCAACCGGCCATCCCCACCGCTACTTCGAACAGTTGGCGATCGCCACCGCGGCGTTCACCGACCCGCGCAACATCACGCCGACCCCCACGGGTCCGCAGCGCGTGGAACGCAGCGCCTACGTCAAGGCGATCACCGCCCAGACAAACTTCTCGCTCTTCGACGTGGAAGTCACCAAGCAGCAGGGTCAGTTCGCCTACGCCGAAGCCAAGGACATCCAGGACATCATCACCTCGATCGTTCTTGCCTCCGCGTCGGCTGTCTGGACCGGCACGGACACCAACCTGCTCACGCCGACCACGATCCAGTACGTGAGCGTCCTGACGCAGATCACCACGACTGCCCAGATCGTGAACGGCGCGTCCATCATCGATGGCCTGAAGGCGCAGGTCGCAGCGATGGCCTCCAACACGACCTACGTGATCCGGCCGACGGCGATTTACATCGATCCGGTTCTCGGTGACTACCTGGATCGCGAGGCCAAGGCGAGCACCGTCATCATGAACCAGCTGGAGGTCGTCGGCGGTGTCAAGGTGAACGCCATCATGACGCAGGTGGGTCAGATCCCGCTCATCCCGGATCCGTTCCTGTCGGCCGCCATCACGCCGGCAGGTACCTCGTCGTACGGCTTCGCCTCCGTCCCGACAGGCCTGAAGGGTTACTATGCGGTCATCGTGACCGAGAGCGACATCGAGATGGCCGTGATCCACGGCGGCGATGGTAACCTCCAGCCGCGCCTGTTCCAGCTCGGCCTGCTCGCCGGCCTGCAGGCCCAGTACGTCGGCGTCGTGTTCGACAACCTGATCGTGAAGGGCGCGACCTACGCGCACCGTCTCGTCCAGGTCCTGCGTCCGTAAGGTTGACTTGGCGGTCTCCTGCCCAACGGCCTAAGGGCCGTTGGGTTTCCTCCTAACAGCACAGCACAGGAAGATAACACCATGCCGAAGTTCAAAGTCCTGCTTTCCTTCGATGTCGAGGCCGCGGATGATCATGGGGCGCACGCAATCGCGCAGCAGGTCCGTCAGACGATTATCCAGCAGGAACAGTACAAGGTAACGAACCTTGAGACGCGCAACGTCGAAGAAGTCCAGTCATGAAGGTGTATTATCCCGGCGAGAAGGCCCAGCGTCAGCCTTCGTTTGTCATGTCAGTTGCGCCTGCCGCGACGGTCCAGAACCAGGAAGTCCCCCGTGATTGGGTGGACGATCTGAACAATCCTGTCCAATTCAATGTCGAGTTCGTGTACGGGGTGGCAGAAGTCCCCGACGAGCTCGGCCGCTATCTCATCGAGAACGATCTTGTCCGGAAGACCCAACTCGTCCTTCCGGGTGATCATCTCCCGCAGCCAACGCTCTTTGACCAAGGTGGATGACCCATGCCTGTCGTCGGAACAGAAGTCCTCGGCCAGTACTACGAGCCCTGCGCAACCGGTCCGGTCGCGCAGATCGAGTTGGTGTCGACGGATCCGACGCTCCTCGGGGCCACGCTCCCGACGGCAGGAACCATCGCAGCCTCGGGTAACTGGCTGTCCAGCCCGATTTACGCGGATGGCTTCAAGTCGATCAGTGTCGGTGTCAAGTCAACCCAGGCAGGCGCGATCAATATCCAGCGCTATGTGGACCGAGCCGGGACCATTCCGGTTGGTGCTGTCGCCACGGCGGCCCTGGTGGCGAACACGGCCGGATACCTCAGCGTGGTGGACGACGTAGCGTATCAGTCGTTCACGGTCCAGATCACGAACACCGGTGGCAGCGCGGCGACGGTCACGAATTTTGGCGTCTTGATGGCAGCCAAGTAAGGAAGGCCAGATGGCCGAGCTCAACTACCTCGACGGTGCCGAGAACCAGTACGGCCTTCCAAATCCGGTGCCGAAGGGCCTTGGTGAGCAGGCAAGTGTCATCGTCAACAGCCACATCCGGCGTCCCGAAGGGATCTTGTACGAGCTCGATGCCAACGGTGGTCCGTGCCTCATGACGGGGCTTCAGCCATCGTTTACCTACGTCGTGCCGGGGGGTGTTGCGGCAGGGACCAATGTCGCTGTCACCGTCACTCCCGCCAACGTCCGGGCTGACATGGTCGGGGATGTCCTGATCCTGGACCGCGGTAGCCCAGATTTTCAAGAGGCTGTCGTTGTCCAATCCACCAGTGGTAACAATCAGATCACGTTCGCACAGGTACAGTTCCCCCACGCAGCCAACGTGAAGGTCGACGTGGGTTGCGTGATCAACGAGGAAAGAAGCGTACCCTCCCAGCGGTCGATTGCAAGGTACTCGCGCTTTCCCTGTGTTGGCATTCTTTCATTGCTTGGCCGGTACACCTATGGTCGACGCAGTGACCAGGCCATGGCGGGGCAAGTCCCGAACCTCTTGTCGTCGGTTCGGGCATTCGGTGGTCCTCCTCCCTGGATCCCTATTCCGGTCAGCCAGATTTCATGGAGTGATGCCACGGGGGAAATCTGGTTGCCGGCGGGCATCCTTGCCGCGTATTACAGCGATGTCCGGATCCGGTATGTCGCGGGATACGTGGAGACCCCTGACACCATCGTCCGCGCGACATCCATGGTTGCCCGAAACATCGTCTCATCTGGGGCACTGGGCGGTGGCGCAATCAAATTGCTGCAGGCTGGAGGTAGCCGGATCGAGCGCTTTTCCTCGAGTTTTCTGGACAATGACATTCGGGGCTTGCTAGAGCCTTTCAAGATCAGATCGCTGTACTGAGCATCCCATCTTAACCAAGGAGAATTACCATGGGCGTCAAGACTGCACTGGCTGGCATTACCTTCACCACGACGGGCAAGAACACGGCGGCCGCGCTGGGCCTTGACCTTCCGGATTTCATGCTGGGCCTGCAGTTGACCTGCCAGGAAATGACCCAGAAGATGAACTTCCTGGTCACGGATGTCCTCACGCCGGCTGGTACGGAGTCGTCAAACATCACTACGATTAACAGCCAGGTTACGGCCCTCGCCTGACACCTGAGACTTTCTGGAGCGCAGTACCATGACAAAAGGCGTAGGTGGTTACCTCCTCATCGATCATCGTGCCTCTCCGGGATTGCCGGAGGACGTGGCCCTATTGGCGGGCTACGATCCTCGGTTCACCGGGGAAGGCAAGGTGTACGAGGTGAACACGATGACCTGCTCTCATTGCGGCTCGTCGGTGGTGCCAAATCCCATGAGGATCCGGCCGCGCGCCAAATGTCTAGAGTGTGACAACCGGGAAGGCCACTACATTTGCGACGGATGCGATTTCATCCGTAGTCAACCCGGTTACGTCCACACACCGATCCGGAAGACCATGGACGATGCGAAGGACGGGAAGACGCTTCAGGGATCTCCCCCGAAGCTGCTGATGCCGTAGCGTACACCCCAATTCAAACCCAACCCACACGGAGTAATCCATGTCTAAGCGCATCTTCCAGGTTTCCTCGTTCACTCCTCTGCAGCAGGCGGATGGTGTCCTCGCCGCCGGCTCGTTCGCGGGTCTCAAACCCGGTGCCTCGACGGACATCCTGAAGATCGGCAAGGTCTTACTGCAGGGACAGGCCTCGTCGTCTGCTGTCACGGCGACCATGCTCGCGCGCTCGTCCACGCTGGCGATCACGCCGACCGCGTTGGGCCTGCCGAACTCGGATGGTCCGGCGAACATCGCTGCCACCGCTGTGACCAATGCCCCCGTGCCTTTTGTCGCGGCTGCTACCGCGCCGAACCGCTCGCCGGCGGTTGGCATTCCGCGCCTGAACCTCACGTTTAACGCGTTCGGCGGCATCATCCAGTGGCAGACGAACCCGGGATCGGAAGAAGAATGGGTGGCTGTCGGTAACACGACCACTTCCAACTCGGAGACTGTGCTGTCGTCGGCCAACGTCGGCACGGCGGGTTTGATCGGTGCGGACATCTTCTACGAAATCCTGTGATCTCCTTCAAGGGGTACAACTCCTACAACGCCTCATCGGTTGATCCGATGAGGCTGAAGTGGGTCGAGATGGAGGGGACCACGCGGGCTCCCCTCCGTTCGTTTACGACAGACCAGCTCGAGGACTTCAACGTTTGCGTCAATCGCTTGATCGCGGCAGACGACCTGGAGTCGGAGAGCCTAGACGCCTGGCAGAGCCCGGCGGACACGCTGAAGCGCGGCGCAGGTGACTGCAAGGATTACGCGCTCTTGAAGTACGCCGTCCTGACGGCTGCCGGGCGCAAGTGCTGCATCGTGATTGGTGAGATTGCGTCCATCAGCGGCAACAAGCATCACGCCTGGTGCGGCGTTCAAGTTGCTGGCATGGATGCCTGGAGGGTCTTGGACAACAAATTCGATGGACTAATCCGTCCAGACGCGTACATCAATTGGATACCTGGCGCGGCCATGATGGCCGATGTAGTAGTCCGGTTCGGCAAGGCCTTCGTGATGGCGGACGTGCTGGCTGGTAAGGGGTAGTTTCTTTGGATCGCATCTCAGTCCCTTGCGGCGATTGCCGCCTGTGTTGCCGCATGATGACGCCGCTCCGTCCCGAGCACGGGGATGATCCGCAGTCCTACCAGACGGCCATCTGTCTAAAGCCTGGTCAGGCGCCGATGCTGATCCTGGACAGGTTGCCGAATGGGGATTGCTTCTATCTAGGATTGGATGGTTGCACGATCCATGACCGAGCGCCGTACGAATGCCGCAAGTACGATTGCCGCGCGGTGTTCAGGGACAGTGACAGGCCAGGCCGCAAGCTCGCTGTCAAGCGGGGCATCGTGCCGAAGGGGATATTCGATCGCGGACGGGAGTTGCTAGAAGCCAATGTGGATCGTACTAGACCCAGAGAATGACGTGACGATCCAAGATGGGTTTGCGACTGACTTGGATGCCGTCAACTGGGTCCAGCAGCAGCGCAATGACGGTGTCACGCCGTTGGCTGCGATTGAGGCCTGGGTAGTCGCGCCTTACGATCCGGAGCGTTCGACCTGAGATGGCGCTTCCTGTCACCATCAGTGGTGTTTCGACGAATGCGGCACCAGTTGGGCCGTTCCAGATTTTGGCAGGCACGACCTATGACATTGCCCAAGACCTAACAACTAGTGCAATCACTAATGCTACTAGCACAACCACCACCTTAGCTAGTTTTGGGTGTCAATCTTTTACGGCTGCTTCTAGTTTTAGTCTAACTGCGGCAGAGTTTTATGCCGTTGGCGGCGGTGGGTTTGCAGTTACCATCAATTCTGGCACGGCGGAAATACGAACGGGGTCACCTACAGGAAGTTTGGTTGGTACGAGCGACACGCTTACTGGCTATGCAATCGCTGCGTCAGGATCAACCAAAGTAAGATTTACCTTTTCTTCATCGGTGGCTCTGACGAGCGGCACAGTTTATTATGTTGTCCTCAATCTCACTCTGAATTCAAACAACGGTATCGGATGGCTGGGCAACGGTAGTGATACCTATGCTGGCGGTACAGGTTATAGTCCGGCTTCTACGGCAGCAGGCCTAGTCGCACGCGTTACCGCTCCCTTTGATTATGCCATGCAGTTGTATGCGTCGGGTACTGTTGCATCCGACGCATATTATTTCTTTTGCGAAATTGTTTCTAATTCAACTACACTAGCTGCTTATAAAGCTACCGCACCAGATACTTCTTGGTCCTCAGTAGCAACGCACCTTTCCCATTTTACGGGGTCTGGTGGTGCTAGGACGGCGGGATACCAAGTCGGAAAAATAATTCATTTGGTTTCGGGTTCAACAGTTTCTGGGAGTGGAACTACAGACTATCGTTATATTCAATTTGATATGTCCACAGAAGCGTTCAGTAATTATGAAACTTATGCAACCTCAGCATCGACAGCCGGCCAGACAGGTCTTGCTCAACTTGGAAACTCATTAGTCGTTCGTTCGACCGGTGAGGTCGTCGTCTTCTTCAACGGCGCGCAGACCAAGACCGGTGGCACCCAGCGCGCCCGCGTCTACTATTCGCGGCGCACGGCGGTCAACACATGGTCGGCTCCGGTTGAGGTTGATGCAGGCACATCGGTCGACAACGTCGCTCCTAGAGCCGTCCTCGGCGCGGCAGACCGGGTGCAGTTTTACTTTTTGGCCGGCGGCAGTGGTTCACGGCGGGCTCTGTCAAGTGCGAACGCACTACAAACCGCGAACGCTGCGTTATCCGCCCTGTTTTCTGGCGCGATACCCAATGCCACCAGTTACAATAACGCCGGAACGCAAAAGCTGGTTTCGTTTTGGCCCTCGACATCGTCCCAGGTCGATTATGGGAACGACGCCAACACCCTGACGGACACGATCGTAACACCGTCCCAGTTCGCGAATGCGGCATTGGGGCGATTGTTCGTGGACAATACTGATGTCTACTGCCTGTTCGGCAATAACCTTACCAATGATTTATACGTATCGGAGTCGTCAGACGACGGTGCGACATGGTCCGCAGCAACACTGGTGTTCGCAGGGGCAGTTTCTTCTGTCGAGGCTAGTCTATCTTTCGATGGGGATATCTACACCCGCGGCAACAACGTCGTCATCCCGTACATCGTCAATGACAACGGCACGCTGAAGTACAACGAATACACGGTCCGGACCCTCGCGGTCCAAAATCCGTTTGCCCTGGATGACTTCAGTTTCTACCGGACGTTCGGCTTCAGGACGCAAGGGCAATTTGCCCAGCCTGTCGATGCCCTGAACGTCAACCTGTTCACGAACCCGTTGCCGTTCGTGACGACAGATCGCCCGCGCGTCGTCCAGGTTCCGCTGGTGGGTCCACCGCAGTCCCTGCCGTTGAACATCAACCTGTTCACGAACCCTATTCCGTTTGCGCAGTACCACTGGCCGGCAACGCGACGCATTCTTCCGCCGCCGACGCCCCCACCGTCGCGCGATATCAAGATCTACTCAGAAGTGCCGTTCAACCAGGATGACTGGTCGTTTGCATTCGGCCGGAAGTACCTGTCTCCGGTGCAGCCGTACAACATGGCGTTGCTGGCAGTTCTTGCCCAGAACCCATTCGTTCCGGTCGATTGGTCCAAGATCTCTGAGGTCTTCGCCGCCCCTGCGCAGGCGATGCCTCTCAACATCAATCTGTTCACGAACCCCATTCCCTTCGCCCAGTTCGATTGGTCGATGCCGGTTCGTTTTCGTGTGTCGACGCAGGACCAGGTTCCGTATAACCTGTCTCTCCTTGGCATCCAGGTAACAGCTCCGTTTTACCAGACGGACTGGCAATCTGCGCGGACCATTACGCGATCTGCGCCGGACATGCCGGCACCGAACGTCGTGCTGCTCAATCTTCTGTCGACACCGTTCTCCAAGACGGATTGGGCGACGACAAGCCGTGTAAGATACGCCCCCCAGGATCCGGTCCCGGCGAATACCAATCTGTTCCCAAACCCGTATCCGTTTGCGCAGTACGATTGGAGCAAGCCGCAACAGTCGCCGAATTGGCAACCTTCTAGGTCTTCGGATTTCAACCCGAACCTGTCTGCCATTCCAATCCCCCCGCCGTTCGTTCCGGTGGATTGGTCCAAGCCTTTCCGCGTTCCGGGTCTGCCGCCTGGATCAGGACCCTTGAACATCAACGTGTTCACGAACCCGTTGCCGTTTGCGTCTTCTGTTCCTGGGTTCTCGAGGACCGTGCCTTCGGCACAGCCAGGTCAGTCCTACCCGAACCTGCCGATGCTGTACGCGATGCCGTTCTTTCCGGTGGATTACTCTGCCCCTGTACGGGCAAGGATCTCTCCCCTGCCAGTTTGGTCTTCTGGTTTCTCCCTGAGCCTTTCGATCCCACCGTTCTCGCAGTCGTACTGGCCGGGGTTGAGACCAGTCCGTCTTGCGCAGACCCAGGTCCAGGGTCTCAATCCAAACCTTGCGATCATTCAGGTTATTCCGCGACCATTCGCCCAGTACGACTGGCCCTTGGTCCAGTCCGTCCGCAGCCTCCTCCCGCGGACTGTGCCTTACCTGGTCAAGCGTTCGTTCGTGCCGTACCAGATTATCTCGGCGACGCTTGACGACAGGAGCAATGCCGTGACAGGAGATCGCTCGATGGTACTGGATGCCGAAGACCGTAGCGCATCTGCAACCGACGATCGGACGACTGCCGCCACGCCGATCGACACGACCGCGAAGACAAAGGAATAGCATGACGATCCCTTGGTCCGCCAAAGATCCTGGAGAGTCCCTCCCTTACACGATTGATTGGACCTCCAGGCTTGGAGGGGAGACGATTACCGGGACGCCCTCGTGGAGCGTGGTCGGCGGGGGTGCGTCGCTGACCATATCCGACCCGACCAACACGACGACGATGACCCAGATTACCCTGTCCGGCGGATGGCCCGGCCGGACCTACACCATCCTCCACTCTATCACGGCCACGAACATTCTCGGGCCGTTGATCGAGCGGGCGACAATCCGGATCAAGGAAAAGTAAAGGATGGGTTTCCCTTACGTCCAGAGTGTCAGCATCCACCGGCTCAAGACAGTGGCTGGCAGCACAGACGCGGCAATCGGTAACGTGGGGTACTCCGGGGCCGAGCAGCCATCGTCCAGTGATGCAGGAGAGGTCGCAATTGCGACCGGGATCGCGTGCTCCATCCAGGCGGGCGCGGCGGGCAGGCGCAAGGACGGAACGCTCCCAGGGGATATCGTAACAATGCCCACGTGGAACATCTACCTTGCTCCGGATGCCGTTGCAAGGAATGTGATCCGTGACAGGGACATCGTCGTGGACGACGAAGGTTACCGCTACGAGATCGGGCAGGCGGACTGGGACGTGCTCGGCTACAAACTTGTCTGCATCAGGCTGCAATCGTAATGGCGGATCTCTCAGACGTAACAGCCTTCTTGGCCGGGCTTGCCACCACGGCAATCTATCCGAACGGCACCGGTCAACCCAGTGTCGCGAACCTTGACTGCCGGATTTTCGAGGGTTGGCCGTTGCCCGACCAACTGGACATGGACATGGCCGGGACCATGCTTCAGAACTCGGTGGTCACGAGACCTGGCGGTCCTGTGGCCAATGTGTCTGTGTTCCCCATGCCGGGGACAGGTGTGAGTACCAACCAGATCTTGGATGATACCTTCGTCATCTCCCAACCTGTCTACGGCATGACACCTGTGCTGGCGGGCAATGTCCTCACCGTGGGTGGTCAGCCGAACGAAGGCGAGTACCTGACGGTTGAGCTCAACCGGGGGAACATCTACAGCCGGACTGGCACCACGACGGCCGTTCTGCTAGCGGCCCTCTTGTTGGACATCCAGTCCCAGTATCCAACCGCGACTGGTGATGCGACCTCGATTACGTTCCCGGACAATTTCTCCCTCCTTGTCCGTCAGGGCGGCAAGGGCGTCATGGGCAAGGTCACGTGGCGTCAGAGGCACGATATCATGGTGACCACCTGGGCGCACAACCACGCCGTGCGGAAGACGCTTGCCGATGCGGTGGACAACTACATCAAGCAGAATATCCGGGTCACGCTCCCGGATACCTCTCAGGCGATCATCAGGTACAGCCGGACCAACATATCTGACGAACAACAGGTCCAGACGATCTACCGCCGGGATCTAATTTACCAGGTCGAGTACGCCACGGTCCAGCAGTTTCCGGGGTACGTCATCACCTCGATCACACAGAACAACAGCCTCTTTAACTTCATCTCGTAGAAGGATAACCTGCCATGTTCAACCTTGTTTGTGTCGTGCCCTTCCATGGTTACGAAAAGGGCCAGATGGTCACGGATCAAACCAAGGTGGCCGAGTTGTCCAAGGATCGGGACCATCATTTCGTGCGCGTTGCCCGCGCTCCCGACCCCGAGCCCGAGCCCGAAATCCAGGCTGAGGATCATTCCTCGCAGGAAGGCTAAATCCCGTAACCCCCCCTAACCTAGGGACGAAACAATGCCTGTATTTCTCGACGGTCAGCAAAATCTTGCCGCGCTCACGGTACCCGGCGTCTATGGCGATATCATCCTGCCCACCCCGATGCTGCTTGGTCTTCCGACCAACATCGAAGGTTTGGTGGGCGTCGGCTCTTGGGGTCCGCTCAATGCCCTGATCCCGATCAGCAAGCCGATCGACGCGGCGCTCGCGATCGGTCCGCCCGTCATTCGCAATTACGATATCAGCTCGTACATCAGCGCGTCGTCCCAGGTTGGCGGCTCGATCGGGTACTATGCCGTGCGCGTGTCAGATGGTACGGACACGGCATCGTCCGTGGCGATCCAGTCCGGTGCCACGCAGGCAACCGGCACCATCCAGCTGAACGACAACACAATGACCACCCAGAACATCGTGGTCAACGGCACCACGGTGACGTTCGGCACCAACGTGGTCGTGGGTCCGAACCTGGCGTCCACGCTCAACAACCTGCTCACCTACCTGCAGAATTCGGCCGACGTCAACATCACCAAGATGACGTACCAGCTGAACCCGGCCGCACCGACGAACCAGATCCTCTGCACCTCGGTCCTCACCGGTACCGCGGGCAATGCCTACACGCTGACCAACGGCACCTCAACCACGCATGTCACCGTCTCGGGTGCCACGCTCACGGGTGGCGCGGCAGCGGGTACCACGGGCATCACCATCACGGGCAAGTACACGGGCAGCCTGGGCAACAAGATCCAGGTTTCCATCCAGAACGGTTCGGCCGCCAATTCGTACATGGGCATCGTGGCCTTTGCCGGCATGGTCCCCGAGCAGTTCAACAACGTCTCTGGTCCGACGCCGGCCACTGCCACGGTCACGTTCAGCGCGAACCCGACTGCCGCGGACACCCTCACGATTGCGGGTACGGCGATCACGTTCGTGGCCTCAGGTGCCACGGGCAACCAGGTCAACATCGGCTCGTCCCTGGCTGTCACGATCGCCAATCTGGTCACCCTCCTCAATTCGTCGGCGGACGCCAACCTGATCAAGGCGACCTACCAGGCGAACGCCTCCCTGTCCACGCTCACGGTCACGGCTAACCAAACCGTTTCCAGCGGTGCTTTCGCGGGCACGGCGGGCAACGCCCTGACGCTGACCAAGAGCTCCACGGCGATCACGCTGTCTGGCGCAACCCTTACCGGTGGCCTGGGCAACTGGAATACCTTCTGGGTCAACCTGGCGAGCGTCATCAACGGCGGCAACGCCTACCATGGCCCGTCGGCCTACGTGGTTGCCACGGCCGGTGCGGCCCAGGTCGTTCCCACCCTGTCGACCCAGTACAC
>Ga0068855_100006342_pt1 | contig 14412 bp, 9 predicted proteins | sample KBSCornC52_FD_66592 | JGI IMG/M metagenome (GOLD analysis project Ga0068855, IMG submission 66592) | Corn rhizosphere microbial communities from Kellogg Biological Station, Michigan, USA - KBS Corn C5-2 | ecosystem: Host-associated > Plants > Roots > Rhizosphere > Soil ... | reverse complement strand
CCGGTTCGGCTCGATCCAAGCCACGTCGTCTTCAAGACGTTCTATATCGTGGATCGACCGGTCGGGCGCGTGCTCGGCCCGCCCACGTTGGAGGCCATCGTTCGCGGCAAGAGCGCGCAGGTGCTCTTCCTTCAGCACGACTTGCTCGGCGCGCTGGCGCGCAACGGCGAGGGGTTCGCCTTCGAGACCGAGCCGGGCGGCCTGGAGCAACGCGAGCACGCCATCCGGCTCGCGGTCAATATCGCCATGTACGTTCTGTGCTCCGACTACAAGGACGATCAAGTCCACGCGCCGTTCTTGATGCGCCGCCGAGCGCGCCAAAAGCCATGATGCTCGGCTCGCTCGCGCTGGCAGAAGGCGTGCCGAAGAGCACGGCCATCATCGTGGCCGTGTTCGCGGTCTTGTCTTTGGCGCTGCTCGCCTTCGAGCTGCGTAAACGGGAGGACGGAGCGCGCTTGGTGCTGGGCACGTTCGTGCTCGCGCTGCTCTTGCTCGCGGGCGCCGTTTTGCGCCCGGCGCGCGTGGCCACGCGCGGCGTCCGCGTGGGCGCCAAGGTGGTCGTGCTCGTCGATCAATCACGGCGGCTGCTCTTGCCGAGCGATGGCCGTACGCGCCGCGAGCTCGGGCTCGAAGCGGCACGTGCCGCGGCCAAGCATTTCGCGGCCGGCCGAGTGTCGCTGTTCGGCTTCGGTGCAGGCGAGCTGCGCCCGCTCGTAGTCGAAGAAGCGCTCGCCCACCCGAGTGCCTCCGAGCTGTCCGACGAGACGGATTTGAGCTCGGCCTTGAGCGCGTTGGCGCAAGAACCCGGTGAACGCCCCAAGGCGGTGATCGTGGTCAGCGACGGGCGGTTTTCGCGGCCAACGGCCAATCTCGATGACGCGGCAGTGCGTGAGCTATCGAGCTCGCTCGGCGCGCGCATCGACACGGTGCGCATTACGGACCAAGCGCCTCGCGATGCGAGCATTCGCGCGATTCGTACCGCCGGCGCGACGGTTGCGCATCAGCCGCTGGCGCTCACGATCGAAATTGCCTGTTCGGGCGGGCTGAGTTGCGGCGACGTGCCGGTCACCGCGCGCGAATTGCGCCACGGCGTCGAGCCGTTCGTCCTCGCGACCGGGGTCGCAAAAGTCACCGGTGATTCAGCCACCGTGGAGCTCTCGATCACGCTCGAACGCGCGGGCGCGCGCCTCGTCGAGGTCTCGATCGAGCCGCCGGAGGGCGACACCATCCCCGAAAATAACACGCGCATTCTGACGTTCGGCGTCACGCGCGATCGCCTGCGGCTGCTGCACGTTGCGGGCCGACCGACCTACGACGTGCGCGCACTGCGCATGTGGCTCAAGAGCGACGAGTCGATCGATCTGGTCGCATTCTTCATTTTGCGCACGGACGAGGACAACACCGAGACCACCGACGACTCGGAGCTGGCGCTGATCCCGTTTCCGGTCGACGAGCTCTTCACCGAGCACTTGCCCAGCTTCGACGCGGTGATCTTGCAGGATATCGACGCCGTCACCTACAAGCTGGCCCGACATTTGCCCGCGCTCGAGAGTTACGTGCGTTCCGGGGGCGGCTTGATCATGGTGGGCGGCCCATCGGCGTTCGCGGGCGGGGGCTATGCTCATTCTCCGCTCGAGCGAGTGCTCCCGGTCGAGCTGCGCACCGATGAGCGGCCCTTCGACACCGCTGATTTCGTGCCGCGTTACACCGAAGCTGGGCGTTCGGCGCCGGTGCTGCACGGCCTGACCGAGCTGTTCGGTGATGACCTCCCGACCATGAGCGGCTCCAATACTTTGGGCCCCGCGCGGCCTGGCTCGATCGTGCTCTGGGAGCACCCGGAGCGACGTGCCGGTCCCGGCGCGATGCCGGTGTTGGCCTTGGGTGAAGCGGGCGACGGCCGATCGATCGCGCTCGGCCTCGACGGCACGCACGCGCTCGCGTTCAGCGAGTTCGCCGAGCGCGCCGCGGGCCGCGCCTACGGGGCATTGTGGGATGGGCTCGTGGGCTGGCTGATGCGCGATCCGCGTTACGAAGCGCTGCGCCTCGAGCTCGGCGGTCCGTGCATCGCGGGGCTGCCGGCGAGCCTGCGCTTGATCCGGCTGCCGGGCGCCGAGGGGGACGTGACGCTCGAGCTCGAGCGCCTCGGTCAGAATTCTTCGAAGATCAGCAAGAGCATCAAAGCGCCGCCGCCGGGCCCGCTCGAGATCGATGTCGGCGCGCTCGAGGCCGGCGGCTATTCGGCTCGGGCACGAGTGGGCGCGGCGCCGCCCACTCGCTTCGACTTCGCCTGTGAGCGCGGTGGTGCAGCGTGGAGCGATTCGCGGCCTGACCCGGATCGCCTACGCAAGATTGCCAAGGCGAGCGGTGGTCAGTCGGTCACTCGTGCAAACATCGATGATCTGGCGGTGCCCGACCCGATCGAGGTTGCGGCAGAGCGGAGCAGCACCGAGCTCTTTCCGCCCTGGGTCTGGACGCTGGGCGCAGCGCTCGCGCTGGGCGCGCATTGGTATGCACGGCGCCGTCAGGGGCTGCTCTGAACGCCCTGGCATCGAGCGCAAAAGTAGGTCGATCGCTGCTGTGCCCCCTGGCGTTTCATGGCGATTGCGGTGCCGCATTTGCGACACGGTCGTCCCGAGCGGTCGTAGACCCAAAATCGGCCGTGCCCGCCTTCGACCGAGCCCGTGGCCTCTTTGGCCGCGACGCTGTCGCGCAGCGAGCGGCGCGCCGTCTCGAGAAACGACACGACTTGCTCGCGTGTCACGGTTGCAACGAGCGCGAACGGGTTCAAACGACAGACGAAGAGTGTCTCCGATTTCCAAATGTTGCCGATGCCGGCTACGGCGTTTTGCGTCATCACCGCCTCCCCGAGCGGCAAGTCGGCGAGAGCGAGTAAGCCGTCCGTGGCCTGTGCCAGATCGAACTCGTCCAAGATCAGATCCGGCCCCAGGCCGTTGAGATACGGATCCTTTTCGAAAGCGTTCGGCGCAAGCAGGCGTACGGTCGGCGCAGAGAAGCAGACCGCGAGCGCATCGGCCACCTCGAGCACGACGCGGATTTGATGTTCGGGGCGCTGAAAACGCTCGCCAGGTCGATAGACGTGCCAGGAGCCTTGCATGCGCAAATGCGTGTGGAGCACGCGGCCATCGTCGAAGAAGATCAACAGGTTTTTGCCGAGCGCGGACACCTTTTCCACAACGTGACCCGCGAGTTCCGCGCCGGCGATCGCCGGCACCGAAGAACGCACACGCACGAGTCGCTGTGACGCGAGCACGTGCTGCAGCGTGTGCGCCGTGCGGTGTAGGGTATCACCCTCCGGCATCGGCCTCCTCCGGCTCGAACTCAGGCGAGAGCGCGCCGCCTCGTTGATGTAGACTCAAGAGTAATCCGCCGCCGGCCTGAGCGAAGCCCGCTGCCTGGAACGCGGCGGCGAGCGAGTGCCGCGCAGCGGGTAGCCCATCGATCAGGCTCAGCTGAAAGGCACGTCGCAAAGGTTGGGAGCTTGCCCAGGCCACCAGAGCCGCCGCAACTGCGCGGTCGCGCTGCACACTCGGCTCGCGCCCGAAAGTGAACAGGGTGCCGCCGGATTTTTGCAAATAACCGGCCAATTCTCCTTGATACAGCAGCACGAATGCACCGGCGACCCGTGCCAACCGCACGCTGTCGTGCGCCGTTTCGCGTTCGGGCCAAGGCAACAGTGCGCCGTACGGGTTTGCTGGATCGACGGCTGAGAGCACGAGCGCTCGCTCGCCTTCTCCGTTCACGGTTCGACGCGCGCGCAGATCTTCGTCCGCGCCGGGAAGCGCAAACTGCGCTCCGCCGTGGCCGGCCACGAAATAGCCGCGCCGAATTCGCCCGGCCGATTCCATCACCTTCAGCACCTCGTACACGCTCGAGAACCCGCCTTCCAGCGACTCAGCGTGGGCGACCTCACGGGTTACTACCCCGTAGCGGTCGAGCAGCGAGCGCGCGAGCGCCGCGCGTCGTTCCGTCTCGCTCGGCGCTTGTCCCCAGCGCGCGCTGCGCAGCGACCAGCGCCCTTCGCTGCCCGGAAGGCGCTGCTGTGCGCGTCGCGTGGGGCGCGAGCGCGCGGCTCGGATCTCACTGCCCGTGCGCCGGGGGTTGCTCGGGCGGAGCAAGCTGCGCAATGCCTCGAGCGAATCATTGGTCACCTCGCCGGACCAGACCATGTCCCAGAGCGTGATCAGGACGTCGTTGGGGAAACCGCCCGTTTCGCGCAATATTTCCGCGAAAAACACCGCGCCGCGACGCGCCAGCACCGCGCGGATCGCGAGCGCTTGCTCGGTCTCCATGGCTTTCACGGGCCGTGCCAAGAGCGCCTCGTGATCGGCCAGGTAGAGCGCGATGCGGCCGTCCTGACTACCGATCGGTTCGATGCCTGCCCAGACCACCTCGCCGCTGCCACACAGCGCGTCGAGATCGCGCGGTGTCGTGCCGCGCACGCGCGCGGGCAGGATGTCGTAGAGCAACGCAGAGGCGGGCAGGGGACAGCCTTCGAGCTGCGCGATCATGTCGAGCAACGCGGCTTCACCGCGGCGCGGGCGCGCCACGCCCTGGTACTCGCACAGAAAGCGACACAGCACGACGGGCTCGACGGGTTCGACCTCGCGCCGTAAATGCGCGAGCGTGCGCTGACGTAGCGCCCGCAGCACCTCCGCGTCGCACAGCTCGTCACCGTGTCCTTCGGCGAGGAATGCGCCCGACACCAGCCGCCCAGTTCGCCTCAAGGCTGCGATCACTTCACCCAGGCTTTGCGCGGAAAGGCCGTAGCGCTCCGCGAGGGCGGTCTGCGAAAACGGGCCGTGATTGCGGGCATAGCGCAGAACGAGCTCCTGCACCGCGTTCGGCACGGGCTCGAGGAACGCGGTCGGCGTGCCTGGCGGAGGCTGAATGCCCAACGCATCGCGGTAGCGTCCCGCGTCTTCGGTCGCGATGTAGCGGGGCTCGCGCGCGATGCGCGCCTGAAAAATCCGGTGCCCGCGCTCGAGCTCGAGTAGCCAAGCCTCGACCAGCTCCGGCGTCTCTGCGCGCGCGCGAAGCTCCGACAACGAAAGGTCGCCGAGCGCGCGCAACGTGTCGCACAAGCTATCGGCGTCTTTCGCTCGGTAGCTCAAGCGCTGTAAAAACCGCTCTTGGTCGCGGATGATCTCGGGATCGAGCAAGTTGCGGATCAAGGTCTCGCCAAGCAGCTCACGCAGCCGCTCGTGATCGATGGTCAGCGCCTGGGCGCGTCGCTCCGCGAGCGGCGCGTCGCCCTCGTACACGAAATTTGCCACGAAGTTGAAGAGCAACGACGACGAAAACGGCGAAGGCGCATGCGTATCGATCGTCGTCACCCGCAGCCGTCGCTTTTCGATGTCGCGCAGGACGCTCACGAGCCCCGGCAGATCGAACACGTCACGCAAGCACTCGCGGTACGTCTCGAGCACGATCGGAAATGAAGGGTGGCGCGCGGCGACCGCCAGCAAATCCGCGGCTCGCTTGCGCTGCGCCCACAAGGGCTGACGGCGGGTGGGGTGACGGCGCGGTAGCAGCAGCGCTCGGCCGGCCGCTTCGCGGAAGCGCGCCGCGAACAGTGACGTGCCCTCGAGCGCGTGGCTGACCTGACTCTCGACGTCGTCCGCGCTGGGCAAGAACCATTCGCTGGGCGGCGGCTCGTCGGAGGCCGGAATGCGGAACACCATGCCGTCGTCGGACCAAACGCCCTCGACGTCGCCCGCGCGCCGCGCGCGCAGGTGCTCGGTCACCGCCGTTGCCCAGGGCGCGTGGACGCGTGATCCGAACGGCGTGAGGACGCACACTCGGTGATCGCCGACCTCGTCCAAAAAGCGCTCGATTACGATCACCCGGTCGCTCGGCACGTCGCCGACGGCGGCCGCTTGTTCGCGCACGTATTCGGCGAGCGTGTGCGCGGAGTCGGCGTCGAGGTGATGCTCGTCGCGAAGCAAGGCTTCGGCTTCGGCGCTCTCGAGCTCCGCCAAGGTTCGGGTCAACGCCCCGATGGCTTGCCCGAACGGCAGCGGGCGCCCGGGCCGATCGCCATGCCAAAACGGCATTTTTCCTGGTTCGCCGGGGGCGGGGGAGACCAGCACGCGGTCGTGCGTGATCTGCTCGGCGCGCCACGAGCTCGCGCCGAGCAAGAACACTTCGCCTTCGCGCAGCTCGAAAACCATCTCCTCGTCGAGCTCGCCGACGCGGCGCCCGCCTTTCGGCCCGTCTTCGCCTGCGAGAAACACCCCGTACAGTCCGCGGTCCGGAATGGTGCCGCCGTTCGTAACCGCCAAACGCAACGCGAACGAGCGGGCGCGCACATTGCCGCTCACGCGATCCCAGACCAAGCGCGGACGCAGATCGGCGAACTCGTCGCTCGGGTAGCGGCCAGAGAGCATGTCGAGCACACCGTCGAACGCCGAACGCGGTAGCTCGGCGAAAGGCGCTGCTTGCCGCACCGCCCGGTACAGCTCGTCCACGTCGTAGGCTTCGACCGCGCACATCGCGACCAGTTGCTGGGCCAAGACATCTAGCGGATTTCGCGGATAATAAGTGGCTTCTACCTCGCCTTTCAACATCGCGCGTGTGGCTGCGGCGGTGGCCAGTAAATCCCCTTTGTGCTTCGGCATGAGCACGCCTTGCGGTGTGCCGCCGACGTGGTGGTGGGCGCGCCCAATCCGCTGCAGCCCGGAGGCGATCGACGGCGGTGCTTCGATTTGCACGACCAGATCGACGGCGCCGATGTCGAGCCCGAGTTCGAGCGACGAGGTCGCGACGATTGCCGGCAACGATCCGGATTTCAGGCGTTCCTCGATCACCTGGCGCTTCTCGCGTGCGACCGAGCCGTGGTGGGCGAGCGCGAGCTCGCTGCCCGCCTCGTCGTTCAGCGCCGAGGCGAGCCGTTCCGCGAGCCGCCGGCTATTGACGAAGATCATCGTGGTGCGATGCTCGCGAATCAAGGCCACGAGCCGCGTGTGTACCGCCGGCCAAACCGAGCGCGCGCCGGCCGGACCGCGTGCCGCGGGACCCGAAACGATGCCGGCCAGACGATCGCTCTCATCGGTTTGCGCGGGCTCCGGCTCGGGCATCTCCACGCTGAGCTCCAGCGGTTTTCTCTGCGCGGCATCGACGATGGTCACCGCGCGCGGCGTGTGGTCGCGATCCAGGCCGCCCAGCAGCCGCGCCACTTCGTCGAGCGGGCGCTGCGTGGCCGAAAGCCCGATGCGTTGCAAGGGTCGCTCGCCACGCAGCGCTTGCAGCCTCTCGAGCGAGAGAAACAGATGAGCGCCGCGCTTACTTTCCACGAGCGAATGGATCTCGTCCACGATCACCGTCTCCACCGAGCCGAGGATTTCTCGCGTCGCGGAGGTGAGCAGCAAAAATAGCGATTCGGGGGTCGTGATCAGGATGTCCGGCGGGGTTCGACGCATCCGCGCACGTTCCACTTGCGGTGTGTCGCCCGTGCGCACGCCGACCGTTGGGATCCGCACCGGGGTCTCGAGGCGACGCGCTGCCTCCGCAATGCCGACGATCGGTGCGCGCAAGTTGCGCTCGATATCGACCGCCAACGCTTTGAGCGGCGAGACATAGAGCACTCGGCAGCGCGCTTCTCGCGCTGGCTCGGGCTCTTTCATCAAGCGATCGACGGCCGACAAGAACGCGGCCAAGGTCTTGCCGGAGCCGGTTGGCGAGAGCAGCAGCGTGGACGTCCCGGCGATGATCGGCGGCAGGCCCAGGGTCTGCGCGCGCGTCGGAGCGCCGAGCGTCGTTTCGAACCAGTCGCGCGCCGCGAGCGACAGTTCGCTCAAGGGATCTGCTGCCACCCCGGCAGTTTGACCCAGGGTGCTCGCGGCGTCACAGCACTCGCGCGTTCGGTCGGCTGAGTAGCCGACTTTGGCTCAGCGCCCGGCTTTTTGACGCAAAATCTGATGGGTCGCGGCGAGCACCGTCTTGAACAGCAGCGGTTTGCTGTAAAACGCGCGCACATTGCGCGGTCGCGGCACGTCTTGGCGGTACGTTGCGCTCGTGAAAATCACGGGAATGTCGCAAAATCGCGGGTCGGCGAGCATTCGCTCACACAGCTCGCTGCCGTCCATTTTCGGCATTTTATAGTCCGTGATCACGAGCTCGATCGCGTTTTCGTCGAGTTGCGCGAGAGCCTCTTCGCCGTTCGACGCGGTAAATACTCGAAAGCCTTCCGCGGTGAGCAACAGCGCGAGCACCTCCAGCGAAGCGTATTCGTCGTCGACGACGAGGACTCTGTGCGGGGCGTCGGTCATTTCCGGGTGCTAGATGCCTTCCGGCGCGCGCGGCTTCTCGTTGTGGCGGCTCGAAAATTCGTCCGAATGAGCCACGACCTCGGCCGCGCTTTGGGCGTCGGGGGCGACCTCGATGCCTCGGCCGGTCAGGAAGAATTCACGCGCCGTGGTTTCGTGCATGCTCGCCCGCTGTTTGACGATCGAGATCAAACGCCGCAGCCGCGGGCCGATGGTCATGTACTCGAGCAAGAACAAGTTCTCGACCAACGCGGAGATCCCTTCGACCCGCATCTCCATTTCCGGCCCGGACGGCTTGCGCGTTTCGTCCGTCATGATCGTGGTGATGCGACGGGTTCGGAGTTCTCCGAGCAGAGCGGTCATGAAGCGAATCGTGCGCGTCGGATCGAAGGCTGCTTGGCGAAAACCGTCGAGGCTGTCGATGACCAAGCGCTTGGCACCGACGCGCTCGAGGTCGCTCAGCAAGCGCGCACCGAGCTGATCGAGCCCAAATTCGTACGACGGCTGCCAGACGTGGGAAAATAGGCCGCTCTGGCTGTACTTTCGCAGATTCATCCCGACGCGTTCGGCGCCCTGGTAGAGCCGCTCCGGCGATTCGTAGAAGCCGAACAGCACTCCCGGTTCGCCGGCCTCCGCACCCGCGTTCAAGAAGTGCAAGCCGAGCGTGGTCTTGCCGCTGCCGGAGAAGCCGAGCGCCACCGACGTGGTGCCGCGCAGCACTCCGCCGCGGAGCATCGCGTCGAGTTCGTGCACCCCAATCGGCATGCGCTCGTCACTGGCGCCCGCTGGCCGCGTCGAACCGTCGAGCAAGTCCTCCAGCCGCGGATGAATCGCCACGCCCTGGTCGCTAATCGCCAGCTCGTGGCGGCCGAGTAAATGGCGCGTGCCGCGGAATTTCAGCACCTCGATGGTGCGCAGTGTGCGGCGGCGGTGTTGCTCGAACGCAAGCTCGATCAGCCCGTCCACCATCGTGTGTCGGCGAAATGCCGTCGATGATCAAGAGCGAGGCTTTCTCGTCCAGGATCACGCGCCGCACCATTTCGAGGAGCCCGCGCAATTTCTCGTCACGCAGCGCGCGGTACGCGCCTACGTACGACAGCCCGTTGTTGATCACCGATGCGTCGAAGAACTGCATCGTGTGCAGATTCTTCAGCATCGAGGCATGGGATTCGGCGAGCAGCGTCATGTACGCGGCGCGGCCCCCCCCGTGCTTTACGTGTTCGAAGCAGAGCTGATTGCCCAGCGTCGTCTTGCCGGTGCCCGGCCGGCCCATGATGAGGTAAATGGCGCCGCGTACGAAGCCGCCGCGAAGTACCGCGTCGAGTCCGGGGACGCCCGAGGCCGTGCGCTCGACCAGCCATTGACCATCCTGATTGCTTTGCTTCGATTCAATCATGTGCTCCGTGTAACCCCTCGTCGCCACAGCTTTGCAACGCCCGCGAGCAACCGCGGGGGGTCGAGCGGTTTGGCGACGTGCAGCTGAAACCCTGCTAAAATTGCGGCCTTTGCGTCTTCGGCTGCGGCATGGCCTGTGAGCGCGAGCGCGGGCACGAAGGCGCCCGCTGCTTCACCCGAGGCGCGCAAGAGCCGCATGAAGCTGTGCCCGTCTTGCTCCGGCATGCCGATGTCGCACACGATCACGTCCGGGTGACGGGCGCGGATCATGCGCCGGGCTTCGCTCGCAGATGCGGCCAGCCCGACCTCTGCGCCCTCGCGGCCAAACAGCACGCTCAGTAGCTCACGCGCGTCCGGGTCATCGTCGACGACGAGCACGTAAGCACCGCCCAGGAGTCGAGTCGCTTCGGGCGCCGACTCGGGCGCATTCGCATCCGCGCTTGGTCGCTCACTCGCAAGCGGGAGCCAGACGGTGAAGGTCGCGCCTTGCCCTTCGCCCTCGCTCCGCGCCTCGACACTGCCGCGATGCGCTTCCACCAGGTAGCGCACGATCGCGAGACCGAGCCCGAGCCCGCTGCCGCGCGCGCGCATCAGCGGCGGCTCGGCTTGCCGAAAACGCTCGAACAGGAACGGCAGAAATTCCGCTGAAATTCCCCGCCCGTGGTCCTCTACCTCGAGCACCGCGCCGTCGCCGGTCGCACGCGCCCGAATCTCGATCGTCCCGCCAGGTGCGCTGAATTTGACCGCGTTGCTGAGCAGGTTCCAAACCACCTGCTCGAGTCGCACGGCGTCACCGAGCACGTGCGCCGAGCCGAGCTCCACGTGTTCGCTGATGCGAATGTCCTTTGCGCTGGCGGCGGGTAGCGCGGTCTCGACCGCGCCGCGCACTACCTTCTCCAAGTCGAGCGGCACGAGCTCGAGCCGGAGCTTGCCGCTGATGATCCGAGATACGTCGAGCAGATCCTCGATCAGGCTCGCTTGCAACTTTGCGTTGCGCAGGATCGTTTCGACGGCGCGTGCTTGCTCGCTGGGCGGAAGCTCGCCGGTTTGAAGGATATGCGCCCAGCCGGCGATCGCATTCAGCGGAGTTCGAAGCTCGTGACTGAGCGTCGCCAGGAACTCGTCCTTGATGCGATTTGCCTCTTCGGCGCGCGCGCGTAGCGCCCGCTCATTGGCGAGTTCGGCTGTTAGCTGCGCTTTGCCGTTGTTCCGCATGCCCGAAGAACCGGGGCGCGAGCTTACACCGCCCGCACTCCGGGCAAACGGTATGAAAGTTCACCGGCGAGGATCGCGCGTCGTGGCGGTTTGCGACAAACAGCCCGCGCTGTGACATTTGATCACGCAAACGCGACTGCGGAGCTTCTTGGAAGGCGGCAGAACGGGCATCCGATGCGGTGCTCGGATGCCCGCACGACTGCGCGCCGATCAGTCGTAGTATTCGTTGCCGAGGTGGGTAATGAGCTCTTCGCCCATCATCCAGCGGAGCGTATTTTTGAGCTTCATCGATTGGATGAAGATGTCGTGCTCGGGATACAGGCCGTCGGCTGTCTGCGGAGACTTGAAGTAGAAGCTCAGCCATTCCTGCACGCCGCGGAAGCCGGCGCGCTTGCTCAGATCGGCGAACAAGGCCAAATCGAGCACGAGCGGAGCGGCGAGGATCGAGTCGCGACACAAGAAATCGATCTTGATTTGCATCGGGTAGCCGAGCCAACCAAAGATATCGATGTTATCCCAGCCCTCTTTGGCGTCGCCACGCGGGGGATAATAGTTGATGCGAACCTTGTGGTAGAGGTCGCCGTAAAGTTCGGGGTAGACTTCCGGCTGGAGGATTTGCTCGAGCGCGCCCAGCTTGCTGACCTCTTTGGATTTGAAGCTGTCGGGATCGTCGAGCACTTCACCGTCGCGGTTGCCGAGAATGTTGGTCGAAAACCAGCCTTTTACGCCCAAGCCGCGGGCTTTGAAGCCGGGAGCGATCAGCGTCTTCAAGAAGGTCTGACCGGTCTTGAAATCTTTGCCGCAGATCGGAGTCTGCGTCTCACGCGCCAGTTCGAGCGCGGCGGGGAAATCGACCGTCAGGTTCGGCGCGCCGTTCGCGAACGGGACGCCCTCCTTCAAACAGGCCCAGGCGTACATCATCGAATTGGCGATCGCCGGATCGTTTTCGTGCAACCCTTTTTCGAAGGCAGCGATCGATTGATGAACCGGGCCCGGCTCGAGGTAGATTTCCGTCGAGGCGCACCAGACGCAGACGGCGCGCGAGCAACCGTTGTCCTTGATGAAGTTGCGGATGTCGGCGCGCAGCTGCTCCACCATCTCGTACTTGGTGGCGGCCTTCTTCGTGTGCGTGCCGTGCAGGCGCTTGACGAACTCGGGGTAGAAGACTGCCGGCATCGGCTTCACCGCCGACAGCTCGTCCTTGACTGGATCGAGGTGCTTCGATTCCAAGACCTCGGCGTGGACCGCGGCTTCGTACGCGTTTTCGGGAAACAGGTCCCAACCGCCGAATACCAAATCTTCGAGCTTGGCGAGCGGAGCGAAATCTTTGATCCGCGGGATGCGGTTGTCGGTGCGCTTACCGAGTCGGATCGTTCCGGTCTGCGTGATGGAACCAATGGGCTTCACCAGCCCCTTGTTCGCAAGTAAGACGCCGGCGATGAACGTCGTGGACACAGCGCCGATTCCCGGCAAGAGTACGGCGAGCTTGCCGGTGGGCTTCTGAACTTTCTCAGGTCGTTGCATGCGCGGCTCCTAGCAAGGCGTGTGCCCGTGCGCAATGGCACGAGTCAAGGAAATGCGGAATTGGAAAGATGAAAACGACGGCAGCAGTGATTCTAGTGGCGGGCATTGGCTCGAGGCTTCGACCGATTACCGACGATCGGCCGAAGGCATTGGTGGATATCGGCGGGGAAACGATCTTGGGTCGGGCAATGCGGCTGCTGGCGGAATACGGCGTGCGAAAAGTCGTGCTCGCCACGGGCTATCGTGAGGACGCGGTAGAAGCGGCAATGCAGCTTCGTCCGGCACAGCTCAGCGTCGAGTACTGCAAGAACCCCGCATTCGATCAAACTCAAAACTCTGTATCGCTGGCTCTGTGTCGGGCAAGCATTGGGGCCGACGCTTTCTTCAAGCTGGATGGGGACGTGGTGTTCCAGCGTCAAGTGCTGGAGCGGCTCGATGCGTGCTCTGCGGAGCTTGCGGTCGCGGTGGATACTGGGCGCACGCTCGACGCCGAGGCGATGAAAGTGACCGTCGATGGGCCTCGCGTCACGGCCTTCGGCAAGAGCATCGCGCTTCCGGCGAGCGGCGGTGAAAGCATTGGAATCGAACGCCTATCGGCGCACGCTGGCGATAAGCTGTTTGCCGCGCTCGCGCGCACCATCGAAGGCGGAGAAACCGGCCTCTATTACGAAGACGTGTACGCGCGCCTGATCGCTCGCGGCGAGCTGGAAGCGGAGCTCGTCCCGGTCGAGGATCTGCCGTGGACCGAGGTCGACGACTATGCAGACCTCGAGCGCGCGCGAGAACTGGTTCGGGCCGAGGGTCTGATCGGCGTGTCCTGAGCTCGGCCCAACTGCGAACGGCGTGACGCGGTGCGCTGATTGGCAAATAGACCGACAAATCGCCGGATTCGGCCGAAACTGACCGCTATCTGTGGGAAATTTCTGCCATTTGTTGCGGTTTGACCAGTGGCGCTGATGGGGGACAGCCCTGTCGTTAATTTGCAACACTGTGTCCGGCCGAAGACACTGGATAGGGGGTCTAAGTTATCAAATCTTATAGGGTTTGCCCACTTGTCACGGCGCATGCTAAGGCCCATACATCCTTCAACCTGGGGTCCCCCTGGGCGACGAAAGAGAGTCTGGTAGATGACGGAGCGACGCGTGACACGGGCCATCGTGCTTGCTGCTGGCACTGGGTCCCGGCTGAGTGAAGGAGCGGACACGCTTCCGAAGCCCCTACGTGTGGTCGGGGGTGTGCCGCTTTTGCTGCGCGTCCTACGGACCCTGCGGACGGCTGGCATCGAAGAGGCCGTCGTCATCACCGGCTTCCAGGGGGAGCTGGTGCGCCGTACGCTCGCCGCGGAGCCCGACCTCGGGCTCGAACTCGTGTTCGTGGACAACCCGCACTTCGACAAGAAGAACGGCGTCAGTCTCTTGTCTGCGGCCGAGTACGTAGATCGTGAGTGCCTGCTCACGATGTCCGATCATCTGTATTCACCGGAGCTCGTGCGTCGGTTGCTCGCTGCGTACGTCCCGGAAGGTTCGTGCGCGCTAGCCGTCGACTATGACATCGAGCGCTGCTTCGATCTGGACGACGCGACCAAGGTCGGCGTCGAGCACGGCAAGATTAAAAAGATCGCCAAAGAACTGGAGAACTACGACGCGCTCGACACCGGCGTGTTCCGCATCGGGCCGGCGCTGATCGCCGAGCTTGCCGCGGTGGAAGCCAGCACGGGCGATTGTTCGTTGAGCGACGGCGTGCAGGCGCTGAGCCGCCGCGGTCGCTTCCTCGCCACGGACGTGGGCGACGTACGCTGGATCGACGTGGACACGCCGCAGGCCATGGCGTGCGCAGAAGCCATGTTGCGCGTGTTCGGCGACAGCTTGGGTGACGAGCCCGGCGCCGGCGAGCGACCGACGATCGATCCGGAGAGCATCGAATTTTACGCGCCGAGCTGGGTGCGCGCCGCAAAGCCATACAACGAAGATCATTTCGCCGTCGCCGACAGTCA
>Ga0068855_100006340_pt1 | contig 14414 bp, 13 predicted proteins | sample KBSCornC52_FD_66592 | JGI IMG/M metagenome (GOLD analysis project Ga0068855, IMG submission 66592) | Corn rhizosphere microbial communities from Kellogg Biological Station, Michigan, USA - KBS Corn C5-2 | ecosystem: Host-associated > Plants > Roots > Rhizosphere > Soil ... | reverse complement strand
ATCGACGCCGGCGCGGGCGGCGTAGCTGTCGGCGTACACACGACGCAGTTCGCCATTCGCGACTCGAGCGTCGGCCTGTATCGCCCAGTTCTCGAGCTTGCGATGGACGAGGCTCGCTCGACGCTCGGTCCGAATGCGCGACCGTTCGCGATGATCGCTGGCGTCTGCGGTCACACCGCCCAAGCGCGCACGGAAGCCGAGATCGCGACTGCGCTCGGCTACGACGCCGGTCTGTTGAGTCTCGGCGATTGGCGCACGGAGACGGAAGCAGAGTTGATCGACCACTGTCGCATCATCGCCGAAGTGATTCCGCTTTTTGGGTTCTACTTGCAGCCGGCGGTTGGCGGAAGAGTCCTCTCATTCGAATTCTGGAGCGAATTCGCCCAGATCCCGAATGTGTGGGCAATAAAGATCGCGCCGTTCAATCGGTACCAGACCTTCGACGTCGTGCGCGCTGTGGTCGAGGCCGGGCGCGACGACATCGCGCTCTACACTGGGAATGACGACAACATCGTCGCCGATCTGCTGACGCCGTTCCCGATCAGCGTCGGCGGCGTGACGAGGCTGCGCTGGATCGACGGCGGCTTGCTGGGCCAGTGGGCTGTGTGGACGCGCGCGGCGGTGGAGATGTTTGCCGCGGTGAAAGCCGCGCGCAGCCGCGCCATGATCGACCCGGATCTGTTGTCACTTGGCGCTGCGCTGACGGACGCCAACGCCGCTGTCTTCGATGCGGCGCATGGCTTCAAGGGTTGCATCCCTGGGATTCATGAAGTGTTGCGACGCGAGGGCTTGCTCGATGGAATCTGGTGTCTCGATCCAGACGAGACGTTGTCGCCGGGACAGGCGGACGAGATCAGTCGGGTGGAGAGAAGTTATGCGTTTGCTCGCGCTGCGCGGTGAGGCGCAGCGCCAGCAAGCTGCTCAAAAGAATCGCGCCGTCCAACTCCGACCAGCCGGCTGCTCGAACCGCGTTCTCCAGTTCGCCGCATCGGTCAGGCTGATGTCGAACACCGGCGTCTCCAGTGCGACATCGCCGCGCTTTACGCGTTCGCTGAACTCCTCGGGCGTCGCCGTCTCGATCCCGGATTTCGTTCGGTAGAACACTCGGCCGCCACCAACCAATCGCGATCCGATCGTCTTCTCTAATTGCTGAAGCGTCCGGAACAACCCATCGATCGAGCAGCCTGACGCATTCTCAGCGGTCACGTCGACTCCGACGGCGAGAAAGCGACCATCTCGCCACTCGCGACCACAGCGGAGCGGTACGCCATGCGCCTTCCATTCGGAGAGGAATTGGTCGACCGCGGCAAGCAGTGCGTCCGCAGATGCACCGAGCAGTGGACGATCGCTCGCGAACACCCAGATGCGCGCCGAGTCTGGAAGCGTGTCGAACGGAACCATTGGCATGCGCGAAAGATAATTCGCGCGCCAATCACTTGACCGTTTTGCGAGTTTTGTCCTGCTCATCGCAGCAAAGATCTACCGTCGGTCCGTTGAATGAATCGGGCGGTATCCGCGTCAGTCCGTGGCTAGCAGATCTGGCCCAATGCAAAACAGACCCTTCGGCGTCTCACCGATCCGGACGACAATTCCAACTGTCATCCGAGGCCAACCCTTAGAGACCCGAGCCGAACGATATCTCAGGGTCGGAGGGACGGAGCGGAGTGTATGATGGCGTCGTTCGTCCGAAACGGCGATCGACTTCCGAGAGCAGCGCCGCGGGCGATATCGGTTTCGCCAGATAGCCGTCGCAACCAGCCTTTCGACTCCGCTCGGCGTCATCGGGCAGCGCATGCGCTGTCACCGCGACGATAGGAATGTGTCGGGTCAGCGGGTCGGCTTTGAGGATCGCCGTCGCCTCCCAGCCGTCGAGCTCTGGAACCGAGATGTCCATCAGAATCAAGTCGGGCGCGCCATCTCGAGCCTGCTGGACGCCCTGGGTCCCGGTGATCGCCTCCAACACCCCGTAACCGGCGTAACGAAGCGCCGTCGCGTAAATGATGCGGTTGTCCTCATTGTCTTCGACGAGCAAAACGGTCTTCGATGCGTCGATCACGGGAACCTCGCTATCCGGTGAATTCTGACGACACCATATTCGTCGCCGGGTCACCTGTTCTGCAAGATGCAGACGCCTGGACACGGCCAACTGCGCCGGTTCTTGCCGAACACTGGAACTGTTCGAGTCTTGGCGGCATTTTGATGTCGATGCGCAGAAATCGCTGGTTCCGTGCGGTCGCGACCGTCGTGGCAATCTGGTTCCCCCTCATCGTGGGCGAGCCGAGTGCCGTGCACGTTTGTCCGGCCCACAGCGGTGTTGCCATGTCGACCACCTCGACTGTGGCAACGGCGCATCATCATGGTGCGTCGCACGACTCCCAGCCCGGGCACGATCACCACGATTGCAGCTGCATCAACTGCTGTGTCGGCAGCGTAGTTGCTGCGCCGGCGGTTGGCACGCCGGTGACGGCGTTCGTCGAGGCCATCTTCGACCTCGGCGCCAATGATTCGGTCGTTGCGTCAGCCCCTCAGCAGGCGCCTGAGTTCTCGCGCCCGTACACGACCGGACCGCCTCGCGCCTAACGCGCTACGCTCGCACGTCGAGCGGTAGGCCGAAGTAAAGGACGCGGGTTTCACCGGGGCGAATGGCGCTCCGGCTTGCCGGCGTCCCCCGCGCTCCTAACAACATCTCCTTCTGCCGAGAGGCTGAATGTCTTCCGTGTCATTCCTGGCGCCGCGCCGGCTTTTGGCGTGCGCCGTCGTCCCCATTTTCGGCGCCGCGCTCATTGCCGGTGCACAAGATACGACTCGGTCGAGTCGGCGCGACGCCGCCCGAGCAGACTCGATCGCTCGACTCAAAGTCCTCACCATCACCGCAACGCCGGCCGAGCGTGCGCAGCCGGTGACCGCAACACACGTCGACGCGGCGACGATTCGCTTGACTCCCGCGAACAACGCGTACGAGCTCCTTCGGCAGACGGCCGGCCTCGAGGTGCACGAGCAGGGACAAGGTCCTGGCTTCGCGTCCGACGCATCGCTTCGAGGCTTCTCGTCGGATCACTCGACGGATCTCGCGCTGTGGATCGACGGCGTCCCGATCAACGAGCCGATGAACGGCCACTCGGAGGGCTACAACGACTGGTCCTTGCTGTTCCCGGGCGGCATTCAAGACGTCGACGTGATTCATGGGCCGACGAGCGCGCTATTCGGAAACTTTGCGCTCGCCGGCGTCGTGAATGTTCGAACGCTCGAGCGGATGCGCGGAACGGAGCTCACCGGCTCCGGCGGATCGTTTGGCCGCGCCGACCTCATGGCGCTGACGGGGTTCGATCACGGCGCGCGCGGGGGCGGCGTACTCGGCGCGCGCTATGAGCGGGACGATGGGTTCCGGCCGAATTCGCGCTATGACATCATGCAGGGGCACGCGCGCGTCGTGCATGACTTGCGTCCAGGCGTCGCGATCGACGCTGGAGCGGAGCTGTATGGCGGGAATTGGAACTCGCCGGGTTTTCTGAGCGCCGAGGAGTTCGCGCGTCACGACTACAGCGTCGTGTCGAATCCAACCGACGGCGGCTACAAGCGCCGCGCGCAAGAACGTGTGAGTCTCCGCGTGCTCACGGGAAACGTGTTGTGGCGCACGACCGCGTACGCAACGGAAGGCCGTTGGCAGCTTCTGCTGACGATTCCTCCGGCCGGCGGACGGTTCGAGGGATCGGGAAGCCAAACCGAGGAAGAGGATTCCCGCGCGGGCGCGGGCGCGACGACTGCCCTGACATGGTCACTGCCGGCTGGCGAGATCACCGTCGGAGGCGAGACGCGTTGGGACCGCTCGCGATATGAGAATTATTTCACGACCGCGCGTGCGCGCGATTCGATTGCGGAACAGGTGACGGGCCGGCAGCTCTCGGGCTCTCCCTTCGTCCAGTCGCACTTCGATCTCTCCGACGCGTTCCGGATCGACGCCGGTGTCCGATACGACGTCCTGGCAACGCAGTCGTCGCCGTTTGGGGAGGAAGCGACCGACGCAACGCACGGCGTGGTCTCGCCGAAGCTCGGCGCTCTCTTTCGTGTGACCCCCGCTGTGGGAGTATATGGCAACGTGTCTCGCGGGTTCCGCTCGCCGGACGGCTTGATCGGCGATCCAACGCTGGCTCCGATCACTGCATGGTCATATGAGGGCGGCGTGAAAGTCGATCAGGGAGGGACGAGCTTGTCGGCCGCGTTGTTCCGCATGGACGTGAGCAATGAGCAAACTTTCAACCCCGTCACGCTCGAATCGTCGAGCGGCGGCGCGAGCCGCCGGCAAGGTCTCGAGCTCGAGTGGCGAGCGCCCATCGTGCCGGCGCATGCGATGCTCTCCGGCGACTGGACGTTCAATGACGCCCGCTACCGAAGCCAGGTCTCGGTGCCCGAGGAGGGAGACGGTGAGCCGGTCGTTCTGAATGGATTGCGTGTGTACAACACATCGAAATACGTCGGCGCGGCCGCGCTCGATCTTCTGCCAGGTCATGCGCCTTGGCGAATTCGGTTGAGCGGGAACTGGGTCGGCCCCTATTCGCCGTTCGACGAGCCGGGTGTCGTGCTCGGCTCCTATGGACTCGCGCATCTGAGTGCGGCATGGAACGTCGGAAAGTTCGAAGCGGATGTCGGCGTTCGAAACATCTTCGATCGTGCGTATCCAGAGGTTGTCGCTGGTGGAATCGTCGCGCCGGGTCAGCCGAGAACCGTGTACGTGTCGCTGCGGACGCGGATCAATCCGTAGGACTGGACGGTGGTACGGTGGTACGGTGGTACGGTGGAACGGTGGAACGGTGGAACGGTGGTACGCCGTTGAGCGTCCGGTGTCATCCTGAGCGACGCGAAGGATCTGCTGGCGCGCTGGCTAGTGACTCGTCCGACGAGCATCCGCAATTTTGCACACGGATTGGACGGATGGAACGGATCGGCACGGAGATCCGGTCAAGGTGAATCGCCGGAGTTCCGTCCTCGAGTCGCGCCCGACGAGAAATCTCGCGTGGCCGACTCGAGGTTGGCGACAGCGGCGTGCGCCACATGGCGTCATTCCGTGGACTCTGTGTCACTCTGTGTCACTCTGTGGCGAGTGGTTCAGAGCCGGTGGAAGAGCAGCAGATCCTTCGTCGCTGCGCTCCTCAGGATGACAAGTCGCACCGTACCACCGTACCACCGTACCACCGTACCACCGTACCACCGTGCCACCGTTCGCTGCAACACAAGGCCACGCCTCGCACGGATTCGAGGACGCGCGACGCCGCGCGACAAGCAAGATTCGTCAGTCGATTCAAGGAGAATCTCGTGAAGATCGCGGTTGAAGTTCAGCCAGAGGGCCACGCACCGCTCGAAGTCGAATACAGGTGGGACGCCGACACCGACATCCTGTCGGCGCAGCTCTCTCCGCGCGCGGTCGGCGATGGCATGTCCGGTTCCGTTGGCCTGGAGGGGACGGACGGATCCTGGCTGATCCTCGACGTCGCGGCTGGTCGACTCAACGGTGTCGAGGTCGCGGTGTGGCCCGACGTCCGGAAGCTTCCGGTCCTCAATCCTCCGGGACAGGTCGAAGATGCGCACGTCGTCGTGCCATCGCGGCCCTCGAAAAACGATATTGCCTCCCTCGAGATGGACACGCGGCTCGTCGCCGAAGCGGACCACGAGCAGCGTACATTTCACTTCCGGCTCGGCAAGCCGCGCAACGCGCGAACCGTTCGCCTCGCCAGAAACCTGCTGGTCGACGTCGACGAAAAGAGCCGCATCTCCGGACTTTGGCTTCTCAACGTTCCACCCTGTCCAACCGAGTCGTGATCACCACCATCGTACTCATTCGCGTCGATCCGACGCTGATTCCAACGGCGGCCAATATGCTCGCCGGCGTCGACGGAGTCAGCGAGGTCTATTCGGTATCCGGCGACTGGGATCTCGTCGCAATCGTTCGTGTGCAGCAGTACGATCAGATCGCGCACGTGGTGACGGAAGTCTTCCCGACGGTGCCCGGGATTCAGCGCACGCAGACACTCACTGCCTTCCGCGCATACTCGCGAAAGGACCTTCAACAGGCATGGGACATCGGCGTCGAGTAAACGATGGCTGATCGAGCTGGCGATTACATCGCGGGATTATTCGGCGCCGAGGACGAGCTGCTCGCCTCGCTGCGTGAGGAAGCGGACCGCACCGGTCTTCCTCCAATCGCCATCTCGGCGGACGAAGGTCGTCTACTCCAAGTGCTGCTGACCGCGATCAGCGCGCGCCGCGTACTCGAAGTGGGCACGCTTGGCGGCTATTCGGCGATCTGCATGGCGCGCGCGCTCCCGCCTGGTGGACGCCTTCTCTCGATCGAGATCGAAGAGACGCACGCGGCATTCGCGCGCAAATACATCGATCGAGCGGGCATGGCCGATCGCGTCGAAGTGCGCGTCGGTCGCGCGCTCGACGTCCTCCCGTCGCTCGACGGTGAGCGATTCGACGCGATCTTTCTCGACGCCGACAAGGAGCCGCTGCCCACGTATTTCGACTGGGCGCTGAGATTGGTGCGGTCGGGCGGCCTCATCATCGGTGACAATGCGCTGTGGGGCGGCCGCGTCTACGACGGCGACGAGTCGGACGAGCGCACGCGCGGCGTTCGCGAGTTCAATCGTCGCATGGCGACCGATCCGCGCGTGCACGGCATCATCGTCCCAACGCACGACGGAGTCGCTGTCGCGGTCGTGCGGTGAACGCGGCGCACGCGCCCGGCGATCATTTCTCCTCGGTTTCAGCGGCGTATTCGGCGTTCCGGCCTCGGTATCCGCGCGCACTGTTTGAATTTCTGACCGCCATCGCACCGCGCCACCGGCTTGCCTGGGATTGCGGCGCCGGCACGGGTCAGGCAACCGTGGATCTCGCCGAGTACTTCGATCGTGTCGTCGGGACGGATGTCAGCGCCGAGCAGATCGCGCGCGCTCCCCGGCACGAGAGAATCACGTGGCTCGTGTGCCCAGCGGAGTCGACGCCGCTGGCGTCGGGTTCGGTCGACCTGGTTACGGTCGCGCAGGCATTGCATTGGTTCGACCACGCGCGATTCAACGCCGAAGTGCGTCGGGTTGGAGCGCCGAATGCCGTGATCGCGGCGTGGACGTACGGCGTGCCGCGCATGGACGGGGAGGTCGGCGCCGTATTGCACCGCGCGATGTTCGATACGCTCGGACCATATTGGCCGCCGGAGCGGCGCCACGTGTACGACGAGTACCGCTCGATTCCGTTCCCGTTCGAGCGGATCGCATCGCCCGCGTTATCGCTCGAGGAGGAATGGAGCGCGGCGCAGGTGGCGGGCTACGTGCGCACTTGGTCCGCGACGACAAAGTATCGCGCCGCCCACGTTGAAGATCCGGTCGTTGCGATCGAGCGCGAACTGTCTGCCGTCTGGGGCGATGCCGATCAGCCGCGACGAATCACGTGGCCGCTCATCGTCATCGCGGGGCACATCGGTTCGTGAGGGCGAAAGGCATGTTGCTTGTCGCCCCGACGCGCGCGCGTTAGAGTGGTGTCGATGTCCGCGGTCCCGATCATCCTATCTAGCGCGCCACACGCGTCGTTCTCCTCGATCGCTCGCGTCTTGGCTGGACTGCTGCCCGAGTCGCAGCCGGTCGACGGCGGTGCCCCGCTCGAGCTGTCGGCGGCGAATACGCAGCCGCCGCGGTTGATCAGCGCGACAGTGATCGAGGGCGGCACATTGCGCGCGCGCCGAGTGTTCGAGCCGCCGGCGGTCGGTTTCGCCGCATTTCTCGACGGCACTCAGCAATCCCTTGTCGCGTGCTACTTGCCGGGCGGAATTCCAATCGTCTACGGCACGGTTGGCGCGGTGATTCGTGATCGCAGGAACCAGCGCTTGTTCACCTGGCGCCACGCGGTCGAACATCGCTTGTACGCGCCACGCGCGAATGTGTCGCCGTCCATTTGGCGGAGCCTGAGCGAGACGGGCATTGTCGTGCACGACACCAGCGAGACTGATACGCCGGATGTCGCGACAGAACACCCGCACGCGTTGCGCGAGTTGGCGGTGCATCGCGTCCAGAAGGACCGCGAGATCGCCGAGCGATCGCTGGCGCTCGAGTGGTGCTCGCGCGAGGAGCGACCGCTGCTCATCGACGGCGGGACGAGTGGCGCCGACCAAGTCGCACGCGCCGCGTGCGCGATCGGCGTCATCAAGAGTCATCGCACACTGTATGCGAGCGGGGAAGCGCTCACGGCCGTCCTCGGCCTGGGGTATGCCGAGCGTTCCAGTGTGTTTCTCGTGACGTCGCCCAAGCGGGCGAGCGTAGCGAGCTGGTATTTGCGTATTCGTGATCCGCGCGGCCATGATCCAATGTGGGGGTTGATCAGAGTCGAAGTTGCGCCGCCCGCAGCGGGAATCGACGCCGATGTTGGTCGTCGCGCCGACGTCGTATCGCGTTGGATACTGGCCGAGATAGCGCCGGTGTCGTTGCCAGATGGCCGCTGGGACAAAATGGTGTACGGTGTTCGCGACTGCGAAGAATTCCTTCGCGCGGTCATGTAGACATGTATGACAATGAGGGTTCTGTGAACGTTCGACCTTGCCAGGCTGCCGCATGATCGACTCGCCGCTTCCATCGGAAGAGAGCGAAGCGCCGCTCGGGCGGGTCGTCGCCACTGAGCGCAAGCCGAACACGCCGCACGAATTCCATTTTTGGACGGCGCTCGATTCGCCAGTCGGCATCGGGACAATCGTGCGGGTCGAAGGCGCGCAGCCGGTGAACGGCCAAATCCCGACGATTTATGGAATCGTCGTCGAAGGATTCAGCTACACGGATCTTCAGACGCCGATCCACGACATGCTCGGCCACGACGGCACGCCTGGCGGCGGGTCACTCGGCGCAACGCAGCGCGCGGAGATCCGGCTGTATACCGCTGCCGTGCTGCGACAGCTGCCGGAGGAGCCGTTGCAACCCGTCCCCATGGGCCGCGTGTTCCTCGCCGACAACAATGACGTCGCCGTCGCACTGCGCATGGACGGCTATTTGCGCGAAGGCGCGAACACCGGGATTCCGATTGGCGTCTATCGCGCCGGTGGAACCGACGCACCCATCTATCTCGATGCTGATTTTCTCATCGGGCCCGAAGCGGCGCACTTGAACATTACCGGCGTTTCGGGTCTTGCGACGAAGACCAGCGCGATCGAATGGATTCTGTCGTCGATCTTCACACATTTTCCCTCGCAGAAGGGTTCTGTCGCCGCGGTGTGCTTCAATGTGAAGGGACCAGATCTCTGCTTCCTCGATCAACCTGGACCGGTCGACGAAGCGGACGCCGCTCTCTATGAAAAGTGCGGCGTACCGGTCAAGCCGTTCGAGAACGTGCAATACTTCGCGCCATACAAGTCAGACGGGTTTTCACTCAACACGCTTCGCTCGAACGACGCGCTGCTCCACAATGTGTCCTCGCTCACATGGGGATTACGCGAGGTGCTGCAGTACGCCGAGGTGCTGCTGAACAAAGACGACGTCGATGCAAAGGCTGATGCGCTGATCGATTTCATCCGCGAGCGCGTCGTCGACCGAGACTTTGGCGATCCGATGCTCGGTAACAAACGCTATCTCGTCCGCTCCTTCGCTGACCTGGAACAATGGTTCCGCGATGTCCTCTCGGCGATGGAAGGGAAGAACGGCGAGTCGTGGCGCACGCATCACGTGGCGACGATCCGAAAGGTCCGAAATCGCCTGTCGAACATCTCGACGCGCTGCGCGGGCCTCGTGACTGACGACGGCGCCGTGAGCGACCTGCCGTTCGGGAGCTTTCAGGACCGGACGGTGTACGTCATCGACGTCGCCTCCCTCGAGGAAGACGCGCAGGACCTGATCTTTGCACGCGTCGTGACGCGCCTGCGCGAACACCTCGAGAAGCGCGACCTCGGGGTAAATCATGTCGTCGTATTCGTGGACGAGCTGAACAAATACGCACCCAATGATGGACCAGAAACCTACGTTCGGAAAATGCTGCTCGACCTCGCTGAGCGTGGCCGTTATCTCGGTCTCGTGTTGTTCAGCGCACAGCAGTTTCGGTCGCAGGTCCATCGCCGGGTTGTCGGCAATTCCGGGACGGCGCTCTACGGCCGCATGGACGCCGACGAGCTCGCGACTCCCGGGTACGCCGTGCTGAGTCCGGCCGTGAAGACCAAGCTGGCGACGCTCGAGAAAGGGCAGCTCATGGTGCGACACCCGCACTTCACGCAGCCGATCTTTGTGCGTTTCCCGCGCCCAGCGATCTTGCGCGGACGCGATGGCGCCGAGCGCTACCCGCAGGCGGTGGACATCGATCTCGAGGCGGCAGTGGTGCGCAGCCTTCGCACACTCGACCCCACGATCACACTTGGCTGGGTTCAAGAAGCGGTTGGGATTCGAGAAGAGGACGAGATCATTCGTGCCCGCAACGCCACGGTGCGCGAGCGGCCTGTGGATGTTCGTAAGTTCTTCCTGTCGCAGCTTCGTCCGGTTGTCGCGGCGCAAACTGTAACGCGCCCGGCAACCGCCGCGGTTCGCTCGGCCCCAGCCGACGATCCGTACGGCTTTTAGGCGTCCATGTCCGCGATGCGGTCTCGTTTTCTCATCGCGGCGCTCGCGAGTGGAGTGCTGACGCAAGTCGCGCCGCGTTCGCTAGCGGCGCAGACGGTGACGCTTCAGGTCAAGCCGCATCTCGGTGACACACTCCGCATGCGTCTCGACCAAGAGAGCGAGATGACCGGCGTGCGGCGGACGAGCACGGGTGAGGCGAGCGCGATGGTGATCAACACCATGAAGATGTTTTCGCGCGCCATCGTCGAGGGAAGTTATGGGGACGGAACGGTGTTGCTCGCCGTGACCGATTCGCTGGTCATCTCGACGAGTGACGAGCATTCACGCGCCGCCGCGAGCCAAGCCGCTGAGCAGATGCGGGGTCAGCGGCTGCGCTTCCGCGTCGCGCCGGACGGCACAGTGTCAATGGCCGAGTCCAACGATGGAGCATCGCGTGAAGTTGCGCAGGTGGTGTCTCTGATGCCCGCTGCGTTCCCGAAAGGTCCGATCAAGGTTGGCGAAAGCTGGATTCGCGAGATGCCGCTTCCGGCGGGCTCGCAGCTGGGCGCGCAGCTCCCTGGCAAGCTGCACGTCACGTTCCGCCTCGACTCGTTGACGCACGGTCATGAGTGGGCATTCGTGTCGATGCGCGGAGAGGTGCAGCCGGCCACGGGACCGGGCGCGGCATTTGGAACGACGCTCGAGAAGGGCCTGGTGAATGGGACCATGCTGGTCGACCAGCGTCGCGGATGGCTCACCGAATCATGGTTCAACATTGTTGTAAACTCGACGATGAACGCGCCGGCGGTGAGCGGCATCTTGTCGATGCACATGCAGATGCGTATCACGCAACACATGCACACCATGGACAGGCGTTAGATTAGAGCGGAGGTTTCACGCCGCATGCGCCTGGTCCATCTCTCCGATCTGCATCTCGGTTACCGGCAGTATCAGCGGCTCACTCCCGGCGGTGTCAACCAACGGGAAGCGGACGTCGCTGCGACGTTTCGCACGGCCATCGACCGCATCATCGCGCTCGATCCCGATCTGATCGTCATTGCCGGCGACGTCTTTCATGCGGTGCGTCCGCCGAACCAGGCGATCCTGCACGCGTTCATGCAATTCGGGCGACTGGTGCAGTCGCTTCCGAACGCGATCGTCGTGCTCGTCGCCGGCAACCACGACTCGCCGCGTTCGGCCGAGACTGGCGGGATTCTACAGCTATTCGCGCAGCTCGGGTTGCATGTGGCAGACCGTGATTCGCGCCGGCTGTCGTTCCCCGATCGCGAGCTCTCTGTGCTTGCGGTGCCCGACGTGCCCGGTCTGATTCGGCCGTCGCTCACGCCGGATCCCGACGCGCGATACAACGTGCTCGTGTTGCACGGCGAAGTGCAGGGAATGCTGCCGGCCAGCGTCACATCGGGCGATCGCGCCGCGGTTGAAATCACCTACGAAGAGCTTGGCGCGCCGCATTGGGATTACGTGGCGTTGGGGCACTACCACGTCTTCCGCGAAATGGCCCCGAATGCCTTCTACAGCGGCTCGATCGACTACACGAGTGCGAATCCATGGGGAGAGCTGTACGAGGAGCGAGTCGCGGGAATCGCGGGCAAGGGTCTCATCGAGCGCGATCTCGACTCCGGCGCGATGCACTTTCATACTCTGCCGCCGGCGCGTCCGCTCGTCGATCTGCCGCCGGTGAGCGCGAAGGGACTGACCGCCGCCGAGACGGACGAACGAATTCGCTCAGCGATTGAAGCCTGCGTTGGCGGGATCGACGACAAGATCGTGCGACTCATCGTGCGTGACGCGCCGCGACATGTGGCGCGCGAGCTCGATTTCAAGGCGATTCGCGACTACAAGCGACGGGCGCTCAATTTTCATCTCGACGTTCGTCGGCCCGAGGCATTGCGACTGCATGGACAAGGCGCGCCGGGAAAGCGACCGTCGCTGAACGAGATCGTGCGCGAGAAGTTGATGGCACGCCCTCTCGATTCGGACGTCGATCGCGCCGCGCTCGTCGAACGGGCCATTGCCTATCTCGACGAGGCGCAGCTCATCGGCGCCGCGCCAACAGGTTTGCTCGACACGTAATGCGGCTCAACAGCCTGCACCTCTGCAATTTCCGTCAGCACATCGACACCCGCATCGACTTCGAGACGGGCATCACGGGAATCATCGGCCCAAACGGCTCTGGAAAATCGACGATTCTCGAGGCGATCGCGTGGGCTCTCTACGGAATGCCCGCGGCCCGCGGCACGCGCGAGTCGATTCGCTCGTATCGCGCCGGTCCACGCGCCGCGGTCAGCGTCGAGCTGGACTTCGAGCTTGGTGGCCACCGCTATCTCGTCACGCGCGGCCTGACCAACGCCGAGCTGTATCTCGACGGCTCGAACGCGCCCATCGCGACCTCGATCACCAGCGTAACGGAGCTCTTGCGTCGCCGGCTCAGCATGAGCCACGACGAATTCTTCAACACGTATTTCACGGGACAGAAAGAGCTGAGCGTGATGGCGGCGATGGCGCCCGCCGAACGTGCGCAGTTTTTGTCGCGCGTATTGGGGTATGAGAGAATCCGTACGGCACAGGGACTCGTGCGCGAACGACGCAAATCGATCGTCGCCGAAGCCGCTGGATTGCGATCGGGCATGTCGGATCCGGAGACGGTCAATCGCGCGCTCGCCGAGGCGCAGTCGCATCTGACGGACGCACGTGCACGCGCGAATGCGGCTGGACTGCGGCGCGTGGCCGCGCGTCGCGCCCTCGATGAGGTCACGCCGCGTTGGGAAGCGATGCAGCGCGAGCGTGATGCGCTGCAAGCACTCGTGTCGGAAATGCGCGTCGTCGACGGCGAACGTATCGCGCTCGAGCGTGACGTGTCGCGCGTCGAACGCGAGCTCGCCGATGCCGCGTTGGCGCGCGAGGAGGTCAATCGACTCACTGTCGAACTGACCGAGCTGCCCGCGCTCCAAGCGGAAATGCGTGCGTTGGATCGCGCCTGCAACGAGGCTGCGCGACGACGCACGCTCGATGAATCGGAGCGCGCATTGCTGGACGAGCTTGCGAAGCTGCGCGAGCGGCGAGCGAAGATCGAAGCGGCGCCCGCGCTCGAGCTCGAAGTTACGGAGCAATTGACGCAGGCGCGTGCGGAGTTGGAGCGGGTGCAATTGGAGTTCGAGCATACGCAGACCGATTGGGTCCGCGACAAACAAGAAGCGGAGACGAAGCGTCAAACGTTGGCTGATCAATTGGGCGACGTCCGCCGGCAACGCGAGCAGATCGTGGAGCTCGGCGAGAACGGGACTTGTCCGATTTGCGCCCGTCCGCTGCAAACGCATTTCCGTACGGTGCTCGAGTTCCTCGACAATCAGATCGAGACGATAACCGTCGACGGCAAATACTATCGGGCGCGCATCGAGCAATTGGAGGCGATGCCGCCGGAGGTGAAGGCACTCGACGAGCAGCGGCGGCAGCTGTTCGACAATCTGGGAAAGCTCGAGCGACGACTCGCAAAAGTACAGGCGGCCGTTCAGGAGCTGGCCGGCCTCACGCGCGACCTCGCGAGTAAAGAAGAGCGCTACATGGTCGTGCATCGTGAGCTCGATACGATCGCCGTGTCCTACGACGCTACTCGGCACGAACACGTACGACAGACCATCGAGCGATTGACGCCGCTCGCGGTGCGCGCGGCGAGGCTTATTGCACAGCTCGAGCGCGAGCCGCAGCTCACGGCGGAACGTGAACGGATTCGCGCGAGCGTTGCGCACGTCGTCAGCCGGCTCGCGGACCTGACCGAGCGTGGCAAACGCTTCACATTTTCTGATGCAACCTTCGCCGAGCTTCGCGAGCGATACGAGCACG
>Ga0068855_100006338_pt1 | contig 14415 bp, 14 predicted proteins | sample KBSCornC52_FD_66592 | JGI IMG/M metagenome (GOLD analysis project Ga0068855, IMG submission 66592) | Corn rhizosphere microbial communities from Kellogg Biological Station, Michigan, USA - KBS Corn C5-2 | ecosystem: Host-associated > Plants > Roots > Rhizosphere > Soil ... | reverse complement strand
TCGATATCACGGCGCCGGCTGCGAACAAGGGCGCCGGCATCGAGGCGCTGGCGCGCAGCTGCGGGATCGGGCTGGAGGCAACCGCGGCGATCGGCGACCAGCGCAACGACATGGCGATGTTCGCCAAGGCCGGACTTTCAATCGCCATGGGTCAGGCCCCCCAACAGGTTCGCGCCGCCGCCGACCGGGTTACCGGCTCGGACGAAGCGGACGGCGTCGCTCAGGCGATCGACACGATCCTGTTGCCGATGATCGGTGCGCGCGAATGACGCGTCCGGTCAACCGCCCGTGCGCGAAGGCTTAGGGACTCCAGAACAGCACAACCGGCATAGGGGTATCGGCCAGCACGCGGCCGATCGCGCTTGTCGCCCGCGATCCGTCGGCAATCGCACGTTCGATGACGGCGCGCTTGCGTGCACCGGTCAAGGTCACGATCAAGGTGTGGGTCGACAGGAGCGCGGCACGGGTCAGCGTCACGCGCGCCACCGGCGCCTCCTTCGGCAGCGGATCGGGCACAACCCAGCAGGCGCGCCGCGATGTCGTCAATGCCGTCTCGAAATCCGGTCCTGGCAGGATCGAGGCGGTATGTCCGTCCTCGCCAATGCCAAGCCATACGAGATCGAGCGGCCAGTCGAGCTCACCCAGCCTGGCGTCGGCGCGATTGCCGGCCTCGACCGGATCGCTGTCCGAGGCATCCGTCAGCGCCATGATGCTCGCACCGGTGCGGTCGAAGCATTGGCGGATAAGGCCGACATTGCTGAGCGGATCATCCGCGGCGACGAGACGGTCGTCGGTCGGCAGCAAGGTGACGTCTGACCAGTCGAGCCTGGCCTCCGCCAGCTCGCGAAAGGCCGGCACCGGCGTCTTGCCGCCAGCCAATGCCAGCGTCGCCGAGCCGCGCGCGGCGATAGCCGACCGGACCAGCGATTCGACATAGGAGGCGACCCTTTGCGCCATCACTTCCGTGTCGTCGAATGTCCGCCAGTCAGCTTCGAACATGCTCGCCTCCATCGTCGCAACGAACGGGAAGGATCAAGGCTGCGCGGCTCGCGGCAAAGGATGCAGGCTGCTAGACGATCATAGCCGACTGACCATGGCGGAGTGAGCAAAATGTTGATCGGAATTCACATTACGCTGAGCCCCGAGAACGCGGAGCACCACGACATGATCTTAGATCGGCTCAGAGCCAGGAACATCGACGTACCGGCGGTGGCGAGCCAGCCCTGGATATCCATAGAAGGCCAGATCCAGGAGGACGATCTCGACCTGATCATCGCAAAAATCATCCCGCCGATCGACCGAAACGGCTGAGCGTTCTGGGCCGGACCTGGGCTGGCATGGATCGAAAGCGCAACGCGCAGCGCCAGGCCTATTCGCCGGCCGGAATTGCGATTTCGAGAATGGTCGCTTGCGGGCTGGGCGTGAAGGGACAGGGTCCGAGCGACGCCGGCATAATCATCACACCGCCGCGATCCAGCGCGAATTCCGCATTGTCATGCGCGACATGCCCGCTGCCTTCAACGCAAACCAGGATGCGGGGCGTGTCGGTCGCTCCGACACTGAACGGCGCTGTCCCGATGATGCGATCGACATGGAAATGCTCGTTGTCGAAATATGTCTCGCGCGCCGCAGGGGCGCCTTTTTCCGGGCGGGGCACAAAGGGTCGAATGGCGCCTTGGTCAAAATCGACGCAGGCGAGCGCCTTATCGACCTGCAGGTCGCGCGGCTTGCCAGTTTTCTTGTCGACATGGTCCCAGTCGTAGAGACGGAATGTGACGTCGCTGTTCTCCTGAATTTCGAACACCATGATGCCGTCGCCAAGCGAGTGCACCGTGCCGGCCTTGATCAGCACGCCCTGTCCGACCTCGGGCGTGAAGCTGGCAAGATGATCATCAGCACTCATCCTGGTGAGCACGCGCAGATCGCCAGCGTCGGTACCCGGCTTCAGTCCGGCATAAATCCGCGCGCCGCGATCGGCTTTCAGAACGATCCACGCCTCGGTCTTGCCCTCGTCGCCGGGCGGGATCAGCGCTGTCTGATCGTCGCCGGGATGCACCTGAACGGAGAGCATCTGGCGAACGTCGAGGAATTTGAGGAGCAACGGGAAGCGATCGAACTTGCCGGCCAGATCGCCCATGATCGGCTTTTGGAGTTGCTTCAAAAGTTCAGTGAGGGTGCGTCCCTTGAGCGCCCCTTCAGCAACCTTGCTCGCATGATCCTTCCGGTCGCTGAGGATCCACGCCTCTCCGATCGGTCCGTCGGGGATCGGCGTATCCAGCCACGCGCCCAATCGGCGACCACCCCACAGTCGGTATTGGAAGATCGGTTCAAATCGGAGCGGGTATAGCTGTCGGCCGGTCACGATCGCCCCTTCATGCCATCCTCGACCTGGGTCCGCCAGGTAAACGCACGAAATCGCGCAAGGGCTTCGCGCAAGAGACTGGCCCCCCGGCGGTCAATTGCTGTTCATTCCCTGGTGAAAGTTGGTCGGGGAGACAGGATTCGAACCTGCGACCCTCTGCTCCCAAAGCAGATGCGCTACCAGGCTGCGCCACTCCCCGAGCCGCGCAGCCCATAGCGGTTCGCCTGAGTCGCGTGCAAGGGCGCGTCAGTCCGTCGCAGGCATGCCCAGCGGCAGGATGATGGTCGCTGACAGCCCCTTGGGCTGGCGCTGGCGGATATCGAGGCGGCCGCCATGACTCTCGGCGATCGCCCGGGCGATGGCGAGGCCGAGGCCGCTGCCGCCGGTCTCGCGGTTGCGCGAGGATTCGAGGCGGTAGAACGGCTCGGTGCTGCGGGCGATCTCCTCGGCCGTCATGCCGGGGCCGTCATCCTCGACCCGCAGCAGCGCCTCGCCGCCCTCGGTGAGGACCGCGACACGGGCGGTGCCGCCATATTTGACCGCATTGTCGATCAGATTGCGCAACGCGCGGCGCAACAGCATCGGCTGGGCCAGGGCCACGAGCCGGCCCGAGTCGCCGAACTCGACCGGATCGCCGAGATCGCGGCATTCCTCGACGACGGCCTCGGCCAGCGCGGCGAGATCGACCGCCCGACTCTCCTCGCGCGCCCGCCCCGAGCGGGCGAGGACGAGGATATCCTCGAGCATGGCGGTCAGCTCGGCGATCTTGGCGATCGCCGCCGCGCGATCCTCCTCCGGCTCCATCGATTCGACGCGGATGCGCAGCGAGGCGAGGGGGGTGCGCAGATCATGGCCGATCGCGCCGAGCATGCGGTCCTTCTCGTCGACCAGGCTCAGCACGCGGCGGTTCATCGCGTTGAACGCCTCGATCGCGCTGCGCAGGTCGCTTGGGCCGCGCACCGGCACGGCGACCGGTTCGGTCCGGCCACCGAAGGCGTCGGCGGCGCGGGTCAGGTCGCGCAACGGGCGGGCGAGGCGCATCGCGATCCACACGCCGGCGCCGAGCACGAGCAGGTAGAGCAGCAACGTGCCGAGCGCGAGACGGGTGGCGAACCAGGGATCACGCCGCGGCGTCGACAGCCGGCCGACCAGCCAGCTGCCATCGTCGCGCGCGACGGCAAGACGCAGCAACTGGCGATCCGGCGAGTCCGGGCCACGCGCCGCATTGCGGGCCGGGGCAGGGCCGAGCGCGGCGCGGACTGCTTTGGGATGAAGGCCGGAATCCGCCAACACCTTGGCCAGTCGTTGCTCCAGCTCCGAATGCCGCTCCTCCTCGGCGATGCGGCTGTCCTTCTCGACCGCAAAGCGGGCGCCACGATGCGAGGCGTCGCTCAGCATGGCGGCATGGAATTCCGGCGCCGCCTGGGCGACATCGGCCGCGACGCCGACGAAGCGGGTGATCGCCGGATCCTGGTTCTGGGCGAGGCTGAGCTTCTGCCGCTCGTTGAGGATCAGCGCGAGATTGGCGATCTGCGCGACGAGCAGGGCAATGCCGAGCAGCAGCGCCATCTGCCCGCCGAGGCTGCGCGGGACGAGGCGGCGCAGGGGCCCGGGCAACGTCATATCCGCCGCACGTCGGCGGCCAGCATATAGCCGCCGCCCCAGACGGTCTTGATCAGCTTGGGATCGGACGGGTCCGTCTCGATCTTGCGGCGCAACCGGCTGACCTGATTGTCGACGCTGCGCTCGAACGCCGCGAGCTCGCGGCCGCGGCTAAGATCGAGCAGCTGGTCGCGGCTCAGCACGCGCCGCGGATGGGTAACGAAGGCGTGGAGCAGAGCGTATTCGCCGGTCGAGAGCGCCGTGGCGACGCCCTGATCGTCGACCAGCTCGCGATCGCCGGTGCGCAGCACCCAATCAGCGAAGGCGAAACCCTCCGCCTCGGGCGCGTGGACCGCGGCGCTGCCACCGGCGGTCCGGCGCAGCACCGCCTTGATCCGGGCGAGCAGCTCGCGCGGGCTGAACGGCTTGGTGACGTAATCGTCGGTGCCGATCTCCAGGCCGATGATACGGTCCATCTCCTCGGCCTTGGCGGTCAGCAGGATGACCGGGATGGTGGTGGTGGCGCGGATGAACCCGGCAAGCGACAGTCCGTCCTCGCCCGGCATCATGATGTCGAGCAGCACGAGATCGATGGCGTGGACGGCGAGGATTTCGCGCGCGGCGGCAGCATCGGCCGCCTTGGTCACGCGCATGCCGTTCTTGCCGAGATAGCTCGCCAGCGGATCGCGGATGTCACGCTCGTCGTCGACCAGCAGGATATGGGGCTCGTCGGCCATGGTTGGGCTCTAGCTCGTTACGCGGGCAGGGCGAAAGCCCCGGAGCATGGGCTCCGGGGCTTTCGGTCACCGCCTAGCGGATGGCATTGGCCATGATCGCGGCGATGATTCCGCTGGTGACGCCGACCAGGACCGCGTCATTGCCCGAGCGGACCCAGTGATAACCGCGCGGCGCGTTGTAGAGCCGATACATCCGCGGGCTCGAGATCACCCGATAGTCGCGGGCATAGCGCCGGTCGAAGCGGTCGCCCTTGCGCCAATTGTGGTAGCGCGGCTGCTTCACCACGACTTGCTTGATCACTGTGCGCTGCTCGATCCGATGACGGTCACCATGGAAGGGCTGGGCCATGACGGGGGCGGCGGTGCCGGTGATCGCAACGGCAGCGGCGACAGCGGCGGTCATGAACTTCTTCATCTTACGTCTCCCTAAATCTCTCGCCGTGATTGGCGATGGGGAGAAGATGCCGCCGGCCTGTCGCAGGGATTTCCCAGGGCGTGAGGGAAATTGTCGCAAATTGTATCAGCGTAATGACGCCCTCAATGGCCGCCTTCGACCCATGGCACACCGGCGGCGCGAAACGCATCGGCCAGAGCGGCCTCGAGGTCGATCGCTTCCCAGGCGGCCATCGGATTCAGATGCTCGACCAGATCGGGCATCAGCCGCACGCCGAAGCGTTTGACCGCGCTGCTCGCCTTGTAGCCGGATTTATGCTGATCGAAGCGCAGGTCGGGATCGAGCGAGGTCTGGCCGATGTAGAGGCCCCATCGCTCGCCAAGGCGCGGGTCATGGAGCAGCGCAACATAGACCGAATGACCCACGCCGCGCTTGCCCCGGCTGCTCGCCTGAATTGCGAGCGCGGCACGGCGGGCGCTGCTCAGCCAGGGCAGGGCGGCTTCGGAGGACATGCCGGCCATTTCATCCAGCGCCAGCCGCGGAATGTGAAGAGAAAAGGGTGGCGGGGAGGGGCTGGGGATCGAAGCCGACTCCGGCGCGCATCTGGAACGAACCGCGAAACTTCGAGTTCAACTCATAGTAACGCCCCGCGCCGAGTGCGGGTGCGTGGGCTTTGGGGGCTGCAGGAGTGTGGCCATGACCCGTGTCGTTTCCGATGCCATCGAACATCCGGATTCCGATGTCATCGAACAGTCAGACCACCCGTTTATTCTCGCCAGCCGAGTCACCGGCACGACCGTGTTCAACAAGTCGGGCGAGAAGATCGGGCATGTCGACGATCTCTCAATCGAGAAGGTCAGCGGAAAAGTGATCTACGCGATCATGTCGTTCGGCGGCTTTCTCGGCATTGGTGAGAAATTCCATCCGGTGCCCTGGTCGCTGCTCGCGTTCGATGTCGAGCGTGATGGCTATGTCGTGCCCTTCGACAAGGCCACGCTCGAAGGAGCGCCGTTCTACGAACGCGCCGAGCTCAGGAAACTCGGCGGCGCCCGCCATCGCGCCTATGGCGAGACCATATTCGGCTATTACGGGCCTTACGGCCCCGTGCCCTATTGGCCGTGACGCGATAGAGCCCGGCAAAGGAAAGGGCGGGTTCGGCAATGCCGCCCTGCCCATCCTCTCATCCGTTCCGCGCGCGGATTATTCCGCGGCGGCGACCGTCTGGAACTGATCGGCTTCGGTCGATTCCGCCAGCGCGGTGGTCGAGGCGGTGCCCCCCGAGACCGCGGTCGCGACCAGGTCGAAATAGCCGGTGCCGACCTCGCGCTGGTGGCGCGTGGCTGTGTAGCCGTTGGTCTCGCTGGCAAACTCGGCCTGCTGCAGCTCCGAGTACGCTGCCATGCCGCGATCCTTGTAGCCGCGAGCGAGCTCGAACATGCCGTGGTTGAGCTGGTGGAAGCCGGCGAGCGTGACGAACTGATATTTGTAACCCATCGCACCCAGCTCGCGCTGGAACTTGGCGATCGTGTCCTTGTCGAGCTTGGCTTCCCAGTTGAACGACGGCGAGCAGTTGTATGCCATCATCTTGCCGGGGAAGGCCTTCTGGATCGCCTCGGCGAAGCGCTTGGCATCGTCGAGGTTCGGGTAGCTGGTCTCCCACCACAGCAGGTCGGCGTGCGGCGCGAAGTTGAGGCCGCGCTTGATGCAATGATCGACGCCGGTGCCGTCGCGGAGGCGGAAGAAGCCTTCCGGCGTGCGCTCGCCGGTGAGCCACTCGTGATCGCGCTCGTCGATGTCGGAGGTGATCAGCTTGGCGCTCTCGGCGTCGGTGCGGGCGATCAGCACGGTCGGCACGCCGCAGACGTCGGCGGCGAGCCGCGCCGCGTTGAGGTTGCGGATATGCGCCTGGGTCGGGATCAGCACCTTGCCGCCCAAATGACCGCACTTCTTCTCCGACGCGAGCTGGTCCTCGAAGTGGACGCCGGCGGCGCCCGCCTCGATATAGGCCTTCATGATCTCGAAGCAGTTGAGCGGCCCGCCGAAGCCGGCCTCGGCGTCGGCGACGATCGGCGCGAACCAGTCGCGGGTGACGCCGCCCTCGCTATGCTCGATCTGGTCGGCGCGCTGTAGCGTGCGGTTGATCTTGCGGCACAGCTCGGGGCCGGCATTGGCCGGGTAGAGCGACTGGTCGGGATACATCGCGCCGGCGGTGTTGGCGTCGGCGGCGACCTGCCAGCCGGAGAGATAGATCGCCTTCAGCCCGGCACGGACCATCTGCATCGCCTGGTTGCCGGAGAGGGCGCCCAACGCGTTGATATAGGGTTCGGTCTTGAGCAGCTCCCAGAGCTTCAGCGAACCGCGATGGGCCAGTGTGTGCTCGATCGGCACCGAGCCGCGGAGACGCTCGACGTCTGCCGGGGTGTAGGTGCGCTCGATGCCATCAAAGCGGCCGGCGGGCGCGGCGACGAAGTCGGAAAACTGGGCCACGAGAACGATCCCCTGTGAGAGTGATGTGCTCCCAGAACCACGCGGGCGCGGTGACCGCTATCGAATTCAGTAAAGAATCATGTCGTATGGTTGTGCGATTGGCGGTAAGCGGATGTAATCCTGTAAAGGTATTTACAAATGGCCGAGGGCAAGATTTTTGCGGGACACCGCGTCCGCCGGGCCCGGCGCGAGCGCGCGATGACCCAGGCTGCCCTGGCCGATGCGCTGGGTATTTCAGCCAGTTACCTCAATCTCATCGAACGTGACCAGCGTCCGCTCACCGCCGCGCTGATGCTCCGCCTCGCCGAGCAGCTCGCGTTCGATCCGCGCGAGCTGGTCGCGGAGCCGCCCGCCGGTGGGGTCGACGGCCTGCGCCGCCGGCTCGCCGATCCGCTGTTCGCCGATCTCGAGCTCGAGCGCGGCGAGCTTGAGGAATGGCTGGCCAGCGCGCCGCGCGGGGTCGAGGCCTTCGCCCGGGTGTTCGATCGGCTGCAGAGCGGCGGCACGACCGGCGAAGCCGGCGCCGATCCGATCCAGCTCGTCCGCCGCGAGACCGAGCGCTGGCGCAATCATTTCCCCGATCTCGACGCCCAGGCCGAAAGTCTCGCCGACGAGCTGCGGCTCGGCGCCGGCGATCTCTACGGCGCGATCGTCGAGCGGCTGCGCGTCCGCCACCAGCTGATGCTCCGCATCCTGCCGGTCGAGGCGATGCCCGATCGCCTGCGCCGGCTCGACCTCCACGCCCGCCAGCTCCAGCTCTCCGAGATGCTCGACAGCGCCTCGCGAACCTTTCAGGCGGCCTACCAGCTCGGAATGATCGAGGCCCAGAGCGAGATCGATGCGCTGGTCGCGGGCGCCGGTTTCAGCGACCGGATCGCAGAGCGGCTCTTCCGGCGCCATCTCACCTCCTATTTCGCCGCCGCGGTGATGATGCCCTATGACCGCTTCCTGCGCGCCTGCGACACGACCGGCTATGACGTCGAGCTGCTGCAGCGCCGCTTCAACGCCGGCTTCGAGCAGGTCGCCCATCGCCTGACGACGCTGCAGCGGGTCGGCTCGCGCGGGCTGCCCTTCTTCATGATCCGGGTCGATCGCAGCGGCACGCTGTCGAAGCGCTATGCCGGCGCGTCCAATGCCCCGCTCGCCGAAAGCACCGGGCTCTGCCCGCTGTGGGCACCGGCCCATGCCTTCGAACAGGGCGGCGAGCTGGTCCGCCAGCTGGTCGAGTTGGAAGACGGCAGCCGCTGGCTGACGCTGGCCCGCACGGTCCGGCCCCAGGCGCGGCCGTCGGGCACGGTCGCCGCGCAGTTCGCCATCGGACTCGGGCTCGGCATCGAGCATGCGAGCCAGCTGGTCTACGCCCGCGGCCTCGATCTCGCGCGCGATGCCGCCGTGCCGGTCGGCCTCGGCTGCCAGCGCTGCACGCGCCAGGGCTGTCCGCAGCGCTCGGCGCCGCCGGCCGGCCACCGGCTGATCATCGACAATCAGGAGCGCGGGCTGACACCCTTCGCCTTTGCCGGCGATTGACCGGGTTTGGCGTCCGTTCCAAAGTGATCTAGGCCGCGCGTAACGGCGGCCGGGAGCGGATCAAGTGGACAGTATCCTACACATCAGCGACTTCGAGGATGAGGGCGACTACAACCCCTTCGAGGTCGACGCGGTCAATTTCGGCGACATGCTCGATCCCTATCCACAGATCCATAAATGGCGCGAGAAGGGGCCGGTGATCCGCGGCGGCTATCGCCAGATGCTCGGCTATGAATACCCCATGCTGCCGGAGACCGAGACCTTCACGGTCGTCGGTTCGGCCGAGATCGCTGAAGCGCTCGCGCATCCCGACATCTTCTCCAACAAGGGCTTCGAGCCCACCGTTGGCGCGACTTTCGGCAAGACGCTGACAGCGATGGATAATCCGGAGCATCGGCTCTACCGCCAGCCGTTCCAGAAGATCTTCCTGCCGCACCATGTGAAGAAATGGGGCGAGACGATCGTCGACCCGATCGTCCACCGGCTGATGGAGAAGTTCATCCACCGTGGCGAAGCCGATCTGCTGGCGGAATTCACGATCCTCTATCCCTTCGAGGTGATCTACAAGCAGCTCAACCTGCCGAAGGAGGACATCGCCTCTTTCCAGCGCATCGCCGTTGCCCAGACCGACTGGGCCCATGCCGAGATCGCGATCGAGGCTGGGCGCCGCCTCGGGCTCTATTTCAAGGACCTGCTCGACAAGCGCCGCGCCGACCCCGGCGACGACCTCATCACGCAGCTCGCGGACACCAGGCTCGAGAATGGCGAACCGGTCCCCGAGGAAGTCCTCCTCTCCTTCCTCCGTCAGCTGATGAACGCCGCCGGCGACACCACCTATCGTGGCACCAGCGTGCTGATGGTGGCGCTGCTGTCGAATCCGGAGCAGCTTGAGGCGATCCGTCTGGACCGCAGCCTGATCAACCAGGCGATTGAGGAAGCGCTGCGCTGGGACGGCCCGGTCACCGCCCATCTGCGCATGGCAACCAGGGACACCGAGCTCGGCGGCGTCAAGATTCCGAAGGGCGCGTTCCTCGATCTCGTCGCCGGTGCTGCCAACCGCGATCCCGAAGTGTTCGAGAACCCTGACCAGTTCGACATCTTCCGCAAGCGGATCCCGAACTTCGCCTTCGCCCGCGGCCCGCATATCTGCGTCGGCCAGCATTTGGCCCGCGTCGAGATGACGCGTGCGCTGCACGCGATCCTCGACAATCTGCACAACCTACGGCTCGACCCCGACAAGCCGAAGCCGGAGATCCGCGGCGCGATCATGCGCGTGCCGCATTACATCCATGTGAAATTCGATCCGAAGTAGGGCGGATCAGAATCCTCGACCGGCCCGCCGCGGGCCGGGCCTGAGGGCTAGGAGTTCTGCGGCTTCAGATCGCGAAATCCCACCAGCAAGCGGCGCTGCTCATCCCAAAGCGTCAGGCGCCAGCATTTCAAGCTCTCGCGCAGGGATATCCGTTTCTCGATGAGCTGCAATTCCGGAGCCGTGTCGAGAAAGGCCTGCAGGCGATAATTCGGAATGCGGCTGCACAGATGATGCACGTGGTGCAGGCCGATATTGCCGCTGAACCACTGCAGGATCGGTGGAAGCTTGAAATAGGAGCTGCCGCTGAGGGCCGCTGTGTGGAAATCCCAGTCTCGTTCCTGGTCCCAATATGTGTCTTCGAACTGGTGCTGGACGTAGAATAGCCAATTGCCGATCCACGAGGCGATGACCATCACCGGCAGGTAGGTCGCAAGGACCGGGACAACGCCGATGAACGCCATCGGCAGACCAAAGGCCACGACCAGAACGAGGTTGAGCGACATGATGCTGCGACGTGCGTCGCGTTCCCTGAACGCCCGTCCGGTCGGCAGTCTCTGAAGCAGGATGAAGTTGATCGGCGCGCCCAGCAACACCATGACGAAGGGACTGCGATACAACCGATAGCCGAAGCGTTTCAGCGGACCAGACGCCTGATATTCGGCAACTGTCAATGTGTCGACGTCGCCACGGCCACGGCGATCGAGATTGCCATTGGCGGCATGGTGGATCGCGTGGCCCTGTTTCCAATTGCCGTAGGGGGTGAGCGTCAGGACACAGAGCACACGGCCAAGAAGGTCATTGGCGGCCCGTGACTTGAAGAAAGACCCGTGCCCGCAGTCATGCTGGATGATGAAGAGGCGAACGAGCAGCCCGGCTGTGGGGATTGCCAGCAAGAGCGTCAGCCAATACCGGCCATCGGAGGCCATCGCCATGATCACGAGCAGCGCGACGAATGGCGTCGCCGTCGTGATCACCTGAAACAGGCTTCGCTTCAGATCCGCGCCATAGGCCTTGAATCGCGGCGACAAGCTCTGCCCCATAACCTCGGCCTGCGATGGAAGCGCTTGGTTTTGGGCGCCTTTCGATCCGAGATCGCTCGTTTCATGGTCCTGTGCGGGTAAGCATTGGCCGACAGCCTGCTCGGGCTGTGCGCCGGTCGATACTAGGGTCAATGGATGCTTGCTTTCCGTTGGGGATCAGCCCCGGGTTTGTCGCCTCGCGGTGCGCTAACCTAGGTTAGTGTATATCTAGACGTAAAATCGGCGATGCGCGAGTGCGATTGTCAGGCGTGGCTAACCGGCGATTCATCGGCGCCCACGAGCGACATTGTTACGCCAGCGCTTCGAGGAATTTCCGCGCGGACTGATCCCAGCCAAGCGCCCGCGCATGGCGAATGCCGCCTTCGGCCAAACGGTCGCGATAGGCGGGATCACCTAGCAAGCGGCGCAGCGCGGCGGCAATTGCGTCAATGTCCTCACCATCGACAAGCAGGCCGGTCTCACCATCGATGATCGCATCGACCGCGCCGCCGGCGCGGCCGCCAATCACCGCCTTGCCGCAAGCATTGGCCTCCAGGAAAATGAGCCCAAAGCCCTCGGTGTCGCCATCGGCAAGGGTCCGGTTCGGCATCGCGAACAGAGCGCAACTGCGGTAAAGCGCCACGAGCTCGGCATCGTCGATCCCGCCCGGGAAATCGATCCTGTCCGCGAGACCTGCTCGTTGAGCTTGAGCCTTCAGGTGAGACTCGCTCGGTCCCCGACCCACGATCTTCAAGCGATATTCCGGAAAAAGGGGAGCGATCTTGCCAAAGGCATCGATCAGCCGGTCGAACCCCTTGCGCTCGATCAACCGGCCGACGCTCAGGATGAAGGGCTCGGCGGTGCCGCCTGGGGTGAAGCGTTCGAGGTCGACCCCTGGCGTCACGAGGCGAATGCGCTCCGGTCGCACGCCGAAATCAGCCGCCAGACGATCGCGCGTGAATGTCGAGACAGTGACGACCAGGTCGCTCGATCTGAGCGCCAGGCCGCGCAGTCGGGCGAGGCGATTGTAACCCTTCTGCACGACTTCCTCACCATGCGTGTAGATCACAATCCGCCAGGGCGTGATCCGGCTGAGCAGGATGGCAAGCCAGCCCAACCCCTGCAGTTCGCCGATGACGATCGTCCTCGCCCCCACTCGCAACGCGATGACGATCACCGCCGCCAGCACGAACATCATCACCGGCAGGTCGACCAGGAACAGGTCAAACATGCCGATGCGTCGCCGCAACGACTCGATCTGCGGCGGGCGCAACCAAGGCAGCCGCCGAATCGGATAGGGCTTGGTGGCGTCGCTCGCCTGCCAACCGGCTATGGGCCTCGCCTGGTCAGTATCGCGGCTTGCACTGATAACATGGATATCGGGTGCCCCACGCCGCGCCAGCTGGTCATAGACCACCGCCGTGCCGCCGATCAGCGGCGGCATCATATTGGCGATCAGCAGTATCGGGCGTTTGCCGCTCAATGCTGGACAGCCCCCACAATGCACGGCTCATCGATCTCGAACGCTACGCAGCGAATATCAAACCAACTCAAAATCACCTCAACGGCCGGTGAAGGCCGGCGGGCGCTTCTCGACAAAGCTCTTCACGCCTTCTGCGGCATCTTCCGTCGTGCGCAAATAGGCGCGGATCTCATCGAACTGCGCGAAGGCGGCGGCCGACCCTTCGACGACCGCCACCCGCGCATTGGCCCGGATTGCCTTGACCGCGAGGGGGGCCGAGATGTCGGCGATGCGCCGCGCGATCGCCAGAGCGCGATCGAATTCCTCGCCGGCATGCACGACTTCCTGGACCATGCCGAGCCGGTAAGCGGTCTCCGCATCCCATTCCTCACCGGTCAGCAGGCAGCGCATCGCGTTGCTCCAGCCGGCGCGCTCGACCATGCGGATGGTGGCGCCGCCGGTCGGCATGATCCCGCGCATCACCTCCATCTGGGCGAAGCGGCAGTTGTTCGCGGCGACGACGATGTCGGCCGACAGCATCAGCTCGACCGCGATGGTGAAGCTGATGCCCTTCATCGCGGCGACCAGCGGCTTGGTCCGGAACGGCGCGCGCAGATCGAAGATGTGGTTGAGGCCATCGGGATAGATCGACTCGCCCCGCGCATACGCCTCGACCACCTTGGGCAGATCGACCCCGCCGCTGAAATGATCGCCCTCGGCGTAGAGCAGGGCGCAACGCGCCTCGTCATCCGCTTCGTAGTCGGTCAGCGCCTGGGCCAGCTCGCGAAACATCTTGGGTGTCACGCCATTGCGCTTGGCCGGCCGGTCGAGGCCGATCAGCGTGACCCGACCATCCTTGCGAACCGCAATGCGGCCGTCCGCGGCGTCCTCTTCGGCGCTCATGCGCCGCCGTCGGCGGCCAGGGCGAGGGTGCTGACGTCGTCGAGCCGTGCGAGCTGATCGGCGCTCAGCGTCAGCTCGAGTCCCGCCAGCATCTGCTCGACATGGCCGGTGCGTGTCGCGCTTGCGATCGGCGCGGTGACGGTCGGCTGGGCCATCAGCCAGGCGAGGGCGACCGCGACATTGCCGGCGCCGGTCTCGCGCGCGACATCCTCGACGACCTCGAGGATCCTGAAGTTCCGCGGCGTCAGGAATTCGGCGACATAGGGCTGGCGCGCCTTGTCGACGCTGTCCGCCTCGCTGCGGTACTTGCCGGTGAGGAAGCCCGAGGCGAGCGCGAAATAGGCGATCACGCCGAGCCCCTCGTCGCGGCAGAGATCGCGCAGCGGGCCTTCATAGATGCCGCGCTGGACCAGGCTGTAGTGCGGTTGGAACACCGAATATTCGGCCAGCCCGTTCTGGCGGCTGGTGTCGAGCGCCTCGCGCAGCTGCTCGACCGTGTGGTTCGATGCGCCGATCGCCTTGACCTTGCCGGCTTTGAGCAACCGGTCGAAGGCGCCCAGCGATTCCTCCACCGGTGTCTTGGGATCGGGGAAATGGGCGAAGTAGAGAT
>Ga0068855_100006326_pt1 | contig 14433 bp, 13 predicted proteins | sample KBSCornC52_FD_66592 | JGI IMG/M metagenome (GOLD analysis project Ga0068855, IMG submission 66592) | Corn rhizosphere microbial communities from Kellogg Biological Station, Michigan, USA - KBS Corn C5-2 | ecosystem: Host-associated > Plants > Roots > Rhizosphere > Soil ... | reverse complement strand
CTTCGGCCTTGTCCTCGGGATCGGCCTTCAAGGTCTTGGCGTGGGCCTTGTTGACCTTCTTGTTTGCATCGGCCTGGGCGTCGGCCACCTTCTTGTCGGCTTTCGCCTGGGCCTTCGCGTCCTTGGCATCGGCCTTCGCGTCCACCTTGGATTCGTGCGCCTCGGCCTTGGCGGCGTGCTTGTCAGCTTTTTCCTGGGCCTTCACCACCTCGGGCGAGGACGTCGCAGGTGCGGCGGTCTGGGCATACGCGCCGGTGATGGCGAAGCTGGTGATCAGAGCGGAGAGAAGTTTGTTCATGCGTTTCCTTGGTTGCGACCTTGCGGCCGATACTGCTGGATGTTCACGGCAGACGGACGTCGAATCTGTAGGACATCGCCGGATCATTCCGCCGGATCCTCCCGACGGACGGACGGAGACACCGGCCGGCGGCCCCCCTCGACCCGCGTCCGTCTCCCGTGTCGATGTCCGCGACCCGCCCTGGCTGGCGAGCCTGCAGACCGAGGCGCGTTCCCGTGCGGCCACCCTCCCTACCCAAGTCGCCGGTCTTCTCCGACAGCGTGCACGTCGGTGCCCTTCCTACCATGCACTCTGCTTTTCGAAACAGGAGACACCATGTCCGACAGCACCCAGAGCCGCGGCGGCCAGGACCGCCTGCGCATCAACGTCCATGAAGATGACGAGGTCCGTGACTGGTCGAAGCGCCTCGACGTCACCGCGGAGCAACTCCACGACGCGGTCCAGGCCGTCGGTGACAAGGTCGCCGACGTCGAGCTCTACCTCAAGGGCAGCCGCAGCAGCAGCAACGCCGAGAAGGTGGCCAAGGCCTGAGCGGCAGCGCGCGGCCTGAGCGGTCCTCCGATCGCGAAGGACGCCTGGCCCACCTCCCGAGGCTGGCCGCGGTTGCGGACAAGCGCGATGCGACCGGCCCGACCCAGCAAGGACTGAAAAACTGCCTGCCCTCCAGGCGCATCCGCACGCCGACCGCCATTCCATGATTCGGGAAGATGCCCCCACTGCCCCATTCACCTCGGGTGCTTCGTCCGACATGACCAGCGTCACGCGGTTCTTGCGTCGCGCGCGGCACGCGGCCGTGAACACGCCGGGGATCGGCGTGCTGCTGCTCGCCATTCGCAACTACGTGCTCCACCAGAGCGCCAACCAGGCGGGCAGCATGGCGTTCTCGACGGTGTTGTCCATGTTCCCGCTGCTGCTGTTGCTCTCCGCGGGCGCCGCCTACGTCGGATCCCCCGGCGATGCCGCCGCCTTGGTCAGCCGGGTCGTGGAGTACGCGCCGGCGCTGGTGCGCGGCGCCTTGCAGCCCGTGATCGACCAGGTGCTGGCCCAGCGCAGCCGGGCGCTCCTGGTCATCGGGCTGTTCGTCACCTTGTGGACCGCGTCGTCCGGCATGCAGGCGGTTCGCACCGCGCTCAACCGTTCCTACGGCGTCGAGCGCGGCCTGCCGTTCTGGAAGGCGCGGCTGAAGGTCTCGCTGTTCACCGTGGTCGTCGGCAGCGGCATCCTGCTCACCTTCAGCTCCGTGATCGTCATGCCCTACATCTGGGACGTGCTGGAGAACAGCATCGGCGTGCGCAAGGACACACTGTGGCTGCGCAACAGCGTGCGCTACGGCGTCGCGCTCCCGGTGCTCACCCTGCTGTACGCGCTGCTGTACGGCTGGCTGCCCGACATCCCCCAGCGCCTGCGCACCGTGTTGCCAGGTGCCTTCGTCGGCGCGGCGCTCTGGGTGGCCTCTGCCGCCGTTCTCTCGTACTCGCTGCGCAACGCGGGGAAGCTCGCCCTGCTCTACGGCAGCTTTGCCGGCGTGGTCGCCACGCTGGTCTTCCTGTACATCAGCGCGTCGACGCTGATCTATGGCGCGGAGGTCAATGCGGTGATCCGGCAACGGCTGATGGCGCCGCCGAAGGCGGCGTGACGGCGGCGGTGAAGCCTTGGCGGATGGTCTACCGCGCCTACCGGGGATGGGGCCCCGGTCCTGGAGGTGACGGAGCAGGCCACCCGAGATGCCCTTGGAACGACGCCCTGGCTGACAGCCTGCGTCGACCGGCGGCGACTTCGCGCAAGGCAACAAAAAACCCGCCATGCCAAGCAGCATGCGGGTTTCGCGTGGGTTTGACGCGCCGTGAAACGGTCAACTTCAACTGGTGCCTCGGGTCGGAATCGAACCGACACTCCTTGCGGAACGGGATTTTGAGTCCCGCGCGTCTACCGATTTCGCCACCGAGGCCGGTGCTGTAGAGCTCGCCATTTTGCCACAGAGTTCGGCCCGCTCCGCCACGACATCGCGCCCACCTGAACGGACGACATCGACAAACCGGGTACGCTCCTGCCCTGCCTTACGACTTCACGGAACGCGCATGCCCCCGATGCCCCCCATCACCCAAGCCCTGATGCTGATCAACGTCGGCGTCTTCTGCCTCCAGTTCCTGACCGGCGGATACGCCTTCAACCACCTCTTCGCCCTCTATCCGCTGGGCCCGGACTTCCTGCCCTGGCAGATCGTCACCTACGCGTTCCTGCACGGCGACATGCTGCACCTGTTCTTCAACATGATGGGTCTTTGGATGTTTGGCGCCGAACTGGAGGTGGTCTGGGGACGCAAGCGGTTCATGCAGTTCTACGCCGCCTGCGTGCTGACGGCGGCGCTCTGCCAGTTGATCCTGTGCGCAGTGATCGGCGTGAATGCCCCCACGGTGGGAGCCTCGGGCGGGCTGTTCGGCCTGCTGCTGGCGTTCGGCATGCTGTTCCCCGACCGCACGATCATGCCGCTGTTCCCGCCCATTCCCATGAAGGCCAAGTGGTTCGTCGCCATCTTCGGCGCGCTGGAGCTGATCCTGGGGATCGCCGCGCCCATGGGCGGCGTGGCGCATTTCGCCCACCTGGGCGGCATGCTGGGAGGCTACGTGATGCTGCGCTACTGGCGTGGCCAGCCCCCGTTCCGGGGCGGCCGTCGGCGCTGACCCAGCCGGTCAAGGCCCGGGCTCGGCGGTGAGGCCTTCGCCGACGGTGGGGTAGCGCAGCCGCAGCCGCAGCTCGCGCTTGAGCCGGCGGTTGTCGAGCCGGCGCGATTCGGCCATGAACGACAGCTGCATCTCCGACAGCTGGGCGCCGGCCTGCTCCCGGGAGATGCGCGGCGGCCGCGGCAGGCCGCACAGGTCGGCGGCCAGGTCGAAGTAGTCGCCCATCTTGAGCTCGGTGTCGTCGCAGACGTTCAGCACCCGCTGCGGCGGGCCGCGGTGCAGGGCCGCGACGCAGGCGCGGGCCAGGTCGTCGGCATGGATGTGGTTGGTGTAGACGTCGTCCTCGGGCCGCAGCACCGGCGTGCCCCGCAACAGGCGCTCACGCGGATGCCCGCCCGGCCGCCCTTCCGCGTAGATGCCCGGAATGCGCAGCACGGTGACGCAGGCCCCCGACATGCGCCCGAAACGCCGCAGCTGCGCCTCGGCATCCACCCGGCGCCGCGCCCGGTCAGTGCCCGGGTCGACGGGGCGGGTCTCCGTGACCCACGCCCCGCCCGCATCGCCATACACCCCGCTGGTGCTGGCGTAGACGATGCGGCGCAGCGTCCGCGCGCCCGCGAGCGCTTGCAGCAGGTGCCGGGTGCGGGTGTCGGTGTGACCCTGCCGCGCCGGTGGCGCCAGGTGCAGCACGGTGCCGGCCAGACCTGCCAGGTGGACCAGGCTGGCCGGGTCGTCGAGGTCGCCCGGCAGCGGCACGACGCCCGCGGCCCGCAGCACGGGCAGGCGCTCGGGCGTGGAGGTCAGGCCGAGCAGGCGCCAGCGCCCGCGCAGGAGGGCGGCCACGCGCAGGCCGACGTCGCCGCAGCCAACGATCAGGAGACTCGGGCGCTTGAAGCGGGACGGCAGGACGGGGTTCACGGGCATGGGAACGCGGGCAGAATCGAAGGCCGGATTGTGCAGAAACCGAAAACGCCGAAGAGATGATCCCATGACCTTCACCGTCACCGTGTTGCCTAGCGGCGTGAGCTTCCACGTCGACCGCGACGAACCCATCCTCACGGCGGCCATTCGCCAGGGGGTGGGCCTGCCCTATGGCTGCAAGGACGGGGCGTGCGGCTCCTGCAAGTGCAAGCGGCTCGAAGGGCGGGTAATCCACGGCGCGCACCAGGCCAAGGCCCTGAGCGAAGACGAGGAGAACGCCGGCTACACGCTCACCTGCTGCGCCGCGCCGCAGACCGATCTCGTCCTCGAGGCGCGCACAGTGGCCGGCGCGAACCAGTTCCCCGTGCGCAAGATGCCGTGCCGCGTGATCAGCATCCACCGGCCGGCGCCCGACGTGGCGGTGCTGCGCCTGCAACTGCCCGCCAACGACAAGCTGGAGTACCACGCTGGCCAGTACATCGAGTTCATCCTGCCCGACGGGGCGAGGCGCAGCTACAGCATGGCCAACGCGCCGCACCTGCAGGCCGACAAGCCCAGCATCGAGCTGCACATCCGGCACATGCCGGGGGGCCGCTTCACCGACCACGTCTTCGGCGCCATGAAAGAGAAGGAGATCCTCCGCCTGGAGGGCCCCTTCGGCAGCTTCTTCCTGCGCGAAGATTCCGACAAGCCGATCGTGCTGCTGGCCAGCGGCACCGGGTTCGCGCCGGTCAAGGCGATCATCGAGGAGCTGCGCTTCAAGGCGCTGACCCACCGGCCGGCCGTGCTGTACTGGGGCTGCCGCAGCCGGGTCGATCTGTACGCGCACGACTGGGCCCTGCAGACGGCGCGCGAATTCCCCTCCCTGCGCTACGTGCCCGTGCTGAGCGAGCCGCGCCCGGAAGACGGCTGGACCGGCCGCACGGGCCTCGTCCACCAGGCCGTGCTGGCCGACCTGCCCGACCTCTCGAACCACCAGGTGTACGCCTGCGGCGCGCCAGTGATGGTGGAGTCGGCGCAACGCGACTTCGTGGCGCTGGCGGGCTTGCCGGCCGACGAGTTCCTGGCGGATTCGTTCACCAGCGAAGCCGACAAGCACGGGCCGGGCGCGTGAATCGAAGGAACCGGCCTCCGTGGCGACCCGTCCGGGTCGACGCCGGAGGAGTGCGATCCGCAGTCCGAGTTGCCCTCAGGCGTCACGGCTTGCCGGTTCGGTTCGTGAAACCGGCTGCGCCTTCGTTTGGCCTCCCGCGCAGGTGAGGCAGGTTCGCTATCGTCGATCGACCGTGGCGGAACCCGCCGCCGCCAAGTCCCAGGCCAGGCGACAAGGGACGAAAGGCACCGATGAACCTCCCCGCAGATCGGTTTCGCACGGACGTGGACAGCCGCTCGCCGCATCGATCGGGGGGCTGTCCGGTGTTCCTGCCCCAGTGAAAGCGGTTGAAGCCATGACGAGACGCACCGATCGATTCCGCGCCCTGTCCCTGTGGATGGCGGCTTGCGCCAGCACGGTGCTCGTGCCCGGTTGTGGCGGCGACGGCGGCAGCCCTGCGGGACAGGGCACCGTGAATACCGTGGCCGCACCGGCGCCTGGGCCCACGGTGTCCATCCAGTTCACGGCCAGCGCGGCCGAGATCGCCAACCCCGAGCGGGGCTTCTACCGCTGGGCCTGGACCGACCTCGACCAGTTCACGGCGGCCGATGGCAGCGACGCGTACGCGAACGGGTACCGTGTCCTGTACGCGATGGTTCGGCTGGATGCCTACAAGAACGGGCCGCTCCCGACGAGCCTGCTCGATGGGCTGCGCACCGGCTTTGGCCACGCGCGGCAAGCCGGCGTGAAGATCATCCCGCGCTTCGTCTACAACAACCCGGCCAGCGAGACCGAGTACCTGAACGCGACCGACGCGTCCCTCAGCCGCGTGCTCGGCCACATCGCACAGCTCAAGCCGGTGCTGCAGGCCCATGCCGATGTCGTCGCCTACCTGCAGGCGGGTTTCATCGGCGCCTGGGGGGAGTGGCACACCTCGTCGAACCACCTGACCGACGTCGCCAGCCGCACGAGCATCCGCGACGCGCTGCTCGACGCCCTGCCGCCGGACCACTTCGTCCAATTCCGCTACCCGCCCTACGTGATGGCCTGGTTCCCGACGCCGCCAACGGCGTCGATCGCGTTCGACGGCTCGGCCGCCTCGCGCAGCGGCCTGCACAACGACTGCTTCCTGGCCAGCACCACCGACGTCGGCACCTTCAGCGACGACGCCGTCACGCGGCAGCAGCAGCGCGCCTATGCGGCCGCGGTCGCCAAGGTCGCCCCCTTCGGCGCGGAAACCTGCAACCCGGCGGACGAACCGGGCGCCACCCCGCGGGACAGTTGCGCGGACATCCTCGCCGAGGGCAGCCAGTTCTCGCTGACCTACCTGAACGACGGGTACTACACCCCAGTGTTCCATGACCGCTGGAAGCGGGATGGCTGCTATGACGAGGTCAAGCGCCTGATGGGCTACCGGCTCGAGCTGGTCTCGGCAGTTCACCCGGCTTCGGCCACGGCCGGCCAGGCGTTGACCGTGGGCTTCACGGTTCGGAACGTCGGCTGGGCGCGGCCGTACAAGGCCCGCCGGGTGGCCCTGCTGCTGCGGCACCGGGGCAGCGGCCAGTTGGTGACCCTGGCGACCTCCATCGATCCCCGCGGCTGGACGGCGGGCGGCCGCTTCGACCACGAGGTGTCGGTGACGCTCCCCGCGGGCACGCCCGCCGGTGACCACGACGTCTACATCGCCCTGCCGGACGGCGCCGACCTGCTGGCCGGCGACGCGCGTTTCGCCGTGCGGCCGGCCAACGCGGACGACCTGCCCAGCGGCCAGGGCTGGGATGCCGCGCTGGGGGCCTTCCGGTTCGGCAGCGTGCTCACGGTGGAATAGGAGGCCTGTCCGGCGTGCCGAAGGCACCGCCGCGGCGCACTTCCTAATCGCCCAGGTACGCAGCCCGGACCTTGGGATCGTCGAGCAGGCGGCGCGCGTCGCCCGACATGGTGACCAGCCCGGACTCCATCACGTAGGCCCGGTCGGCCAGGGCCAGCGCGCGGCTGGCGTTCTGCTCCACGAGCAGCAGGGTCACCCCGCGCCGGGCGATGCCCTCGATGACCTCGAAGATCTTGTCGACCATGATCGGCGCCAGGCCCATGGAGGGTTCGTCGAGCAGAAGCAGGCGCGGCCGCGCCATCAGCGCGCGGCCCAGCGCCAGCATCTGCTGCTCGCCCCCCGACAGCGTGCCGGCGAGTTGCCGGCGGCGCTCCTTGAGGCGCGGGAACCAGGTGTAGACCTGGTCGATGTCGGCCTCGACCTCCGCGTCCTGGCGGGTGTACGCGCCCATCAGGAGGTTCTCGGCGATGCTCATGCGGGTGAAGGTGCCCCGCCCTTCCGGCACCATCACCAGGCCCTGGCGGACGAGGTCCCAGGCGCCCTGCCCGCGCAGTGGCCGGCCGGCATAGGAGATCTCGCCGGCGGCGGCCGGCTGCAGGCCGGTCACCGCCTTGAGCGTGGTGCTCTTGCCCGCCCCGTTGGCGCCGATCAGGCTGACGAGCTCGCCCTCGCGCACTTCGAGGGCGATGCCCTTCACCGCCATGATGCCGCCGTAGGCGACCTGCAGCCGCTCCACCTTGAGCAGCGGCGCGGCCTGCGCGCCGGCCGACGTGGCCCCCGCCGTCATGGCGACACCGCCCGGTGGTTGGCGCCCAGGTAGGCCTCGATGACGGCCTCGTTGCGCTGCACCTCGGCCGGGGTGCCCTCGGCGATCGGCTTGCCCTGGTCGAGCACGGTGACCCGGTCGCACAGGCCCATCACCAGCTTGACGTCGTGCTCGATCAGCAGCACGGTGCGGCCGTCGCCGCGGATGCGGTCGATGAGGCCGCGCAGCACGGTCTTCTCGGTGGCGTTCATGCCGGCCGCGGGTTCGTCGAGCGCCAGCAGCAGCGGCTCGGTGGCGAGCGCGCGGGCGATCTCCAGGCGGCGCTGGTCGCCGTAGCTCAGCGTGCGCGCCCGGTACGGCGCGTAGGCGCCGATGCCGACGTAGTCGAGCAGTTCTCGGGCGCGGGCGGCGATGGCCGCCTCCTCGGCGCGGAACGCGGCCGTCCGGAACACCGCGCCGAGCAGGCCCGAGCGGGTGCGCGCGTGGCGGCCGACCATGACGTTCTCCAATGCCGTCATCTCGGGGAAGAGGCGGATGTTCTGGAAAGTGCGGGCGATGCCGGCACGCGCCACCTTGTGGACCGCCACCGGCTGGTAGGGCGTTCCGCCCAGCAGGAAGGTGCCGGCGTCCGGCGTGTACAGGCCGGTGAGGACGTTGAAGAAGGTCGTCTTGCCCGCGCCGTTGGGGCCGATCAATCCGTAGACCTGCCCGGTCGCGATGCGCAGGTTGACCTCGGACAGCGCCTGCAGGCCGCCGAAGCGCTTGGAGACGCCGCTCACGTCGAGCAGGGGGGCGCCGGCCTGCGGTGCACGGGGCGCGCCCCCGGCCGGCTCGGGAAGCACGCTCATGGCCTCTCCCGTCTCGTGCCGGGCGCGGCCTGGCCGTGCTCCGGGGCCGGCCACAGCCCGCGCGGGCGCACGAGCATGATGCCGATCATGGCCAGGGCGATGAGCAGCTGGCGCAGCACGTTGGCGTCGATGCGGTCGCCGCTGATCTGCCGCAGCGGCCCGACGACGTGCCTCAGCACCTCGGGCAGCGCCGCCAGCAGCACGGCGCCGAGAATGACCCCCGGCAGGTGCCCCATGCCGCCCAGCACCACCATCGCGACGATCATCACCGACTCCTGCAGCCCGAACGACTGCGGCGACACGAACTGCTCCAGGCTGGCGAACAGCACCCCCGACACCCCGCCGAAGGTGGCGCCCATGCCGAAGGCCAGCAGCTTGAGGTTGCGGGTGTCGATGCCCATGGCGCGTGCGGCGACCTCGTCCTCGCGGATGGCCATCCAGGCGCGGCCGATGCGCGAGCGCTCCAGCCGGTGGCAGATCAGCACGCTGGCCACGACCATCGCGAGGAACAGGTAGTAGTACTGCGTGACGTTGGCGAACTCCACGCCCAGCAGCGTGTGGCGGACGGACAGGTCGACCCCCAGCACGGTGGCCGGATCGATGCGCGACAGGCCCTGGCTGCCGTTGGTGACCGTGTCGAGGTTGTTCACGAACACGCGGATGATCTCGCCGAAGCCGAGGGTGACGATGGCGAGGTAGTCGCCGCGGAGCTTGAGCGTCGGGGCGCCCAGCAGCACGCCGGCCAGGCCGGACACCAGCGCCGCGGCGGGGATCATCAGCCACAGCGGCGCGTGCAGGCCACCCGGAAACAGGTGCGCGAGCACGGGCGAGATCTCGGTCAGCTGCGGGGAGGCCATCAGCGCGTACAGGTAGGCCCCGACGGCATAGAAGGCGACATAGCCGAAGTCGAGCAGGCCGGCGTAGCCGACCACGATGTTCAGGCCCAGCGCCAGCAGCACGTAGAGCAGCGCGCTGTCCATGATGCGCACCCACGAGCCGCCCATCTGCTGCGCGAGCAGCGGCGCCACGAGCAGGGCGAGCGCGGCCACGAGAAAGACGGCCAAGCGGCGGCGCGACGCGGTGTCGGCGCTCATGGCCGGCCCCCTGCAGGAGTCGTCGTCACCGTGCTCATGCGCGGTCGGCCACCCGCTCGCCGAGCAGGCCCTGCGGGCGCAGGGTCAGCACGAGGATCAGCACCATGAAGGCGAAGATGTCCTGGTAGTTGCTGCCCAGCACCCCGCCGGTGAGCACGCCGATGTAGCCCGCGCCCAGCGCCTCGATCAGGCCCAGGGCGACGCCGCCGACCATCGCGCCGGGGATGTTGCCGATGCCGCCGAACACCGCCGCCGTGAAGGCCTTCAGGCCCGGCATGAAGCCCATGGCGTGGTGCAGCGGCCCGTAGTTGGCGGCGAACATCACGCCGGCCAGGGCCGCCAGCGCGGCACCGATGACGAAGGTCGCCGAGATGACGGTGTCGGGGTTGACGCCCATCAGGGCCGCCACCTTGGGGTTCTCCGCGGTGGCGCGCATGGCGCGTCCGAGGCGGGTGTGGTTGACGAGGAACATCAGGCCGGCCAGCGACAGCCCGGTGACCACGAGGATGAGGATCTGCACGGTGTTGACGACCGCCCCGAAGACATGGAACGGCTCGGTCGGCAGCAGGATGGGGTACGGCTTGTAGTTGGACTTCCACAGCAGCATCGCCAGCGTCTGCAGCAGCAGCGACATGCCCATCGCGGTGATCAGGGGCGCCAGCCGGGGCGCGTTGCGCAGCGGCCGGTAGGCCACCTTCTCGATGACGAAGTTGAGCGCAGCGCAGACGGCGATGGCGGCCAGCAGCGACACCAGCATCAGCGCCCAGCCCGGCATGCTCGAGTCGCCCAGCGCGGTGACCACCGTCCAGCTCGTGAGGGCGCCCACCATCAGCACCTCGCCGTGCGCGAAGTTGATCAGGTTGATCACGCCGTACACCATCGTGTAGCCCAGGGCGATCAGCGCATACACGCTGCCCATCACCAGGCCGTTGATGATCTGCTGGATGAGTGTGTCCATGGGGGGTGGGTCTCCCGCGCCGCGGCGCCGTGTCAGCTGAAGCCCACCGGGAAACCGCACCCGGGGACGAGGAAAAGGCCGTGCGCGTCGCACCGCATGGCGGCGCATTCTATAGGGCCCGCGCCCCGCCACGGACGGGGCCGACCACGCGCCCGGCCGCGCCGATCCAGGGCCGCACCCCCTTCGGGGGACTGGCAAGCGGCCCGATCCCCGCTATCCTTGCGGCCATTCAACAAGAGGGGGACGCGGCCGGGACCGCCGCCCCCGCCCCGCACGATGGCGATCTCCATCTACCGGCTCAAGCCGGCGTTCCAGGACCTGCTCCGGCCCGCCGTGCGCGCCCTCCACCGGGCCGGCATCACCGCGAACCAGGTCACGCTCTTTGCCTGCGGCGTCTCGGTCTCCCTGGGCCTGTGGCTCTGGGCCGCCCCCCGGTCCCCCGCATGGTTCGCGCTGCTGGCGCCCTGGCTGTTCCTGCGCATGGCGCTCAACGCCATCGACGGCATGCTGGCCCGCGAGTTCAACCAGCGCTCCCGGCTCGGCGCCTACCTCAACGAACTCACCGACGTCGTCTCCGACGCCGCGCTGTGCCTGCCCTTCGCCACGCTCGCCCCCTTCGATCCGTTCTGGGTCGGCGCCTGGATCTTCACCGCGGCGCTGTCCGAGATGGCCGGCGTGCTGGGCCAGGTCGTCGGTGCGTCGCGCCGCTACGATGGCCCGTTCGGCAAAAGCGATAGGGCGTTCGCCGCGGGCGCCCTGGCGCTGGCCGTCGCGGCCTGGCACCCGCTGCCGGCCTGGGCCGCCTGGCTGCTGCCCCTGGCCGTCGTGCTGACCGTCCTCACCACCGTCAATCGCGTGCGCGCGGGCCTGCGGGAATCCGGCGCGTGATGGGTCCCCTGCCCTCGGCCAGGCCCGCCACCCCGGCCCCCCGGGTGCGCGAGGAGCACACCTTCCGCACCCACGACGGCCTGGACCTCTTCTACCGGCACTGGCCGGCCCCCTCGGGCCGGCGCCGCGGCGCGCTGGTGCTGTTCCACCGCGGACACGAACACTCCGGGCGCATGGCCCACCTGGCCGACGAGCTGAACCTGCCGGACTTCGATGTCTACGCCTGGGACGCCCGCGGCCACGGCCGCTCGCCCGGCCCGCGTGGTCACAGCCCGAGCTTCGGCAGCTCGGTGCGCGACGTCCAGACCTTCATGGACCACCTCGGCAACCGGCACGGGGTCCGCATCGAGGAGGTCTACGTGATCGCCCAGAGCGTCGGCGCGGTGCTGGCCGCCACCTGGGTGCACGACCACGCACCGCGCATCCGCGGCATGTCGCTGGCCTCCCCGGCCTTCGAGGTGAAGCTGTACCTGCCCTTCGCCCTCGCCGGCATCCGCCTGCTCACCCGGCTGCGCGGCGAGTTCTTCATCGACAGCTACGTCAAGGCCCGCTGGCTCACCCACGACCCGGAGCGCATCCGCAGCTTCGAGGCCGATCCCTTGATCACCCGGCCCATCGCCTCCCACATCCTCCTCGGCCTGCACGACGCCGCGAAGCGGGTGGTGGCCGACGCCAGCGCGATCACGGTGCCGACGCAGTTGCTGGTCTCGGGCGCGGATTGGGTGGTGCGCACCCGGCCGCAGCGACGCTTCTTCGCCGGCCTGTCGAGCCGCATCAAGGAGATCCACGAGCTGCCGGGCTTCTACCACGACACCCTGGGCGAACGCGACCGTCAGCCCGTGCTGCAGAAGATCCGCGGCTTCATCGAGCGCCTGTACGCCACCCCCGCCCAGCCGGTCGACGTGCGCGACGCCCACCTGCGCGGCCCCACCTTCGAGGAGTCGAAGCGGCTGGAGGCGCCGCTGCCCTGGTGGTCGCCACGGGCCTGGCGCTGGGCCCTCGCCCGGGCCGGCCTGCGGGCGGCCACGCCCTTGTCCCTGGGACTGCAACTGGGCCGCGCCACCGGCTTCGACTCGGGCAGCACGCTCGACTACGTCTACCGCAACGTCCCGCAAGGCCGGGGCCCGCTGGGGCGCGCCATCGACGCCCGCTACCTCGGCGCCATCGGCTGGCGCGGCATCCGGCAGCGCAAGCTGCATGTCGAGGAACTGCTGGTGCAGGCCCTGCAGCACGTGCACGCGCAGCGCCTGCCGCTGCGCGTGATGGACATCGCCGCCGGCCACGGACGCTACGTGCTCGACGCGGTCGCCCACAGCCCGCTGGTGCCCGAGTCCATCGTGCTGCGCGACTACAGCGACATCAACGTGCGCGACGGCGGGCGGCTCATCGAGAAGCGCGGCCTGGACCACATCGCCCGCTTCGTGCGGGCCGACGCCTTCGACCGGGTCAGCCTTACCGCCGCCGACCCCACGCCGACGGTGGCGGTGGTGTCGGGCCTGTACGAGCTGTTTTCCGACAACGCGCTGCTGAACCGCTCACTGGCCGGCCTGGCCGACGCCATGCCCGAGGGCGCCTGCCTGGTCTACACCGGTCAGCCCTGGCATCCGCAACTCGAATTCATCGCGCGGGCCCTCACCAGCCACCGTGAGGGACAGGCCTGGGTGATGCGGCGGCGCACCCAGCTGGAGATCGACCAGCTGGTGGCCGCCGCCGGCTTCCGCAAGATCGCCCAGCGCATCGACGAATGGGGCCTCTTCACCGTCTCGCTGGCGGTGCGGGTCCCCGTGTGAGCGGCGCCCAGCGAGCCTTCTTCGCGCATCTGCCAACATCCCCTTCCCGCTCCTTCCCCAAAAGACCCTCCACCCGCCCATGGCGTCATCCCCCTTCTCCCAGTTCCTCAGGCGGCTGCCCGGCCTCGTCACCGGCGAGCTGATCATGTTCGGCGCGCGCGCGCTCACCGGCGTGCGGCCGATCTGGCGTGGCAGCCTGCCCAGCCCCGTGCGGCGGGTCTACTTCGCCAACCACGGCAGCCACGGCGACTTCGTGCTCATCTGGACCACCCTGCCCGCCGGCCTGCGCCGGGCCACCCGCCCCGTGGCGGGCCGCGACTACTGGGCCGCCTCCATGGCCCGCCGCTTCATCGGCAATGAGGTCTTCAACGCCCTGCTGATCGACCGCAAGCCCGCGCCCGGCGCCAGCCCGGGCGGCCCCTCGCCGGTGGACGACATGGCCGAGGCGCTGCGCCGCGGCGAGTCCCTCATCCTCTTCCCCGAGGGCACCCGCAACACGACCGAGGCGCCGCTGCTGCCGTTCAAGGCGGGCCTCTTCTACCTGAGCCGGCGCCTGCCGGAGGTGGAGTTCATCCCCGTGTGGATCGACAACATCCGCCGCGTCATCCCCAAGGGTCAGTGGCTGCCGGTGCCGATGGTGTGCAGCGTGAGCTACGGCGCGCCCCTGCCGCTGGATCCCCACGAGGAGAAGGCCGACTTCCTGCGCCGCGCCGAGGCGGCCGTGCTGGCCCTGCGTCCCCAGGAGAGCGTCGCATCATGATGAACGACCCCACGGCCGGACTGGCCCACGCCTCCTTCGAGCAAAGCACGCGGCTGCTGTTCTTCGCCGTGATCGGCGTGCTGCTGTTCGCCTCCGCGGTCGGTGCGCTGCTCAAGTGGCGGGTCGCGCACGGCGAACCGCACGGCGTCATCGACAACCTCAACAGCCGCATCAAGGCCTGGTGGGTGATGGTGCTGCTCGTCAGCCTGGCCTTCGTGTTCGGCAAGGCGGGCGTCATCCTGCTGTTCATGTTCATGTCGTTCGCGGCACTGCGCGAGTACGTCACCCTCACCTACACCCGCTCGGCCGACCACATGGGCCTGGCGCTGATGTTCTACGTGGCGCTGCCGCTGCAGTACGGCTTGATCTGGATCGGCTGGTATGGGCTGTACGCCATCTTCATCCCAGTGCACGTGTTCCTGGTGCTGCCCATCCTGGCCAGCCTCGGCGGCGACACCAACCGCTTCCTGGAGCGCACCGCCAAGATGCAGTGGGGCCTGATGATGTG
>Ga0068855_100006322_pt1 | contig 14435 bp, 12 predicted proteins | sample KBSCornC52_FD_66592 | JGI IMG/M metagenome (GOLD analysis project Ga0068855, IMG submission 66592) | Corn rhizosphere microbial communities from Kellogg Biological Station, Michigan, USA - KBS Corn C5-2 | ecosystem: Host-associated > Plants > Roots > Rhizosphere > Soil ... | reverse complement strand
GCGCGTTTGCTCGACCAGCTCGACCGCGGCTACGACATGGTGGTGGGCGCCCGCGACTGGAGCAGCCAGGCCGGTGTCGGTCGCGGCATCGCCAACACCGTGTACAACTGGCTCGCCACCAAGATGACCGGCCACGCCGTGCTCGACCTCACCTCCGGCTTCCGCGCCGTGCGCGCCGACAAGTTCCGCGAATTCCTGCACCTGCTGCCCAACGGCTTCAGCTATCCCACCACCAGCACCATGGCGTTCTTCCGCAGCGCCTACGCGGTCGCCTACGTCCCGATCACGGCTGCCCAGCGAGTCGGCAAGAGCCACATCCGGCCGCTGAAAGACGGCATCCGCTTCCTGCTGATCATCTTCAAGATCGCCACGCTGTATTCGCCGTTGAAGTTGTTCCTCCCCGCAAGTGCGGTTTTTTTCCTGCTGGGCTGCGCGAATTACGCGTGGACCTACAGCCATTACGGCCGGCTCACCAACGGCAGCATGTTGATGTGGAGCGCCTGCGTGATCGTGTTTTTGATCGGGCTCATATCCGAACAGATCACGGGGCTGATTTACCGACAAGATCAAAGCTGAGCGTGCGGCTGGCATTGTTCTACTGAGCAAGGGTTATACGTCAATGGCATCTGCAACAAAGCGCGCGTTGATCACGGGCGTCACTGGGCAAGACGGTGCGTATCTGGCCGAGTTTCTGCTCGATCGCGGGTACGAGGTTCATGGGATCAAGCGTCGTGCGTCCTCTTTCAATACAAAGCGCATCGATCACCTGTATCGCGACCCGCATGACCCCGGGGTGCGCTTTTTCCTGCACCACGGGGATGTCACGGACACCTCCAGCCTCATACGGATCATGCAGCAGGTGCAGCCGGACGAGGTCTACAACCTGGCCGCGCAAAGCCATGTAGCCGTCTCGTTCGAGCAGCCTGAATACACCGCCGACACGAATGCGCTTGGCACGCTACGGCTGCTCGAGGCCATTCGCATCCTCGGGATGCAGGGACGAACCCGGTTCTACCAGGCATCGACCTCGGAAATGTACGGGTTGGTCCAGGAGACCCCGCAACGGGAAACCACGCCATTTCACCCGCGATCCCCGTACGCCGTGGCGAAGCTCTACGCGTACTGGATCACGGTCAACTACCGTGTCGCGTACGGCATCCATGCGAGCAACGGCATCCTGTTCAACCACGAGTCTCCGGTTCGTGGCGAGAACTTCGTGACGCGCAAAGTCACTCGCGGTCTGGCGCGCATCAGGCTGGGTCTGCAGTCGTGCCTGTACCTGGGAAACCTGGATGCGAAGCGGGATTGGGGGCACGCGCGCGACTATGTCGTGGCGCAATGGATGATCCTGCAGCGCGACCAACCCGACGATTACGTGATCGCCTCAGGACATCAACGCAGCGTTCGCGAGTTCGTGATCGCGGTCGCGCGGGAAATGGGGATCGGACTCACATGGCGGGGTACCGGGCTGGACGAGCAGGGTATCGATGAAAAAGGGCGGGTTATCGTTGCCGTTGACCCGCGCTATTTCCGCCCCGCCGAGGTCGACACACTGCTGGGTGACGCCAGCAAGGCAAAGCGTGAGCTGGGCTGGGAGCCGAAGATCGGCTTCGATGAGCTTGTGCGCGAAATGGCCCAAGCCGACCTGCGTGACGCGGAGCGCGATGCGTTGATCCGACAGCACGGTTACCACGCCGACGACTTCAACGAGTAACCGCATGCAACTGGCGCGGAACATGGCGGTGGCGATGGCCAACTCGGTCGTCGTGGTGCTGATCAACCTGATCGCGCTGCCGTTCTATCTGCGATTCCTCGGCATGGAGGCGTATGGCCTCATCGGGTTTTACGCGACGCTGCAGACGGTATTTCAAGTGCTCGATCTCGGACTGGCGCCGACTGTCAGTCGCGAAATCGCGCACGGCGCGGAGACGGGGCAGCAGCGTCGTTCGGCTTCACTGCTGCGTACCCTGGGAATCGTGTACACGGGTATGGCGGTCATGATCGCGGTAATCGTCGCGCTTGTCTCTCCATGGATCAGTACACACTGGCTACAAGCGGAGGCGCTGCCGACGACAACCGTCACGCAAGCCGTGACGTTAATGGGGGTCAATCTCGCCTGTCGTTGGCCGATCAGCCTTTACCATGGTGGATTAATAGGTGCGCATCGGCTTGCGCGGTCGGCAGCAACGAGCATGGCCGTCAATATCTGTGCCGCGATCGTTACCATCGCGGTCCTTGCGTGGAGCGTCCGAAGCATCCAGGCATTCTTTGTCGTGCAGGCAATCTTTGGCTTATTGCAGGTGATCGTGCTGCGCGTGCTTGCTCGGCGGGCGGTGGGTGAATGCGATGCGCCGTATGATTTTGGCGACTTCAGACGAGTATGGAACTTCTCGGCGTGGATGGGCGGCGTAGCCATCGCCGGTTTGTTGGTCTCCCAGTTCGACAAGATTGTGTTGAGCCGGTTGGTTTCGCTCGAGTCATTTGCACACTACATGTTGGCTGCGTTGCTCGTAAGTGGCCTGCAGATCCTCACGATGCCGGCGTTCAACACGCTTTACCCGAAGTTTTCTGCGCTCATCGCGCGCGGCGATATGTTGGCGCTTGAATATCTCTACGACTCGGCAGCGAAGCTGTTCGCTACGGCTTTGTTTGCGCTCGCGTTCGGTGTGGTATTTCAGACGGGTCCGCTCGTAACGTTGTGGCTGGGCGATCCCCGCATTGCGGCAGAAATCGCCCCCGTTGCCGCGTGGCTGGCTGTCGGTTCGGCCCTCAATGGCGTTATGTACTTTCCGTACAGCCTCCAGCTCGCTTCAGGTCAACCCAAGCTGGCGTTCGCCATCGCACTCGGTCTGCTGGTCACCATAATCCCTACGGTTCTCTTGTTGGCCACGCGTTTTGGGATTCTTGGTGGAGCGCTAGGTTGGGCCGCGACCAACATGCTCTACGCGGTAGTAGGAACATGGCTTACTGGCCGAAGGGTCGCGGCTTTCGCGGGCGTGTCATGGCTGTTGCGCAACGTGTGCATTCCGGTACTTGCGACGCTCGTTCCGGCATTGCTTGGTGCATGGATATGCCGCATGCTCGCCGTCGGGCCATGGGCAGCCCTTGGGATTGGCGGCATAGCGGCGCTGGCAGGCATCGCAATGAGCGTCGCAGGCAGCTTCTCGCCAAGTGAATTCAAGCGTTTGGTGGCCATGGCATTCGGTCGCGCAGCGCCGGCAAACTAGTAAGTAGCGGGAGAGGGAATGCTGAGCAAGGCCATCGAATACTTGATAGACCACAAGGATCGCCAACGCATTGCGATCGCTCTGGCGAAAGGAGCCGCGTCGCGCGCAGCCCGGCGGGTCGATCTGCAGTACCCGGCGACGTGGGAATTCTCGGGTTTCAGCCAGAACGGCGAAGACGGCATCATTGATGTGCTGCGTACCCAGTTGAAACGAGCGAACCGCTATATCGTCGAGATCGGTGCCGCCGAGGGAACAGAAAACAACAGTAGCTGGCTGCTGACCACGGCAGGCTACGAAGGTCTGATGATCGAAGGCGACCCGCGACAGTCCGCGCGCGCGCGCCGCAATATTGGACGCTACAGCATCGGCAGCCAGTTCGTGTCCATGTTCGTCACGCTGGGGACGGTGGACGCGATCCTGGGCAAGGTCGCGTTCCGCGATCCCGACGTGTTCTCGCTCGATATCGACGGCAACGACTGGCACATAGCGAATGCATTGTTCGCACGCGACTTCCGCCCGAAGATCGTGTCGGTGGAGTACAACTCGGCGTATGGACCGGAGCGCAGTGTCGCTTCGAGGTACCGCGATGACTTCAGGCGCTCGACAGCGCATCCTTCGCAGTTGTACTACGGCGTGTCATTGACCGGCTGGAAGGCGTTCTTCGACAAACGTGGCTATCGCTTTGTCAGCATCGATTCCAACGGCGTCAACGCCTTTTTCGTGGACGCGCAGCAACTGGATGACGCGTTCATGGCGGGCTTGCAGTCGCGGCAGGGGTTCATCGAGAACCGTTACCAGCTGCGGGCCTATGGCCGTGACCATACCGGCCAGTTCGCATTGATGGCGAGCCAGCCGTTTGAGCAGGTGTGATGCATCCGCGGCTATCCATCTGTATCGCGACCCTGAATCGCGCCGCGTTCATCGGCGAAACGCTGGACACGATTGTCGCCCAGTTGCGCGATGACACCGAGTTGCTCGTTGTCGATGGTGCGTCGAGGGACAACACGGCCGAGGTCATGTCCCGATACGTAGAGGCCGACCTCCGCGTGCGTTACATCTGCCTACCGCTGAACTCGGGCGTTGACCGGGACTACGACATCGCCGTGTCGCATGCCCGCGGCGACTATTGCTGGTTGATGACGGACGACGATCTGCTGAAACCTGGCGCCGTTGACCGCGTGATGGCGGCGCTGGAGGGCGACGTCGAACTCGTGGTTGTCAACACGGAAGTACGTACCGTCGACTTTGGGGGCACGTTGCGACGTACGCTGGTTGCCACTGGCGCGAGTTCTGAGTACGCGCCGCAGGATGCCGATCGCCTGCTCGTCGACACGGCACACGCGCTGAGTTTCATCGGCTGCGTGGTCATCAGTCGACGCTTCTGGAACGCACGCGACCGTGTTGCCTATTACGGCTCGCTGTTCATCCACGTCGGAGTGATCTTCCAGTCGCAAACGCCGATCACGCATGTCATTGCGGAGCCGTTGATCACGATCCGCTACGGTAACGCAATGTGGACTCCGCGCGGCTTCGAGATCTGGATGTTTAAGTGGCCATCTCTGGTATGGTCCTTCGACAGCGTATCTGCACAGGCAAAGGCCCGGATATCTGCGCCTGAACCCTGGCGGCAACTGCGCAAGCTCTGGCTCTATCGCAGCATCGGTGGCTATGCGCGAGACGAGTACGACCGCTTCTTGGCCAAACACTCCATGCCCCGGAACAAGCGGCTGCTCTCCCGCGCCATCGCGGTGATACCTCCGGGTTTGGCCAATGCGCTGTCCAGCCTTTATTGCGGGATATTTGCACGCCACGCGCGCATGAACATCTATGACTTGGCGCGCAGTCCCCATGCATCCTTCGTTTCGCGTGCAGTGGCACGCTCGGTCGGTTTTTGATGAGCACGGCTTTCATTACTGGCATTACCGGGCAGGATGGCAGCTATCTGGCGGCAGACTTGCTGGATGGCGGGCATCGCGTCATCGGGCTCCTGCGCACAGGGCGGGCGCCGGGCGTGATGCTCGGCGGTGTCGAATATGCGGAGTGGGATTTCACTGATATCGGCGCACTCACGGCGTTGTTGCACAAATTTCGGCCGGGCGAGTTCTACAACCTTGCGGCGCTCTCGTCCGGTGCCGGTATGTACGACGACCCGGTAGCGATCGGCGAGCTCAACGGCATGGCGGTTGCGCGAATGTTGAGCGCCATTCTCGACGCCGACGCGTCCATCCGGTTCTGTCAGGCTTCGAGTAGCGAGATGTTCGGCGACCCCGTCTCGTCGCCACAGAATGAATCGACGCCCTTTCGGCCATGCAGCCCCTATGGTGCTGCAAAGCTCTTTGCGCATACGGTCGTAGGGGCGTATCGCATGCGGCACGGAGTGTTCGCGTGTTCGGCGATTCTCTACAACCACGAGAGCCCCCTGCGCGGACGGGCCTTCGTGACACGTAAAATCGTGGATGCTGTAGCTCGCATCCGCGCCGGCCTCGTGGACGAACTCAAGTTGGGCGACCTCGAGGCGCAGCGCGACTGGGGGTACGCGCCCGACTATGTCCGTGCACTGCGTTTGATGCTCGCTCACGGCGAGCCTGACGACTATGTGGTGGCCACCGGCCAGCTGCATTCCGTGCGGGAGTTCTGCGAGCTTGCGTTCGCGCATGCTGGCCTCGACTATCGCGACTGGGTAAGAGAGAACGAAGCTGACGTGCGTCCGGATCGCCGTGGCCAGGTCGTGGGCGACGCTACCAAGGCCAAGCAAATTCTGGGGTGGTGTCCATCGACGGATTTCGGCACGCTCGTGCGACTGATGGTCGACGCTTCGATCGCGTCGCTTGCTAACAAGGACTCGGTGTCATGACCCAACCGATTCACCGCTGCCGCGTATGCGACAGCACTCGCCTTGAGCCGGTACTCGATCTCGGCGAGCAGATGTTGACCGGCGTGTTTCCGCACACGCGGGACGCGCAGGTAACCCGTGGGCCGTTGCAACTGGTCAAGTGCATGGCTGACGACGGTTGCGGCCTGCTGCAACTCGCGCATTCCTATGATCTTGGCGAGATGTACGGCGACAACTACGGATACCGCTCGGGCCTCAACGCGAGCATGGTGCGCCACCTGGGCGCAAAGGTGGCTCGTATCTGCGAAACCGTGTCGCTGCGTCCGGGCGATCTGGTGGTCGATGTGGGTTCCAACGATGGCACCACGCTCGGGGCGTACCCGGAGTCGATCGGCGCCGACCTGCTTGGTATCGACCCCACCGCCGCGAAGTTCCGGCAGTACTACAAGGCGCATGTCGACCTGTGCGCGGATTTTTTTACCGCCGCCAAGCTGCGCGAGGTTCGCCCCGGCAAACAGGTGCGGGTGCTGACCTCGTTCTCGATGTTCTACGACCTCGAATCGCCCATCGCCTTTATGCGCGATGTACATGGCGTGCTGGCCGACGATGGCATATGGGTGTTCGAGCAGAGTTACATGCCTGCGATGCTGGATGCGCTGTCCTACGACACGGTTTGCCACGAGCACCTGGAGTACTACGCGTTGAAGCAGGTGAAATGGATGGCCGATCGTGTCGGCTTCACCATCATCGACGTCGAATTCAACGACGTGAACGGCGGCAGCTTCTCGGTGACCGCGGCCAAATCGACTTCGGGCATGCCCCAAAGCCCCGAGGTGGCGCGCGTGCTCGCCGAGGAACGTGCCCGCGGGCTGGACACGCTTGCGCCGTTCGAGGACTTCGCCCGACGCACGTCACAGTCGCGTTCGGGCCTGCGCGCGTTTCTCGCAGAGGCCAGGGCGCAAGGGAAGACCGTCGCCGCGCTGGGCGCTTCCACCAAGGGCAACGTGCTGCTGCAGTATTGCGGCATCACGACCGACGACGTCGCCGAGGTGGGCGAAGTGAACCCCGACAAGTTCGGCACGTTGACGCCCGGAACCTTCCTGCCGATCCGCCCCGAGACCGACGTGCTCGCCCACGACCACGACTACCACCTGGTGCTGCCGTGGCATTTCCGGCCCCACTTTCTCGCCAATCCCCGCTACGCCGGACGCACCCTGGTGTTCCCGTTGCCGGAGCTGCAGGTCGTGCGTGCCGGGAGCGAGCCCGCCTGATGTTGCGGACGCAGCCCACGGAAAAGCCCGCGCCGCGCGCCCGCGCGATCGCCTTCTACCTTCCGCAGTTCCATCCGACTCCGGAAAACGACGAGTGGTGGGGCAGGGGGTTCACGGAATGGACGAACGTCGTGGCCGGCACACCGCGCTTCAAGGGGCACGGCCAGCCGCACCTGCCGGCTGACCTCGGCTTCTACGACCTGCGCGTCCCCGAAACGCGGCAGCAACAGGCGGACCTGGCCCGTGCGGCCGGTATCGAGGCGTTCTGCTATTACCACTATTGGTTCAAGGGAAAGCGCCTGTTGAACCGGCCGCTCGACGAGGTCCTCGGATCGGGTGCGCCGGACTTTCCGTTCTGCCTGTGCTGGGCGAACCAGACTTGGTCGCGCGCGTGGAGCGGGCGTGAGCACGACGTGCTGGTGCGCCAAGACTACGATGACGCGGACAATGCGGAGCACATTGCCTGGCTCTGCGAGGTGTTTGCCGATCCGCGTTACCTGCGTGTCGAGGGGCGCCCGCTGTTCGCCATCTATCTCCCGGAGGACATCCCCGGCGTGTCGCGCGTGCTGCGGCAGTGGCGCAGCGCGTGCGTGGACAGGATAGGCGTCGAGCCGTGGTTCTGTGGTGTGCACACGGGCTTCTCGTCGCTGGACACCGTCGGTATCCGCGCGCTTGGTTTCGACGGCGTCATTGAGTTCGAGCCCAATCGAAGGCATTTCCCCGGGGCGAGGAATGCTACAGGGCATGCGGTTTCGCTGTTGCAGCGCATGCTTCCAGTAGCCTGGTATGACGCATTGCGTCACAACCGCTGGTTGGGCAAGCGCAATTTCAACACGATCGTGGACTATGCCGCGTACGTTGATCGCACGCGCCAGCGTGCACCGCTGGATGGAACGACCTATCCGGTGGTCTTTCCGAGCTGGGACAACAGCGTTCGCCGTACATCGGCGACGATTATCGAGAACCACGATGCGGAGTTGTACAGGCGATGGCTTGATGATGCGGTGTCGCGCGTCGCGGAACGCGTACCGGAGCACCGCCTCGTATTCCTCAATGCATGGAACGAGTGGGCCGAGGGTTGTCATCTCGAGCCGGACAAACGGCATGGCCTCGCCTTCCTCGATGCGACCGCGGCCGCACTCGGCCTACGCAAGGTGACGCCATGACCGCGGGCAGAGGCGTCGACGTCTACGCGCATGCGAACCCGTTCTTCGTCCGCGCCGTGCGCGGGCACCCGGGGCGGGCCGAAGTGCTGGATATTGGCTGCTGGAATGGCACGCTGGGCCGCGAGATCATGCAGGAATGCGATGCGGTCGTCGATGGCATTGAGCGTGATGCGGTGCAGGCGGAGGGCGCGCGAGTCGCAGGTTACCGACGCGTCGACATCGTCGACCTCGACCTCCGCATACCTGTGGCGGACGGCCGCCTGTACGACTTCCTGCTGTTTGGTGACGTCCTCGAGCACCTCGTGCACCCCGAGCGGGTCCTCGCTGAACTCGTGACGCGCCTGAAGCCTGGCGGTCGGGCCATCCTTTCGCTGCCCAACATCGCGTTCGCCGCCAACCGGGTGACTCACCTGCTGGGCCGCTGGGATTACAAGGACTATGGCATCCTCGACCGCACGCACCTGCGATTTTTCACCAAGCGCTCAATGGTGGCATTGATCGAAGGTGCCGGCCTGCGGGTGATCCGAATCGACGGGTATGTAGGCCTGCACAAGTATCGATGGTTCGTGCGAGAGCCGTTGCGTTGGCTGGGGCGTGCGTGGCCGAGTATGTTCGCGATTCAGATCGTGCTGGAGGCTGAGCCAGCGGCGGCACGCATGTCTTCACCCGGGCAAAACTGAATCGACAGGCTGGTCACTGCCAGCGACGTTACCGGACTTTGGGCACTCCGTAGCGCAACAGCATCACGACCTTGCGTAGCTGGCATCGCGTTGTGGAGAACCATTCCGGAATTGAAATCGTGCGAGCTGCCTGAACCTCGCGACGGCGAGTACGCAGAATCGTCCATTCACGGAAGGGTGTCATCACGGCAGGACCGTAGACATCACGAAGAAGGGTAGCGTCACCACGCACTATGGACAGTGCACTTCCCTCAAGCGCGAGTGCGACTATGTGGAGGAAGAGCAGGGGCCACATCAGCAAACCGGGCGTGAAAATCATCAGCACCCGCGTCTTGTTGCGTTCGCTTAGGTGACGTCGCCTGATTGAAGTGTTGATGCCGGACTCCGCGCGATTTCCACCGAAAGTCGCGCCTTGGCGATGCCGGTAGCCGCTTGCCGCCAAAGCTGTGACAGGCAGTCCGCGCGACCTCGCAAGACCGCATAGGTACATATCCTCGGCGATGGACCCGAACCATTCCGGCAATCCACCCAGATCATTCCAGATCGTGTGCGGCAGGAACATGCACGCACCTATGACGTATGCAACCTGATATTGCTTCGGGTCCAGGTTGGGGATCGGGTTGCAGAATGGATCCAGCAGGCAGCCGCGATCGACCAGCTTGCCGCTTTCCCAGTCGTACTGGGGCAAGGTGAGGATGCCGGGGCGACCGGAAGCGCGCGCCGCACCGACCAGAGTCTCCAGCGCTCCCGGGTACAGCGCGGCGTCATTGTTGAGCAGCAGGATGTATTCGCCGCGGGCGTGGTTGGCCATGCGGTTGTTGCCCGCGCAGAAGCCGACATTCTCCCGGCTGGCCAGCAGCTCGACCTGCGGATAGCGCTCTCGCAACAGGGCTATCGAGCCGTCGGTCGATGCATCGTCGTGCACGATGATCTCGACATCGCCGTCGACGCGCTGGGCGAGCACGGAAGCGATGCACTCGTCCAGGATCGCCGCCCCGTTGTAGTTCGCTATGCAGACCGAACAGACCGGAGCCGATGGACGGTTTAGTGCCGGGTACTGTTGAACCAGTCCCATGTCTTTCGCAGGCCTTCTTCAAGTGAGGTCGTAGGCACCCAGCCGTAACGATCTCGCGCCATGGTGGAATCCATCACGATCTGCCGCGCATCCACGGGTCGATCCAGTTCATGGCTACGCAGCAGCGGTGTGCCGGTCACCTTTTCGATGGTGTGGAAGAGTTCGTTCAGGCTGACGCCGGTACCGCTGGAGGCGTTCAATACCTGCGCGCCAGCGGGCATCGGTGAAGAAAGTATCGCCGTGCACAGGGCAACGAAGTCGTCGATGTACAGGTAATCGCGCACGATCGAACCGTCACCCCAGACCGGAAGGGTTTCGCCGCGCATCAGCTTGCCGAAGCAGGCCGGCACGATGCCGAAGCCCGGCCGTTCGAGCTGACCGGGGCCGTAGATGTTGGAAGGCCGCAGCAGGATGGCCTGGCCCTCGTACTGATGGCACCACGCGGTGATGAGGCATTCGGCGGCCACCTTGGCGGCGCCGTGGTAGGAACGCGGCTGCACAGGCGAGGCTTCCGTCGATGGATCGGCCGAGCTTGCCGCGTACAAGCTGCCACCCGAGGACAGGTAAAGCAGTTTCACGCAGGGGTTTGCCTGCAGCGCCTGAAGCAGCGCGGCTAGCGGCAACAGGTTGCCCCGCACTTCGTCGAGAGGCCGCCCGCTCGAGGTGCCGGGTGTGGAGTTGGAAGCCAGGTAGACCACGGTGTGGCATCGATCCAGCAACTCGGCGAACGGCTGCGGGTCGGTCGCCGCGCCAACCACTGACTCAACGCCGGCCACGTCATGACCGAAGGGCCTGCGACTGACGGCGATGACCTTGTTGCCGCGGGAAGACAGCGCCCGGATCAGGTGTTGCCCGACGAACCCTCCGGCGCCTACCACCAACACTTGGTCATCCATCGACGGATCCCTCAAGCAATCTGCGGTAGATCGTGGTGTAGCGTCTGGCACAGTCGTCCCAGGTGCCGAACCTGTTCGCCGCCCGTTGCCTGGCGGCTTCACCGAAGCGCTGGTTGGTGGTGTCCTCTTCCAGTTGCTCCAGGGCCTGGCGATAGGCTTCGGCCGAGCTGCACAGAATGCCGGTTTTTCCCGATTCGACAAGGGCGGCGTGCGCAGGCATGTCGGACGCGATGATAGGCAGGCCGGCAGCCATCGCCTCGAGCATGACCTGCGGGCGACCTTCTGCGTGGCGGCTCAGGGTGACGAGCCCGCATGCCTGCGGAAACCACTGGGATGCCAATTGATGGGGTGACGCGGCACCGTGGTAATGCACCCAGTCGGGGATGGCGATATTTTCCTGCATGGGGCCGAACAGATGCAGCTCACGGTCGCCGTTGGCGAAACACCCCCGCGACCACTCGAACAGCGGGCCCAGCTTGTCGGCGGTGAGACGCGTGACCACCAGCCAGCGCCGGGGCTGCGATCCGGCGGACTGCCGCTGGATGGCGTACCAGCGCTCCTCGATCCCGAACGACACCGGGATAACTTCCGCGATGTCGCCGAATGCCGCCTCAAGCGGCGCCTGCATCCACTCCGCATTCGGACAGAGGGCGACCCGGCGACGGCGCATGGCGCGACGCAAAAAATGGCGCACGAAAGGCAAACGGAGCAGCTTGAGGTCGTTGCCCAGCGCCGTGATTAGCGCCGGCTTGCCGTTGTCCGGAAGCGGCAGCGCGCACTGCAGCCAGTTCACGTGGTAGACATCGATGTCCGTATTCCGGCGATAGGCGGAAGCAAGCATGCGCAGCAGCTTCAAGGGCGCCAGCAGCGAGTTCAGACCGCCCTGGCGCATGAGGTGCGAAATGCCGCCCGCTGACATGAGTGCGGCGAGCCAGGCGCTTTCCGCTGGCGTCGTGGCACTGGTTACGGGTGTCGGCAGCTCTCCGGGCGGGGCCCAGACACTCAGGTGTATATCGTCCGACCGCGCCAGGGCGTCCACCATCCGACTGACGAACACACCACGCCAGTCTGCGACATCATGCGGATAGGAAGTGCTGAGCAGAAGTACGCGCATGCGATCCACAATAGTTTTGAGACCCTGGCTTTCGTTCACTGCAACCCGGGCAAAGCGCGCAGCTGCGTAAGGGAAGCGTCGAGCCGCCCTCCGTAATTCAGCGACTCCAACTGCTTCAATTCGGCGAGTGCGTCGCCTTTGCGACCTGTGGCCATCAACATTCGAATCAGTGTGATGCGATAGGCTGTCTCTTTTGGAGAAGCTCCGACGGCCTCCCGGGTCAGGGACAGCCCCAAGGCGTGATCATCAAGGACATTCCAGGCGTAGTCCCCATAGGTGGCCAGCAGGCGAGCGCTGGGGGCGGGGTGTGACAGGGAAGCCAGGTAGGCTTCGACCATGCGCTGTTTCGACAGATCGCAACGCTGCTCCCGAGCACACTGCGTCAGTGCCCCGAGCGAGCTTTCGTCTTGTACACCGGGTTTGTGGGTCTTGAGCTTTGCGATCAGGCTGTCCCACCATGCATCCTTGATGGGCAGATGCATGCGCGAGTTCATGAAGATCAGCGCTTGCTCGGGGAGGATTGAGGCTTCGGGCAAGGCTGCGGCCCTTTCCAGCGGTCCGTAGGCCAGCTTGGTGAATGGCGAGGCCGGGTCGTAGTGCGAATAGATGATGTAGGTGCGGCCCAGTTCGTACTGGGCACGCGGCGACAGCGGCGCGCGGGACGCAAGGTCTTCGGCCAGCCGCAGGGGGTTGCCCCATGCATGGGCAGTGAGGGCGGTCAGGCCGGCCCAGCACAGCAGGGCGCCGGCCAGCAGTGCATATCGCGGCAGCGCCATGGTCGTTGCGGGAGGAACCGCCAGCAGGGGCACGATGGCCAGCAGCAGGCCGAAGCTGGCGAAGTAGTTGCGGTGCTCGTAGATCAGTTCCAGTGGCAGGATCGTGCCGGTGAGCAATTGGCAGCCGAGAAAAAGCCCGATGCCCAACGCTGCCAGCGGCAGGCGCTTGCGCAACCAGACCATCGTGGCGACCAGCAAGCCAAGTAACACGATGCTGGCCAACGTTGTCCAGGGCGCGAGCAGCCCGGTCGAGATGCGGAAGTCGTCGTGGTAGAACGAAAGCGCATCCGGCGTGGGCAGCAGCGTCCAGCGGATGTAATCGACCACGATGCGCGCCTCGCTGAGCAGGCGGGTGCGCAGCGAAAAATCCCGTGTCGCCCACACGGCGGGGTTGAAGATGCCGGGCGTCAGCCAGGCCAGCCCTACCAGCATCGGAATCAGCAACACCACCACGAACAGGCCGGCAAGGCGCAGGTCGCGACGGCCATTTGCCGCGCGGAAACGGAACACCAGCCACTCCACCAGCACGGCATAGAGCGGCAGCATCACCGCGGTTTCCTTGGCCAGCACGCCCACGCCGGTGCACGCCACGATGCTGGTCACGCAAAGCAGGAACCCTCGGATCTCCGGCGACAGCCTGGCCCGGGCCGCTGACGGGGCGAGGCACGAATCGGAATCTGCCAGCGATCCGCCAAGCATGCGCTGGCGACCCGCGACGTATCCCAGCAGACCGAGCAGCACGAACAGGTTGGCCATGCTCTCCATGCGCTGCACCACGTACAGCACGCCGGTGAGGTTGATCGGCAACAACATCCAGCCGGCGGCGATCAGCGCGGCGACGATGCCTTGGCGTTGCCGCGCGGCTGTCGCGCCCGCAGGTGCCCGCTCGTGGGCTCCTGCGGGGGGAATGTGCAGCAGGCTTCGGGACAGCAGAAAAACCAGCAGGCCGTTGAGCAGATGGATGACCAGGTTGGTCAGCTTCATCCAGTATGGATCGAGGCCGCTGACCAGGTAGTTGGCGGCGAAGCTCAGCGAGGCCAGCGGCCGCTTGAACTCGCTGGACGGGGAAGATAGCGCAGCACCTACCAGCGAGGAGAAGCTGGCGTTGGACGGTTGCACGCCATGGTTGTCGACGATGTTGGGGTAGTCATCGAACAGGAAGCCGCCGGACAAGCCCGGCCAGTAGACCGCGAGCGTCACGACAAACGCGGCAAGCAGCAGCCACCAGCCGGTGCGGTTTTTCAGTGGCGTGCGCAGGCGCTCGGGAGTTTGATTCATTCGGCGGCGTGGGACTGTTGGGCGGCGTCGTCGCGCAGTGTAGCGCGCAGGTGCGCCAACTCCTTCGGCCAATACTGTTGGCGCTTCAGCACCCAGGCATGGACGCGAGGCATGCCGAA
>Ga0068855_100006318_pt1 | contig 14440 bp, 13 predicted proteins | sample KBSCornC52_FD_66592 | JGI IMG/M metagenome (GOLD analysis project Ga0068855, IMG submission 66592) | Corn rhizosphere microbial communities from Kellogg Biological Station, Michigan, USA - KBS Corn C5-2 | ecosystem: Host-associated > Plants > Roots > Rhizosphere > Soil ... | reverse complement strand
AAGGAATTCTACCCGATCCCATTCCGAACTCGGCCGTCAAAGCCTTCTGCGTCCATGGTACTGCGGCTCAAGCCGCGGGAGAGTAGAACGCTGCCAGGTCTGCCAAGGGCAGAAGAGAAAATCGAACCCGCCAACACAATTCAAAAAAGCCCCGCCGGGAAACCGGCGGGGCTTTTGCTTTTTGGCGCGGAAAATCTGGAAAATCGTTGGGGCGCCCGGAAAATGCCTGCGTGGCGCAAGGATCGCGCCTCCCCCATTCTTACATGTAACGCGCAAGGGTCTTGCTTCAAGACCCGGCACCTTCCGTACAACCGGCGTCCAATTCTCAAACGGAGCGGTGAACGTGCACAGCGAACATCATGTCGTGATTGCCGGTGCGGGACCGACGGGCTTGATGCTGGCGGGCGAATTGGCGCTGGCTGGAATCGATGCCGTTGTCATCGAACAGCGCCCCGCCCGGGAACTTGCGGGCTGGCGAGCAGGCGGGTTGCACGCGCGCACTATCGAAATCCTGGACCAGCGCGGAATCGCCGACCGGTTTCTCGCCGAGGGCCAGATCTCCCAGCTGGCGGGCTTCGCCTGGAACCGGCTGGATATCAGCGACTTTCCCACCCGGCACAATTACGGCTTGGCGCTCTGGCAGAATCATATCGAGCGCCTTCTCGCGACGTGGACCGATGGCCTGAACGTGCCGGTCCATCGCGGATGCGCGGTAACCGGGTTCGCGCAAGATCAAACAGGGGTTGCTGTCGAACTCTCCGACGGCCGAACGCTCAGGGCGGATTATCTGGTGGGATGCGATGGTGGGCGCAGCCTGGTCCGTAAGCACGCCGGCATCGCATTCCCGGGCTGGGACCCAACCCTCAGCAATCTGATGGCCGAAGTCGAAATGACGCAAGAGCCGCAATGGGGTCTTCACCATGATGCGCTGGGTTTTCATGGCCTCAGCCGATCGGAGAATGGACCGGTGCGGGTGCTGCTGACGGAGCGGGCGCTCCCCGGCGGAAGCGAACCGATTCTTCGCGACCTCAGCGAGGCCTTGACCGCCGTATATGGCACCGATTTTGGGGTTCACAGTCCACGCTGGATCTCCCGCTTCACGGATATGGCGCGGCAGGCGGCGACCTATCGCAAGGATCGGGTCCTTGTGGCGGGCGATGCTGCGCACATCCATCACTCGGTCGGCGGCCAAGGCCTCAACACCGGTATGCAAGATGCGATGAATCTGGGATGGAAATTGGCCCAAGTGGTCAAAGGCGTATCGCCGGAACGCTTGCTCGACAGCTATCACGCCGAACGGCACCCGGTCGGCGCCCAGGTGCTCAGCAATACCATGGCGCAAATTGCGTTGCTGCGCCGGGCTGACCCGCATCTGAAGGCGGCGCGCGATTGCGTGTCGGAGATGCTTGGGATGGAAGAGCCCCGCAAACGTTACGCGGGCATGATGTCCGGCTTGGATATTCGCTACGATCTTGGCGAAGGCCATCCACTTCTAGGCCGCCGCATGCCGGATCTCGATCTGATAACGACCAATGGCCCGCTGCGGGTTTTCACCTTGCTGCATCAGGCGCAGCCGGTGCTGCTCGATTTCGGGGAAGGCCTCGACATCACGCCCTGGAAGGATCGGGTGCAACATGTCGATGTCCGGTATGAGGGTGCCTGGGAGCTTCCGGTGCTCGGCATGGTCACGCCGCCGGGCGCCGTGCTGGTTCGCCCCGATGGATATGTCGTCTGGGTAGGAGACCGGCGCGCCGATGGCCTGGCGGATGCGCTGACGCGTTGGTTCGGGTCGCCCTCCTGACGCTCGACGCGCAAGCAGATTTCAGGACAGCCGGATCGCCACAGCCCCCGCCGTCAGCAGCATTGCCGCCGCGATGCGCTCCCAGCTCGCTTTCTCCCGCAGCAGGATCATCGACATCAGGGCGGCGAACAGGATGGAGGTTTCGCGCAACGCCGCCACCGCCGCGACCGGCGCCTTTGTCATCGCCCATAACGCGATGCCATAGGACAAAAGGGATGCACCGCCGCCGCCAAGTCCTGTCCAGAAATCTGCGCGCAGCGATTGCAGCATCTGCGTGCGCCGTTGGATCATGGTCCAGCCGGTCAGGCCGAGGCCGGTGAGAAGAAACACCCAAAGCGTATAGCCAGCGGGCGATCCCGACCGCCGCACGCCGAGCCCGTCGAGCACCGTGTAAGAGGCGATCACCAGGGCGATGCCAATGGCGGTCGTCACCGCCCGCGCCGCATCCGGCCGCCGAAACCGCCCGCTTGCGATCAGAAGCACGCCGCCGCAAATGCAGCCGACGCCCAAAAAACCCATCCATGACAGGACCTCGCCGAACAGGATCGCGTTCGCCGCGGCGACGAAGAATGGCGCGGTGCCCCGCATCACCGGATACGCCAAGCTGAGATCGGAGCCGCGATAGACTTTGGCGATCAGAAGGTAATAAGCGATCTGCGGCACGGAAGATGCGGCCAGGAACGGCCAGCTGGCGGGGGCAGGCGGCGGCACGAAGGGCAGAAAACACAGCGATATCAGCGCCGCCCCGGCTGCGATCGCGATGGTCGCAGCGAGCATATCCCGATCGCGGCGCTTGATCAGGGCATTCCAGCCGGCATGCAGAAACGCCGCAAAGAGAATGGCCGCGACGACGCCGTTGCTCATTTCAGGCGGCCGCCCGTGAGGGACGCGAGCCGCGAGCCTGGTGACAAAATCAGTCGTTCGAAGCGCGCTTGACCAGGTCTTTGGCGATGAAGCCCGAGATCGCATAGACATGCGTACCGAACCCATTGGACTTCATGTCCCATACGCGCACCTTGCTCCAGTCATTCCTGGCGCTGACGTCCAGGATGGGCGTGGCGTGGTCGATCTCGCCATGGTTCTGCCAATTGGCCTGGTCCACCCGGATCTCCCGCTTGGAGACGATATGGGTCACCACCGCGACATGGCCGCGCTTCAGGCGCTTGGATCCGGAAAATACCATCACCGCATCTTCCGCCGGCGCGGCCATCCGGACATACAAATTCCTGGCCCGCGACCACCAGAATTTCGCGTCCCCGAACACGGCCAGGCCAGACCGGATCCGGGCGTATTCCACGCAAAACAGCTTGCGCAGAGGTGTTTCGACCGAGGGCTGCGGGAGTTCGGCCACCGCGATGCTGGGCAGGGCCGGCATGGAGGTTTCCGTCAGTTCGATCAACTTGCTGATGCTGCCCGTCGCGGCAATGGGGAAATGGCCGTCGCCACGGTCCGTCAGGGCGCTGACCAGGGCGGTATTGTCGACAAACCGGACATTGGCCTTGGCCGACAGGGGCACGAACGCCAGGAGCATGGCGGCCAGCGGCAGGAACATGCGGACGAGGATCATCAAGGGCGGCACTCCGGCTTTGCTTGCAGGTACATGCCGATGCTGGCGAAGCCCCATCGGCGGCATTGTCGGACGTGCGGTGGCCCCGAAAATCCGGGAACTCACGTTCAGCCCGGGCGGACTTAAGCAAGAGTCCGCCGGGCCGCAAAGACGTTAATGTGTCACGGAACCGTGGCCCAAAAGACACATTAAATCCTTGGATTTGCTGGGTTTTCTCCCAGTATGGCCTATCGGCACCAGGGTCCGGAAACCCGTTCCCCTTACGGTCCTTAACCAAACGTAAAAATTTACGGGAACCATTAAGGAGTTGGCGAAACGAAAAAGCGCCCGGGGTCCACCCAGGCGCTTCTCGATGCAAGCTCTGACTTTCTTCCCCCACGCGGCAAAGCCGCTGGCGGGGGAAGATGTCTTTCGAGGGTTTATCCCGAGAAAGACAGATGGGGGTTATTTCGAAGCCATCTTTTTCACGATCTCCAGCGACTTTTCGACATGCTGGTCGGGCGTGATCTTGTCGTCCGTCGAGGACATCACCGCGGCGATCTTATGGTCTTTGCCGACCACGAAGGTGACGCGCTCGATGAAGCCATGACCGATCTCGACGCCGCGGACATCCTTGGCGCCTTTCTGGGCCGGCGTGGTCTTCAGATTATAGGATTTGGCGATGTTGAGGCTTTCGTCCGACGCGATGGGGAATTTGCCGGCGCAGAAATTGGGATCGGCCGCGAACTGGTTGAGCCGTTCCAGATTGTCTGCCGACACGCCGATGATGCTGGCATTGACGGCTTCGAACTTCTCATGATTTTCCGCGAAAGTATGGGCTTCCAGATCGCAGCCGCCGGTATAGGCGGACGGATAGAAATAGACCACGGCGGGCCCCTTCTTCAGCGCTTCATTCAGCTTGAAGGTGAATTCCTTGCCGCCCAGGCTGGCCACGGCCGAGAAGTCCGGCGCGGTGTCGCCGACTTTCAGCGCAGCGAAAGCAGGCGCGGCGAAAAGGGTGGTAAGGGCCAGGCCCAGAAGCAATTTCTTCATGATAAATTTCTCCCTAGATAGCGAACCGGCGGGAACCTAGCACAGCGCGCACGGCTGGGGCAGGGGGCTGAACCCCCTTAAAATGCCGTAAAATCAGGGATTGCGGAGGGTGTTGGTTGCTCAGCCCTTAGCCGTAGGCCTCGGGCGTTCGCCATTTGGTTTGGTCCACTGGACCAACCCATCAACAAATGGCTTTGCCATTTGCTGACCATGGCTCAGTCCTTCGCGCGTTCCACGTAAGACCCGTCAGCGGTCTGCACCACGATCCTTGTGCCGGTGGTGATGTGGGTGGGCACCATGGTGCGCACGCCATTCGACAACATCGCGGGCTTGAACGAGCCGGATGCGGTCTGGCCCTTCATCACCGGTTCGGTTTCCGTCACTTCGAAGGTGGCGCGCTGGGGAATTTCGATGGAGATCGGGCGGCCTTCGAACAGCTGCAGCTGCACTTCCATATTTTCCGTCAGATAGGGCGCATAATCGCCGATCACGTCATTCGGCACATGGATCTGGTCGAAGGTCTGCGGCTGCATGAAGACATATTGCTCGCCGTCCTGATACAGATAATTGAAATCCTGATGCTCGACGAAGGCCTTCTCGATGCTGTCGGTGGTGCGCAGACGCTCGACCGTTTTCACGCCATCGGAGATGCGGCGCATTTCCAGATGGGTGACGGGCGTGCCCTTGCCGGGATGAATATTCTCGGCGGTCAGCACCAGATAGAGCTTGCCTTCCTTCTCTATGACATTGCCTTTGCGCACAGAGCTGGCGATAACCGAAACCACGGGAAACCTCTTAATTGCATGGGCTGAAAGCCACATCGGCGGGGGTCTTTAGCAGCCGCCGGGCAAAAGTCCAAGCCGAAGAGTTTTGGTTGTCGCGCGGGCTTGCGGAAAACCGCTACACACTTTTCCGGCCCGCGCTTCGGAGAACCATAAATGCCGTGGTGGAACGCCCAGACTCATGCCGATAGGCGCCCTCTTCTGGCGCTGAGAGGCCGGATAAAAGCCGGTCTTCGGGCCTGGTTTGAAGGCGAAGGGTTCACCGAGGTGGAATGCGGGGCGCTGGCCGCCTCACCCGGCAACGAAGCCCATCTGCACGCCTTTGCCACCAGCCGCGTCCGTGCCGACGGGACCGTCGAAACGCTTTACCTGCACACGTCACCGGAATTCGCCGCCAAGAAATTGCTGGCGGCGGGCGAGACCCGGATCTTCGAATTCGCCCGCGTGTTCCGCAATCGGGAGCGCACCCGGCTGCATGCACCCGAATTCACCATGCTGGAATGGTACCGGGCGAGCGAGCCAGTGGACCGGGTGATAGAGGACACGCTGGCGATGACGCGGTGCGCCGCGCGGATCGCCGGAACCAGCCTGTTGCGCCATCGCGACCGGAGCTGCGATCCCTTTGCCGAAGCCATCTACCTCAGCGTCGCCGAGGCCTTCTGCCTTTATGCCGGGATCGAGCTTCTGGACACGCTGGATGACGAGGGCCGAGGCGACCGCGATATCCTGGCGACCCGGGCCAAGCGCGCCGGCTTCCAGGTCACGGCCGACGATGGCTGGTCGGATATCTTTTCCAAGGTGCTGGCGGCGGCGATCGAACCACGGCTGGGCCTGGATCGCCTTACCCTTCTCACCGATTACCCCCGGCAGGAGGCGGCGCTGGCGCGGCCCAAGCCATCCGATCCCCGGCTGTCGGAACGGTTCGAGCTTTATGCCTGCGGGGTGGAACTGGCCAATGGCTTCGGCGAACTCACCGATCCCGAGGAGCAGCGGGTCCGGTTCGAAGGCGAGATGGACGAGAAGCAGCGGATCTATGGCGAGCGCTATCCCCTGGACGAAGAGTTCCTGGCCGCTTTGGCACAGATGCCGCCCGCCTCCGGGGTGGCCCTGGGTTTCGACCGGCTGGTGATGCTGGCGGCGGGGGCACCGGGGATCGACGATGTTCTCTGGACCCCCTTGCCCCCCGATCCCTGAAAGGCCGGGTTGCGCTGCAGGGGGTGGCTAATTTTCCCGGCGCGCGGCATTTTCCCCGCGCCATGACCGATACCGCCGCAGCCCGCCCCTCCGTCCACAACACCACTTTCGCGGTCCTGTTCGCCATCAGCTTCAGCCATCTGCTGAACGACATGATGCAGTCGCTGATACCGGCGATCTATCCCAACCTGAAAGCGGATTTTCACCTGAGCTTCGCTCAGATCGGCGTCATCACCCTGGTCAACCAGATCACGGCGTCGCTGCTCCAGCCGGCGGTGGGATATGTGTCCGACCTTCGGCCCCGGCCTTATTCGCTGGCCACCGGCATGATCGCCACCCTGATCGGCCTGGTGGTTCTCAGCATCGCCAATTCTTATGGCGTGATCCTGTTTTCGGTGATGCTGATCGGCGTGGGCTCGGCGGTGTTTCATCCCGAATCCAGCCGCGTGGCGCGCATGGCGTCCGGCGGGCGCCATGGATTGGCGCAGTCGCTGTTCCAGGTCGGCGGCAATACCGGCTCTGCCTTTGGTCCTTTGCTGGCCGCGGCGCTGGTGGTGCGTTATGGCCAGCACAGCGTCGCCTGGGCGGGCGCGCTGGCGCTGATCGGCATCTGCATCCTTTATAATGTCGGCACCTGGTACAAGCATCACGGCCTGGCGCGCATGCGCGGCGCCCGGGCGCATGAAGATCATGGGCTGCCGAAGAGCAAGATCGTGACCTCGATGGTGATCCTGCTGCTGCTGATCTTCTCCAAATATTTCTACTTGGCCAGCATCACCAGCTATTACACCTTCTATCTGATCCATACGTTCCATGTGTCGGTGCAGACCGCGCAGGTGCATCTCTTCATCTTCTTGGCGGCCGTGGCGGCGGGCACCCTGGCGGGCGGCCCCTTGGGCGACAAATTCGGGCGCAAATATGTGATCTGGCTCTCGATCCTGGGCATCCTGCCTTTCACCTTGGTTCTGCCTTACGCCAACCTGTTCTGGACCAGCGTCTTGTCGGTGGTGATCGGCATGGTCATGGCCTCGGCCTTTCCCGCCATCGTGGTCTATGCCCAGGAATTGCTGCCGGGACGGGTGGGAATGATTTCGGGCCTGTTCTTCGGCTTTTCCTTCGGCATGGGCGGCATCGGCGCAGCCGTGCTGGGCTGGCTGGCCGACCTCACCGACATCACCTTCGTCTATAAGGTCTGCTCGGTGTTACCAGCGATCGGCCTTCTGACGGCATTCCTGCCCAATCTGGTCAGCCACAAGCCCGCGCCCATCCCCGTGGTGGATCCGGAGCCGTGAGTCTTCACGCCAGGACGATTGACGATGTCGCGAAGAAATATGCGGTCGCGGTTTCGCCCGCGCTCCAGGCGCTGATCGATCCCACCGATCCCGCCGATCCCATTGCGCGTCAGTTCCTGCCGGATGTGGCGGAGCTGACCGTGACGGCGGAAGAATTGGCCGATCCCATCGCCGACGAGGCTCATTCGCCCGTCAAAGGCATTGTCCACCGTCATCCCGACCGCGTGCTGCTGAAAGCTGTGTCGAGTTGCCCGGTCTATTGCCGCTTCTGCTTTCGCCGCGAGACGGTGGGGCCGGGCAAAGCCAATCTTCTGTCGCCCACCGATCTGGCCGAGGCGCTGGCCTATATTCAGAGCCGTCCCGAAATCTGGGAAGTGATCCTGACGGGCGGCGATCCTTTCATTCTCAGTCCGCGCCGCATGGGCCAGATCACGGAAGCGCTGGCCGAGACCGGGCATGTGAAAGTGGTGCGCTGGCACACCCGCGTGCCGGTGGTCGAACCAGAGCGGGTGACGGACGAACTGGCCGCTTCGCTGATCGCGCCGGGCATCGCCAGCTGGGTGGCGATCCATGCCAATCATCCCCGCGAATTGACGGCAGCCGCGCGGTCGGCCGCGGCGCGGCTGGCCCAGGCCGGCGTTGCGCTGGTGAGCCAGACGGTGCTGCTCAAAGGCGTGAATGACGATAGCGAAACCCTGACGGCGTTGATGCGCGGCTTTGTCGAGGCGGGAATCAAGCCCTATTACCTGCATCATCCCGACCTGGCGCGGGGCACATCTCATTTCCGGTTGGGGATTGAAGAGGGCCTGGCGTTGACGCGGGAATTGCGCGCGCGGATGTCAGGGCTGGCGCAGCCGACTTATGTGCTCGATCTTCCCGGCGGGTTCGGAAAAGTGGTTCTGGATTTCGCGAATGTGGAAAAGACGGACACGGGCCATCGCATCCGCGATTTCAAAGGTGAATGGCACGCCTATCCGCCTACATTCGGGTAGAACCGGGACCTTTTCCTCTTAATCGTTTAAAGAAAGCACTGACCTTGTGGCGGGCCTGTTCGCGCGCCACCACGCCCTGATCGGTCACCCAGTTCAGCTGAATGACGCGGCGCGGGCCTTCGAAGGCATGAAAGCCATGCCAGGCATTGGGCTCATTCTTGAAGATCAGAAGCGTGCCTTCGTCCGGCGGCACTTCCGCGATCACATCTTCCAGATTGTCGGGGCCGCGCAGCAGGCGCAACCGGCCGGTCTTCGCTTCCCAGGCATTGTTCATATAGATCAGAACGGTGATCAGCTTGGTGCGGCTGTCGGTGTGGATCTGGCCATCGCGCGCCGCCGAAACGCCGCGCGCGGTCACCATGGTGGGGCGACCCGTAAGATCGACGCCCAATTTGCGTTCCACCGCGCGGGTGAATTCGGGCCCCTGGATCGCCCGCATCAGATCGGCGAAGGCGGGGCCGTATTTCAGGGTCGGCAGCGGAAACGAACCGGGATGGGCGACCAGCGGATAATCCGCATTGATCGGGCCCATCGCATCCTTGCGGACGAAATGCGGCACCATCAGGAAAGGAAAAGGTTCGCGCGTCAAAGGCGCGGCGTCGAAGGCTTCCAGGTCGATGGGCAAAGCTGACATGCTGCTGAAATACTATTTCCAACCCCAAAACGCAAAATTCGACGTCAGGCACAAAAGGGGCGGCGCGTCTTGGCCGAGGCTCGCCTCCCCCGTGCGTGCGTAGCACGCTGATGGGGGAGGTGCCGGTTCATAGCGGCAGCGTATGGACGGCTCTCGAGCCAGCGAAGGCGGAGGGGGTTAGTGGCCGTAATGGATGATCTGGCCGGTGTTGCCGATGGCGCTGGAGGTCAGGCTGGTCGAGCCGCCGATATTGGAGACATTCGCATGCACGGTCGAAGTGGTGAGCGAATTGTTGAACTGATGCGAGACGATCGGCATGTTCGCGGCATTGGTGTCGGCTTCGAAACTGTTGCCCAGCGCCATGCCCTGCACCACGGCATTGCCGCCGATATTGCTGATATTGGCTTTGATTGAGGCGGACGGGTCGGAGGAATCGCATTTCTGGGTGGAGTTGACGGAAGTCAGCATCGGATCGGTCGAGACGCTGGCGCCGTTGCAGAGCGCCTGGCTGCTGACGCCGGTGCTGCCCCAGACATTGGAGATGTTGGCGTTGACGTTGCTGTCGATGGCCGAACCCGGACCCACGATCTGGCTGTTCAGCACATGCGTATTGTTCATGGTGATGATGTCGATCATGTTGCCTGCCGCCGCGCTTTGCGCCGCCGCGTCGCCCGCGACGCCGTCGATGGTGCCGGTCAGGTTGGAGAATTGCGACTGCAGATTGATCTGGCCGTTGATGATGGTGCTGCCGGTCTGGCTAGTATCGCCCGCGTAGACGAACGTCGCCGACAGCATCGCTGCTGCTGTAGCCGCGATAAGGGTTTTGGCGCGGATCATTGCTGCTCTCCATCGAATAGCTGGTGGGACGGTCGGCCGGATAAGGCGACCCATTACGTTCGAAGCCGGCGGCGCGCGCCGGGTAGGGGCGATCGCCCAAGGGATCGGCCGCGGTATTGAGCGGCGAAGCGCACATGCTGCCGGGTGGGATGCGGTAGATGCGGGTGACCATTTCCAGGGCCGCGCGCTCGATCACCGAGCGCACCGCCAGCTGGATCGGCTCCAGCGCGCTTTCGCCGGCGCTGAGATCGAAGAAATTGGTGCCCAGGAAGTCGAACACACCCGCCGAGATCTGGTGGCCGATGATCTGCTTCTGATAGGAAATCACGTCCGCGACTTCCAAGGTGTTGGTGTTCACCAGCCTGAGGTCCAGGCCCACATTCATCACATAGATGGCGCCGCCCAGGGTTCCGGTGACGGCGTTGGTGGCGGTACCGCCGCCGGTGCCGCTGGCGTTTGCGGAGCGGATATTGAAATTCAGCTCGGTGATGCCGCCCACCACGTAATAATCGGAGCCGGGGATGGAACCGGCCATGATCTTGCGGAAATCCCCGTCATTGGGATTCTTGTCGTCGCCGATCAGCTTGTTGTTGGCGTATTTCAGTTCCAGCTCCGCCACCGAGGTGTCGAAGCGCTCGACCATATGGACGCCCGATTTGGAGAAGGCGGTCATCGCCATCAAAGCAGCCCCCGCCGTTACCTTGCGGCCCGAACCGTCGGCTTCGATCTTGCCGGTATAGTCGGCGATCTGGCCCACCGCGATGCGGACCGGATGCTGGCTGACAATGCCGGACATGCAGCGCAGCGCGCTGGAATAGGGCGTCTCGTTCGAGATGACGGGCGAACCGCCGATCGGCGCGGTGTAGCGGCCCACGGAATCCGCGGACGGACTGATGCAGCCTGAAAGCGCCAATGCGCCCAGGGCCGCGGCCACCGGCTTTAAGAGATGCTTTCGTCCGCGGGGCGTCATGAGCCTTCTCATCTCTTCAGCGGCTGTTGAGTTGGGCGGTTGCGGTCTGATTGCCGCTATTGACCTGGTTGGAATCCACCACGGTGGTGTTATGGCTGCCGACCACCACCACATTGAGCGAATTGCCGATGGCGGTGGCTTGGCCCGACATGGGTTGGCCGCCGGTCATGCCCACCCCGCCGGCAAAGGCGCTGGCCGATTGGGCGCCACTGCTGGCGCTGAAGCTGGAGCCCACGAATTGGCCGTTCACCACGGTGAGGTTGCCGTTACCGTCACGCAGCGAGAAGTTGGATGGCGTGTTCTGGGTGGTGTTGCCGAAACCATTGTAGCTGGCAGAATTGGTCCAGTCGCCGGCTTGGGCGGCGGTTGAGGCACCCAAGGCGATGGCCGCGATCAGGAGAGCTTTGGACAAGGTCATGGCGTCGATCCGGTATCCCGGACAGTTCAGAGCAACCGGCATGCCAGTTCTTAATTCCCGTTAGGGATTCTGGGATTCTCAAGGGGCCCGACCGGATTCGCCCAGAAGGGGCCTATCAAAAGTTAGGAAGATCCTGGCTTTTTGCCCCGCATCGGTACGGGATCTGGGGGCAGAGGGGGTGGGCATAGTGTGCCAGTCCAGCACAAGTTCCCCTTGCCGGATTCGGCACAACCGATTGCCAGTTGGGGGCTAATGCTTACATTCGCGCATGGCCTTTCTGCAGCCCCAGCCGTCCGACCCCTGGACCCACCAACCCGTGTTCCGGGCGCCGCCCGTCGTTATCAGCCTGATCGCCATTCTGGTGGCGGCACATGGCGCCCGCGCCATGGTGCCGCCCAATATCTCCACGGAGCTGATCAGTCAGTTCGCCTTTATCCCCGCGCGCTACAGCCCGGGCTTTTTGGCCGCGCACAATGCCGATCCGGGCGGCTGGCTGGCTCAGGGCGTGCCGTTCGTCAGTTACATGGCGCTGCATAACGACTTCACGCATCTGATCATCAACAGCCTTTGGCTTCTGGCATTCGGACCTATCGTGGCGCGGCGCTTCGGCGGCTTTCTGTTCCTGCTCTTCTTTCTGACCTGCGGAGTGGCGGGTGCGCTGGCGCATCTCGCCTTCAACTGGGGCTCGCTGGTGCCGGTGATCGGCGCGTCAGGCGCCATTTCCGGCCTGATGGCTGCGGGGCTGCGGTTGCTGCCGGCGCAGGCGCCGTGGGCGCGGGCGGGCGAGGAACAGATGGCGCCCATCTTCTCGCGGCAGATCGTGATCTTCACCGCCATCTGGATGGCGATCAATCTGGTGGCGGGCCTGACCGGGCTTGGCGTGGGCGGTGAAGCAGGCCAGATCGCCTGGCAGGCGCACCTGGGCGGATATCTGGCGGGCCTTTTTTTGGCCGGGGCTTTCGACAAGCTTCGGCCGCGCCTCAACAGCATTTGAAAAAAAAGAGGCGCCCGAAGGCGCCTCTTGATTTCTGCGCTACCGGTTGCGGCTACTCCGCGGGCGCCGGCGTCGCGCTGCCCTTCTTCTTGCCGAAGATGGAGAAGCGCGAACCCAGCCGGTCCAGATAAGTATAGATCACCGGGGTGATGTAGAGCGTCAGCAACTGCGACAGGAGCAGGCCGCCCGCCACGCACAGGCCCAGCGGCCGGCGGGATTCGGCGCCCGCGCCCAGGCCCAGCGCGATCGGCATGGTGCCCATCATCGCCGCCATGGTGGTCATCATGATGGGGCGGAAGCGGGTGAGGGCTGCTTCATAGATCGCCTGTTCCGGCGATATGCCCGAGGAACGCTGCCGCTCCAGCGCGAAGTCGATCATCATGATCGCGTTCTTCTTCACGATGCCGATCAGCATGATCATACCGACAAAGGCATAAAGCGTCAGCGGCAGGCCGACGATGAAGAGCGTGAGGAGCGCGCCGACCGCCGCCGAAGGCAGGCCGGAAAGAATGGTCAGCGGGTGGATGAAGCTTTCATACAGAATGCCCAGGATGATGTAGACCACGATCATCGCGATCAGGAGCAGCATGCCCATATTCTGGGTGGAGCTCTGGAACGCCGCCGCGGTGCCCTGGAACGAGGCCTGGATCGAATCCGGCACGCCCACCACCTGGCTGGCCTGGGCCATCGCGGTCACGGCGTCCGACAATGTCTTGCCGGGGGGGAGATCGAAGGAGATCGTCACCGCCGGCACCTGGCCGGAGTGATTGACGCTGAGCGGCTGGGTGCCCGTTTCAATCTTGGTGACCGCCGACAAGGGCACCAGCTGGCCGGTGTTGGAGGTGATGTAAAGCCGCTGCAGCGCCGCCGGATTGCTCTGGAATTTCGGCAACAGCTCGACGATCACCTGATACTGGTTCGCCGAAGTGTTGATCTGCGAGATCTGCGTGCCGCTGAAGGCTTCGCCGAGCGCGGTCTCGATCTGCTGCGCGGAGACGCCCAGCGCCGCGGCGCGGTCGCGGTTGATCTTGACCTGCACCGCCGGCATCGCGTCATCCAGGTCGGAATTGACGTCGACGAAAGCGGGCATGGTCCGCATCTGCGCCATCAGCCGACCCGAAACATCCTGCAGTTCCTTCAGGTCCAGCGACTGCATCGTGTACTGATATTGCGAACGCGAGCCGCGGCCGCCGATGCGGATGGATGGCGGGTTGGTAATGAAGACGTTGATGCCGGGGAAGCGGTTCAGCTTGGGCCGGAGCTCGCGGATGATCTCGTCGGCGGAAAGCTTGCGCTCATGCAGCGGCTTCAGAACGATGATGTTGAGAAAGCCGCTATTGGCGCCCGCGGTGCCGTTGCCGCCGGGGATCTGCGCGAAGACGCCTTCGACATTGGGATCGGCGTTGATGACGCGGGAGACTTCCTCCAGATATTTGAACATCTGGTCGGGCGAGGTGCCGTTCTGGGCCTGGATCTGGCCGGTCAGCCTGCCGGTGTCGTCGGAGGGCAGGAAGTCCTGCTGCATCACCGAGAAGAGCAGGCCCGACATCACCACCGACAGCACGAACAATCCCAGAATGACGCGGCGGTGATTGAGGCTCCAGGTCAGGGTGCGGTTATAGGCATCCTGCATCGCATTGAAGGTATTCTCGCTCCAGCGATAGAAGGCGTTATGAGTCTGGCCATGCTCGTCCTTGAGGATGCGGGCGCACAGCATGGGCGTCAGCGTCACCGAGATGATGCCCGAGCAGAGGATCGCCAGGATGATGGTGACGGCGAATTCGTGCAGCAGCCGGCCCACAATGCCGCCCATGAAGACGATGGGGATGAACACCGCCGCCAGCGAGATCGTCATGGACAGGATGGTGAAGCCGATTTCGGACGATCCCTTCATCGCCGCTTCGTAGGGCTTTTCGCCATGCTCGAT
>Ga0068855_100006314_pt1 | contig 14451 bp, 9 predicted proteins | sample KBSCornC52_FD_66592 | JGI IMG/M metagenome (GOLD analysis project Ga0068855, IMG submission 66592) | Corn rhizosphere microbial communities from Kellogg Biological Station, Michigan, USA - KBS Corn C5-2 | ecosystem: Host-associated > Plants > Roots > Rhizosphere > Soil ... | reverse complement strand
ATGTTTCATGTATAAGATTATTGACGATGTATGGTACAATACCATCGGCGATTTTGGGTCCCGCGATCTTTGACAACCTCTGACCACTGGCCACCGACCACCGCTCACTGTTTTTCTCGTGGGACAGTGGGACAAGTGGGACAAGAGCTAAACCCTTTGTTTTCAACAACGACCTTGTCCCAACTTGTCCCAGTTTGGGACAAAATGGGACAAATTTCGCCAAATGGGGATACGGAACCGTGCCCGATCTTACTCCGGCCCGCGTTCTTTATTGCCAATCGCGACGCCGATATTTACAATCAAAGTTTACCCTGATGTCCGACGCAGCCAAAAAATATCACGAAGAGGAAGAGATCGGGACGACCTACGATCTTCGCATTGCCAAACGGCTTGTCCGCTACCTGCGGCCGTATTGGAAACTTGTCGTCGCGGCTCTCGCTCTGACACTTGTTACAAATATTCTTGTCAGCACGCAGCCGTATTTTACAAAAATGGCTGTGGACGATTTCATTACGCCGCGGCGGACTGATGGGATCTGGCTGTTCGCACTGGCGTTTTTCGGGGTATTCCTGTTTCGCTTTCTATTTTCGTACATTCAGGAAATACTGCTCAACAATGTGGGCCAGCGGGTGATGTACGACCTGCGCAGCGAGCTGTTCGCAAAGCTGCAAAAACAGGAGCTTGCCTATTACGACCGCTACCCGGTCGGCCGGATAATGACGCGGCTAACGTCGGATGTCGATGCTCTCAACGAACTGTTCACGTCGGGCGTTATCGATGTTTTGGGCGATCTGGTCGTCATATTCGCGATCATCGGGATGATGTTCTGGATGGACTGGAAGCTGGCCGTGGTTACACTTCTGACAGTTCCCCTGCTGTTTGCTGCGACAAACTGGTTCAGAAAAGAGGCGAGACGAGGGTTTGACCGGGTGCGGACGCGAAACGCAAAGCTCAACGCGTTCTTGCAGGAATACATCTCGGGCGCGCAAACCGTTCAGCTTTTTAACGCCGAGGAAAAAGCAAAACGCCGGTTTCACGAAATAAACGACGATTACCGCAACGCGAACATCGAGACGATCTATTATTATTCGGTGTTTTATCCGCTCGTCGATTTTATCGGTGCGGTCGGTATCGCGGTTGTGATCTTTGCATTCGGTTCCGAATATCTCGGCGGCATTTCGGCGGCCGGCGCGGGGTTGACGGTCGGCGTTCTCGCATCGTTCATACAGTATTCGCTGCAGCTGTTCCAGCCGATCCGCGACCTGTCGGACAAATTCAACGTCCTGCAGGCCGCGATCGTCGCATCGCACCGGATATTCATTTTGCTCGATCTGGAGGTAAATATAGAGACTCCGGAAAAGCCGAAAAAATCAGGCAAGGTCGTCGGCAAGATCGAATTTCAAAACGTCTGGTTCGCCTACAAGGAAAATGAGTGGGTGCTGCGGGACGTTTCGTTCACCGTGAATCCCGGCGAGAGCATCGCCCTCGTGGGCCATACCGGATCGGGCAAGACGACAGTTACGAACCTGATAATGCGTTTCTACGACGTCCAGCAGGGCAAGATATTGGTTGACGGCGTAGATGTTCGCGATTGGGACCTCAAAGACCTGCGTTCCAATTTTGCCGTTGTTCTGCAGGATGTTTTTCTCTTCAGCGGTTCGATCGAGAATAACATTCGCCTCGGCAATAAAGAGATCACCGAAGAGCGAGTCAAGTGGGCGGCATCCGAAGTTCATGCGGACGAGTTCATCCGCAAGCTGGATCGGAGTTATGAGTCGGAGGTGCGCGAACGCGGAGCCGGCCTTTCGGTCGGGCAAAAGCAGCTGATCTCATTTGCACGGGCGCTTGCGTTCGATCCGACCATTCTGGTGCTGGACGAAGCAACAAGCTCGATCGACACCGAGACCGAGCAGCTTATTCAGCAGGCGGTCGACCGCGTGATGCAAAACAGGACCTCGCTGGTCGTCGCGCACCGTCTTTCGACCATCCAACAATGCGATCGCATTATGGTCTTTCATCACGGCGAACTCCGTGAAAGCGGCACGCACAACGAACTGCTGCTCCATCGCGGATTGTACTGGCGGCTGTATCAATTGCAGTACTCTGATGAAAAACCCGGTAGTATTCATCTTTCCGACGCTCCGCACGGCGCGAGTTTAGAAGCGGGCGGCGATACACTTTAACGGCTGCAGACTAATTTCTTGCTCAAAAGTTCCGAAAATCGTACAATACGGCTATAATGTCACTTTAAACGATGCCCCCCGACGCAAGTACAATTGAATATTTGCTTAACGAGAGTGAATCCGTAATAAATGAGATTTACGCTCGATGCCTTGAAGGTGCGCCAAATTTTGGCGTACGCGAGGACTGTTTTAAAGCATCGCTCAGAAAGACCGCGGAAAAATATCTTGGCTCGGCATGTCCTGCCCCAACATCTGTCACCGAAATCGCCGAGTTTCTGAACCAAATACAGGCCGACGACCTGTTTATGGCACTGGCGTGTTCGAACGGAAACGAGCGCGCCTGGTGGGAATTTGACAGGCAGCATCGTTCGTACCTGGAACGTGTGGCGCGGCACCTTGCAAAAACCGAATTTGACGCGCAGGAAGTGATCGATTCGGTTTACGTCGAGCTTTATGGAACGCGCGTCGTGGACGGTGAGCGCGTTTCCAAGTTTTCGAGTTACAGCGGTCGCGGCAGCCTTCGCGGCTGGCTAAGAACCGTGATCTGGCATTCGCTGGTCGATCTGCATCGCGCGGGTCACGACGAGGTTTCGCTTGACGAAATGACCGAAAACGTAGGCGAAGGCAACGTCCACGCCGCTTTTTCGGAACCCGCGCCGGGCGGCGAAGCCGAAATGGTTGATGAGATCACGCGGAAGCGTTATCGTCAGGCGACGCTGTCGGCTATCGAATATGCGTTTTCCTCCCTCGACGATCACGAAAAACTACTCCTGCTGTATTATCACGTGGAAAATATGAAATTGCGCGAGATCGCGCGCCTTGTCGAAAACGAGTCTTCTCCTTTGCGCGGCTGGTTTCAGCGGCGGTCGTCATCCCGCGAAAAAGACCCCAGCAGCCGCATTCACGAATCGACCATAATGCGTTGGCTCGAAAAGAGTTACGCGAAAGTGTTGCAATCCTTCCGCACGCAGCTGCTGTCGCAGAACAATTTCGGCCCTGACGAGGTCGAGATTTGCCTGCAGCTAGCTACCGAGGATCTTGCCGGTCCGAGTTTATATAAGAACTTGTCAACGACCTGATCAAGATCAGTTGCAGTCCAGTTTGGTCCGCTCTTAAAAGTAAAATACAACTCCGCTAAAACTGTTGGCGTCAAATCGAGATATTTTGAAGCCCCCCAAAAACGTTACGCAAATATTGCGGAAACGGCGCGTCTATCAACTGGGAGGTTCGAGTAGGACATGGAAAACAACGAAACAATGGATCCGCAAATCCGTCGAATACAAGGCTTACTCGGCCGCTACCTTGATCTGCACGCGTCGGGACACGACACCACGGCACCCGGGATCCAACATCTTGACGAAGATTCACTGTCGGCTTTTGCCGAAGGAAATCTCAGCGAACGCGAGGCTGTTCCGATCATCAGCCATTTGGTCGATTGCTCGTACTGCCGGAATGTAACAACAGAATTGGTAAGGCTGGATATGGCGTTCGCCGAACCGGCACCGCTACAGCGGCACGTCGCGGAGGAATCGCCGGCAAGAATCTCGGAAGTGCTTGGCCGCGTGCTCTCCAGAATATTTGGCACCGCCGACGGAGCGGTCTTTGCTCATCACGAAAAGGAAGATGAGGAAGAGAAAAAGCCTGAATCAAGATCTGAGGAATAGTTAAGTACCTCGCCCCAACTAAAACGGCTGTCTGACCAAAGGTTTCAGGCAGCCGTTTTGCATTTATGAAAAGCCGCTCAGGACGTTGAAATCCGCGAAGATAATTTACAAATCGCATGGATTTAAAGGTATAATTCGAGATACCTTTTAATACGATGGTTTCGGAAAACCCGAGTTTAGCAGAGACGAATGGCGATTGCCCGTGGACTGGCCGCACGATCTCGGTGGAACGCGTCGCAACAGCAAATCTACCAACGGCTACCGGCAATTTTAAGATCGCAGGATACCGGTCGCTCACCAGCGACGAGGAGTTCGTCGTCATATATAAGGGCGACTTGCGTGCCGACATTCCCACGCTTGTCCGCATCCATTCGCAGTGCCTGACCGGAGATGTTTTTGGTTCGATCAAATGCGATTGTGGGCCGCAGCTCCACAAGGCGATGGAAATGATCGAAGCCGAAGGGCGCGGGGCCATCGTCTATCAGCAGCAGGAAGGCCGCGGGATCGGGATTATCAATAAAATAAGGGCCTACGCCCTGCAGGACGAAGGCGCCGACACCGTCGAAGCCAACGAAAAGCTTGGTTTCGCCGTCGACGCCCGCGAATACCAGCAATGCGCCGAGATCCTGTTCGACCTCGGACTTTGCAAGGTCAGGGTTTTGTCGAACAACCCCAAGAAACTGCAAGCCCTCGAAGAAGCGGGCCTTCAAATAGTCGAACGCGTGCCCATCGAAGTCGAAGCCGAAGAACCGGCTGCGCATTACCTGCTCACAAAGAAAGAAAAGCTAGGTCATTTGTTGAGCTAATATGGGGAGTTTATGAAATATTTGGTCTGTCTATCAGAAATGCTGCTTTTCGGTGTAATTGCTTGTTTTGCTGCGCCCCTTGTTAAGTCTACCGATGGCGCTGTACCCACTAATTTATTAATAAATCGCATTGACGGCATCGTGTGGGACCCTTATCGCAAACCAGTTCCAGATGTGTATGTAGAACTCCAAAATGAGATGTTTATGAGCCTTAGCCGAATAAGGACCACATCTTCTGGCCGGTTTTCGTTCACCGTCGCGAACCCCGGAAATTACGTTATTAAGGTATTAGCTGGCGGCACCAACTATATGGACGCGTCGGAAACAGTTGAAATTGTTGATGTTACCCAACGATCCTCGGATCAGCAATATGTCGATATCTATCTAAAATTCGATAAGAGTAAGATCAATACCGGGGCTCCGGGAATTACCGAGGCCGTGTTTGTTCAGGATATTCCCTCTGATGCCAAAAAGCTATTTGAGGCGGCCGTCAGAGATATTCAAGCGAATCGTACAGAAGGATTTGACGAAATTGACCAGGCCCTCAAGGTTTTTCCAGATTATTTTGAAGCCCTTAGTTTCGCCGGGCGTCAATATGTTCAACGAAAAGAGTACGAGAAGGCCCTGCCTTACCTTATTAGGGCTATCGATATCAACCAAAGAAGTTATTGGAGCTTCTATGATCTTGCATTTGCGTGTTATCAGCTAAATCATCGCCCGGAGGCGACTGAAGCCGCCCGCGGTGCGACGATTCTTCAGCCAAATTCAGTTAACGCTCAGTTGCTATACGGAACGCTATTACGTATTAATGGTGATATGGAAAAGGCTGAAAAAGCACTATTAAAGGCGAGTTCAGCAGGAAAGGGCGTAGCAATTCCTGACGTCCATTGGCAACTTGCGTTGCTGTATAACAAGACAGGACGGAATAAGGAAGCCGTCGATCAGCTCGAGGCTTATCTCAAGGATGCCCCAAACGCTCCCAACAAGAAGGAAATACGTGACCTAATTGCGAAACTTAAGAGTGAAACGAACTAATGGGTATTACAGCCAAAATAGTGAGCTTATTTCCTACCTAATAACAAGATAGGTTGCAAGCAGGTTTAAAAGTGATTCTCGAATCCACCGCAAGCTTTTCAGGCGTCGGCTCCTAGCAGATTGCTTGGCGGGGATGCCTCGAAATCAATTCAGCCCCGACCGCAAATCTCATCTCAGACCGTTCACGCAAAGATTCATTGGCAATCTTTACATTTTGCGGTGACCTGCAAAACAAAAGCCCGCCTTTCGGCGGGCTTAAAAGTTTCAGATGTAATATCTGAACTAGAATAAGAACCGGAATCCGAACCGTACGGAACGGGGTTCCTGGAAAGCAATCGGCTGTCCAAACGCAATATTTTTGGCTGGTGCGCCTTTTGCCGTCTCAAACGCGGTGTATTGTGATAAAACACCGTTGCTCGTCAGATAGTTCGTAGCACAAAGTACCGTGGTGCAACCATTGACGTCAGTAACACTCAACTTAAGTGAACCACCGGTTTTGTTCTGATTGATGGCTACGACGCTGTTCTCATTGAAAACATTTATCACGTTGAAATCCATCGCAAGCGTGAACCGATCATCACGTCCGAATCTAATCCGGTGGGTAAGATTAAGATCGGTTTGAGTAAACATCGGGCTTCTCCCTAAATCTCCACGCTTGGTTTCAGGAATTGGAATACCAAAAATATTGACAAATGTAGTCAATGGCGTTCCCGATTCGGCAGTTGTAAAGAAGGAGACATCAGAACTGTTCGCCTTGTTATTCCACCAGTCGAACGTATAGGTTCCCGACGCCTTGAAAACATGTGTGCGATCCAATGGAAGGATTCCGATCGCTTCCTGGCCACTGGCAGTAAAACCAACCCACGGCTCGTCAAAGTCACGATTCGTGTTAGGAGTGGTCGTACGGCCTACGCCCGTTGCTGTGCTGACTTCGTCAGGGCTCGCTAGGCCTGAGTAGTTACCCCGGAGGCGGCTCAGCGTGTAGTTAAGGTTCAGGTTAAGATTTCGGAAAAAACGTGTATCGTATTCAACCTGAAGAGCTTTGTACTGACGAACTGCCTTCGGAATCTTGTTGTATCCAAGCTCCTTATAGAGTTCGGCGGCTAAGCCGGATCCAGGATTGCCGATAACATAAGCTTCTCCTGCAGGTGCAGGGATACCAATGTCCTCGATAGTTTGATCCAAATTGCGGTACAAAAAGCGGGCCGTAAGGACAGAAGAACGCATCACTTCCCGCTGAAATTCAACGGTGTATTCGCTCTGTCGATAGGGTTTAATATTCGTATCAACGCCACCGGTTTCAAATAAATCACCGCCAATAGCATTTGATGGAATACGATAATCCTGATCGCAGAGGTATTGCGAGCCAGCCGGGTTAGGACACTCGCCGCCGGACGGGAAGCCGTAGGAGCCTGCCAATGATCCAACAGAGTAACCTGTGTAAGCCGGCGAGCCACTATGAATATAGAAGTAGCTTACGTGGTAGAATTGTCCACCGAAAGAACCTTGCGGCAATGCAAACTTCAAGCGATCGTAGAACTGTCCATAGAATGCCGAGATCTTCGTTTTGCCATCACCGGTGAGAGCGTACGCAACGCCAAGTCTCGGAGCGATCTTGTCCTTCCACGGGAATTTCAAGTTGATCGAATTCGTGGCAAACGTCGGAATCTCTTCCTGCTCGTCGCGAAGGCCGAGGTTTAGGGTAAGGCGGCTAGTAACCTGCCATTTATCCTGTATAAAGAAATTCATTGCCTTGTTGGTCGCATTTCCGAACGTAGCGAACTGATAAGTTACGCCGGTACCGATCGAATCTGCCGGGCAAGGATATGTATTTCCCGAAGTAATACTCCACTGGACATAGACGTTAGACGGATTCAAACAATAATACGGATCCCTTGCAGGCAGATGGGTGATTGGATCAACATAATTCGGGTCCGCATAATAAAGATATGTACGGCCTGGTCCGGCATTTCCGCTAGCCACATCGTTTAAGATCGTGCTGTGCTGGAAACCGCCTTTCAATTCATGGCTGCCAAATCCGCGGAACAGATATGTAGCCTGAGCGTCGTACGTAGTTCGAAGCGATACGTTCTTTTCGACACCTGAGTTTGTGGATACATTCGCAAAACCCTGAGCACATCCGGCAGTTCCTGCAACAGAGGTAGGAACCTGCTGACAAACGTACTGTGTGGTGCCAATCGGAATACCGTACGCCCCCAACTTCTCATTCTGGAAACCGCGCGTGTAACGGCCGAGTAGAACCAGATTGCTGGTTGGTGTATAAACACCTTCAAGCCTAATATTGCTGGCATTCTGGCGGCCGCCTTGGAATGTTGCGGCATCAGCTCCTTGATAGGTCTGGCCATTGATCGCCAATGTCGAAGGCGAGCCAATAGTGATCGTGCCTCCAGGGAGAGCTCCCGTCTGTTCAATTGGGTTCCAGATGAAGCTCGATGATATACGAAGCTTCGAGAATGGCGAAGCGTCAAGCCGGATCTGTGAATACTGATAATTGGTATCCTGCCGAAACGTTTGAGTGTGCTCGGCATTCAAGGCTGTCAAGGTTGAGTTAAACACGGTGGGAATTCTCTGTGAACCAAACCCTTGGAAATAGCTCGTAGTTCGTTCAACGTGAGTGTAACGCGGGCTATGAATAGCGAAAAACCACAATTTATTCTTGATAATAGGACCACTCAAAACCGCAGTGGGATAAAAATTGTAGCCTCCGTCCCTGTTAAAGGGTCGAACCTCAATTCCTTGTCCGCTGCCCGGAACTGTTTCAACTCCAGTACCAAGACCTGAAGTAAGACTGTAGATTGGACGTGGGCCGGCATTGAGCTTTGGGGTGTTAAAGCCAGCGCTGAATTCGCCGTGGAATTCATTGGAACCACTTTTAGTAACTCCATTGACCACGCCGCCCGTTGCTCCGCCAAATTCCGCTTCAAAACCACTTGTCTTGACCTGAATCTCCTGCAAAGCCTGGTACGGGATGTCTTGGTTGGTATTGATAAGACCGGTCGCAAAGTTTTGGGTTTCCTGTCCGTCAATGATAAAGCTGTTTTCCGGGCCGGTAGCACCATTAATTGAAAACTGGCCGCCAAGGGGTTCGGGACGAACGGCTATCGTCGTCTTTAGAAGGCTGGTAAATCCGGTTCCTTTAGGAAGCGCTTCAATCTCCCTCGCCGAGATATTCGATTGAGCCTTAGTGTCCGTCGTGTCGATAATGACGCCTTCGCCCGTTACGTCAACAACGGCACTTGTTTGGGCTGCCATTACAAAATCTAATGTCGTTTTGTTGTTAAGTCCGACCTGTACGTTCTCTTTGGTCTGGGAAGCAAAACCTTGAGTCGTCGAGATCGTAACTCTGTAAATGCCAGGGGGGACCTGCGGCAGTCTATAAACACCGTTGGAATCTGACGTTACAGTTCGGTTAAATCCGACGTTTACACCTGTTACAACGATGGTAGCGCCAGGAACAACCGCACCGTTAGGGTCAGTAACGGTACCCGATATTTCGCCGGCCGTCTGCTGTGCCATGACACTAATGCTCATACACAAAGCCAAAACGAAAATCGAGGCAAGAAAAGTAAAACTTTTTCTCATTATTTGTTTCTCCTGTTAATATTTCACTGAACTTGATAGGTTTGGAGATCTGCAAGCGACCTCAAGATAAATCAGTGCTTCTGTTTTTAATACAAATAATATGCCACGGACAGCAAACGGGTACAGATTGATATAAGCGCTTGAATATCAATGGTTTAGCTCATCGTTTTTTTTCCTGTGGCCGAAAAAAAAGGCGAGACAATCCATATTTTCGGATTTTGTCCATAATATCGATGAGCCGCCGGGCGAAGCCATTTATGCTAGTATCTTCAACAAGCCGATTTGTTGCGAGATATTTCGCTCAATTTTGGGCAATATCCAGCAAGAAAGGACAAATTGCGGCCACTTCAAAAGGAGCAGGAATTTGCCGGAAAGAATATACCGCGATTCGGTACACAACATCATACGCATTGAGACTGATTCGGCTGAGGGGCGGCTCTTGGTCGCTTTGATCGATACGCCGGAGTTTCAGCGGCTGCGGCGGATTCGGCAGCTCGGGTTGGCGCATTTTGCTTATCAGGCGGCGGAGCATTCGCGGTTTACGCATTCGCTTGGGGCGTTTCATCTGGCGACGCGGATGCTCGAGCGGCTCGGTAAAACGTATAAAATTTCCAACGAAGAGCAAATAGCGGTCCGCGTCGCAGCGTTGCTGCATGACGTGGGGCACGGCGCGTTTTCGCACGTTATCGAATCGATCCTTGGCTTTCATCATGAGCAATTTACGATCGACGCGGTTTTGAGCGAAGAAACCGGCATCGGACGACTCTTGCGGCAGTTTTCTGCGGATATTGCCGAGAATGTCGCGTCGATAATTCGCGGCGATTTTCGGCCTATGGCTCTTGCTCAACTTGTTTCGTCGCAGCTCGACGTTGACCGCATGGATTACCTGCTGCGCGATTCGCTGATGACCGGAGCGAAATACGGTGTTTTCGATCTTGAATGGATAATCAAATCGGTCGAGATCGACGCCGCGAACGACAGGCTTTACGTCTCGGCTCGGGGGCTTTACGCTGTCGAGGCTTACCTGCAGGCTCGGTATTATATGTTTCGGCAGGTCTATTTTCACCGCACTTTGCGGTCGGCTGAGGCCGTGCTTCGAATGCTTCTTCGACGCGCGCTTTCCCTTTTTACCGCAGGGCGTTTGGTCTGGCATGCACCCGGCAGCGCGTTCGAAAAAGTGCTGAGCGGCCAAAGGCTCAACATTTGTGAACATCTTGAGATCGACGACGCAGACGTTATTTTTCATATAAAACAGTGGCTCAACGCCGACGATCCGATCCTTTCAGACCTTGCCGACCGGTTTCTTAACCGCAGGCTTTTTAAGGCGTTTGACCTCGACATGCCGAAGGCCGAGAGAACCGACTTTGTCGATGCGGCCCGGACGATAGTCGAAAAAGCCGGATTCGATCCGCAATATTATTTTGTCGAAGACGGCAGCGGTGACGTACCTTATTATTTCTATACGCGGGACACCGACGATCCTAAAAATCTTATCTTCGTCGAAGACGGTTTTTCGCGGCCTGTAATTCGCGAAATTTCCGAGGTAAGCACCGCGGTTCGCGGGCTGCAAGAGGGATACCGAATACATCGCATTTGCTTTCCGCCGGAAGTTAAAGATGAAATTGCCGAACTCTATCATCGCTAAAACTGCGTTCGGACTGCACCTTGGGGTGCTGTTAACTTTTGCAAGTGTTGTTTCCGGCCAGAAAATTGCGGTTCTGGCTCCGGATCGAACTCCACAGGAAACCGCGTATTCTGCAATGTTTTCCGGCGCTATCGCGAACCGAGTTAAGCTTCTCGACGGCGGAATGGCCGAAGCCGCGTTCCGTTCCGTCACAGTCGAAAACCCGTTTAACCTTTCGGCCGAAGATTCGAAAAACATCGGCTCCGTCATTGGCTGCGATTACTTTATTTTGCTTCGTAACGGCACGCTCCGACGGGTTTCATTAAACAAGCCCGATTATTTCGAAGCGTTCACAGCAGCGTATGTCGTAAGTTCAAGGACCGGCCGCCTCGTGATCTGGAAACTGCAGCGAGCAGAAGCAGAAAACGAAGCCAACGCCGAAGACAAGTTATTAGCATCAGCAAATACGTTGGGAAGTGAAATTTTCAAAGAACTACCAAGCATCGCTGCTAACGAAACCACCGAAACATCGCCCAGTGTCGAAGAAATTCCATCGGAAAATACCGATGCGGCCAAGAATTTTCGGGCCCCGGTTCCGTACCTACGCATTGCTCCCGAATACACGCCGCTTGCTTATCTTTACGACGTCAAGGCAACGGTCGAAATTCAGGTCGATCTCGGTGCCGACGGCAAAATTTTGCGGACCGAGATCGTCCGGTGGGCAGGTTTCGGCCTGGACGAATCGGTCGATGCGGCAGTCCGGAAAATGAACTGGCGTCCCGCCGAACGGAACGGCAGGACGTTGCCGATACGCTTTTTGCTGCGATACAATTTTAAGAAGATAGAAAAGGAATAGCCCACTAACGCATTGATGAAATATCTTCGAGCCGTTTTCCGTTTTCTCATTTTCCTGATCGCCACGTTCGGACTGTATGGCATCTGGTTCGTCGGCCGCGTCTTCATCCCGAATAAACAGTACTGGCGACAGCTCGCTTTCTATTCGTGGACGAAGAGTTTTGTCGTGATCTCCGGGATGAAGATCGAGGTTATCGGCACTCCGCCAAAACCGCCGTTTTTTCTGGTTTCCAATCACCTCGGCTATACCGACATCGCGGCGCTCCGTGCGGTTGTTCGCGGTGTATTCGTCGCCAAAAGCGAGATAAAGGACTGGTTCCTCGCCGGGCGGATCGTCGGGGATATGGGTAATATCTTCATCGACCGCAAAAACCGCCGGGATATCCCGCGGGCCGGCGAGCAAATAATCGAAAAACTCAACGAAGGCGAAGGCGTCATCATATTTCCCGAAGGAACAAGCACCAAGGGCGAAGAAGTTTTGCCGTTCAACTCCTCGTTTTTGCAGTTCGCATCGGAAACCGATCTGCCGGTTTCGTACGCTTCGATAAGTTACCGCACGCCCGCCGGCGAAGGTCCCGCAAGCAATTTGGTTTGCTGGTGGGAAGACATCAGCTTTGGCTCGCATCTTTTCCGTCTTTTTTCGCTGCCCGGGTTTACGGCGATCATCAATTTTGGCGACCAACCGGTACAAAATCCCGACAGAAAGGAACTCGCGCGAGAGTTAAGAGCGAAGGTAAGCGAAAGGTTCATTCCGGTTCTGTAACCGCCCGCTCAACCTGTAAGTTTTGTCCCAAATTTGTCCCATCTTGGGACAAGCTCGAGAATCCGGTTATTGAAAACAAAGGGTTTAGCGTTGTCCCAGTCTGTCCCAACTGTCTCACCGTTTTTTCAAAGACCCACGATACAGATGACCACGCCGGATCTCGACGAGCAAGACCGGCACGGTATTTTATCATTTTGAAGCACTGATAGTACAGAGTTTTATTTGTAGTACGCCCAGTGTAAAAATATCTCACACGAATCTCATATAAACTTTTTCCAGATTTCTCCGTATAATCGAAAGCACTTCTTAAGGAGCCCAGTATGTACAAAAATATTTTTCGCGTTGCGACGGCAATGCTCGTCGCCCTCTCAATTTGCTCGTCGGCAATTGCCCAAACTGTAGCCTTCGACACGTCCCGGATGGACCGTTCGGTTGATGCCTGTGACGACTTTTTTACGTTCGCGAACGGAACGTGGGTTAAAAATACTCAAATTCCGCCTTCGCAATCCCGTTGGGGCAGTTTTAACATTCTCATTGAGAATAATCGTGAGGTCCTGCACCAGATCCTCGAACAGGCCGCAAAAACCAAGGCGGCCAAGGGCAGCGACACGCAGCTGATCGGCGATTTTTACGCATCTTGCATGGATGAGGCCGCGATCAATAAAGCAGGCGTGACGCCCGTCAAACCCGATCTTTCCCAGATCGACAAGATCAAAACGATCAAGGATGTACAGCACGAGATAGCCGCGCTGCATGACCGCGGCGTTCCGGTTTTGTTCGGGTTCGGCTCGGGGCCTGATCTCAAAAACAGCTCGATGGTCATCGCCAACGCCGGCCAGGGCGGGTTGAGTTTGCCCAACCGCGATTACTATACAAAGGACGATGACAAGTCGAAGGAGACCCGCGAAAAATTCGTCGAATATATGACCACTATGTTCGGCTTGCTCGGCGACAAGCCCGACGAGGCTGCGGCAAATGCCAAAACCGTAATGGACATGCAGATGCGGCTTGCCCTTGCCTCGCTGACGCCGGTCGAGGGACGCATTCCCGAAAATCGTTACAACAAGGTCGCGTTCACGCAGATGTCCGAGCTTACGCCCGATTTTTCGTGGAACGATTATGTCGCCGAACGCGGTGTTACCGGTCTGACCGAGATCAACATCGCACCGCCGAAATTTTTCAAAGAAGTCGATGCGATGATGAAGGACGTTCCTGTCGAAAACTGGAAGACCTATATGCGGTTCATGTTGATCAATGCGTCAGCGACCGCGTTGTCGAAACCGTTCGTCGATGCGAATTTCGATTTTTACGGCAAATATCTTGCCGGCACAAAAGAGCAGGAACCGCGTTGGAAGCGCTGCACGACCGCAACGGACCGAAATCTCGGCGAAGCGCTGGGTATGGAATTTGTCAAAAAGACTTTCACTCCGGCAGCAAAAGCGCGTATGGATGAGCTGATCTCGAATGTGTTTGCGGCGCTCAAGGATCGGATCAACGGCCTCGAATGGATGAGCGACGAGACCAAGCCGAAAGCGTTGGCAAAACTCGCCGCGATCAAACGAAAGATCGGCTACCCCGACAAATTGCGCGGATACAAAGGCTTGACCGTTGACCGCAAATCGTACGCGGGCAACATCGTTCGCTCCGGTGAATTTCAGGTCAGGCGAAATCTTGACGATATCAACAAGCCGCTCGACCGCACGCGTTGGGGAATGACGCCGCCGACCGTTAATGCTTATTACAGTTCGAGCTTTAACGATATCAACTTCCCCGCCGGCATTTTGCAGCCGCCGTTCTTTAATCCGTCGGCCGACGACGCGATAAATTACGGAGCTATCGGCGGAGTGATCGGCCACGAGATATCGCACGGTTTCGACGATCAGGGCAGCAAGTTCGACGCGGACGGAAACCTGAAATC
>Ga0068855_100006313_pt1 | contig 14452 bp, 14 predicted proteins | sample KBSCornC52_FD_66592 | JGI IMG/M metagenome (GOLD analysis project Ga0068855, IMG submission 66592) | Corn rhizosphere microbial communities from Kellogg Biological Station, Michigan, USA - KBS Corn C5-2 | ecosystem: Host-associated > Plants > Roots > Rhizosphere > Soil ... | reverse complement strand
TGGAGCCGCAATGCGTTTGGTGTTGATTGGTCACCGCTCAGCGCTACCGTAGTCGTCGGAGACTTCAACGGCGACGGACGCGCAGATGTCGTTCTACAAGCTAAGTATTCGTCCAAGACAAGTTATCTGCTGACCGCCAATGCAAGCGGTTCGATCTTTCCATCCGCTGGAACCGCGATTTCCTCTAACGTTGCACTCTCAAGCGACAGCGCGCGCTTAGTTGTCGGCAATTTTGATGGGACGGGTGGGGTTGGGATTTACATCCAAGCACTATCGCCCTCTGGCACGAACTACGTGACCAATGGCGTGAGCTCGACCGTCACTGCGTCAGCGCACGATCCGTCACAAGCCACAGGCACCGTGCCCGCGAGTGCAGTCGGCAGAACGGTGGGTTCATTTGCGGTAACAGCTTCCGGCGCAGCAACCTATTCCATACCGATTGTCGTGCCGCCGGGTGTGCTTGGCATGCAGCCCAGCATTGCGATTGCCTATCAAAGCGGAGGTGGAAACGGCTTTCTGGGCGTGGGCTGGGGCATCAGCGGCTTGTCGCAAATCACCCGTTGCAACAAAACCATCGCGCAAGATGGCGTTTCGGATGGTGTTAAGTTGACGACAGGGGATACGGGTGACGTTTTCTGCTTGGACGGCAATAAGCTGCGTAAGACGAATACAGGGGCGTATGGTGCAGATCTCACGACATACCAAACTGAACTCGAGACGTTCTCCCGTGTGACTTCAAGAAGTTCGGCGGGCAACGGCCCAGCTTATTTCATTGTAGAAGGCAAGAACGGCCTCAAATACGAATACGGCAATACGACAGACTCGCGCATTGAAGTTCTCGGTACATCTACTCCGCGCGTCTGGGCTCTCAACAAGGTAAGCGATCGCTCCGGGAACTACATGACTCTCACCTATGTGAAAGATGGGAGTCCAAACGGCAGCTTCCGTCCGTCACAAATCAACTACACCTTCAACGATGGTGCATCACTTACCGGCGCCTATCGTGTGGTATTCGTTTGGGATCCGCGGCCTGACCCCATCACTGGTTACGTCGCGGGCGGCTTGGTCAATGAAACACAGCGACTCAACCGAATCGAAACTCAGTATAACGATCCAACCGTGGGAAGCTGGCGACTGGTTCGTAAATACCAATTGAGCTACAGCACGAATAACAGCACAAAACGTAGTCGACTTAATGCTGTACAGGAATGCGATCGTAGCGGTTATTGCCTGTCGCCTACGACGATCGCTTGGCAAGAAGGCGCAGTGGGCTGGGCTGCAAGCGACACCACGACGTCGTCCAGCTCCTCCTCCGCGGCGATGGAGAGTTCTATTGCAGTGGATGTCGATGGCGATGGCCGAGAGGATCTCGTTTATCCACAAGGAAATCAGTGGTGGTACATGCTTGCGACCGCGTCAGGGAGTTTTGGCACTCCTGTGAATACCGGCGTCGACGCGACAAACTCAAAGGCGTTACCAATCGACTATTTCGGCGAAGGCCGTGTCGGTCTTCTGATAAGTCCTTCGGGCTACAGTACGCGGCAGATTCTGCGTTGGAACGGCTCGACCCTTGCTCTCACCAACACAAATATTAGTGCAGCTCTGACAGAGACGGGCTTCGTTGCTGATTTCACTGGCGACGGCAGGCCGGATTTCCTCTATGCGGGTTCGGGGGGTATCTACGTTCAAGCAAATTCAGGCGTCACCTCAGGAACCGCACAATTCGCGGCTGCACAGAATTTTTATCCCGTAGCCGCAGGCGCCTCGTACACGGGATTCATCGGGAGTGCTGCCGATCCTGCAACCAAGGTGATTGATTTCAACGGTGACGGCCGAGCGGATTTTCTCTTTCAAACAACAAGCGGGGGCTGCGGCCTGGGCGAATGCACCTACTTTACAACTTGGACTGTCCTCATTTCGACCGGTTCTGCATTTACTCAAGCTCAATCGTGGTCATGTACCGCTTACGGCCCGAGTTGCAACCTCGTAGCAATAGCGGCGGACTTCAATGGAGATGGTCTTACAGATGTTGTTAGTCAAATAGTCTTGTCGGATGGCGTAACGTATGCATGGCAGATCATGTACGGTTCTGGAGCAGGACTTAGTGCTGCGACCACGCTTAGCTTACCTGGCGATTTCTTAGGAGCTGCGATCCCGGTTGACTTCGATGGCGATGGAAGATCGGATCTCATGTATGTACCGTATGGTGGGAGCTATTGGTACGTGCTTCGATTCAATGGAAATGGATTTGATCCCCCGGTAGCAACACCCATTCCATCATCGAGTGCTGATAACACGCTCCGTTTAATAGATATAGACGGGGACGGCCAGAAGGATATCGGCTACAAAAATACGCAATTCCGCGTACGCGCCCACAACGGCGCGGTTCCTGATCTGGTTCGCTCGATCACCGACGGATTTGGAAACAGCGTGGCTCTTACATACGCGCCGCTGACCGACGGTTCGGTTTACACAAAAGGGACGGGCGCCACGTTTCCGGAAATAGATATCCAAGCGCCGATGTATGTGGTCAAGCAATACACATCGAACACCGGTATCGCTCCGATGGGGCAGACAGACGGCACGTACACCGTAACTGAAAGCTACACAGGTGCACGTATCCATGCGCAGGGCCGTGGTTTCGAAGGCTTTGCGTCGCACACGGAAACAGATAGTCGCACTCAGATTGCGAACTACAGTACGTTCCGGCAGGACTTTCCGTTCACAGGGATGACAACCTATTCAAAGGCGACAACGCAAAATGGGACTGGCGTTGCGGTATCGGAGTTGACGAATACGCTCACGGAGATCTCGACGACATCTACGCCTGTCGCACTGGCCAATCCTCCGCCCAGTGGAACGTTGTATGCCGACCGACACTTACCCTATCTGCAAACCTCCAATCAGCTCGCCAGAGAAGTCGGCGGCACGGCAAATAACCAAGCAATTAAGAGAGTCGTGTCATCGGTTGGCGCCATCGATGGCTATGGCAATCCAACTACCGCGACGGCTACGACCACAGACCAGACGGATACGAGCAAGGTTTACGCAACTCAAACGATCAATACGGTTACGAACGACGCTGCGAATTGGTGTCTGGGAGTAGTCACCCAGCAGCAAGTGACTTCGAGCGTGCCAAACGCTGCTGCTCTATACAACAACGCTACGCCAACGCGTACGCTCAAGTTCGACCCAGATACTGATCCAACGAAGTGTCGGATCTATAAACAGACGATCGAGCCTAATACCGCGACGCAGGTTGTTACCACCTTTCTATTCGACACGCTCGGACATACAAAACAGACCACGATCAGCGCGACCGGTGTCGCGGACCGAATTGCGAAGGTGGATTACGGCTCGCAAGGAGTATTTCCCGTTCAATTCACAAACGCCGTCAACGAAATATCCTACAAGACCTACGACTACGCACTGGGACAGATTTTGACTGCAACTGATCCGAACGGAGTACAGGTTTTTTGGCAGTATGACGGCTTTGGAAGAAAGAAGCAGGAAAATGCCCCCGATGGTACTGCAACCACATGGACTCTTTATTCCTGCAACGTGGGCAATGCTTACTGCGGCGATAATCTACTTCGCTATCAAGTCGTGCGGCAACAGCTAGACGGGACAGCTAGTCACAATGTCGTGCGAACGGACATCGAGATGTTCGATGCCTTTGCTCGATCGCTGTACACGCAGTCCCAATCGCTTTCCGGCGCGTACACGGTCGTGAAGAGCATTTACGAAAAGAGAGGACTGTTGGCACAGCGCAGTGTGCCGTACTTCACCGGACTGGCGCCGAGCTACACGAGCTACACCTATGACACGCTCGGGCGGCTCTCGCAAATTCAGCGGCAAGTCAGTGATTCGGATACGAGTACGGAAACAACGCAGTACACGTACACCGGGCTTGCTCAGTCAGTCACTGACCCGCTTAGTCATACCACGACTCAGACGCAAAACGCGATTGGCCAAGTTGTCTCTACGACCGACGCGTTGGGCAACGTGACGGCGTATCAATATGATGCGCTCGGAAATCTCGCTGCGACGACTGACCCACAAGGAAACGTGGTAAGCAGTGCGTTCAACGTGCGTGGCTTCAAGGTCGCAAGCAGCGACCCAGATATGGGTAGCTGGACGTACGACTACTACGCGACGGGTGAATTGAAGACCCAGACCGATGCGAAAGGACAAGTTATCTCGTTCACCTACGACAATATCAGCCGGCCGCTCACCCGTATCGAGCCCGAGGGTACAACTGGCTTCGTCTATGGTTCCTCCGCGGCAGCCCACAATATCGGGAAGCTGCAGTCCGTTAGCGCCCCGGGAGGCTATGCGGAGGCGTTCACGTACGACGCGCTCGGTCGTCCTCAAACCACCAGTTACACCGAAGACGTACCCACTACGCCATATCAGATTGATTATTCCTACAACGCTCAGGGCACATTGGATACTTTGACGTATCCCGTGAGCACGAGCGGCTATCGACTCAAGCTTCAGTACAGCTACACCAATGGTCAAGTCTCGCAGATCACTGACTACAACAACTCTGCGACGCAGTTCTGGAAGTTGAATGCAACCAATGCATCGAATCAGCCCATCGACGAGTCTCTCGCCAATGGCGTGCGAGTAGTCTCCGGATTCGACGGAATTACGGGCTTGGTCAACTACCGCCAAAGCGGAAACAGTGGATCGACGTCGAATCTACAGAGCCTCTCTTATCAATGGGACAAAGTCGGCAATCTCACGCAGCGCCAAGACGTTCTCCAGAACCTCACGGAGAACTTCTACTACGATAAGACCGATGGCACGTTCAACTTGTACCGTCTGGATCGATCGACGCTCAAAGTCGGCTCCGGTACGGCCAATCAAAACTTTACGGCAAGCTATAGCCCGATTGGCAACATCACAGCCAAAGATGGAGCGAGCTACGTCTACACGGGTGCACAGACAGGTTGTACCTATAATTTTCCCCAGGCACAGCCCCATGCCGTGCGCGCCATTGGCAGTAGCGTCTACTGCTACGACGCCAACGGCAACATGACTAGCCGTGCCGGCACGGCAATTACCTGGACGTCTTACAACTTGCCGAGTCAAATCGGTTCGGGTGCGAACTACAGCCAATTCTCTTACGGCGCGTATCGTAATCGCTGGAAGCAGATTGCGAACTACAACAACGCGCTGGAGACCACGGTGTATATCGGTGGTCTCGTAGAGAAAGTCACTCGAAACGGTGTCACTGAATACAAACATTACATTGCGGGAGGATCTTCAACGGCCATCTATACGCGTCGTAGCGACGGCACAACCAGCAACTATTACGTTGCGTCCGATCACCTAGGAAGTGCGGATGTAGTCACTGATGGTAGTGGCGCCGCGATTGTCCGAGAGAGTTTCGCTGCATTTGGCGCGAGAAGAGGTAGTAATTGGAGCGGAACTCCGTCCACTGCCGATCAGAATCAGTTTGCCGCCACGACGCGACATGGATACACCGGGCATGAAGAGCTCGACAATCTCAACCTCATTCACATGAACGGACGTGTGTATGACCCGCAAATCGGGAGGTTTTTGAGCGCTGATCCGTACATTCAGGCTCCGATGAATTTGCAGAGCTTGAATCGGTACAGCTATGTGATGAACGGACCGATGTCGGCGACGGATCCGAGTGGGTATTTCAGCTTGGGGCGACTCCTGAATCCGTTCTCGCGCAGAAACCCAATTGGGTTGCAGTCATCGTTCGGACGTATAGCTGGGGCAGCGCTATTCGGAGACCTCCCATATCTCGACTATCAGGTCCATCAAGCGGATCGTAACGCTCTGAGAAACAATCCGTGGATGCAGCCTATCGCGCAACTCGTTGCGGGGATTGTTGATGCATACATCGGTGCTCCAGTTTTCTCTCCGCTGTTAGCCGCGGATATTAGGAAAATGAATGGTGGCTCTTCATGGGACGCACTGAGATCGTTTGCTGTTTCTGTCAATACCTATTACATTTTCGAGGGAATTGGTGATGTCACCAGTTCTATAGGAAACGGATACGAAGCTGCGGCGTTTAATGTTGCTGCGCATGCCGCAGCGGGGTGCGGTCTTGCGGCAGCGGACGGTGGTAGCTGCGGGGCAGGTGCAGTGAGCGCAGGTTTTGGCGCAGCTTATAGCAACGCAACTACCGGAATTGAGTCGCTGAATAGCGGAGTTGGCGGTCTGGTTGGAGCGGCGGTATCCGGAGGTATTGGATCAGAGTTAGCAGGGGGAGATTTCTGGGAAGGCGCGAAGATGGCGGGGATGGGGTATCTGTTTAATCAAGCAGCGCACCGTTATCAGCTAGGACCTACGCGTATGTGTTGGACTGACCAGTCTGGATGCACCCTAGACAACGCATTGGCCGCAGCCGACTCTGTATCTGTTCCTTTTGTGCAGAATCCGGCCGAAGGAAGAATGGAGATCGGACCGTTTGGTGATCCGATATTCCACTATGTGGACCATGAAGGGTATCAGATCTATAACATTGCACTGGACGGTCACACTTTTTTCCCTGGACAAGTCCTTCACAGCCTCTCTACCGATACAGGTTGGTCCTTTAGCTGGGGTCGTGGTTTCTATACTCGCCAAGGAATTTATTTGACCACGGTGGGAACTGGGACGGGACGCTATCCATCGTTCAATAATGCTGTCGGTATAGGCCTTTTTAAGGGGACCCACATCATGGCGCCGATCAAAATGAGACAATACCTCGATGGACCATAGCGTAAAGTTGTTCGCCTCAATTCTAATGTGGGTTGGTCTAGGTATTACTGGATGTGACGCTCAAGTGAGCTCTCAGACACCATCGCATTCGGCTGAATTTTCGTTGGATGTGAACGATTATCCTAAGATGCTGGACGAACTTGACAAGGTGGGATCCGCATTTGGATTAAGGCGATTCGGAGCGGCCCCTGGACTTAAGGAGCTTCGCGGGCGTGAGGTTCTCTTCGGTGCATATATGAACGACATAAAGGGAAAAGCGGCAATGGATATAACGGACATACAAGCACCCGGTAAGATCCTCCTGCGAGTATATGGAGACTACTTTGATGATAGGAAAGAGCAATTGGAATTTATTGGTGAAGTAGGTCGCTTCGTTGAAGGGCATGGAGGTCGCTTACGTAAGTGGCAACGCTATCGATAATTGTGGCGTAAGTTTCAGATATCTGGCTTGATCGAGGATACAGGGTTGAATGGGTGTGAGGGCCCCGCGGCGGAACGGGAGCGATGAGATTGAGCGAGACGTTGTAACTGTCGGCGCATTGGGCGGCGAGCTGATCGAGTGTGGGGGCGCTGCGCGGCCGATAGGGGCTAAAGGAATTTGCTGGATAATCGATCGCTGCCGAATGTGCGGTTCTTCAGAGTGCGTTGCGTGCTCTAGATCATCGGCTTCGTCGCCGGTTCCAGAATGAAGCGCTGACAAGGTAGCCGAGAAGAGGATCGGTTGAAAGGAGCGACAAGCCGAAATCGGTAGTGAGTCAGCGAATGAGTTCCGTGCCGAGATATGCGCGATGCATAGACTACGGATAGTGAACGGGATCTGGACGATATGAGCTTTGACGGGGTTCACATGGATATAGCGAAGCAGGGTAAGGAAGTACGCATCGACGAGATGCACCTCATAACGGCGCTCAAAAAGATGCCCAGTGGTTCGCAACTGCTGACGCCGATGCCGCGAGTAGCGCATCGCTACGCGTTGCACGATCTCGCCGATCGGTTGCTCGCCGATCTGCATCAACATATGCGGGTGGTTGGTCATCCGACAGAAAGCGTAAATACAAGCGCCGAATCGTGCGATCGCCTCGGGGACGATCTCATTGAGCACTTGACAGTCCGCGGCGGAACCGAACAGCGCCCGTGTGCAAAGGAAGGTGCCGGACTTGGCTTATGTGAGCTTTGGCAGGTTTGATCCTGCAACGCTCGATGGTTTAGTAAGTGCCAGTTAGAGTTCCGATGATCGGGGATCCTAGTGTAGTAAAGGTGTACAAGCGTTTTGGGACAGCGTAGTTGAACGTCAAGGAGTACGGGGTGAGGTGGAATTCGCGTATCGCAAGCGTCTGGCTTCTTTTGACTTTGGTCTGCGCGAATGCACACGCGAACGTGACCTGTACTGGTCTCATTAGTTACCTGGGGATCGACAATGCGGGCTATCTCTACGTAAACAACGGATTTGGGATTTGGCAGGTCTGCAGCCTATCCCAGGCGTATACGGCAAACGGCTTGAATGTGGCACAGGACGCATGCAAAGGATGGTACGCATCAATGCTCGCCGCGCAGAAGAGCGGGGCGCAAGTCGCGCTCTATTTTTACAATTCCAATTCAGCCAACCCGATAAATGGCGCGGAGTGCAATGCGTTCGGAAATTGGAGCATGCCATCGCCGTACTTCATTCAAGGCTATTAAGAAGTTCAGGCAGCAAATGCTAAGGAGAATTGCGCGATGAAATTCTGTATTCATTCACTGGGCATCTTCTTAGTGTTGTGTGGAGCGAATGTGCACGCAGCCACTGCATACTGGGCGGCAAACGTCCAATCGGTGTATCCGCAAAGTGACGGTTCCTTTGTCATTAACTTTGCGAGCGATTCATCATCGGGCTGTACAAGCACGACTAACCCTAAGAACTTCTTTGTGACACCGGCGCAAAATGGTGTAACAACAGATGGCGCTAAAGCAATGTTGGCAACTGTACTAACCGCGTTCGTTACCGGAAACACGATAAGTTTCGCATTCGATAACAGCACTTCCTTCTGCTACATCAACCGACTGGCGATCCAATAGAGCGAAATCGTGGTGCTCCAGGTCAAGCCGGGAAATGGATTAAACCCGGCACGAATGCTTATGGCGCTTAGCAATACGTAGCATCAGCAACCGGAGTACCCAGTCAATGCGTTTAGAAAGGAGGGTGATCATGAAGGCACGTGTTCTTAGCCGTCTGGTAAGAACGGGTATCATAAGTGGAGCTATTCTAATATCGGGAGCGGCGCACGCCGCCTTCTTCATTACAGGAACTGTCACTACTCTAGAGATATGGCGCATTGGCAACGTAGTGTTTGAGTTATCGACTGCCACGAGTACGTGCAACGGCCAATTTATAATTAATGCATCCGATCCTGGGCTTAAGAATGAGTATGCTGCGTTGCTTGCAGCGAAAAGATCAGGTACAGCGGTGAAAGTGTTCAGTGCTTCATGTGTTTCTCCAGAAAATTACAGCGGTACTGATTACAACAGGGTTGATTATCTGTATCCGTTGGACTAACGCTGCCAGTAGCGGGTTCGGCAAACTTCGACGTTACATTTACGGCCTCGTCTTACAAGAGTAGGGAGAAAGAAGATGGGACAACCACGGAAACGGAAAGCTTCGTCCAAGTGTTGGCGATAACCTTGTTATCAATGATACTCCACGCAAACGCGACTGAGCGGGCTTTTAATTCGACGTTGAGCAAGGTATGGGCGCTAGCTGACGGTCGCATCATCTTGCAAAGAAGTACAAGCGGTTATTTGTGCGCCGATACGGGCGAGAAACTAACATGGAACGACTAGTCCTAATTTCGGTGCTGGCTTTATGTGCGTTGGGGGATGCGCGTGCGGATAGTCGAACTGGCGTTATCTCAAGCTGGTCGGTTCACTACAACAGCGGCGCTCACGGTCCCTGCATTCAGGTGGCACCAGCACTGCCGGGCAAGGGATATGCGTGCGCGCTGAGCAGCAGTCCCACGAACTACAAGGAAACAGTTGCCGCACTGATGACGGCCCGCATGACGGGGCAGACAGTCAGTGTGTTCTGGGACTACGAAGAGTCGGACGGTACAAAAATCATCGCTATGGTTGTGCTTTGAGACAGGAAGGCATCATGAACACAACGGGAACTAGAGAGCAGTTGGACGAGCGGTGGCGTTGCCCGGTAATCGCTATTTCAAGAGATCTGATTACTCCGCGGCAACCACCAGAACGCATTCGCCGAACGGGACAAACTCTGTCGGTTGTGGCGCTACTTTTGGCTTGGACTTCGAGTTGGGGTGCGAATTGGGCGATTGGTCTAACGCCCTCGCAGGTGATCACAGCAAATACGGGCGGCCCCTACACGCAAATACTGACAGTTGATCCAATCGTCAACCCCGCAGGCTGTATCGCCGATAGCTACATCATCCGAGACTCTACAATTGTAGCGAGTAGTTTAGCTACAGCATTGGCCGCGCTCGCGTCCGGAAGGCAGATTCGAGTGTGGGTAACGGATACGTGCGACAGCGTCCTGAGCCGACCGCTCGTGACTGCAGTCGGGATGATGTGAGTATTCGATTATGCAAAGGTGAATGTATGAAAAGACTAATTGCAGTCATAGGATTGCTCCTATTGCAGATGCAGACAGCCCGTGCGGTCGTGTGGATATCCATACCGGACGTAAGTCAGCTCCAGTACCAAACAAACGGCGATGGCAAGATCTACTTCCGCAACATTAATCAATTCAATGGTAGCGCCATGGGTTGCTGCTACAACTATTGGATTGACACGAACACTGTTGAAGGTAGAAACATCTTTGCCCTTATTCTTTCGCATGCAGCCCTCCACACAGGGCTACTGTTCGGTTTGACGAACGATTGGGGAGCAGGCGCGGTGTCTGGCGTTGGCGAGTGGTGACCGACTGATGGGCATTACTCGTCGACGACCCTTCGCGCGAATGCCATTGGCCATTTTGGTTTTGGCGCCATATCTGATCGAGAGCTCAAACTCGATGGCCGCAGACTATTACGCGAAAGGCATTGTGGCGATCGAGACTCCTTCCCAAGCTCACAACTGCCTGTACTTCATGCTCCGTGATGTGACTCAAGCCGACCCAGTCGTCCCCAATAATCCGTGGTTCGCAGTACCGGCTACGCAAAACGGTTACAAAGAAATGTACGCAATGCTTCTGACAGCCTGGGTGACGGGTAAGTCAGTGTCGGCGCGGACGACCGGTACAGTGGCGGGTGGCGAGTGCGGCAATTATTCACTTACTTCGGAAACGTATATATACGAGCCGTAGACATCTTGTTTGTTATGAGAGTGTGACACCGGATCGGAACCCTGGATGTCGCGTTATCGATGAGGAGTCTCCATGTACAAATTGAACGAAGTCAGAGCGGTGCTGTGTATCGGTGCAGTTTTGGCTGTTTTAACGCCGCTAGTCGCGAAAGCTGATATCTACTGCAGCGGTAATGTGAGCGATATGCTCATCTACGGCGGAGGCAATGTAACCATCTTCGGCTCGTGGCGAAACGATTTCACCTTTATTTGCAATGTTCAAAGCACGTGGAATGGCATAGGGCCTGATACCTGCAAAGCGTGGTATGCAACACTGCTAGCCGCAAAGACGGCAAACCAAGCCATTCAGGTCTGGTATCCCGACAGCGCAGGCTATACGTGCGCTAGCCTGCCGACATATAGCTCATCGTTAACACCCAATTTCTTGCGTATCACTCAGTAATGGAAGCTCACAACTAGATTTTGCAGAAACGGCTCATGTAATCGAAGGTCGGCATCACCAACCATCGAAATTCAGGCGTATCAATGTACAAGCGTTTTTTTATTCCGGAATGTGCCAATAACGGTCGCGCTTTAGTGGAAGAGCTGTATCTGTGGTCAAATTGATATATCGAACTCGTACGGTATCGCGTCTGCACAGCCCGATACCGAGAGGCTCCTGATGTTTGATTTTGTGGACTTGTTCGAATGAGCGCGGAAAGGTCGTCTGCAGCAATTGCAGGTGGTTCGGCTCAGTGGGAGATAAAACGATGAAGAAGACCTCTTTCTTGGTGTCCTTTGCCGCAATCTATTCATCAGCGACTTTCGCTAGCGGAACCGGGCCGGGTACTCTTAGCTTAGTTCACACGATCAATAGTGGAGTCGTAGTTTTCTACACCAACGCTGCACGAACTGGGACGATACCTGCTTGCGCTGCGAACACGTCACAAGGCAGCCAAATAGATTTGCTTTCGATTCGACTACGTCTGCTGGCAAGACGATGCTCGCAGGACTTCTTGCCGCTTACTATGCTGGAAAGCAAGTAAACATTGGGGGCACAGGGGCATGTGACACGCAACAATCAGATACGGAATCTATCCAGGTCTTGCTCACCGCAGACTAGAGCATAGATCAAAATACGCAGACAAACTTCGTTTAGTCACTCCTGCGCTAGCAGCAGCAAGGCGACGGCAACTGTAATTAGTTTTGCTTTGCGGCTATCCTTTCCAGTCCAGCGTTGCAAGCTGTTCCGTGTTGTTGTATGGCCACGCCGTTGAGCAGGTGCCATTGCCCTGGACGTATACAAGAGTGCCTGTTGCTTTGGCCGTTACAGCAAGTGAAATTTGAGACTGCCCAAAGGCTGTGCTCGGGTCTACCCAAAACTGTGCCGTCGTGCCACAACTGAGCTGTCCGGACCCATTGGTGAGGGTGACCAAGATAATGCCCCCAGATGCCATGACGTCCGTCACGTAGCCCTGGTAGTAGCCCTGACTTGCTTGTGCTACTCCAGCCCAAGATAGAGCTAGAGCTATGCGCGCCAGTTGCAGAAGTATCTTGTTCATTGCTGACCGTCCTTGCTTCTTGTGAACAGAGGTCGTGGAAGATTTTGTGGTGCTTGTAATCACGATCCTTGCAGTTTTTGAGCGTCGGCGCAACTCATAGGCGCGGTCTGTGTGGTACGTGCAAATATTTCGGAGATATAACAGTGCTTGTCTTAGGGTTTCAGGACATATAGAGGAAGTCCCCTCCTTCCGCAAAAAGCCAGACAGCAGCAGTCCACAAGAGCATCACGCTACATGCCGCACCGGCGACCGCCGCTTGGGCTGTTTGCGTGTTGCTGCCTTTACGCTTACTAGCAAATTGACACCGCCGTGACGCTGAAGATGGGTGAAAACATTCGTGATGTTTTCTCCCGTTGGGTTGCCATGCGGACCGAACATACGCACCAGGCTCTTTTCCGGTGTGCCGGTGCGGCGGCTGAGCTCGGCGTAGCCCATAGAACCCTTGATGACTTTGCGAATGAGATCGCGTGCGACCCCGAACTCACCGTCAAAGAAACATTGCGCCGCCTCCGCAAGCAATGCCTGAGAGAAAGCGGGGTCGTTTTTTACGTGCTCTTCAACGAGCTCGTTAAACGGACGTGTCAATGGTGTCTTGCTCATCGTACTTTCCTCCTAGTGGCCTTTCCGCCGCTTGTAATCGGTCCAGCGATCCTGCGCGTTTTCAATATCCCTTTGCTGGCGCTTCTTCGTGCCGCCCGCGAGCACGATGATGAGTGTGTCGCCATCGCGGCCGAAATAGATGCGATAGCCCGGCCCCCAGTCGATGCGGCGCTCCATCACGCCACCGCCGACCGACTTAACGTCGGACAGGTTCCCGTGCTGCATGCGCTCGATGACAACGGTAATCTTGGCTCTTGCCAACGGGTCAAGGCTTGCCAACCACGCCGCGAATGGCGCGTCACCGGTCTGGTCCAGATAATAAAGGACCTCAAGCACCTGTAATAGGTAACATATAAGTTACCCAATGTCCAATCGCTGCGATCGATTGCGCCTTTTGCACCTGTGAACCTGTGTTTAGCCATCGCGCATTGGTCGAGGTACACGTGAGGTACAGTGCTCAGCTTCGTTCAGTTCCAGAAATTTGCATTTCGCTTCGTCCAATCAGAGGCTTGGAGCTGTACCCTCAAGTTCGCTAAATTTCTGCGGTATTCTTCTGAATATCAAAGACTTATGAAAATTCGGCCCGACTGAAAATCCGCGTGTCGGTGGTTCGGTTCCGCCCCTGGTCACCATTCGCCCCTTCCCCCCGGTTCTCCCGAGTACGATGCGTTGCGCGCGAGTGCACCGAAATGCCTATTTTTCCAGGTTTCGTGAGCGCCCGACGTCTGATCACGGACGGGCACGAGCATTGGCGGCAAGAGCAGAGTAGGGGCAGTTTTGCCCCAGAGCTGCATTTGAGATGTTGATGTGCACATGGTCCAAAAAAGATTGCGCTGCCAAAACCAACGTGCAGACAGTGATTTCCACGAACAGCTGCGCTGTCGTCTTTTATCTTGCCCTATTAATTTTCCGCGCGTGCCTGCTTCCTGGGCGGACACGATCACGTGCGCGCATGATCCGCAGATGCGAAGAAATTTCAGTCGCCATGATGATCGTGCAGAGACGCCAGGCATTCGACGATTTGATCGCGATCAGGGATATTCGCCGTTGCACTCCCGGTCTGCTGCCGGTTGGAGGTTTAACAGTTAGCAGATGCAGTGACGCCTATTTCGTGGGCATCGAGCATGAGCTCCAACGATCGGCAGAGTATTTTGGTAAAGATTAATTGACTCATAGAAGTTGCTAGTAAAGAATTCTTTGCCTAGGCGTATTGCAGATAAAACCATGAGGACCACAGGGACGTACGAAAGGACGACCACCGCCGGCGAGGC
>Ga0068855_100006309_pt1 | contig 14454 bp, 15 predicted proteins | sample KBSCornC52_FD_66592 | JGI IMG/M metagenome (GOLD analysis project Ga0068855, IMG submission 66592) | Corn rhizosphere microbial communities from Kellogg Biological Station, Michigan, USA - KBS Corn C5-2 | ecosystem: Host-associated > Plants > Roots > Rhizosphere > Soil ... | reverse complement strand
CCACACCCGCCATAAAGCCACATTGCCTCACCTCGGCCACATAGCGCCGCTCGCGCAGTTCGCCGAGCAAGCGTGCCAGCAGGTCGATCTTCCCGGCGAGTTGTTCGAGCACCCTTTCCTCACGGAAGATGGCGAGACTGGCCAGCGCGGCGGCGCAGCCGAGTTGGTTCGCCGTGTAGCTGTGGCCGTAGTAGAGAGTGCGCTCCGGCCCGCCGAGGAAAGCGTTGAAGACCCGTTCGCTCGTAAGCGTCGCCGCGAGCGGCAGGTAGCCGCCGGTGAGTCCCTTGGCCAGCGCGATGAAATCCGGGATCACCTCTTCCTGCTCGCAGGCGAACATCTTTCCCGTGCGACCGAAACCCGTCATCACTTCATCGAGAATGAGCAGAACGCCGTGGCCATCGCACCAGCGACGCAGTTCCGCGAGCATGCCGCGCGGCCACAACCGCATGCCCGCCGCGCCTTGCATGAGAGGTTCGATCACCACTGCGGCCATCGTCGACGGATCCAGTGCGTTGAGCGCCTCGATCGTGGCCACATGTTCGGCGGGAAACTGCCACGCCGAAAAGCGTCCGTGAAAAGTCGCAATGCCGCCGAGGCTCGAAGCCCCCATGGTATCGCCGTGATACGCGCCGGTGAAGGCGATGAAACGGGTCCGCTCGGGATGACCGCTCTGTTGCCAAAACTGCACCGCCATTTTCAAGGCGACCTCGACCGCCGTGGAACCGTCGTCGGACAGGAAAACACGGGTCAGCGTGTTCGCCGGCCAGAGCGCGACCAACTCGCGCGCCAGTTTCGCCGCCAGCGGATGCGTGAACCCGAGGAACGACGTGTGCGCCACGCGATCGAGTTGCGCGCGAATCGCCGCATCCATCTTCGGATGCCGATGGCCATGCAGGTTCGTCCAGATGGAAGAGTTACCATCGATGTATTCGCGCCCCTCGCTGTCGCGCAGCAACGCACCCTGTCCTTCGACGAGGACCAGCGGTTCATGCTCGGGCGCATTCCAATCCCGATGCTGGGTGAAGGGATGCCAGAGGTGCGCCTTATCGAGGGCGATGGAGTCGTGCGTCGACCGCGGGCTATTCATCCGCCGGCGTGTCTTCGTCTTCGTTCGGCGTCTCCCAAGTGCCACCACGATCGGTAATCATCTTCTCCACCGCTTCCAGGTCTTCCCAGGAAAGATGCTTCCGCTGATACTTGCGCCAGAGCACGTCGCGCAGTTCGATGAGATCTTCCACCAGTGGGTCATCGTAGTACGTCCAGTTCTCATCGTGCTTCAGCTTGGCCTGCAGCCGCCACTTCTTCCCAAACTTCTCCGCGCGCACTTCGCGCTTCTCCCCTTCCTTGGTGGTGGTTTTCCAAACGTGAACGTTGCGCATGAGAAATCGGCTGAAAATGAAATGAAGCGGGAATCGCTGCCCCATCATTACTTGCGTCGCGCGCGCCCGCCAACCCGAAGCGTCATTCCGCAGCGAATTTCTTCCGACACAGTACGGCTGAGCGGCGATCAAATGGTCTCGATTCCGGAGGAAATGAATCCCGGATTACGGACCCGCCGTACTTACTGCGCGGAAAAGGCGAGGTCGATACCACGGGCGAAGGCCGTTTCTGGCGGGCCGGGCGGTGTCACTGCCCGGGCGGTCTGCAGCGCACGAGGCTGGCCATGCCCCATGGCCACGGAAAACCCGGCCCAGGCGAGCATCTCCACGTCATTGTTGCTGTCGCCAAAACTCCAGACGTCCTGTTGTTCGATACCGAGCTTGCGCGCCAGCGCGGCCGTTCCCACTGCCTTGTTGGCCTGCGGCGAGAGAAACTCCACGATATCCTTTTCGGTCCAGACGACATAGAGGCGATCCGTAAAGGCCCGTTCCAGCACCAGACCCGCTTTCGTCAGAATTTCGGGCGCTTCGGAAATCAGCAATTTTTGAATTCCGGAGGCCGCCACGCGAGAAAGATCCACTCGCTCCGGCTTCCAACCGGCGCGCCGGGCATAGGCGTAGACGGCTTCGCTTTCGGTGACCTCCATGAAGATGCCATCGCGATGATACGCCAGCGTGACCAGACCCGCTTCACGAGCCGCTGCGTGAACGGCCAGGGCATCCGCTTCCGGAATAGTCAGCTCGTGCAGCAATTCATTCGTCACCGCGTGGCGAACCACGGCGCCCGCCGAGGAAATCACCCACCCCATGGGGCCGATCTCCCGCTCGAAGCGCATGATGCTTCGATGGTGGCGCCCCGAAGCGATCACCGTTTCAAAGCCCGCCTCGCGCAATCGCTCCAGGGCCTGCAAATTCTCCTCGCTGATCTGCTTGTCCGGCCCCAGCAACGTGCCGTCCAGATCGATCACCGCCAGGCGGCGTCTCACGACCGCGGTTCCTTCACGGATTTTCGTCTGGGATGTAGGTGGTGAATACGGGTGTTGCAAGCAGGGACATCGGTTCTGAGCTTCTGGGGGACGACTCCTGTCCTGCAAACACGGAGCCGCAGGAGGAGGCGCGAATCACTTCTTTTCCGGGGAGGAAATCAGCGAAAGCAGATTATTCACCACCTTGTCCGCTTCTTCCAATTTTTTGTCTTTGATCGGTTTCGGGGGAGCGTCCGCAGCGCGCACCGGTAGGTGGGAGCCGACCGAAGCCAGCAAAATAAGAAACCGGGAGGCGATTCTCACCTCCCCTTAGAGCGAACTGGCGGCGGGAAGGTTACAACCTACCGGAGAAGGCCGCCGCCGCCGCAGGAATTTTTGTGGAGCGGACGATGGTTTTGGTGAGAATACCCCGCTCTTGAAAGACATTGCCAAGATCTTCGCCTATTTGGTCGCCGTCATCGTGCTGGGTGCGCTGCTGGCGCCGCCGCTTTATTGGGGCGCGCAATGGCTGATCGGCCACGGCGTTCTCACCTCGCTGGCCGCGTTCAAGTTTCAGAAATACTTTGATCGTGCCTGCATGATCGCCGCGCTGGTTCTCCTCTGGCCCACGGTGAAATCGCTGCAGGTCAGAGGTTGGCGCGACCTCGGATTGGAACCGGACGCCCGCTGGGGCCGGCACCTGGTCATCGGCTTCGTCATCGCTGCACTCGCCGTGGGAGCCATGGCGGCCGCCTACATTCAGTTCAAAGTTTATCGCTTCCGGCCGGATCACCCGTGGCAGAAATTGCCGATGATCGCCCTCTCCGCGGCCACGGTCGCCGTGCTGGAAGAGGCGCTCTTTCGCGGCGGCATCCTCGGCCTCGTCCGGCGATCCCTCTCGCCCTACGCCGCACTCTTCTGGGTCTCCACGCTCTTCGCCATCGTCCATTTCCTGAAGCCCGACGAAAGCTTCGACCCGCATCCCATCCACTGGCTCTCCGGCTTCACGCTGATCCCGCATGCGTTTCATCAATTCGCCGAGCCGCAGACCTTCCTCGCCGGTTTCACCACCTTGTTCATGCTCGGCTGGCTCTGCGGCGATGCCCGATTGCGCACGCGCTCGCTCTGGATGAGCATTGGGCTGCACGCGGGGATTGTCTTTGTCAAAATGAGCTTTGCGGTGCTCTCAAAGCGCCGCGAGGTCCACCTGCCGTGGACCGGCCGGGAGTTGCAAATCGGCCTGGTGCCGGTGGGGATTTTGTTTCTGGCGTGGGTGGTAGTGGTGCTCTACACACATCACGAGCATCGCCGGCGTGAGAGCACGAAATAGGAGGAGAGAAAAATAGGAGCTGGAGGAGCCTATCCTTCCCATCCCTTCGCTATCTCCTATTCTCCTCCGATGAAGATTGTGGAAGCCCTGAGACTGACTGGACAGGCCTTCCTCGACGCACTCTACCCGCCGCATTGCGCGAACTGCCTGACCGACACGCCCTCGGGTATCCATCTCTGCGCGAAATGCGCGGCGCAGGCGCCGAAGATCAAGGCGCCCTTTTGTTCGCAGTGCTCCCAGCCCTTCGATGGCGCGACCGACGATGTCTTCGTCTGCTACCAGTGCGAAGGCCGGAAGCTGCACTTCGATTGCGCGATCGCGCCCTACCGCAGCCGGGGCGTCGTGCGCGAGTTCATCCACCGCTTCAAATACGAGCGGCACTTTTACCTCCGCCGGCCGCTCGCCGATTGGCTGGCCGAAGCGCTCGAAGACCGGCGCATCACCGACCAGCCTTTCGACTTTCTCGTCCCCGTCCCCCTGCACAGCGCCCGTTACCGGGAACGCGATTTCAACCAGGCCGAAGTCCTCGCCAAATTACTGGCCAAACGAGCCGGAAAACCCGTTTTGGCCGCCCTCCAGCGAGTCCGTTACACCACCACCCAGACCCGGCTCAACCGCGAGCAGCGGATGGAAAACTTGCGTAATGCCTTTCGCGTGCGACATGCTGCCCGTGTGCAAAGCCGCCATCTCATTCTAGTGGACGACGTTTTCACCACGGGTTCCACCGTGGGTGAATGCGCGCGCGTCCTTCGCCAGGCTGGCGCCGCCTCCGTGCGGGTCGTCACCGTGGCCCGCGGCTAAGCCATTTCACCATCCCGACCTATGGGTATTTTCAAAAAGCCACCATTCAACTCCGACAAGAAACGCGACTTCCCCGAGGGCCTTTGGCAAAAGTGCCCGAGTTGCAGCGAGATGATCCATAACCTGGAGCTCGTGCAAAATTTCCGGGTCTGCCCGAAGTGCGACCACCATTTCACCCAGAGCGCGCGGGAGCGCCTGGAGATGCTCCTCGATCCCAATACTTTCGAGGAACACGACGCCGGCATGACTTCGGTGGACACGCTGAAATTCACCGGCATGGCCAGCTACACCGAGCGCCTCAAGAGCTATCAGAAGAAGACTGGCCTCAAGGACGCGGTGATCAGCGGCTTCGGCCAGATGGAGGGCCAGCGTCTCTCGATCTCGGTGATGGATTTCAACTTCATCGCCGCCACCATGGGCTCGGTCGTCGGCGAAAAGCTCACCCGCTGCGTAGAGCGCGCCACCAAGGAACGCCTGCCGGTGATCATCGTCTCCGCATCCGGCGGTGCACGCATGTATGAAGGGGTGCTCAGCCTCCTGCAGATGGCCAAGACCTGCGGCGCGCTCGCCCTGCACGGCCAGGCCGGGTTGCCCTACATCTCCGTGCTCACCCATCCCACCACGGGCGGAGTCAGCGCGAGTTTCGCCACGGTGGGCGATGTGATCGTGGCCGAACCGAAGGCGATGATCGGTTTCGCCGGGCCACGCGTCATTCGCGAGACGACCCACCAGGATCTGCCGCCGAATTTCCAGACCGCGGAATTTCTCGAAGATCACGGCTTGGTGGACATGATTGTGCACCGGAAAAAGCTCCGCGACACGCTGAGCAATCTGCTCGGCTACCTGACTCCCACGAAGTGAATTACGGCGAAGCCGTGGACTGGCTCTATGCCAGCCAGCTTCATGGCATCAAACTGGGACTGGAAAACATTCAGCGGCTCGTCGAGACGCTGAAGATCGACGTGGCCGGCCTGCGGGCCCCGAAGTTCCTCCACGTCGCGGGCACCAACGGCAAAGGCTCGGTCTGCGCCCTGCTCGATGCCTGCTGCCGCGCGGCGGGCTTGCGCACGGGACTGTTCACCTCGCCGCACTTGATCACCTTTCGCGAGCGCATCCGGCTCGATGGCGGGATGATCAGCGAAGCCGAGGTCGCCGAAGGGCTCACGAAGATTCGCACCCTGACGGAAAACTGGGATCACGCGCCGACGTTTTTCGAGATCACCACCGCGCTGGCGCTCGCTTGGTTTCAAGCGAAGGGCGCGGAGGTCGTCGTGCTGGAGACCGGCATGGGCGGGCGACTGGATGCGACCAACGTCGTTTCGCCCGTGGCCTGCGCGCTCACGCCGATCGACCTCGATCACCAACAATGGCTGGGTGAGTCGCTGGGGGCGATTGCCCGGGAAAAAGCGGGCATCCTCAAGCAGGGCGTCCCCGCGGTCTCTGCGCCGCAAGCCGACGAAGTGCGGGCCGTTTTTGCCGAAGTCGCGACAGAAAAACAGGTCGTGCTCGAATACGTCAACGCGCCGCTGGTGAATTGTCCGGTGGCCCTCGCCGGCAGCCACCAAATGTGGAATGCGGCCCTCGCGTTGCAGGCGCTGGCGCTGGCCAGGTTGCCTGTGCCCGAGGAAGCCGTCGTGCGCGGCTTGCGCGAGGTTTCGTGGCCTGGTCGTTTCCAGCACGTGCAGTCGCGGTTCATCATCGACGGCGCGCACAATCCCGCCGCCGCTCGACGTCTCGCCACCACCTGGCGGGAAGTCTATGGCGAAAAGCGCGCCTCGCTCATTCTCGGTGTGCTCCGCGACAAGGATGTGAACGGCATTTGCGAAGCGCTGCTGCCCATTGCCGGACGGATTCTCACGGTGCCGGTGAACAACCCGCGCTCGGCCACCTCCATGGAAGTCGCCCGGGCCATCGGCAAACTCGCGCCGAAGCTCGAATGCATTGTCGTGCGTGACCTGCCGGCCGCGATCCGCATCGCCCAGAGCATGGAACGGAAGACCTTGATCACCGGCTCGCTCTTTCTCGCCGGCGAAGCGCTGGCTTTCCTCGAAGCTCAACCGGCGCCGGAGCAGAGCTCGCAGTAAAGCGCAGATACGAAGAGTAGAAGAAACAGGACTCCTTCACCCCCGACCGACCTACACCCCGCGCACCTTGCGCACCGCTTCGGCCATATCGGCCGCGGCGAAAACGGAAGTGCCGGCAACAAACGTATCCGCGCCCGCTTCTCGTGTCTCGGTCGCGGTCTTTTCATTGATGCCGCCGTCGACCTCGATGCGGTATTTCAAACCAAGCCGCTCACGGCGGTCGCGCGCATCCTGCACCTTGGACAACATCTCCGGCATGAAAGCTTGCCCGCCGAAACCGGGCACGACCGTCATCACCAGCAACAAATCAATCTGGTCGAGATACGGCACCACCTCCTCGAACGGCGTGGCCGGCCGCAACGAAAGCCCGCACTTCCGACCGGTCTCGCGGATCGCCGCGAGCGTCTTCTTCACATCATGGTGCGCCTCGACGTGCACGGTGATGTTCGCGGCGCTTTTGACGAAGCGCGGAAAATAATGATCGGGACGCTCGACCATGAGATGCACGTCCAACGGCACGGTGGCCACCTTGGCGACGAAATCCACAAAGGCCGGACCGAAGGAAATGTTGTCCACGAAATGCCCGTCCATGACGTCGAGATGCAGCCAATCGGCGCCCGCCGCTTCCGCGCGGCGGACCTCCTCGTGCAACCGGCCAAAATCACAAGCAAGGATGGATGGAGCGATGACGATGGAGTGCGCGGGCATGGTGAAGTCAGTGCCTAGCGCGAAGCGCGGCGCGAGGCAAGCGGGCGTCGCAGGGAATGAACGCCGTAATCGCCGAGGCCAAGTGGGATCCGCTGACTCGACCATTTCGGTCTGTGGCACGGCAGGTCGAAAACCGGCTCTCAACTCTCAACTCGACGCCCCTACAATAGCCAGGTCGCCAGGCTGAAATAGAGCGTGAGCGTAAGCACATCCGCCACCGCAAGCGTGATGGGACCGGCCGCGATTTTGGGATCGAGCTTCAAGGCGTGCAGCACCGAGGGCACGACCAAGCCGGAAAAACAGGCGATGATCGTGCCGCCCAAGATGGTCGTCCCAATCACGCCCCCCGCGAGCGCAGCACCGCGCCACAGCCAGGCGATGAAGAAAACGACCACCCCGCATCCCAGGCCAATCAGCACCGCCTCCGGTACTTCCCGGCGCGCATTTTTCCAGAACCAGCGCCAGGTGGGCTGCGTGGAGCGCAACGCCTGCAGAGTCAGCGACATCGACTGGATGCTCACCGCCTCGGAGAGAGCCAGCACCAGCGCGAGGAAGAAAGAAAGAATGATGGCGCGAGCGAGCGTGGCCTCGAAAAGGCCGGCCAGCAAAGCCCCCGCGGTGCCGCTGCCAATGGTGGCCAGCAGCCACGGGAAACGCAGGCGAAAGGCCTGGAACGCCGAGGCGCCGCGCATTTGGGTGATGCGAAAGCCGAGCGTCTCAAACATGTCGTTCACCTTTTCCGGCTCGGTGAGGTCCATCACCTCCTCGGTGAAAATGGTGATATCGATCACGCCCACGACCTTGCGCTCTGCGTCGACGACCGGGATCGCGAAGAATTTGTAGAGCACGAACAACTCACAGGCCTCCAGCAGCGTCGCCGTGGTCGGAATAGCCACCACCCGCCGGATCATCAACTCCTCGAGCTTGGTCTCAGGCGGGGAGCTGAGCAACCGCCTGGTGGGCAACACCCCCACGAGGCGTCCGTCCGGGTCCGCCACATAGAAATAGACGATGCGCTCACCGATGCCGTGCAGGCGGATCGCCGCCAGCGCCTCATCCACGGTCATCGCGGCCCGCAGGAGCGCAAACTCGTGGCGCGCATGCGCCATGACAGACTCGTTGAGATGAGCTTGTTCGCTCATGACGACATTAGGTCGTGCTCACGAATTCGCTGAAGCGAACCATGAGGCCAGCGACGTGCCCCGCCAAAGGAAAGGCGTGAGCACATCCCAGGAGCAAGGAGTCGCGCACGCTGGCGGTTCGCATCAGCGCCCTATTTGCCCGGAATCTCCACCTGGGGCGGTGGAGGCGGCGCACTACGCGACCCCACGAACCACCACACCGCCACGGCAAGCGCAAGCGCGACCAGCGCGCTCACGACCTTGCGCAGGGACGTGGGTTCGGAAATCACGGGTTCGCCGCTTATTCGTCGACGAGAGTATCGATCTTCTCGGCCACTTCGAAGTCGAGGTCGGTGAGACCACCTTCGCTGTGGGTCGAGAGCCGCAGCGTCACCTTGCTGTAGCGGATGTCGATTTCCGGATGGTGATCGTCTTCCTCGGCGATCTCGGCCACGCCATTCACAAACTCGATGGCTTGCGAAAAGTCATCGAACTCGAAGGCGCGTTCGATGTGCTTTTTGTCGTGGTCCCAGTTGGGCAATTTCTTGAGCCACGATTTGATGTCTTGGGCGTTGAGCAGGTCGGCCATAGGTCGGTAGGATTGGGTTCGTGGGAGAGGTAGCATTCGGCTTTCGCTTTTCAAAAAGAAAATGCGTTTCTTTCGACATCGGCCGGTAAAAAATAAGCATCTTGCCTTATCCCGACTGCGGGAGTAGGAAAACCGCCCCCGTCACTGACGAACCTTCAGCCAACAAATTCTTATGGGTAAAATCTACAACAACATCATTGAGACCGTCGGCCGCACCCCCTTGGTGAAATTGAACAAAATTCCCGCCAGCCTCGGCGTGGATCCCAGCACGACCGTCGCGCTCAAGCTCGAATACTTCAATCCGCTCGGCAGCGTGAAGGATCGTATCGGCATGGCGATGATCGAGGACGCCGAAAAGCGCGGCATCCTCAATGAGAACACCGTCATCATCGAACCCACGAGCGGCAATACCGGCATCGCCCTGGCTTTCGTCGCCGCCGCGAAGGGCTACAAGCTCATCCTCTGCATGCCGGAGACGGCTTCGGTCGAGCGCCGCACGTTGCTCGCCATGCTCGGCGCCAAGCTGGTGCTCACCCCGGGCGCGGAAGGCATGAAGGGCGCCATCGCCCGCGCCGAAGAGCTGGCCAAGAACACGCCGCACTCCTGGATTCCCCAGCAATTCGACAACCCGGCCAATCCGGATATTCACAAGCGGACCACGGCCGAGGAACTGTGGGAAGACACCGACGGCAAGATCGACATCCTCGTTTCGGCGGTCGGCACCGGCGGCACCATTACGGGCGTGACTGAAGCCCTCAAGCCCCGCAAAGCCTCTTTCGTCGCCATCGCCGCGGAACCCAAGGACTCGGCGGTCATCTCGCAAACCCTTGCCGGACAGCCGCTCAAGCCCGGCCCGCACAAGATCCAGGGTCTCGGCGCCGGCTTCATCCCGAAGAACCTGCACCTCAAGGACAGCGCCGGGAATCCGCAGATCGTCGAGTGCATCCAGGTCAGCAACGATGACTCCTTCGCCCTCGCCCGCCGTCTGGCCAAGGAAGAAGGCATTCTCTGTGGCATTAGCACTGGGGCCAACGTCTGGGCCGCCTGTCAGGTGGCCAAGCGCCCGGAAAACAAGGGTAAGCTGATCGTGACCATCGCCTGCTCCACCGGCGAACGCTATCTCTCCACCGCCCTGGCGGCGGACGCGAAGGCGGAAGTCGGCGGCTAAGAGTCCCTCTTTCCAGAGTAAAATTCCAAAAAAGCGCGCATTGGGAAACCGATGCGCGCTTTTTCTTGCACTCGTGGGGCGACCTTTCTCAAAATTGAGCGACTCGCCCTTCCAAACGGTTTCCTGAAGCAGGAAATCGATGGCCGTATTTTTACGGATTGGAGGCCTCATTCATTCGGTTTTGCACCGGAGAATCGCTGCTCTAAAAACCCGCTTCCTCCTGATTTTCAATCACTTACATATCGCGCCCTGGACCACGCAAAACCATCCTGCAAACACCCCGTCACAACCTTCCCCATTTTCTCAATCGCAGGGCATCTGACGTCCTGGCACCAACCCTGCTTTACAGAAATTGTGAAATTTCTTACCCGTCTCCTGGTTATTACTCTTGCGCCGCTCGCCGTTCACGCCAGCGATCTCTCGGAACAGGTTCTCGCCGAAATCAATCTCGCCCGCACCGCCCCGCAGCAATACGCCCAGATCGTCGCCAGCCAGGCTGGCAACTCTCACGGTGGAGAGGGTGACCGCGCCGTCGCCGAAGCCGTCCACTTTCTGCAAAAGGCCCGCCCGCTGCCGCCCCTCACCTCCTCGACCGGCATGTCCCGCGGCGCTCTCAGCTACGTCCTCGAATCCGGTCCCGCCGGCGGCCGTGGCCACCGGGGCGCCGATGGCAGCCTCCCGTGGGATCGCATGGCCCGCTTCGGCCGCCAGATCGGCCAGGCCGGTGAGAACATTGACTACGGCGTGCATGATGCCCGCTCGATCGTCATCCGCCTCATCGTCGACGACGGCATTCGCGACCGCGGTCATCGCAAGAACATCTTCAGCAGCAGCTACCACGTCGCCGGAGCGGCCACGGGCTTCCACGCCACCTACGGCGCGATGTGCGTGATCGATTTTGCCGGCGGCTACGTCGAAGGCGAACACGGCCGGGTGGCCGCACGCTCCATGCCGTTCAGCATGCTCTAAGAACACAGACCCAGTTTCATAACCTGGAGCCAAGTGGCGCTACACTCGTCCCGCCTCCGCGGGGCGATGGCCACTTGGCTCTTGTTCTTTTTCCCACACTCTCCGTGGCGCTTTTCCCTTCCCAAGTCCCGCGCGCTTCGTGTTTGATCTGCGCGCGATGCCCAAGCCGACCGCCCGCTCCAAAAACGCCAAGAGTCTCAAGCCCAAATACAAGCGCATCGTCCTCAAGTTGAGTGGCGAAGCGCTCAAGGCGCGCGGCAGCATGGACAATATTTCGCCCGAAATCGTCCATCAGGTCTGCACGCAGATCAAGGAAGTCCACGAGCTCGGCGTCGAGATCGCCGTCGTCATCGGCGGCGGCAACATCTGGCGCGGTCTCTCCGCCCATCATCGCGGCATGGAACGCGCCACTGCGGATTACATGGGCATGCTGGCCACGGTCATCAATGGCCTCGCCCTCCAGAGCGCCCTCGAGCAGATGGGCCTCACCACCCGAGTGCAAACCGCCATTCGCATGGACAACGTCGCCGAGCCCTTCATTCGCCGGCGCGCCATCGATCACCTCAGCGAGCGCAAGATCGTCATCTTCGTCGCCGGCACCGGCAACCCCTTCTTCTCCACCGACACCACCGCCGCCCTGCGCGCCAATGAAATCGGCGCCGAGGTCATCTTGAAAGCGACCAAGGTCGATGGCATTTACACCGCGGACCCCTTCAAAGATCCCAAGGCGACCAAATATGACCGGATCACCTATAGCGAAGCCCTCTCCCAGCGGCTTTCCGTGATGGATTCCACCGCCTTCAGCCTTTGCATGGACAACAAAATGCCGATTATCGTTTTCGACATGATGAAGTCCGACAACATCAAGCGCGTCGTCCTCGGCAAAACCGTGGGCACGCTCGTCACCTCTGAATAATTTTTCGCCATGGATCCTGATGAAACTCTCCTCGAAACCGAAGCCTCGATGGAAAAGGGCTTTGAATACATGCAGCACGAATTTGCCGCCGTCCGCACCGGCAAAGCCTCGCCTGCCCTCGTCGAAAATATCGACGTCGAAGCGTACGGTTCCCAGATGAAGCTCAAGCAACTCGCGCTCATCACCACCCCTGAGCCGCGCCTGCTCGTCATTCAGCCCTTCGACGGCAGCACCACCAAGGACATCGAGCGGGCGATCAAGGAATCGAAGATCGGCATCAATCCCGCCGTCGACGGCAAGATCATTCGCCTGCCCATTCCCGCGCTCTCCGAGGAACGCCGCAAAGACCTCGTCAAAGGCATTAAGCAAATGGCCGAGGAAGCTCGTGTCCGCATCCGCTCCGCGCGCCGCGACGGCATCGACGGCCTGAAGAAAGCGCAGAAGGACGGCAAGATCACCGAGGACGATCTCGAGAGCTACGAAAAGGAAATCCAGAAGCTGACCGACGGCTTCACCAAGAAAATCGACGACGCCGTCAACGCCAAGGAAGCCGACATTCTCAAAGTCTGATCCCTCGCCATGCGTTCCTTTCTGCCCGCTCTCCTGCTCGCCGCCAGCCTCGCCACGGCTGGGGCTGTCGTCACGAATACCACCAAGGCCCCGAACGCCACCGTTCCGACGCCGACCAACGGCATCGTTCGCCTCGCGCCCGACTTCACCTTCCCGAGCATCGGCAAAAATCAGTCGCTGCGCGGGGTGCGCGGCCAGCCGGTCGTGCTCATCATCGTGAAGTCTCCCAAGAGCCGCGAGTTCAAGGCGCAGTTGAAAGTCCTCAAGGGGATCTACCAGCAGTTCGCTAACAAGCAGGTCGTCTTCGTCGCCGCTTTCACCGGCGAGCCCGGGCCGATCATGTCGGACATCCCGTTCGTCATCGCCAACAACGGTCCCGGCGTGGCTGCGGCCTACGGCGTGCCCGACAAACAGAAATTCACGATCGCGATCATCGGCAAGGATGGGAACCTGGATTACCAGACGAACCAGGTACTCAACGCCAATCGCGTGCGCGACGTGGTGCAGAATTCCTACGCCGTGCAGGCGACGACGGGGCGGTTTTAGTGAAGTGCTGAGTGCTCAGTATTAGTAATGAGCTTTCAGCCCATCGTCGACCACCGACGCTGCGCCACTAAGCACTAAGCCCTTCCCCATGCGGATCGCCGTCATCTCCGACACGCACGACCGCCTGCCGGGACACGTCTCCGTCGCGATCGCGGAGGCCGATGAAATTTGGCACCTCGGCGATGTGTGCCTGCCTTCGATCCTCGATACGCTGAAAGTGCTCGGCCCCAAGCTGCGGGTCGTGCGTGGCAATTGCGACGAGTGCGCCGCCTGGCCGCTCACCCTCGATTTCGAACTCGCCGAGCATTGCTTCCACCTCGAACACATCCCTTCACGGGTCGCTCCGAAGGGCAGCGCTTTCTTCCTCCACGGCCACACCCATGTGCCGCGTGATGAGACCGTCCATGGCGTGCGCTTCCTGAATCCTGGCTGCATCACCCGTCCCAATCGCGGGGCGCCCGCGAGCTATGCCTGGCTGCGGTTAAAGGAAAAGCGCGCTGTCGAGTGGGAACTGGTGCGAGTGTAGAGCGTCTCCCAAAAATCGTTTTCGAATGAGGGGCCCAATCGCCTGAAACGCGCACGGCATGAATGGCGAAGCCTCAACAAACAATCCCGCGCAGCGGTTTTTGGGGTCTCAAGATGACAGGATTTTTGCAGCGCCTCGCGCGTCGAGCCCTTCCCGGCGAAAGGTCTTGCTGACACCCATCGAATTTAGCTTGCGGAAGCGGCCTTCTCGCTAATGCTGGGGCCAGATTTTTCGCTATGAGAACAATCGCGATTTGGTTGGCGGTGTTGGTCTTGATTCGGGCGCAGGCCGCCCCGGAAAACGCAGCGTCTGTACCGGAACTCGACGTCCTGCGGAGCTCATACCAGCGCAACATAGCCGCCATCACCAACGCCCGCGACACGCGCACGGACCCCATCCGCCACAGCTACGCGGGCGAACTCGAACGGCTTCAGCGTGAAATCACCTCGAGTGGCGACCTCGATGGGGCCCTTCAGGTGAAAGCCGAACGAGAGCGGTTGACCAGCAACCAGGAACCCACGGCCACGGAACGCCAGGCGATGGCCCCGGCCCTCGCCAATCTCCGGACGCGCTACGAAAAAGAACTGGAGCCGATCGTCACCGCGATTCGCAACGCGGAAGACCAGCAAAAGCGCGACTATCTGGCGGCGCTGGATCGTCTGCAACGCCAGTTCACCACCCAAAATCAACTGGCAAAGGCCACTCTCGTGCACACGGAGCGGGAGACCATCGCCGGTCCCACCCAGCCAAAAGCGAGCCCCCAACCAACCGCCGCCACCAAC
>Ga0068855_100006308_pt1 | contig 14454 bp, 12 predicted proteins | sample KBSCornC52_FD_66592 | JGI IMG/M metagenome (GOLD analysis project Ga0068855, IMG submission 66592) | Corn rhizosphere microbial communities from Kellogg Biological Station, Michigan, USA - KBS Corn C5-2 | ecosystem: Host-associated > Plants > Roots > Rhizosphere > Soil ... | reverse complement strand
AGCGCCAGGAAAGAAAGAAAGATTGAAGTGCGACGGGGCTAAATTCCAATCCAAATCCCTCCGAAACCCAGCCTGTGGCACGGAAGGAACAAACTCACGGCTTCGGTTGCGCAAATGGCAAACTCGCGTTCAGCAGCACGCGCCGCCGCTCCCAATAAATCTCGACCGAGACCGGGACGCTGCCGTAGTTCAGCTCGTGGAGGACGCCTGCGTCAAAGGTCGGATCGACGTGCAGGACGACCGGCTGGGTGATCGTCTCGCCGGGCGCGGCCTGCCATAGGAACACCTTCTCCTGGTTGGACGCCGGACCGGCAACGGTAATACCGTTTGGCAATACCATTTGAAAGGCCCCTTGCTCGGTCCGAGTACCGTTGTTTGTCAGGGTGATCGTTGTCTCCACGTGGTGCCCCGGCTCGATGTCGCGGACGCGCTCGGGCGTGAAGCGCAGCTGAAGGTCGCGCTGCCCCTTGTCCGCACGCCAATCGCAGCCGATGATCGCGGGGCCGCATCCTTCGCTGTCGGAGCGCGATGCGCCGCCTTCCAGCTCCAGGCAAAGCCGGTCGTCCCGGATATAGGCATCCCATTGCAAGCTCCAGGTTCGCGAGCCTGCGGGGCCTGCGATGCAAGTGTACCGGTGCAGCGGGTGCTCGCGCTTGAAATCGGAGAGCAGCGAACAATCGATCATCTTGACCATCCGCAGCATGGAACCATAAGCCGTCGGCACGAAGCCGAGGCTCGTGTAGAGCCGGTGCGCCGCGGTATTGTCCATCTCGGTCTGGAGAAATAGGGCGCGAAAACCGCGTCTCGCCGACTCCCGCTCGCCTTCCAGCGTCAGCGTCTCACCAAGGCCCATGCGGCGATATTCAGGCCGCACGCACAGATCGATCAGCTCCGCGAACGGCTGCCGATACGCTTCCAGCCCAACTCGCGCGGCGATAATCCCGTCAACTTCCGCTACGATCTCACGATAGTAGCGCCGCGCCTGCCAATCGGCGTCCGCTTCCGGCCAGGTTCGGTGATGGCTGGGCGCCTCTTTCCACCCAACAGACCACTGTACTTCGCGGGCGCGCGGGCGATCATCAGGATCCGCAGCGCGCACCACGATCTCGGAACTACCTGTTCGTACGCGTGTCGCGTTCGGATCGCCGGACATCGATAGGATCTCCTGAATGCTTATTTTGTCCCGTAATTTCGTGCTGACGATCTCAGACTCCTCCCGGGCACCCATGTTTCGGCGCTCAGCGCTTTACAATCCGACGCTCAGATAGTACAATACAGAGACCTTGATTGTGCCAATCGGAAATATGTCAGACATTCGAAGCCTCACACCATCGGGACTTCCGCAACCAACGCTCCGCACCGTACTGCGAATCCCACCCGAAATCGAGCCCGGCGACAGCCTTCACCGATTCGCCCAGGTGATGCGATTCGAGGCCACCGGCGCGCTGCCCGTTACAGCAGGCGGCAAACTGCTGGGCATCCTGGCGCAATCGGATATCCTGGGAGTGCTTCGCACGACCGACCCCGAGGAGCGAGAACAAGCGCTTCAGCGACCTGTTGAAGAATTCATGCGCGGCCCGATCGCGGTCCTGCGTTCGCACTCAACCGTTGACGAAGCATGCCTGGCGTTCGCGGAATCCGGTCAGACCATGCTCCCCGTCCTGGACGAACAGGATTTCTATCTCGGCGTTGTGTGCGCGAACGACCTGCTCGTACCCGAGCTGCCATCGCCCAGGCCGTCTCGCATTGGAGGAATGGCCACCCCGTTCGGCGTCTATCTCACCGACGGGACCGTCCAGGCCGGGGTGGGCAATCTGGCGCTGGTCTGGTCCGGTGTGATGATGGCGATCTTGATGTCGCTCGCCTACGGCACGGTATTGATCATCATCGAGCTCGCCTCAAGGGCCGCCGGCCACGTGCTCCCTGTCCTGCCGCTCCTGTGGGATGACGTTCCCGTACGCAACCCATGGCTCGGGCTGGCTTCCGTAGGCGAGTCGCTCGTAATGTTCATGGTGTTCATGCTCTTCATGCGCATGACACGCCTGGCGGGCTATCACGCGGCAGAGCACCAGACGGTCCATGCGATCGAAAGGCATGAGACACTCGTTCCGGGCGTGGTGAGTCGAATGCCGCGGCCGCACCCACGGTGCGGAACAAACCTGATGGCCGCTGTTTTCATCTTCTTTACCATGAAGCAGGCGCTGGCGTACGTTCCGGCTCTCAACGGGATGGTAGAGTTTATGGCGGCTGCGGCGACCCTGGTCGTATGGAGGCCGGTCGGAACGTTCTTGCAGGAGCGATTTACAACGAAGCCGGCCGATCGCCGTGAGATCGACAGCGGGATCGCAGCCGGGAACGACCTTCTAGCGCGCTATCTCGAGGCAGCTCCAGCGCGTCCGTCGCTTGCACGGCGCATATGGTGCAGCGGCATGTTACAGGTGATGGTGGGCTCGATCCCCTGCCTCGCCCTGATCTCGTTCCTGATTCAGTATAGCGACAACATACGCCATTTCATTTTCAGGCATTAGAATGCCGGGCGAGCACGTATTTGCATTTGTGTCCGGAGGACACGCGGCCGCAGGCCGTAAAGCGAAGGACCTCGGTCCGTCGCCCGACGTAGGTGCGCCATGGCGCGCCCGTCCGGCACACCTATTACGATGTTCACCATTCACCAAGCACTTTAAGGAGCTGTTTTGTGGTTACTGAGGATCTGGCGGCGTTAGTGGAACGGGCAGTGCTGGCCGCTCGCGATGCAGGTGAGTTTGAACTTGCCGACGGCCCGGTCACCGTGTCGATCGAGACGCCGAAGAACAAGCAGCATGGCGACTACTCCAGCAACATCGCCCTGACGCTGAAGAAGGCGACAGGTATCAACGACAGCCGAGATATCGCCGCGCGCATACTCCGTCACCTCCCGGCAGACAACGGGCTGATCGAACGGGTAGAGCTTGCCGGCCCGGGCTTCATGAACTTCTACCTTAAGCCCACCTGGCTGCACGATACGCTGCTTAAGATCGAATCGGAAGACGCGCAATACGGCAAGTCGCAGGTGCGCAGCGGCGAAAAGCTGCTGATCGAATTCGTCAGCGCAAACCCTACCGGGCCGATCAGTGTCGTGAACGGGCGAGCGGCCGCGCTTGGCGACGTGCTCGCAAATCTGCTCGCCTCGCAGGGCTGCACGGTGGCGCGCGAGTTCTATGTGAACGATGCCCTTCAATCCACACAGATCGGTGTGTTCGCCGACGCGACCTATGCGCGGTATATGCAGCAGCTTGGGCACCCGCTCGTCTTCCCCGACGGTCGAACGGAGCCGGGCTGCCCGCACCCTGAGGCGGGCGAAAATCCCGAGCCTGTCAAGTTTCCCGAGCAGGGCTATCCCGGCGAATACCTGCGCGATATTGCGAAGGATATCGTGGCCGAGGTTGGCTCTAAGTATGCCAAAGCGCCCGAAGCGGAGCGCAAGGCCTACCTGCGTGAAGCGACGCTCAACCGGATACTCGCCCAGCAGCGCGCGACGCTGGAGGCATTCGGGCTGTTCTACGACACATGGTTCCGGGAGAGCAGCCTCTACGAAAATGGCGACGTCGATCGAGCCATCGCGGAAATAAAGCAGCGAGGCTACTCCTACGAAAAAGACGGTGCCCTCTGGCTGCAGTCCTCCGCATTTGGCGATGAGAAGGATCGCGTGCTGGTACGCTCGAACGAGAAGGCGACCTATGTCGCTGCCGATGCTGCCTATCACAAGAACAAGTTCGATCGCGGCTTTACGCACCTGATCAACATCTGGGGCGCCGATCATCACGGCTACGTGGCACGGCTAAAGGCGGGCGTCGCGGCGCTCGGGTACGATCCGAAGGGGCTGGAGATCGTCCTCACTCAGATGGTCTCGCTGGTGCGCGATGGCGAGGCCGTCATCGGCGGCAAGCGCAAGGGTCTCGTTATCGAGCTGAAAGAGGATCTGATCGACGAGATCGGCAGGGATGCGGCGCGCTTCTACTTCCTCCTGAATTCGTATGAGACGCCTGCCACGGTGGACGTCGAGCTCGCGAAAAAACATTCGAACGACAATCCGGTCTACTATGTTCAGTATGCGCACGCGCGCCTATGCAACATCCTGCGCACGGGAGCGGACCGAGGCGTGTCGCTGGCTGCGGCCGAGGATGTCGACCGATCGCTGCTCATTCATCCCGCCGAACTGGACGTGCTGCGCAAGCTTGCGGACTATCCGGAAGAGGTCGCCGCGGCAGCGCGAGACTACGCCCCACACCGCCTGACGCGCTATGCCATGGAGATGGCGAGCCTTCTAAACGGCTTCTACGAGAATTGCCGTGTACTCTCCGGGCAGGATGCGCCCATTGCGCCTGAACTGACACAGGCGCGCCTCGCTCTGGTGGACGGGGCGAGAATTGTTCTGCGGAACCTCCTGACACTCCTGGGAATCAGCGCTCCCGAAAAGATGTAATGCCGAACGAAAACCTGGTACCGGAAAGTCTCTAACTCTGGCGACAGACCGGCATAAGCGATATCTGCAGTTAAGGTCCGAAATCGTGACCCATTAGAAAGCGAGCCCATTATGTTCGCACTGAATTTTTACGCCGAGTACTACGAAGAGGTCCTGAAGAATGGACGCAAAACGCTGTCCATTCGGTTGGGTGACAAATCCGACAAATATGTGGCCGGAATGATTGTCTGGGTCACAGTTGGAGCTCGATTTTCCAAGCGCCAGAAGCTATTCTCCGCGATCCTCGACCGGGTGGAAGTCAAGACGATCGATCAGCTGTCACCCCGAGAAGTTCAGAAAGAGAACCCGGAGTTTCGAAATACGGAAGACCTGGTGCACCTGCTACGGCGTATCTACTCCGACGATATCTCTGTTGAGGATACCGTCACCGTGATTCACTTCTCACCCGTCTCAGAGTACTGAGCGTTCCTCACGCGAAAGCCCCAATTCTATGCAACGAAGCCCCCTGGATGTCTCGCTGGAGCGTGCCGCCGCGATTAATCGCGCGTTCTGGCATCGGTCACTTGCGGCCGCGAAATGGTCGAACGCGGTTGCCCTTGTGTGCGCTTGCTCAGGTCTGGCACAGTCCGCCATGCCCGCCGTCGCAGGGCAATCGCAATCGAGCGCCACTAAAATCGCCAGCACTGGCATCTATAAGGATGGTGCGGGGGCATCGCACGCCTGGCAGATCACTCCCGCTCACACCCTGCTCTGGGAAAACAACGCGTACATGCCGGTGGGCAGTATATTCGCGGCCAAATCACTCGACAACGAGGGCGAGGCGGCATACAAGGAAGACATCGCCGCTCTAGATGCCCTTAAGGCCCATGGCGTTCGCGATGTTCTCGTGGCTTGCGTCAAGTCGCTCGGCGATGTCGCCCCCGATACATTGCAGAAGCTTGTGAGCTACCTCGACGCCTCCGATTTTCGATATGGCCTCAGCTTCGGGCAGGGCGTTTCCCGACCATTAGTAGGAACGGTCGTCCGGCCTACCATTTATCGTTACTTCGAAAAAGACGGGGTCACGGCGACCTGGCAAGTGTCGAACACCGATGCGGGGCTGTTCGCCGTAGTTGACGCAGACAGTGGCAATAAGCTGCTCCGCGCCGACTATATTACAGTGAACAGCTCCGTTGTGACGCTGCCGCTTGAAACATCCGAGAGTGTCCCTGGCCGCAAGATCGCGCAGTTCTACCCGCATAAGGCATTGACAGGCGACAATACGCTCCCAGATTTATGGGGTGGTTTCGATGACTATCGCGACCGCCTACTCGGCGTGCTGGGCAAGGTGAAATTTGGCAAGGGGCTGCGGTTCTTCCAGGATCCTCTCGGCCGCCACCTCGGCCTCGCGGGCGAAGCCGACTTCACCGTGCCGGACTCACCGGGATTTCGACTCGAGTGGGAGGCGTTCCTCACACAGCGCTACGGCGGCACCGAGCGAATCCGAGACGCATGGTCGGTTACCGAAGGGGAGTTCAAATCGATCAAGGCACTGTCGTATCTTGTCCCTTTATGGGAAAAGACTCACGGCATTCCGTACTTCTTCAACACGGCCACGGGCGAAAAGCTGAGGATTCTGGATGCGGGACGATCGCGCTGGTGGAACGACTTCCTGGAGATGCGCGACAATTCGATCTACTACTACATGAACACGATGGCGGATGTGCTGAAGAAGGAAGCCGCCAATGTGCCGGTCGTCTATACCTGGACGCAGTCGCACCCGATCTTTCTGAACCGAGAGAAGGTTGGCGGCTACGATGGCCTGTCCGTTCCCTCCCACGGCAGCGGAAACGCGCTGCTTACCCGATCGCTGATTCCCGGCTACAGCCATGTGGAACAGGGCAGCCGCGCGTTGTGGGTGATCGCGACTGAGATCGATTCTGACCAAACGGCGGCGTCGAAGCCCGCTCCGGTGCGCGGGACTGTTGTGGCGGGGACGGTCCAGAGCGCTCAGCAGGGGGCTTCTTCTCTCTCGCTCTCTCTTGACGGCATCCGACGTGTGGGGTTAAAGGGCTTCTTTGTCGGCAGCCTGCCTGGCGGTCCGAAAACAGATGACACGCATGTGAGTCCCACAGTACCGGATATTGATGGCCTGCGAGATTACGCCGCCAGGATCGGATCCGAGCCCGGCGCTTCGCGCTATGTTCCGCGTATCCTGTTCTATCCGCAATCCGCTCCCGGTCCGGCGCATCCCGGGCCGATCCAGGGCTCATCGGTATTGTGGATGGGTTCTTACCAGCCCGGCGAGCCGCTCGATTGGTGGCCTTCCTATGATGGCTATACCCAGAACGGCAATCAGGAATCGGTGTTGGTTTCGCTTCAGGGTCGTCGCGAAACACACATCTGGGTCCCGCAGCCGAAGCAGGTCGAAGCTACGACGCCGGACGGCGCCCCGGTTCCAATGAAGCTCGTCGGCAAGAACGAAATCGTCGTGACGCTGGACTCTACGCCGACGATCTTTCACACCGGCGGCCAGCGGCTGGTTCTGCAGGAGGCGGCGCAGGATGCGTTCGCGCAGCTGAACGGCCTCTACTCTATCGCCCAGGACCGTAAACTGCCGGAACTCGAAGCGATCCGTAATATGGTGAACACGATCCAGCGGAAGTATGCCGAGAAGGATTACGAAAACGCCTACGTGATGTGTATCGCCAAAGTGAACGAGCTCACCGCCCTGGTACAGCCTTACACGTGGATCGAGGGCGAACGCCCGCGCCTAAGCACATTTGATGAGGTCGCGCGAAATCCCGAAGTGAGCGGAAGTGGATTCCTGAGCCTTTATAACCACAATGACCCGCCACAGAAGTACGAAAAGTACGGATATGGCGCGTACTACAGTTTGGAAGTTCCCAAAGAGGGCGTGTACAACATCTGGCTGGCTGGATCGCTGCCCGGACCGTCGGTGTCGCCGATCCAATGGCGCATCGACGCGCCGCCCGACCAGAACGTTACCGATGCTTCACCACACGGTCCCAAATACCTTGGCGACCGATTTGGCTGGATGCAGCTGGGGGTGGTGCGATTAACGCAGGGCCAGCATCAGCTTGAGATCTACGTCCCTGAGCGCGCCGCCTCGCCTTCAGTCTACAACTTCTCCATCGACGCGATCATGATCACGCCCGGCCTGTTCCACCCGAACGGGGCCGTACGCCCCGCCCCGATCGATGCGGAAGAGCTAAAGAAGATCAAGCTGAAGAAGCCGGAAAAGAAAGGGCCACCCTCGAAGATCGACCGTAACTTCCCGACGCGCCCGTGATTGACCTCTCCCCTACCGCTCTCCTTGGCGCTCGCTTCGCATCGCTAGGAGAGGGACTATCTGCCTCCCCCTTCCCTGCAAGCGCACCGGGCGAATCAGTGAAGGGGACAAGGGGGGGGTTAGGCGCCTACCCGATCATTCGAGCCAGGGCTTCTCGGGCCGCTGCGCTGGCGCCTGCGCGTTCGTCGAGGGCGGCGCCCAGTTCGGCGAGCCATTCCTCAACAGGGATCGTTTCTGTCTTCAGTGCGATGCCGCGCACAATGCGTATTCGCGTCGCTACCAGGGGTCCCCGACCGGGATCTTCCAGCGTGTATCGGAAATCTCCGATCGTAACGGTGACGCGCTGCACGGTCTTCTTGGCGAACAGCCCGCCCTTGCGGCCGATTTCAACTTCGCCCGGCAAGGCTCCTTCGAGCATCTGTGCGAGCAGGTCGAGAAACATGCGCTGGTCGGCGGCATACTGCTTCGAGAGCGTGGCCGCCACCCCGAACTTGACCCACTCCTGCTGCTCAAATGCATCCGACATCTCGCCCTCGTTTCATGCGTTTGTAAGATGCCTGCAGATTTGATCGTGTCACTTGTATTTCCTGCAAGAGTTCGCACCCAAGATTGCTGGAGTAGTGGCTTTCCTTGTGCCCGAATTCAGTGGCCGGACATCGGCGTCGATGTCGGAGCCAACGGGAATGTAACGAGCACGCGCGTGCCGATGCCATCTGTTCGGTTGCGAAATGAAATTGCGCCCTGAAGGTCCCAGGAAACGAGGTTGCTGGCAAGAGCCATGCCGGTACCAGTTTGTGCCTTTGGATCGAAGTTTTCTGAGAAGCCTTCTCCGCAGTCGACAATTTCAAGTTCCGCTTCACCGCAATGGGTGCGAAACGAGACTTCGACGGCTCCTCTGCCATGCTTCAAGCAATTCATAACGAGCTCGTTAACAATGAGCGCGATGGCAATGGCATGCTGGCTCAGTAACGGCGTGTCTGCGATCGAGTAGGTGATTATTCTTGGCGCAGCGATCTCCTGAAGCATTTGCAAGAGTTGTTCCAGAAGCTGCATCGAGGAGATTGTCTTGCATTCCGCATCCCTTTTTGATTGCTGCGTCAGAATGTCGTGAACGGCGGCGAGCGCGCGGACCTGCAAATTCAGATTGCGAATGGTGGCCGTCGGAACCGAAACAGCATTGTCTAGAACGTGCATCTCCACAAGCGCGCTCATGATCTGAAGACTGTTCTTCACACGGTGATGCGTCTCGGTCATGGCACGACGAAGGCGGGCGTTGAGCGCTTCGATCGTCGCTTGATTGCGTCGCATCGATTCCTGCTCCGTGAGATCGGTGACGATCATACAGATGCCGCCTTCGACCTCCGCCGGAAGCGGGCTCAATGTGAGATAAGTCGGCAGAAGTTTATTGTCGCCTGTGATTAGCGTGATCTCCGCACGTGCGCTTTCTTTGTTTCCCTGCTTCAGCAGATCGCGAAATTCTTTCGAGTGGGCCGGCGCAACAAAATCGCTGACGCTGGATGCCAGGATCTTCTCATGAGGTGTCTTTAGCATCTGAGCGAAACGGAGATTGCAATAGAGCACGACGCCGTTGCTGGAGAGTGTTACCGCCCCCTCCTGCATCTGTTCGATCAGGACTCGATAGGGCTGCTCGGCGCTCTCCAGAGTGTAGACCTGCTCGCCGTCCGGGCCGGACACAACCAGTGCGTCCACCTCTCCGTGCCGAATCGCTCGCAGCGTCTCTTCGGCCTCGTCCAGCCGCGCTCGCAGTGCCGCGTTCTCGTTTAACAGCCGTCTCTTAGATGCATCGAATTCTGCGGAACCCCTACTCCTCATCGCTCTCTAACCTGCCTGAATTCAGATTGGCCTGCGGTTTGAGGTCCAGGCCTACCAGAACCTTTTCCGTGTTCGACATGTCACCGATAATTCGACGTATCGGCTCCGGCAGCTGCTTGATCAGCGTTGGCGCAGCGACAATCTGGCTGCCTTGCGCGAGTTGAGGCTGCTGGTAGAGATCGATCACCTCCAGTTCGTATCGACCATCCAAGTGCTTATCGCAAATCACTTTGAGATTGTTAATGGCACGGATCGATTTGGGCGTCGTACCAGTAACATAGAGACGCAGGACGTAATGGTCATGCGAACGGGTCGCCGCTTCCTGCTCCAGCGCGGCGGACGCTGCCCGTGATCCGGGTTCCTCGATATTGTTATGCATCTAATTGCCTTCATCGCATCTCTGCAGTATGCGCTCACTGTATGACTTAACTGCGGGCGCGGAGATCCAGGCCGACCAGCGTTCGTTCCGTATTGGACAAGTCGCCGATGATCTTCCTGATCGGTTCCGGCAATGTGCGTACAAGCGTCGGTATTGCGAGTATTTGGTCTCCTTGCGCCAGCTGCGGATTGACCAACAGGTCAATCACTTCGATCCGATATCGTCCGGCGAGATGCTCTTCGCAGATCGTCTTCAAATTCGCAAAAGCGGCCACCGATTTTGCGGTATTGCCCGCAATATACAGCCGCAGATCATAAAAATCCGGCGACTTCACGTCGGTCACTAAACCAGACTCCGATTCTGGAGCCAACGGCTCCGTGTATTCCATTACGGTTTGCCTCTCTTTCCGTTACCTGCTCGACCTGTTTATTCATCAGCGGCGCCTGACGAGCCCGCATCACTACCGTTTTCGATGCCGGCCCGGCTCTGCTGAATCCGTATTCCGCGCGCCCGCTCCTCTTCCAGCTCAGCGACAAGGTCCTCGTCATCCGCGTCGATCTGCAGCTGGAGCACGGCCATCTCGGCCTCCAACGCCTCGCGCTTTCGCTGGGCCAGCAGGCGCATTCGTTCGATCGACTTCATACGACTCGTGCTCACCATCTTATCGTCCGCCTCTCGGGCGATTCTGGCGGAGCCCGTCAATGCGCCCTCCGGACCAACGTACACGTCGAGCAGATTGATACCGTTCGAATCGATGACGAATTCGCGAATCTGGTTGGAATGCGGCATACCACGCGACTTCACAATCAGCAGTCCTCGGTTACGCTCGCTGGCCATCTCGATGTCGCGCAAGAGCAAGACTGTATCCATCACGGAAGAGACGTTCGATTGCACTGCTTCCGCTTCGGGCCCCGAGCCAATGAGATTCGTGCAGAGTGTCGTGATCTGCTCAGCTTTAAGGTAGCCAACCAGCCTCATCAGCATGGCTCGCACCTCTTCCCGGCTGCCCACGGAGATAAATGGACTGATGGGATCTACGACTACGATCGCCGGACGAACTTCCAGTATCCGCTTGTGCATAATGGCAAGGTGCATCTCCATACCGTAGGAAGTCGGCCTATTTGCGTCAAAATGAAGCTTGCCGGATTGGATCCAGTTGTCCAGGTCGAGTCCGATCGATTTCATATTACGAATCACCTGGTCGCGTGATTCCTCGAACGCGAAATAGAGGCAAACCTCGCCTCGGCTGCAGGCCGCCGACACGAAGTGCGCGGCCACGCTGCTCTTGCCCGTGCCCGCTTGACCGGAGACCAGAATGCTGCTGCCGCAGTAGTACCCCTTGCCACCCATCATCACATCGAGCTGCGGGATCCCGGTAGAGACGCGCTCGCTGGTAACGGGATGGTCCAGGCCAAGCGAAGTGATCGGCATGACGCTGATGCCATCATTATCGATCAAGAACGGATATTCATTCGTGCCGTGCGTGCTTCCCCGATATTTCACGATTCGCAGGCGCCGTGTGGACATCTGCTCGTTGACGCGGTGGTCCAGCAGAATGACGCAGTCCGAGACATACTCTTCCAGGCCGTGCCGGGTGAGCGTTCCCTCGCCTCGCTCCCCCGTGATGATCGCGGTAACACCCTTTGTTTTCAGCCATCCGAAGAGCCTGCGAAGCTCCGCCCGCAGGATACCAGTGTTAAGGAGTCCTGAGAATAGCGACTCGATTGTGTCCAGGACCACGCGCTTCGCGCCGATGCTGTCGATCGCGTGCCCCAGACGAATGAAGAGGCCCTCCAGGTCGTATTCGCCGGTCTCCTCGATCTCGCTCCGCTCCACCCGAACGTAATCGATCGCCACCAGATTGCGCTCGGCGAGATCGTCGAGATCGAATCCGAGCGAAGTCACATTCTGCGTAAGCTCCTCTTTCGTCTCTTCAAAAGAGACGAAGACGCCGGGGTCGCCGTATTTGACCGCGCCGTTCACCAGGAACTCGATCGCGAAGAGAGTCTTTCCACAGCCCGCCGACCCACAGACAAGCGATGGCCTGCCGACCGGCAGCCCGCCCTCCGTAATTTCATCGAATCCTAAAATACCGGTTGGACATTTTGGAAGCATAACGCAAGTTCACTCCATCGAGCAGCCAGATAATTAAGCCGAATCCGTATTTAAGTACGTCAAAGTGAACAATGAGTTCGAGTTAGCTGTTTACCATTGTAGGCCCCCTTGCGAGCATTCCGGCAGGCATCACTCGATAAAGCGAGCAAATAATACATAGGAGAAGATGTTACGAAAGGAATCCGGGGCATTTTAATCGCACACACTTACGTTAGTTCAAGTGCCTGTCGCCACAAAAGACACCTTCGCGGCCGCCTTTGCCCCGCGACGGGCCAACCGAGCATGTATCTGCGCGTAAACGCCAAATGCAGGCCTGCGCACTGTTGAAAGGAGCGGATTATGTATCAAGTGATTGGTAAAGATGGGCAGGTCTCCGAGCCGTTGGACGTGAATGCACTGCAGATGATGGCGCATCAGCGTCTCCTGGAGCCTCAGCAGATGGTGATCGACCCCATCGCGGACCGCACGCTGCCCGCCGAGCAGATGCTCGCCGGCCAGGTCGTGTTCCCTTCAGCGCAGCCAGGGGTATACGCTCCTGTACAACTGCAAGTCCCCATGCAGTCGGTTCCCGTACCGGATACGTCTCTGCTCGGATTACGTCTCGGCGGCTATCTGATCGATTTTGTCTGCTCGATTCCGCTCCTAATTCCGGCCCTGATTCCCTTCGTCGGGATACTGTTCGCCCCTTTGCTCGGTCTGTACTGGATGTCGAGAGATTCCTTCTTCGGCGGACAGAGCGTCGGCAAGAAGGTAGTCGGGCTCAAAGTAGTGCGGTTAGATGGGAAACCAGTGGACTGGGGCACGTCCGTCCAGCGTAACATCGTGTTTGCGCCACTTGTGCTTGCCGCGATTCCGTTCGTCGGGGCGGTCATCGGAGGCGGGCTGATCGGACTGATCAACCTGATCGAGATCATCCTCGTCCTGACGACGCAGCGCCGCATCGGTGACAATATCGCAAACACAGTCGTGGTGAAAGCGTAACAAAGGACCCTCAACTTGGACATCTCTGCATTTTTCACTTTGATCGTCAGCGGCGAAACGGACGCCGTTCGCCAGGCTCTCGCCAATTCGCCCTGGCTGACGGATGTCCGCTGCCCGCGTGACGAGGACTGGGACGAGCGATGGCCGCTCCACTGCGCCGCAAAGTACGGCCATCTTGAGATCGTGAAGCTGCTGGTCGAGAAGGGAGCGGAGGTCTATTCCAACCCGATGGCCACCTATCCGCCGGTGATCATCGCCTTCTGGAACAAGCGGCAGCCGGTGGTCGATTATTTCTTAAACGAGATTCCGGACAAGGCGGAAGGAACCAACCGCCTTGGAGTTGCAGTCAACCTGGCCGCGCGAGTGGGCTGGACTGACATCGTGCGCAGGCATATCGCGGCCGATCCGCTCGCTGTACATCAGCGAGGCTGGATCGGCGACACGCCGTTGCACTGGCCCTCCCACAACAACAACGTAGAGATCGTTCGCCTGCTCCTGGACGCCGGAGCAGACATCGAGGCGGATGAGATCAACTGCTACGGAGGCAAACCGCTGCACTGGGCGAGCGAACACGCCCCGGCCAGCACGAAGCTGCTGATCGAGCGCGGCGCCAATGTGAACGCACGTAATGAGAAGGCTGATTCCGACCTTTTCGGTTTCACGCCCTTAATCATGAACGCCACTCAGAAGGACGATTGCAGCGAAGTCACGGAGCTTCTTCTCGCGGCCGGAGCCGATCCCACGCTCGTGGACGCCAAAGGCAAAACGGCGCTGGACCACGCGCTGGAGCGGAATCTCAGCAAGATCATTGCAGTCCTTCGCGACGCTGCTTCCGCCACTTAGCTGTGGAACGCACATTGAAAGATTTCGACATCTACGTCTCTATAAAGCTCTGAGGCAGTCACATTGTCCAAGAAAGCAAACCCTGGCAACATCTTTCTCGCGTGGGAGCGCATCGTTTTTCAAATGCCGCGTGTTGACGGTAAGATGACGGCAGCTGCCGAAGCGGAATGGGAGGTGCTGTGGCGGACTCATGTTGAAGGTGAGAATCTGCAGCAAACCAACGTGCATGACGCCACGCTTCTGTGCTCGCTCGGCTGGGACTTGGCTATGCAGCATGGTGATTATGGTATGGCTTTGAAGAGAGCCAGGCGGCTCTTCGAGCACCCGAATTGGCAAGGCGAAGATGAGATCAGTCGCCAGCATATGATGCGTAGCTCTGCACTGGCACGTTGGCTTCTGGGCGAAAGGTCTGCGGCGCTCGAAGAGTACAGAGAGTTGCTTGATCTTCAACGTCGCTACAATATCCACCCAGTATCGGTCGTGCGCCGCGACCTGCAAGATATCTGCCTGAGGGAGCCGGAATCAGAATTGGCCAGTGAGGATTTTGCA
>Ga0068855_100006307_pt1 | contig 14455 bp, 15 predicted proteins | sample KBSCornC52_FD_66592 | JGI IMG/M metagenome (GOLD analysis project Ga0068855, IMG submission 66592) | Corn rhizosphere microbial communities from Kellogg Biological Station, Michigan, USA - KBS Corn C5-2 | ecosystem: Host-associated > Plants > Roots > Rhizosphere > Soil ... | reverse complement strand
ACTAAGGACGAAAGAATTTGCTGTGCGCACCGTTGCTCATCGGTCGCGTTAGCGGACGCCGGCTGACATACGAAAATACGGCGGCGGCTTGGCGTATCGCCCGCTCCCTTCGCATCATAGGGGCCGCTGACAGTCACGCTATGGAGTGTGGGTTCGGCATCAGCCGGAAGTCCCTCCCGCAGGCCACGTCCACGCGTCCTAGGACGCACAATTTCTTCGTTGCGCGCATCATTAGGTTGTACGAAAGTGACTCCCACCAATCGCGGACCCGCTTTAATCGGAATGCGGAACTCCAGCGGCGGTACGCCTCTTCCCCGACCGGCGGGTGGAGCGAGCGTAACGAGTTCCATGCGCGCACCGTCGATACTGACTTCCAGTTGTCGCGGCTCACGCGGCGGCGTTGCCACCTCAACTTTTACAACGTAGGTTCCATCCAGCGGGAAGTCGCTTCGAAGCGCCAAGCCGCCGCGGGTTCCGAACGGCAGTTCGTCCACACGAGCATCCTGCGGCTCCTCTTCGGAAAACCGCCGAAGATTGACCATCACCGGCAAGCTAGGATCACCCACGGCCAGGCGGGAGATCTTCCGCGCAGCGCCCAAGTAGCGCTCCATTGTCGAAGGAGATATAAATAGAAGCTCAGCGAGGTTATCGAAGCCGCTGCTGGTATTGTCTGGCGGAAGAAGCAAGGAATAGTCCATTTCCTTGGGCAGCCAATCGAGCGCGAGTAGGTCACGAACTGAATTCTGATACTCTGTCCTGCTCAACCGATGCAACAGCGGCAATTTCCCTACGTTCGGATTTTGCGCCGCCACTCGATCCAGTTCCTTCTCTAGAAAGGATGCTACCGAATCATAGGTAGCTGCATCAGGCCGTGGAACTCCAGCAGGTGGCATCGCATTCGCGCGTAGCTTCCGGACCACCTTTTCCCATTGCTCCGCGTCACCGGCTACATTCGAGGGGTCCATTTTGTCGAGCAAGAGACCGGCTGTCCGCAGCTTTTGATTGTGGCAGGCAATACAGTACTTGTTAAAGACGGCGCGCTGTGGGGAAACCGTCTGTCCGCAGGCCACGGTTGCGAAGAATATTGTGATCCAAAAAGTGGCTAAAGCAGCCGATTTCGCGCTACCCATCAGCTGCGCCTCATCCCGGAAAATGCCATGTTTTCGCTTACTCGCACTTCGCGCAGTATTATGGTATCGGTAAACTGGAAGCGGAGTCAATCCAGCGCGAATTCAAGGAGGCTGCGGGACGATGAATTTTGGATGGAAAAGTTGGCTTTGGATCGCGGCACTGTCGTCCGCCGCTCTTGGAGCTACCGGATCCGATTCGCGAATCGCCGACGCGGCCCAAAAATCGGACTGGGCGGCCGTCCGCACCTTGCTCCAAAAGCATGCAGATGTGAACGGAACACAGGCGGACGGTTCGACTGCCCTACATTGGGCAGCCCAAAGCGATAACTTGACTGCCGCTGACCTTCTAATTGCCGCCGGAGCAAATGTTAAGGCCGCTACTCGATTTAACATTACACCTCTCGCGCTAGCATGCACCAACGGGAACGCCGCCATAATCGATCATCTTCTTAAGGCTGGAGCAGATGCCAACAGCACCTCGCAACAAGGTCAGACCGCTTTAATGACGGCCTCGCTCACCGGGAAGGCTGACGCGGTCAAAATACTGCTTGCCCACGGGTCAAACGTCAATGCCCGAGAACCCAACAAGGACCAGACCGCCCTGATGTGGGCGGCATCGGAGGGGAATTCGGCGGCGGCGGCGTTACTCATGGAGTATGGAGCGGAGGTGAAGGCGAAATCGAAGAGGGGGTTCACTGCGTTGCTATTTGCAGTGCGGAATAATCACCCGGATACTGTTAAGCTCCTGCTGCAACACGGGGCCAATGTCAACGACACCGCTGTGGACGGCACGAGCGCGTTGGATATGGCGGTGGCAAATGCCTACTTTGAACTCGCTTCGAATCTGCTGGAACTAGGCGCGGATCCCAATCTTCCCAGCCCGCGCGGGTCGGCTTTGCACACCCTGGCGTGGTTGAGGAAGCCGGGCTCGGATGGCGCGCAGGCTAACGGCAACATCTCTAAAGGCACCCCCATACCGGCCGGTAATGTGACTTCGCTCGAACTAGCCAAGGCGCTCCTCAAGCATGGAGCGAATCCCAACGTCCGCATTTTTTGGAAGGAAACCAAGTTCAGCAAGGAGGGCGGCACGGCCAGAAATCCTCCGGGCATCAATTTGGGGCGTCATCTTTTGAGCTACGTCGGGGCGACCCCGTTCTATGTCGCGGCCAAAAACGGCGACGCGGCCCTGATGCGAGTGTTGGCGGAGGGCGGCGCCGATCCTAAGATGCCCACGCTAGCCGGCGTCACCCCGCTGATGGTAGCCGCTGGGCTCGACTACTGGGCGGGCGAGAGCCCTGGTCCATTCACGGGAGTTTCGGAAACGGAGCGTTTGGAAGCCGTCAAGCTGGCTTTGGATCTCGGAAACGATATCAATGCTCACGCCGACTTCGGCAACTACCCGATGGTGGGCGATACCAAGTACACACTTCTCTATTACCCACTGAATATCGACGACTTACTCGACAAAGGGGTTGGCGACCCGCGCTGGAGCGGCAGCACCGCGCTAATCGGCGCGGTAGTGTCCGGCCAGCCATCAATCGTGCGGTACCTAGTCGATCACGGAGCGCAGGTCGATGCCAAGACCAAACTCGGCTGGACTCCACTCCTAGTCGCGGAGGGCGTATTCTTCGCCAACGCAAAGAAGGAATTTCCGGAGGCAGCCGAGATCCTCAAGAAGGCCCAATCCGGTGCCCTGACAGCTCGTTAGAATATATACTTAAGCGCAAACTGCATGATCCTCGCATTGCCTGCGTTCCCCGCGGCAGTAGAAATGATCTTACCGAAGGTACTGCTGTTGAGGGTAACTGTGGGATCCCCGAAATTGGTATGATTTAGCACATTCTGCGCTTCGGTCCGGAATTCTAAAGTCTGACGCTCCCTTACCCGGAAGAGCCGTGAAACGCCCGCGTTGACGATAAGGGCGCCAGGTCCGCGAATCGTGCCAGGCGTCATATTCCCGTACGTGCCGGACGCCGGCGCCCCGAATGCCGCAGGGTTTAGCCATTGGCTGATGGTGCCGTTCCCGTAGACGTTGGGCAGCAATTGGTTGGCATACTGGGTAGTTGTATTGAGGCCATTCAACGCGTTATCTACGCCCGTGACCACTGTGATGGCGTCGCCGCTGTACATGCTGACAGTTGCCGAGCCTTTCCATTCGCTGGCGATGATCCGCAGAGCTTTATTCTGAAACTTAGGCATGCTGCCGAGGCCCGTCATGTTCGCAATATGACGATGGTCGCCTCCGGCTCCGCTGGTCGCCACGCAATCGCCACGGTCGCCCGCCCTCGTCGGGGCAAAGTATAGTCCGGTATCGCCATTGGGGAAATTGTTAATGGGATCTCCGATGCAATGCGACCAGGTGTAGTTTGCCGTGATGGTGAATCCGTGGCTTAGACGTTTCTGCGTGTTGAGCAGCAGACCGTTATAACTTCTCGTCCCGCCGTCATCCCACACGCCGACAAATCCATAGGCGGTGCCCTTCGTCGGATTCAAAAGCGTCAAGAGGCGACGCGCATTAGTGTTAGCGGTAGTGGAACAAGGACCCGCCGCCGCTAGTCCGTACTGTCCCTTCGCGCAGGTTCCGGGAACGTAAATGGCCGGATTCAAATCTCTTTCGCCATAGATGTGGACGGCTTCGTTTCCGATATAGCTTGCTGATACGAGCCAATCCGTTGCAAGTTGCCGTTGAATGCCAAAGTTCCATTGGTTCACATAAGGTACCCGAGTATTCGCGTAGTAGGTGTCGATGGTGCCGTATTGCGGAAACACCGTATTCGGACTTAACACGAAGGGAAACGGATTCCCACCTGGCTGATTCAAAAAGGGGTTAGCCAAGCCGCCAGGAGGGCTCACTAGGCTAATCTTGCCACCCCACGGCGGCCCTTGCCCGGTTGATCCCCACAACTGCGCAGCAGCCTGGTCATAGAAGATCCCATAACCTGCGCGGATCACCATTTTCCCGCTCTTGGTCGGATCCCAGACGATGCCCACACGCGGCGCAAACTGCTTCCATACATTGTTCATGCTCGCGCTGCCGTTGGGTCCAAATAGCGGGTCCCCCGGAAAGAACAAGCCTGGAGGAGCATTCACAAATACCTTGCTCATACTTCCCTGCAGAAATGCATTCATGTCAAAATGCAGATTTATATTTTGATCGAGTTGGGGTGGAAACCAAGGTTCCCAGCGTAAACCATAACTCAGCGTCAATCCCGGTCTCACCTTCCATGTGTCCTGGGCATACAAACCGAAATAGGTCTCCCTCGGATAGGTGTGATTCGGAGAGCCTTGTTGAAAACTTGCCACTTGCCCGGTAACGAAATCTGCCAATCCGGAGCCCGTTGCGCTACCGGTGGAACTAAACAGGCCCGGAGCAAACGATGTGGCGTTGCCGTTGTATTGGTAGTGCATCGTGTTCACGCCGAAAGCAAGTTGATGATCTCCGCGCGATACCAGAACGTCGTCGCCCAACTGCACCAAGCCGATGCGAAATGTGGCGGCGGTTCCCGGCGGTGCGCCGCCCACTGTGAAACCGCCCGACACCGCGAGACTGAGAAAATGCGGCAGGTAGGTGTATGTGTTTATTCCCACGTCCTCTGGCCCGAAGAACTGTGAGGCAATTCTGCGCATGGCGATTCGGTCAAATGTTCCGCGAAACGAATTGACCATGGTTGCGCCGAACAAATAGGTGTCCCCAACTGTCAGGGATTGGGCAAGATCGTTCACGCCTGCGGTGGTGGTCGCTAGCGGATTTTTCGTAAGGCTATAGGGAACCGCCTGGTCAAACTCGGTACCTAAGTAACGCACAAATATGGAATGCGAGTCGGTAAGTTGATAATCCACCCTTCCGACACCGAACGACTCGGCGCTGTTGACCGGAATCCCGAAATTAGTGCGGCCACAAGCGTTCGTGGGAGTGGGCAGGGATTTGCTAATAGCCAGCGCCACCGGAGAAATTAGCGCTGTCGGCATCTGGTTAGCGATAAGGGCTTGTCCGGTTGCGGGATTCTTGAGCGTCAGCGGTTTCGCTTGGCAGGCGCTTGACCCATAGGTGCTAAAGTCTCCGGACAGCATCTGAGCAGTTGGCACAAACGCGATTGTATCGGAGGGGGTTTGGCGGGTCTCGGTCCCTTGAAACCCGGCAAAGAAAAACAGCTTGTTCTTTTTGATCGGTGCCCCGACGGTTCCTCCCCACTGGTTACGTTTCAGCCCGTCTGCAGTCAGCGCGAAAAAATTGCGCGCATTCAAATCGTAGTTGCGCAGGAATTCAAACAAGGAGCCATGCCATTCGTTGGTGCCGGACTTTGTAACGGCGCTGATGGCCGCCCCGGAATGGTATCCATACTGAGCGGGTACCGAGCTCGTTTCGACCTTGAACTCTTGTAAGGCATCCGGGAAAGGCAACGGAAAGGATGCGTTGGCATATACGTCGTTGTGAAAAGCTCCGTCGAGCGTGTAGGTATTTCCGCCGGGGAGACCTCCCGCTATGTTATAGCTCGTCGTATTGGGATAAACCGGTCCCGTAGCTGCCGTACCCGTTGTTCCGGCATTTACAGCTCCACCTGACAGGAGAATTAAGTCGGAAACTTGACGACCGACTAAAGGCAGGTCCACCACCCTCTGAGAATCGATCACTGAACCAACGCCGGTGCTTTGAGTTTCAACCAGCGACGCATTAGCTTCCACCTGCACGTGTTCGCTCACATCGCCGACCTTCAACGTAATCGGAATGGTCGGATTGGTGGCTACTTGGAGTACAATTCCAGTCTGCTTATAGTTCGCGAAGCCCGCTTTGGTGACCTCTAGCAAATACGGCCCCACGGGCAGACTCGGGATCACGTAACTTCCGTCCGCTCCGCTGGTCACCGTTCGGGTCGCGCCCGTGTTACTCTGCGTAATCTTGATTTCCGCGCCAGGTACAGCAGCGCCGGAAGCATCCTGCACACTCCCGCTGATCTGAGAAGTGGAAACCGTCTGGGCCCAACTCAGGGCACCCAAAGTTATACCTACTAGCAGAATATTGTAAACCTTCATTTTTCTGAACCTCCGTGATCCTTAATGAACACCGACCCGCCAAGCACACCCTGAGCCTGGACAAACGCCCTGACACTGCGAAGCATCATACCAGGATCCTGAGTACTTGTACAAACTCATTTCGGGTTATCGAGCATGCACTGTCAAATGCGTTTGAGTGTAAGAGCTCTCCGAGACGGATGTGAGGCCTCTATGGAAACGATACCTCGAAGAAGAACAGTTGACCATCGGCATAACTCTCCTGCCCAACTCATCACATTTCCGTATAACGCGCATTCCTGAAAGGTGACCGAGATCCTAAAAGGCAATTGCGTGTCCATTATCGGAGGTCATTTTTGGCGGTATCCACCTAACGGAAATGCCGCGCTGCTTCGATTGTCAATGCGAGCCTTTTCCGCATCCGGGGCACCAAACCGATCATCATAGATACAGCTATGATGACAATCGATAAAACATTCACAATCGGCAAGGAACTTAGAGTAAATCGCCTGGGTTTCGGATCCATGCGCCTGACAGGGACTGGGATTTGGGGCGAGCCCAAAGATCCCGAAGAAGCCCGGCGTGTCCTGAAACGCGCCTTGGAGCTTGGTGTTAATTTTATCGACACCGCTGACAGCTATGGCCCCGACGTTAGCGAGCGCCTCATCGGAGAAACATTGTCACCGTTTCCGAAAGGCCTAGTCGTTGCCACCAAAGGCGGATTGACCCGCCAGGGCCCCGACCGGTGGAGCCCCGATGGGCGTCCCGACTACCTCGCGAAGGAGGTAGAAAAAAGCCTACGCCTGCTTAAGACCGACGTGATCGACCTGTGGCAACTGCACCGCATCGATCCGAAGGTTCCTGTCGAACAATCCCTTGAGCCGATCGCGAAGTTGAAACAGCAAGGCAAAATCCGCCACATCGGCCTCAGCGAAGTGAAGCCGGGGGACATAGACCGTGCCCGCAAAGTCGTCGAGATTGTCAGTGTCCAGAATCTATACAACGTCGGCGACCGCCAGCATGAAGATGTTCTTGAATACTGCGAACGCCACAACATCGCCTTCATCCCCTGGTTCCCGGTCGCAGCAGGCAATCTCGCGCGCCCGGGGGGCAAGCTGGACGAAATTGCGAAACATCACGGAGCCACCGTCGCGCAGCTCTCGATAGCTTGGCTGTTGCACCGCAGTTCCGTAATTCTTCCAATCCCCGGAACCTCCTCTGTGGCCCATCTGGAAGAAAACATGAAAGCCGCCGACCTCACGCTCTCGGAAGCTGAAATGAAGGAGATCGAAAAAACAGCGAAGTCTTGAAACTGTTTCCTGGACGCGATGCGTGTAATGGGTTATCTTGTCCCTGACGGGCTTCCGGCCACTCCGCGCACTGAAGCCGCCCCCCAAGTAAAGGGACCCGGGGGGCCTCAGGCGATCTGCGCCAGTGGTGATTGGGTGCTCTGCTTAGCTACTCTCGCCACCGATTCCAACTGCCATCCAGTACCGCGGCGCGTGCGGAGCCCGCGGCTGTTCAGAATGGCGGCGATGCCGCGAAGGGTGTGACCTTGCCGACGTAGTTCCCGAATCGCCGCGAGCGCGGATTGCTCTGTCGGATCCGGTTCCAGATGCCGCAGGTCGGCAGACAATCGGTAGCCAAATTCGATGTTGCCCACGCGCTCCCCATTGCTTCGCTTGTGCCGCAAAGCGTCGCGGGTTCTTTCGCCGATGGCCTCGCGCTCCCATGCTCACAGCGCCCATGATTGTAATCACCAGGCGCCCAGCCGCCGATCCGGTATCCAGGGATTCGGCTACGGAGATTAGAGCGACCTTGCGCTTCTCGAACAGTTCCAGCAGCCGGCCCAGGACTTTCACGCTGCGAGTAAGACGGTCGAGCTTCGCCACAATCACCCCTTGCACCTTGCCGCCGTTTACCAGTTCCATGAGCCTTTGCAGGCCTGGCCGGTTGAGGCTCTTGGCGGATTCGCCGCCATCCACGATTACGTCGATCAGTTCGGCGCCCTGCACGGTAGCCATGGCGCGGATCTTGGCCTCCTGCGCATCAAGCGAAACGCCGTACTCGGCCTGCCGGTCTGTGGAGACCCGAACGTATCCAATCGCTATCATGCATTTAGCATTGATCGGGTGTCGCCGAAACATCAAGTCAAGAAATCCCACCGTAATTGCTGTTCGCAAGGCGCTGCGCAGTGACGCAACCCACCGGTCACCTCACAGGGCCGAGTGCAAATAGCCTGCTCGAAAGAAGCTGTTGTTGACCTTGCCGAGGGCCGCGCGGCTTCACCGTCGGGGATTTAGAAGAATTAGTCTCCAAGCTTCGACAGGCGGCTCGTCCTCAAGTGGTTCGGCTCCTCTTTTCCGGCTATGCGGCTGCGCGCATGCTCGCGGAGCGCGCGCAGGTGCAACTGGCCGAGGGTTTCACCCCCAAGCCCCAATCGGTCCTCAAGTTTGTACAGCCGGCTAGTAAGCGCATTCATCGCCGGCGGCTCGCCTTCATTGCTTCCGTACTTCGCTCCAGCTCGGAGACGCGCGCCTCGACATCTTCAAGCTCAATGGCCTGCTTGGCGTGATCGAGAACGCTATCAGCCGCCCGCACTCGCGTGGATGCGGGCGCATTCACGTCCAGCATGACCTTGAGGAGCGTAGTAGCCGCCGCGCTGGATGCCTGCTGGAGACGTGCGATCGATTGCGAGAAGGCGGCGCGGCGCGCGTCCCGATAGGCAACCTGGAACTCCGGCACCTTTAGCCACCGCAATAACGTCTGCGTTCCAATACCCGCAGTGCGTGCAGCTTCCTCGACATTCCGCTGCGTCAGCAGGGCAGCAATCGCTTCTTCCTTTTTGCGCGTGAATTTCGAGCCAGGACCTATCATTGGCTACCAACGGCTACCATGCGGCGGGAAATCGCGTGTGATCGCCAGTGCAGTCCGCTCACAATTGACTTGCATCTGCCGCCGACCGGAGTGATTCATGTCGTCACCGGGGCGATTACCGCGAAAGGAGACTACATGATCACAGCTATTGAAGAAACCGGAGCCGCCAAGGCGACCGGCGCCGAGAGGCCGAAGGCCAGTAAGAAGGCTAGCGTTGGCCAAAAGCGCGCCCACGTTGCTCCCGCCAAGGGCAAGGCGGCCAAGAAGGCCAAGGCCTCCGAGAAAGCGCCCAAGGGCACCAAAAACGCGAGTTCGGCCCGCGACGACAGCAAGGCGGCAAAAATGCTCGATCTGTTGAAGCGTACCGAAGGAGCCACCTTGACCGAGCTCATGAAGGCTACTGAGTGGCAGGCTCACTCGGTTCGCGGCTTCCTGTCCGGGACGGTCGGTAAAAAGCTCGGACTCACGGTCGCTTCCGTCAAGGGCGAGGACGGCGAGCGAACCTAATCCGTCAAGGCCTGACTCCCGCCCATCCCATCCACTTTGCGCCGCCGGGTTCCTGCCTGGCGGCGTTCCTTTCTCTCGTCTCTTCTGCATCATGTTCTCCATTGCGAGCGGTCGATTTCTATCGCTTCCGTCATGGAAGCAAAGTCGGCTTCGCTGCGCCTACTACTGGAAGAATCACTGCTTGCAGGGGGATTGGCTGTCGCTTGGCGCTCTCGCTTCTGCCGGAAGTAGTCGCCGACGACGGTCGGAAACCAGGAGAAGTGCCGCGGACCGCCCCGGGTTCCAGGTTTAAGACCCCTATCCTCGCGAAGATAACGCAGGCAGCCGATCACTTCCTGTTCAGTGGCTCCTTCCGCCGAGTCCATAACGTCAACCACGTGGCGGTCGCGAGGATAGACCCGTTCTTCACCTTCGCTCTGCATGTAGTTGGCCAGGGCTTCGTATAGTTGGGGATATTTCTTGCACCCATCCGTCGGAATTCCGGCAGCGAATCGCGTTTTTTGCGATTCGCTGCCGGATAGTCTAAGTCCGCTCTGACTCTCTTCTAATTGACTCTCTTCAATCTGACTCTCTTTGTGTGAACGATCGTGCACCCCTCGGGGCGAATCATTGTTCACCCCTTCCCCCGAACGTTCATTCACCCCCTTTGAAAGATTTCGTGCCAGAGAAACTCGAAAGTATTGCTGGTTTGTGCCCGTCCAGCGAAGCGGCTCACGCGGTTAATCAACTTCTCTTTTTCCAGCTCGCGTAGATACTTCTGGGTTTGCCGCTCTCCAAGGCCGACCTCCGTGCCCAGAGTCTTCACGCTGGGGTGGCATTGCCCATCCTTGCCCGCGTATCGCGCCATGCGACCCCATACGAGCTTCGCTCCGGCTTCAGGAATGAGCAGTCCCGTAAACATCCGATACGGGCTGAAGGTTTCACCTAGCCGCAAGCGGACGTTCACCTTGCCTCCCCGTCGGATTCTCCGCTCGCTGCTCGGCAGCAGACCGTGCCTCCTGTTCGAGAATCCGCAGCTCCGCGTTCCAGTCCGCGAGCGCTAGGCACAAGCCGGGAAGATCCGGGTTGCCCGCAAGGTGAGAACTTAGCAATGGCAGTCTATAAACGCGGCCGCGTCTGGTGGTACCGATTCGTCTGGAACGGCGAGTCCATACGGGAGAGCACCAAGCAGACGACCAAGCGGACGGCAGAACAGATTGAGGCGGCGCACAAAACGTCACTCGCAAAGGGCGAAGTCGGTATTCGGGAACGAAAGCCGGCCGCAACGGTTCGACAGTTCACCAAAGCTGAGTTCCTGCCGTTCTGCCGCTCCACGTTCGCGGCAAAGACCAAAACCCTTTCCTACTATGAGAATGGAACCGCGCGACTGCTGGAGTACTCCGCCATTGCTGACGAATCCCTGGATACGATCACGGGCGAAAAAATCGCCGGTTACGCCCGACAGAGGCGAGACGCCGGGATGAAGGTCGCCACGGTGAACCGCGAGTTGCAAGTCTTGAGGAGGATGTTTACACTTGCCGCGGAATGGGGAAAGGTGGCGAGAGCCATGCCCCGCGTACGCATGTTGCCGGGTGAGGCGCATCGTGACCGAGTTATCAGCGTGGACGAGGAGAAGGCGTATTTTGACGGCACGCAGGCAATCGGTAACACCGCACTGGAGGCCTATCAGTGGGCGCTCGTCGGCATACGGGCGGCAGAGCGCGGCGAGACACCCATCAAGCCACGCGACCCATACCTCCTGCGCGACGTTGGCACCATTCTGATCGATTGTGGTATTCGGCCCGAAGAGTGCTTCCGGCTGCGGTGGGAAAATTGCCAAAACGGTGTGATCGAGATCACTTATGGAAAGACGGACAACGCTCGCCGTCGCATCCTTCTCTCCCAACGCGCGCAATCGATCCTGGAGATGCGCCGCGAACATATCGATGGATTTTGGATTTTTCCCGCTCCGACGAAGAGCGGCCACATCGAACCGTCCAGCCTTCAGGGTCAGCATGCCAAAGCGTGCACACTCGCGAAAGTGCCACACTTCCCTCTCTACACGTTCAGACATACTTGCCTGACGCGCTGGGCGCCGTTTATGGACCCGTGGACGCTCGCCTACCTTGCGGGACACCGCGACATGTCGATCACAAAACGGTATGTGCACCCTCAGGAAAACAATACTCGCGCTGCGATCGCAAAGGCCCGTGTGGCTTTGGGTGGGCACAATTCTGGGCACAGTCCGATTTCGACTGCGTATCCGCCAATCTCCAATAATTTAAGGTTAATGGTGCGCCCGGCACGACTCGAACGTGCGACCTTCTGGTTCGTAGCCAGACGCTCTATCCAACTGAGCTACGGGCGCAATACGGGTAGGACTGAATGCGATTCTACCATGATCGAGCGCACTGCCGCCGCTTTAGACGGGTTTTCAGTGGGTTATCAACGCACTTTCCCGGCGATCGATCGGTGTCATTCGCGAATTCGTCCTTCCCGATCGAGCAGCAAGCGCCGGCCGCGCCACATCACTGAATCGCCGAACAAGCCCCCCAGCCAGACCGCGAATCCGCACAGGTCGCGCGCCGGCACCAGCCACCACAGGCGCAGCACGTCACGGCTCCGCAGCACGCCCCACCCGGAGGCCAAAGCCATGGCCAGCCTCACCACCAGCAATGCCAGGGCCAGATCCGCTCGTCCGAACACGGCGCAAAGCACCGCCCACAGCGTGGCGTTGGTGATGGGCAGTCCCAGGTAGCCGCCCAAGCGGGAAACCCGGATCGTCCGGGCCCAGCGTAACTGATGGGCCCACACTTGTCGCCATCCGCCGCCAAGGTGGGTCTCGACCACCACGTCGCTCAACACGCATTTCAAGCCCAGCGCGTGAATGCGGTGGCCCAACTGATAATCGTCGGCGAGATAGCCGGCGAGGGCAGCGAATCCACCGATGCGGTCGAGATCCTCGCGCCGGAAAGCCAGCGTCGATCCCATGGCGAATTCGTCCACGCCCAGCAGGCGCGCAACCAGCGCCGACGGCGCGAAATCGGTCGCAACCCCCAGGCCTTCAAAGCGCGCCGCGAAAGTATCGCCAAGCGGACGGTAGAGGCAAGTGACTAGCCCCACGCGCGGATCTGCCAGCGGCGCGGTGACGCGCGCGAGATAATCCGGCTCTACGCGAATGTCGGCATCGTTGACGACCAGGATGGAGTAGCGCGCCGCGGCTACCAGATCCATCAGCACACCCACTTTCCCGTTCGCGGCGTGGGTGTCGCTATCGACCACACGGACGCGATCGAACTCGCGCAGCAGCGGCAGCGCAGGATCGTTCGGCTGGCTGACGCCGCACAGGAATTCGTAGTCCCCTTGCAGTATTGTGTGCGAACGGATGGCTTCGCGAAACCCAGGGTCGAGGCCGCGCACCGGCTTCAACACTGACACCGGTCCCGGGCTGCGGGCCGCCGGCTCTTGCCGGCTTCGCCGCACACACGCGAGGATCGCCAACAGCTGGTAGGCGGCGGCGATCGCGGCTAGCGTAAGCAGTATCACGCGGCAAGTAAGGTCACGCCCAGGGCGACGAGGCAGACTCCCCACCAACGCCGCGAATCCACACTTTCCTTCAGAATCAAGCGGGCTAAAATCGTTTCAAAAACAATGGTAGCGGCCGAAGCGGGGACGGCGAAGCTCAGATCGGCGGTCTCCAGCAGTTTGACAAACGCAAAAAACGAAATTGCCATGAAGAATACTGAAACAATCAGGAACTTTTTAGTCGCGAGCGTCGCCAGCAGCCGGCCCAGCCCGCGTGGACGGAAATCGTGGACTTCGCCGTGCCGCTTCATTTCGAAGCTTGAAAGCAGATCGCCCATGACGGTGCAGCCGATGACAATGCCGAGCAGAATCCAGGCGCTCATGGAGTGTCCCGCCGCGCGCTATGCGTACCCATCCCCACCAGCACCGTGCCGGCGACAATCAGCAAGGTTCCGCTCCAGCGCGCCAGCGTGATGTGTTCTCCCAGGAAAAAATGTCCCATTAGCGCGTTGGCCACATAGCCCAATGAAGTGACCGGCAACACATAACTGAGATCCGCCCAGCTCAAAAGCACCATGCGCGAGAGCAGCCAGAGAATCAGCAGCACAATGCCCAGCGTCACCCAGGGTGCGAAAATCGCCCGCAGCATGTGCAGGATTGAATCGGCGGGCACCGCCAGGCCGCGCATGCCGCGCGCGATAAAAAAGTTCCCCAGGGTGTTGCTCAGGATTACGATCACGGCAAACAGCCGCGTCTTCCATTCCAGGCGGGCGGGCGGCATGAGGCTCAGGCCGTCGCGGGGTTCAAACCCGGTCTTGGGCCTGGGCAGCGGCCGCGGCCTTGCTCAATACGTTGGCTTTGTGGTCCACCACGTACTGCTTGCGCTTGGTGCGCAAGGCCATGTATTCCTTGGCTTCTTTGTAGAGGCGCTTGCGTTCGGGGCCGTCGAAGATGGCTTTGCGCACGATGCGCCAGGCGGCTTTGGGACGGAAATAATATTCGCCATAGAAGCGCTCCACCCACTCCATCATTTCGCCTTCGTCGAGAATCCCGGGATAGATTACCTGCGGCAACTGATGGCCGCCCGCGTCCGCCATGCCGATGTTGATCAGCGCGTTTTCCTTCGCGAAGCCGTAGAACTCGGTGCCCGGATAGGCGTGGGCGATCGAAACCTGAATGGTTTCGGCATCCACGCGCTTAGCGAAATCGATGGTATTGCGCAGCGTATCGCGGGTCTCGCCGGGCAGGCCGACGATAAAATCGGCGTGAATGGTCAGACCCAGCTTGTGGCAATTTTCGGTGAAGCGCAGCGCCATGTCTATGGTGGCACCCTTCTTGATGTTGCGGAGGATCTGCTCGTCGCCGCTCTCGTAGCCCACAATCAGCAGACGGCAGCCGGCTTCCTTCATGGCCTTGAGGGTTTCGTA
>Ga0068855_100006299_pt1 | contig 14463 bp, 14 predicted proteins | sample KBSCornC52_FD_66592 | JGI IMG/M metagenome (GOLD analysis project Ga0068855, IMG submission 66592) | Corn rhizosphere microbial communities from Kellogg Biological Station, Michigan, USA - KBS Corn C5-2 | ecosystem: Host-associated > Plants > Roots > Rhizosphere > Soil ... | reverse complement strand
CAGGTGGACGCCTGGGTGGGCACGGGCGGCAAGCCGGTGGCCGACCTGGTGGTGCCGGTGATCCATCCCAAGACCTACATTCCCAATCACTGGGATGGCCTGTTCAATTCGTTCTGGAAGGGCATGCCCTATCCCTACAAGGACGAGCCGCTGCAAACGTATCTGCAGGCGCAGAAGATCAACCTCGTCGCGCCCAAGCAGTATTTCGACAAATTCATCCTGACCAAGGGCGGCGTGCAGACCGATGCGAACCTGGCGGTCAAGCGCAAGCTGGGCTTCAGTGGCGAACAGAAATTCAGCCGCGCGATGACTGATGCGGTGAAGTTGGTCTCCTCGACCAGCATCGGGGACGACTGCGGCGAGGGCTTCGCGCCGCCTACGCCCTGGGCAAACGCGTTTGCGCTGATGCAGCGTGACGGCGCAGCACGCAAGGACTGAACGCCTGCGAGCCCTTCACAAGGTGCGGTCGTTCAGCCCCACCTTGGCGTAGATCTCGTTCACGTGCTTCTTCACGCTGTCGGGCGTGGTGTCGTGCGCGGCCATATGCGCCCAGCCCGACTTCGTGCGCGCGTACTGGCCGATCACTTCATCCTGGTCGCCGGTCGCGCCGCTGATGCCGTAGGCGCCGACCATCTCGTCGCCCTTGAACACCGGCGCGCAACCGCCGGAAGCACACACCTGCCCATTGGACAGGACGGCCGCGTTCACCAGCATCTGCGGGTTGCGTTCCTTGAACCATTGCTGGATCACCAGGCCGTCGGAAAACCGCGGGCTCATCGAGCGGAACGCGGCGACCGTGTAGGCCTTCGCTCGCGCGGTGTCGGGTGTGATGAAACCCGCGTCATCCATTCGTTCCAGCGCGATCAAGTGCCCTTCCGGACCCACGACGGCAATCGAAACCGGAACGCCCATTTCCGCGGCCTTCTCGCTGGCCGCCTGGATGAACTTGCGGCATTCCGCCGCAGTGAGTTTTGCCATGATGCTGTCGTCCTTGAATGATGAATTCACTCGGCCTTCATGCCGGTGGCCTGGATGACCTTGGACCAGCGCGCGGCTTCGCTGCGCAGGTAGTGGTCGAACTCGTCGCCGCTGGTCTTCACCACGTCGATGCCTTGCGCTTTGTAGACCCGCTCGACTTCCGGTGAATCCAGCGCTGAATGCGCGGCCGTCACGAGCTTGGCGACGATGTCCGCCGGCGTCCGGTTCGGCGTCACCAGCCCGACCCACACCGACGTGTCGAAGCCCTTCAATCCCAGCTCGTCCAAGGTTGGCAGATCGGGTGCGATGGCAGTGCGCTTCAAGCTGGTCACCGCCAGGGCTTTGAGCTTGCCCGCGCGGACATGCTGTAGCACGGAAGACGCTGGGGCAAACATGAGTTGCACCTGGCCTGCGAGCAAGTCGGTCACCGCGGGCGTGCTGCCGCGATACGGCACGTGAACCATCTTCACGCCCGTCATCATCGAGAACAGCTCCCCTGAAAGGTGCGGCGAGGTGCCGACGCCCGAGGAGCCGAACGAGAGCGCCCCCGGCTTGGCCTTGGCCAGCTTGATCAAGTCCTCGACCGTGGAGGCTTGCAGCGAAGGATGGGCGACCAGCACGTTGGGCACGCTGCCGATCATGGTGACCGGCGTGAAATCCCGGGTCGGGTCCACTGCGGTCGAGTTGGGAAATGCGGCGTTGATGGTGTTCGCAATGGTCACCGCGAACAAGGTGTAGCCATCGGGCGGCGACGAAGCCACGGCTTTGGCGGCGATGTTGCTGCCGGCGCCGGCCCGGTTCTCGACCACGAAGGGCTGCCCCAGCCGCTTGCTCATGCCGTCGGCGACGACGCGCGTGGCCACGTCGGCGGCGGTGCCGGGGGGAAAGCCGATCAGCACCTTGACGGGGCCGGAGGGATACGCTGCTTGCGCGCGGGCCAGGTGCGGCAGCGCGCCGAGCGCGACCGCGAGCGATCCGATGACTTGTCGTCGATGCATGTCTCTTCCTTATAAACTCGGTGGATGCTCCGGATCGGCTTGATCTCCGACACGCACGGCCTGCTGCGTCCGCAAGCCACGCTGTTCCTGCGCGGCTGCGATCATATCGTTCACGCCGGCGATGTGGGTGACGAAGCCGTGCTCGACGCATTGCACGAGATCGCGCCGGTGACGGCGGTGCGCGGCAATAACGATCTGGGCGACTGGGCCTTGCTATTGCCGGAGAGCCAGACGCTGCGCGTCGGCGGCGCCGCGCTGTTCGTGTTGCACGACGCGAACGAGCTGCCGGCTCAGCGCGTGCCTGAAGATGTGCAGGTGGTGGTCTGCGGCCATTCGCATAAGGCACACATCACCCGCGACGCGTCCGGTCTGCTGTTGATCAATCCCGGCAGTGCCGGGCCGCGCCGCTTCAGGCTGCCGGTGAGCGCGGGCGAACTGGTGATCTCGGACAACGGAGCGCTTCAGCCGCGTCTCGTCACGCTGATCGAGTAATCCTCGCGCTCAGCGCACGGCCATCGCACCCGCGCCGAAACACAACTCGATGTGCGTTTTCTCAGCAGCGCGGGAAGGTCGGTCTTACCGCTTGACGAGGATCAAGCGCAGCGCGAGCAGCTTTGATTCAGGTCATTGAAAAGCCGATGCTCTCGTGTTTCACTGGCTCTATGAACACAGGCAGTTTGAGCGAGTTTCAGCAATTCGAACCCGAGTGGGCCGAAGCCACAGGTCATCTCCAGCGCTGCGAATTGGCGTTGGGCGAAGCGATGCGCGCCTACCGCAGGCATAGCCGGCAATGCACTACCAGCCGCGTGGCCCAGGCCTTGGCCAACCAGGAAGAGGCGAAGCAATCGGTGCATGCCTTGATGGAGGCCATCTGGGAGAAATTGTCCTAAGCGGCTGAACACGCTTGCAAACGCCGGCCTGGGCACCACGCACAGCCGGGCGAGACGGCTGCACCGCCGGTCAGATCGGGTCGTAAGCCTGCACCGTCTCCCAGGCCACCGTCTGCAGGTGGCGCGCGATCGCCGGGTCCAGTCCCGCGGTGTAGCTCAGGCCCACCGGCGACTTGCGGAACAGCGAAGCATAGGTCGTGCATGCCGCCAGGTAGCTGCCGGCCAAAGTGGGATGGCGCTTGTCGGCGATGTACAACTCCAGGTCCGGGCGCAGCGCCACCGAGCGTGCGAAGGCCAGGCCGGCGGGTATCACTTGCGCGTTGTTGTCCTTGCCCGCCCTGGTGTAAGCCTCGGCCAACTGGGCCGTCATCTCCGGCTTGTCCTTGTAAGCCCACGACATGAAGAACACCGGGCGCGTCCCGTGGCTGCGCGCGATCTCGCTGTTCTTCCTGGCGTAGTCGGTGAACACGGTCTTGAGCTGCGGGTGGATCGGGCACTGGCTGCAATCCATCATCACGGCGACGTCGAAGAGCTTGTCGAGCTTGTTGAACACGACGTTGTTCGAAGCATCGAACGAATAATTGCCCACCGCATTGGGTCTGAAGTAAGACTGCACGTCATGCCAGTCGGCGCCCGAGCCGCTGATGGTGATCATGGTCGAGCGGAACTTGTAGCCCGGCATGCCGGCGGCGATCAGCGGGGTCACGTGGCTGTTGATGCCGTTGTTGAAATAGAAGAAGCTGTTGCCGATATACACCACGGACTTGGGCGGCGTGTGGATAGCGTCCACCTGGGACGCCGGGCCCGACGCGGGCTTCATGGGCGCGCAGGCGGCGAGCGCCAGCGTGGCGGAAATGACAAACACGCGCAAAGCAGTGGCCAGACCGGGCATGGAAACTCTCCTCAAGTTCCGGCGGATGATGCGCACAATTCGTACGCCGCGTCTAGGTGTTGTCCCGAAGTCACCGGGAGTGGCCGAAAGCGCAACTTGCGCTACGCTACGGGCTCCGCGCGCACCCCAAAACAGGAGACAACAGATGACCGCTCCCCGCTCGATCCGCCTGGCCATTGCCGGGGCGGCGCTCGCCACTGCCGCAGCAGCGTGGGGCCAGGCCCCCGCCGCCGCCGAGGCGAAGAACATGCGACTGGTCGGCTACAACGACCTGCAGGCCCGCACGGCTTACCAACCCACCATCGCGCACCAGGGCCGGCGCTATATCGCTTACGTGGGGCACCACGGCGACAACAAACTCAATCCCTTGACCGGGAAGATGGAAGACAACGGCACATCCATCGTCGACGTCACGGATGTGAAGAATCCCAAGTATCTGGCGCACATTCCGGGCGAGCCGGGCAAGGCCGAGGCCGGCGGCGCGCAGATGGTGCGCGTTTGCAGCGGCGCCGAGCTGCCCAAGGCCGACAAGAGCAAGTTCTACATGCTGCGCACTTTCGGCAACCAGGCGCATGAAATCTGGGACGTGACCGATCCGGCCAAGCCGTCGCTGCTCACCACCGTCGTCAAGGGCCTGAAAGGCACGCACAAGAGTTTTTGGGAATGCGACACCGGTATTGCGTACCTGGTCTCGGGCCATCCGCAATGGCGCACCAACCGCATGACGCAGATCTACGACCTGTCCGATCCCGCGCATCCGGTCTTCATCCGCGACTTCGGCCTGGTCGGGCAGCAGCCCGGCGCGGGCGGCGCGGTTCCGATCGCCTTGCACGGCCCGATCTCGACGGGGCCCAAGGGCAATCGCGTGTACTTCGGCTACGGGACCAACACGGAAGGCGTCGTGCAGATCGTCGACCGCGCCAAGCTGCTCAGCGGCGCCCCCGAGCCGACGCCGGAGAACCTGCTGGCGCCGCAAATCGCGCGATTGGACCTGCCGCCGATGCACGGCGCGCACACCGTGTTTCCGGTGCCCGGCATGGAGATCGCGGAGTTCTCCAAGAACCTGCTGGGCAAGAAGCGCGACATGCTGGTCATCACGGACGAAGCGATCCAGAAGGAGTGCCTGGAAGGGCGGCAGATGGTGTGGTTCGTCGACGCCACGACCGAGACCAAGCCGTTCGGCGTGGCGAGCTGGACGGTGCCCGAGAAGAGCGGCAATTTCTGCTCGCGGGGCGGCCGCTTCGGCACCCACTCGTCCAATGAAAGCATGGCGCCGGTCTACTACAAGAAGGTGATGTTCTTCGCCCACTTCAACGCAGGCGTGCGGGCGCTGGACATCCGCGATCCCTTCAATCCCAAGGAGATCGCCTACTACATCCCCCCGGTGAACAAGAATACCGTGGTGCTGGAGACACCCGAGAGCCAGAGGGGAAAGCTTCCCTATACGGACGCCGCGGACAAGGTGGCGATCCAGACCAACAACGTCGAGGTCGATGACCGCGGCTACATCTACATCGTGGACCGCGCGAACTCCGGGATGCACATCCTGGAACTCACGGGTCCTGCCCGCAACGCCGCCGACTGGGGCGCGGCCGCGAAGTAGCTGCAGTCCGTGTTGATGCGCGCGCTCGCCGCGGCGGTACTGGCGCTGCCGACGGCGCTGTGGGCGCACGGCTTCGACGCGAAGCACGACCTCCCGGCGCCGCTCACCCACTTCATGGCCGGCGCGGCAGCCGCGGTCGCGCTCTCGTTCGTGCTCGCGGTGTTTTTCGTGCGCCGCTCGCCGGCACCGGGGGACACACCGATCAGCGGCAGCAAAGCGATCCACGTTCCGCCGGCTGCGTACTGGGGCGTGCGCGCCGTTTCCCTGTTCCTGTTCGCCGTCACCATCTTCGCGGGATTGGCAGGCACCGCCGATCCGATGATGAATATCGCGCCGACGCTGGTGTGGATCGTGTGGTGGGTCGGTTTGTCCTTGCTGGTGGCGTGCATCGGCGACATCTGGCTGCTGCTCGATCCGTGGGCGACCTTGTTCGACGCCATCGATGCCGTGGCGCGGCGGCTTGGATGGCGCGACGGAATTTCGCTGGATTGGCACTGGCCGGCCGGACTCGGGGTCTGGCCCGCCGTGCCGATGTTGCTCGCATGGAGTTGGTTCGAGATCGTCTATCCCATCGGCGCGGTTCCGCATCGGCTGGGTGTGGTGGCCGTCGCCTGGACTGTGGCGAACCTGGCGGGCATGGTGTGCTTCGGTCGCCAGCGCTGGCAGCGCCATGGCGACGTGTTCGCCATCTACTTCGCGTTGCTGGGGCGCATGGCGGCGGCGGACTGGCGCAATGGTGGCCGGCAAATTGTGCTTCGCGCTCCCGGCTCCGGGCTGATCGCTTCGCCAGACGGCGGCAGCTTGCCCGCGGGTGGCGTGGCATTCGTATTGGCGATGCTATCCACCGTATTGTTTGACGGGCTGCACTCGAGCGCCGCGTGGCCCTGGTTCCAAGGCGTGCTGGCGCGCCTGGTGCCGTACGGCACGGTAATCGACGAGAAACTCGAAGGCACCGCGGGCCTCGTTCTCGTGTGGCTGGTGTTTCTTGTTGCGTACGGCCTCACGAGCTGGACCGCCGCGCAATTGACGCCGGGCGCTTCGGCCGCATCGATCGCCCGCGGCTTCGCGCCGACGCTGATACCCATCGCCGTGGGCTATAACGTCGCCCACAATTTCTCCAGTCTGGTCGAGCAGGGGCAGAACACTCTCTACCTGGTGTCGGACCCGTTCGGCTGGCGCTGGAACCTGTTCGGCACGGCGCAATTGCACACGCGCAGCGAACTGGTGGATGCCAGCCTGACGTGGTACGTGGCGATTTCGATGATCGTGCTGGGTCACTGCGTGGGCGTCTGGCTGGCGCATCGCGCGGCGCTGCGCGACCATTCGCAACCGGTCGTCGCGGTGCGCGCCGCTTGCGCCATGGTCCTGCTGATGCTGGTCTACACCGCCGTCAGCCTGTTCGTGATCGCCGATCCGATGGTGCAATACGTGGCGCACTGAGGTCGCTGCACGGCCTGAACGGGACCGGAGCCCGGCCTTCAGACGGGCTCCGCCACGGACAGGCGCGCCACGGCCGCTTCAGCCACGACCGATTCGTGCCAGGAAAGCGCATGCGGATCGAAACCCGCGCACAGCGTGGGCTTCACGATCGCGAAATAAGGCGAGACATCGAAGTCGCGCGGAACGTACAGGCTGTGGTGCCGCACGTGCAGGATTTCGTTCACGCAAGTGGGGCACTGCGGGTCGTTCGCAGGAATGGATTCGATCAGCGGCAGGATCGGATAATGCACGGATTGAAAAGCCTGCGCGATGAGCGTGGAGCAGATCGCGCGGGTCGGGTCGCCGCTGCCCAAGGCCAGCAAGCGCCTGCGCCAGCGCGTGGGCACCGGCGGATTGGGCAGCAGATAGCGCATCAGGTCGAGTACGTTCTTCAAGTCGTAGTGATGACCCAGCCGGGCCACGGCGAAGGCGACCAAGTCGGCGATCTCGCCCTCGCGCAGCCCGACCGGGCGGCAGACGCGGCAGTGCAGGCTCTCGAAGGCCGCGACGCTGACGACGCGCACGCCGTCATGGATGTCGGCTTCCAGGAAACATCGCGGCAAGCCGCCGGCATCGCGCAGGCCAGTGGCGTCGCCCACGTACAGCGCGGCGTGCGACCACGTCGATTGGGTCAGGTACTTGACGGCGCCGCTGACCCTGGTCTGCCCTTCCACCAGGACGACGTCGCCCAGCTGCAGGCAAGCCATCAGCTTTGCCGGATCCGTCGCTGCAGCGCTTCCATGGCCGTGCACCCGCTGGGTGAGGTACGTGCTGATCCGCGTGCCCAGCCAGCGGGCGAGGGCGGCTCTCCAACCAGTCGTGTTCGACGTCATCGTGAATCCCCGGCGTTCAAAGATGGCGAAGGCGCCACGGCTCGAGCATAAAGACGATCCAGGGACGTTTCCATTACTTTCGCCGTCGATGTAAGAATCGCGCCTGAGGCATATCCGATTCGCAACGCTGTAAGAACGGATCACGCCTGTCCGACGAAACACATGGGTGAACCAAATCGCGTGCCGGCTCCATCTAATGGGTTGTGCCTGACCCATCGGCAGCGCGCGCCAGGCACCGTCCTCACAGGAGCATTAGAGATGTACCCGAAGCTTTTCGTTTCCGCCGTGTTGCTGGCCACTGCAGCACTCGCGCACGCCTTGGAAATCAAGCCGTATTCAGCTCAGGCCCTGGCTGCCGCACAGGCGGCGGATAAGCCGGTCGCGATCCACTTTCATGCGAACTGGTGCCCGACCTGCAAGGCGCAGGACAAGGTGCTGCAGTCGCTGAAAGCCGATCCGGGGTTGGACGTGACGCTGTTGACCGCGAATTACGACACGGAAAAAGCCCTGAAGGCGCGTTTCAAGGTACGCATGCAATCGACGATCGTCGTGCTGCATGGCAAGCAGGAGCGCGCTCGATTGGTCGGTGATACGAGCGCGGATGGCATTCGCGGCGCGCTGAAGAAGGCGCTGTAGGACGATCATTCGGTGTCTGGATTGTCGTTGCCGCAATTGGGCCTGAGCCTGGCCGCGGGTGGGCTGACCACCATCTCGCCCTGCGTCTTTCCACTCCTGCCCCTGGTGCTCGGAGGCGCGATGCAGCGCAACCGCATCGCGCCACTCGCGATGGGGCTGGGCATGATCGCCTCCTTCGCCGGGATCGGCATGGTGCTCGGAGCGCTGGGCCCATTGCTGGGCATCGATGCGGACACCGTACGCGTGGCGGGTGCCGCCATGTTGATCGCGTTTGCCGCGGTGATGCTCGTGCCGGCACTGGGCGAGCGCTTCACGCAATGGATGCTGCCGCTGGCCAGCAGTGCCAACGCGGCATCCAGCCGAATCGACGCGGGTTCGCTGTCCGGCGCGCTCATGCTCGGTGGCGTGCTGGGGCTGGTGTGGAGTCCGTGCTCCGGGCCGCTGCTGGGATCGGCGTTGACGCTGGTGGCAAGCGAAGGCGGTGTCGTGCGTGGCGGCATCGTGCTGGGAATCTTCGGACTCGGTGCCGCGCTGCCGCTGGTCGCGGTGGCGTACGCGTCGCGCAGCGGATTCGTACGAGCGCGCGACTGGGTGCTGGCGCACATTCATGGCGTGCGCCTCGGCTTCGCGGTGTTGCTCGGCGCCATGGGGCTGGCCATCCTCACGGGCGGTGACAAATGGCTCGAGGCCCAGGTGGTGCGGCGGATGTCCGATGCCTGGCTCAATCTCACCGTGGGAATTTGAGGAGGTGAATCATGCCGGCCCCATTGCTTCTTGCGAACCAGCGCGCTGTCGTCACCGGAGCGAGTTCCGGCATCGGCGCAGCGGTGGCGCGTGAGTTTGGCGCCGCCGGGGCGTCGGTCATCGTCAACTACCGTTCGCAGGCCGGCGAGGCGGACCGGGTGGTCAAGGACATCGCGGACCATGGCGGCTCGGCATTCGCCGTGCCGGCCGATATTTCAAAGCCGCAGGACTGCGAGCGCCTGTTCGAGCAGGCAGTCCAGCAGCTGGGCGGCGTCGACATATTGGTCGCCAACGCGGGAATCCAGCGTGACGCACCCATCGCCGACATGACGCTCGAGCAATGGCGAGCCGTCATCGATGTGAACCTCACAGGCCAGTTCCTTTGCGCACAGCACGCAGTGCGCCGTTTCAGGAGCCAGGGCCTCGACGCGAAGCGCTCGCGAGCGCTCGGCCGCATCGTGTTCATCAACTCCGTGCACCAGAGAATTCCTTGGGCCGGGCACGCCAACTATGCGGCGGCCAAGGGTGGCCTGAAGCTCTTGATGGAAACGATGGCGCAGGAAGTTGCGCCCGAGAAGATCCGGGTGAACGCCATCGCGCCCGGCGCGATCAGGACGGCCATCAACAAGGCGGCATGGGAAACCGAGGACGCGCAACGTTCGCTGCTGGAACACATTCCCTATGGGCGTATCGGAGAGCCCGAAGACGTGGCGCAAGCCGCCGTGTGGCTCGCGTCAGACCTGTCCGATTACGTCGTGGGCGCGACGCTGTTCATCGACGGCGGCATGTTGCTCTACCCTGCTTTCCGCGAAGGCGGATGATGAGGCAGGGCGTCAGCGGGCGGGGGCGACCGGCGGTGCCGCAACTGCCGCACTAGCCGCAGGCGCCGCGGGAGCGGCGGACTCAGCGGTCGATGCGGCTGCGGGCCGTTCCAATCGGGACAAGGCACTCGCCTCATTGGCCAGTTTCGCCGCGCGTTCTTCAGCCATGCGGGCCAGCCTGGCCGCGATGAGTTTTTCTTCGGTCGATGCCTTGCCCACCGCGCCGGAGGACAGCGTCAGGCGGTTGCGCGATGGCGGCGCCGGCTTCTTCTCGGACACCGTGGCTTCGATCTTGCCGGTGGCCTGGCGCGGCGATGCGCCGATGCGAGGCGCATCGGCGGCGAGCCGGTGCCGGTATTCGTCGAAATTCTTGCTTTGCAAAGCGAGCACCGCGGCCGCCTCATTGGAAGGCACCGCGGCCGCCTGCTCCTGGCCGGGAATCGTCAAGTCGGCGCCGGCCTTCAGCAGGTTCACATTGCCGCCGATGAACGCATCCGGATTGGCTCGTAACAGAGCGATCAGCATCTGGTCGAGGGAGACATTCGCGGGCTTGTTCGCGCGAGCGATGCGAGACAGCGTATCGCCGCTGCGAACTTTCACATGCCGTTCAGCCGCGGCAACTGCAGCCGCGGCAGATTTTGGCGGCAGGGACGCGACCACCGTTGGCGCGGCCGGCGCGGGGGGATTCGCTGCGGCAGTTGGCGCGGCAGGTGGGGCAGGAATCGTGGCAGCCGGTACCGGGCTTGGCGGCGCCACCGCGACGACTTCAGGCCGTGGCGCCGGAGCCAGCACCGGCTCGGGTGGCAGTACCGCGGGAACGATCGGTGGAGGAACAGCGGCAACTGGCGCGGGTGCCGTTGGCGTGGATGGCGAAGGAGCTGCTGCAACCGGTGCAGGTGGCGGCGGCACGACTGCCGGCGCAGTGGGCGCAGTGGGCGCAGGAGGTGCAGGAGGTGCTGCTACAGGTGGGGGTCGTGGCGCAACTGTCACCGGTGCGGGGATCGGCGGCGCAACTGCCACCGGTGCGGGGATCGGCGGCGCAACTGCCACGGGCGCAGGCGGCGAAGCTTGCGCCGCGGAAATGGACGGTGTGGGTGCGGCGAGCGTCACGGGTCCGGACGCCTCTCGCGGTGAGGGCGCCGCCGGCTCCGGCGCCGCCGCCACGGGTGGCGCAACTTGGGGCGGGGCCATCGGCAACGAATAGTCGCGCACCGTCCGCCCCGCCGGCGAATTGGCTTCGATGATCAGGTCCAGCGATGCCTGATTGAATGGCTGGTCGCTGGTGACGCTCATGAAGGTGCGTCCATCGGGCCGCTGCTGCATGCTCATTCGAAGATCGCGCAGGGTCGGGTTGTACGGTATGCCCGCCGCCTGGAAATCAGCTGCCGACGCGATGCCCACCCGCGCCCCCGCGGCTTGCCCCGGGGCGAGTTGCGGCACGTCGATCTCGGCGCGCAGCGGTTCGCCACGAGCCGACAGCACGCGGGCCTGGCCGAGCGCGATCGGCGCGGGGCGGGGCGCGCGCGGCTCGAACAGCAGCGTGTAGTCACGCAGCACCGGCTCGGCAGCGCCGCGGGCCAGCACCAACAGCTCGATGAAGGGCTCGTTGATCGGGCGGGCGCCGGTGATGCGAAGGAACATGCGGCCGTCGGGGCGGCGCTGAACGCTGAGCGCCGTCTCGCGCAAGCTCGGGTGATAGACCATGCCGGCCGCTTCGAATTGCGCAGGCGAGCCGAGACTGCCTTTCAAGGCCGCCACTTCTTGCGGGGTGATCTGCGGGATTTCGATCTCGGCCAGCAAAGGCTCGCCGAGCGCGGACAGCACGCGCAGCTGGCCCAGCGCGAGTGCGTGGGCGGCCGGGCTATGGAGCGCGGCGCATGCGATCGCAACTGCGCCCAGCAGGTTCAGCTTCGCGAGTTTCTTGGGCTGGATGCGCATGTCGGTGCAGGCCATGGTAGCGTAATGGATGAGCTCGCGCTACCTCTGCAGCCCTATCGCGGCGGCACTCAAGCAGGCTTGGTTCCCTGCACCATGCGCATGGCCGACGCGATCAGCGCCGAGGTTTCGCTCATATGGCTTGGCACGATCAGCGTTGTCGTCGAATCGGCCGCGACCTTGCTGTATGCGTCCACCGCGCGCTCGGCGACCTTCAACTGCACCGCCTGTTCGCCGCCCGGCTGCCGGATGGCCGCGGCGATCCGCTCGATGGCCATCGCAGTAGCCTCCGCAACAGCCGTGATCGAGGCCGCTTCGCCTTGCGCCTTGTTGATGATCGACTGCTTCTCGCCTTCCGAGCGCGCGATGAACGCCTCGCGCTCGCCGGTGGCGATGTTGATCTGCTCCTGCCGGCGGCCTTCGGACGCGGCGATCAGGGCGCGCTTCTCGCGCTCCGCGGTGATCTGCGATTGCATCGCGTGCAGGATCTCCTTGGGCGGCGTCAGGTCCTTGATCTCGTAGCGAAGCACCTTCACGCCCCAGTTCAGCGCGGCCTCGTCGATGGCCTGCACTACCTGCGCGTTGATGATGTCCCGCTCCTCGAAGGTCTTGTCCAGTTCCAGCTTGCCGATCACGCTGCGCAGCGAGGTCTGCGCCAGTTGCGTCACAGCCATGATGTAGTTGGACGAGCCGTAGCTCGCGCGCATCGGGTCGGTCACCTGGAAGTACAGGATGCCGTCGACCTGCAGCTGCGTGTTGTCGCGCGTGATGCAGACCTGGCTGGGCACGTCCAGGGGCACTTCCTTGAGGCTGTGCTTGTACGCCACTCGGTCCACGAAGGGGATCAGGAAGTTCAGCCCCGGCGTCAGTGCCGCGTGGTACTTGCCCAATCGCTCGACCACCCAGGCGTGCTGCTGCGGCACGATTTTGATGGACCGCACCACGAAGATTGCGGCGATGACGAACAGGATGAGCGCGATTTGCATTGATTTCTTTCGTTGACCTTCAGATTTTTTCCACGACGAGCCGGCTGCCCACGACTTCACGGATGCGGTGCGGGCCGGTGCTGTGCACCGCGCCGTCTTCCGCAACCACCGTCCAGTTCGCGCCGCGGTACTTCACGAATGCGGTGCCGTCCGGATTCCAGGTGTCCACGTGCACGATCTCGCCCACATCCATGTTGACGTCGCGATTGAATGCGGCGGCAGGCTCCGCCGGACGTTTGCCGCGCTGCAGATGCCACGCCGCGACAGCACCGCCGCCGATGAGGGCGGCAATCACCAGCTGCCCGGTGGCCGACGCATCGGCGTGAGCCGCGAGCGCGCCAGCCGTCATGCCGATGGCCAGCATCAGCAGGTAAAAGGTTCCCGTCACCAATTCGAGGGCGACCGCCGCACCTGCCAGCAGCCACCAGATGGTGGAATCAGCCATCGCCCCTCCGCCGCGCTATCGCGCTGTGTTGAACGCACCACATTTTGGGTCAATTCCCGGGCAGCGCAAGGAGGGGCGGGCTTTTTGCATACACTTCGCGCCTGCCTCGCCTTATTTGGCCGCTGATTGAAGGGCCCGCCATGAAATTCCGCTTTCCGATCGTCATCATCGACGAGGACTATCGTTCCGAAAACACATCGGGGCTGGGCATCCGCGCGCTCGCTCAGGCCATCGAGTCGGAAGGCTTCGAGGTGCTGGGCGTCACCAGCTACGGTGATCTGTCGCAGTTCGCGCAGCAGCAAAGCCGTGCCAGTGCTTTCATCCTGTCGATCGACGACGAGGAATTCACGCCGGGGCCCGACCTGGACCCGGCCGTGGTGAACCTGCGCGCCTTCATCACGGAGGTGCGGCGCAAGAACGCCGACGTGCCGATCTATGTCTATGGCGAGACCAAGACCTCGCGCCACATCCCCAATGACATCCTGCGCGAGCTGCATGGCTTCATCCACATGTACGAGGACACGCCGGAATTCATGGCGCGCCACATCATCCGCGAGGCCAAGGCTTATCTCGAAGGCATCCAGCCGCCGTTCTTCAAGGCGCTGCTCGATTATGCGGAGGACGGCTCGTATTCCTGGCACTGCCCGGGCCACTCGGGTGGCGTGGCGTTCCTGAAGAGCCCGGTGGGCCAGATGTTCCACCAGTTCTTCGGCGAGAACATGTTGCGCGCGGACGTGTGCAATGCGGTGGATGAACTCGGACAGCTGCTGGATCACACCGGTCCTGTCGCGGCGAGCGAACGCAACGCTGCGCGCATCTTCAACGCCGACCACTGCTTCTTCGTCACCAACGGCACCAGCACGTCGAACAAGATGGTGTGGCATCACACCGTGGCGCCGGACGACGTGGTGGTGGTGGATCGCAACTGCCACAAGTCGATCCTGCACGCGATCATCATGACCGGCTCCATTCCGGTTTTCATGAAGCCGACGCGCAACCACTTCGGCATCATCGGGCCCATTCCCCAGAGCGAATTCGCGCCGGAGGCGATCCGCGAGAAGATCCGGGCCAATCCTCTGCTCCAGGGCGTGAATGCCGACAAGGTGAAGCCGCGCGTGATGACGATCACGCAATCCACCTACGACGGCGTGATCTACAACACCGAGACCATCAAGAAGATGCTCGACGGGTACGTGGACACGCTGCACTTCGACGAGGCGTGG
>Ga0068855_100006298_pt1 | contig 14465 bp, 5 predicted proteins | sample KBSCornC52_FD_66592 | JGI IMG/M metagenome (GOLD analysis project Ga0068855, IMG submission 66592) | Corn rhizosphere microbial communities from Kellogg Biological Station, Michigan, USA - KBS Corn C5-2 | ecosystem: Host-associated > Plants > Roots > Rhizosphere > Soil ... | reverse complement strand
AGCCTTCAGGTCGCGTGGAAGCATCGCTACACCAACTCCCGTATGATCTTGCCGCTTGACCGCGAAGGCGAGAAACCCGCCATCGCACCAATACTTGGCACCAGATCAATTGACTCGACGGGAGTGTCGTAGACAACGCCCTGTCGCACACCTGCCCCCAGCACCATCATCCAAGTGGTTCGGCTTGCTGCGTCTCCCGTGCGGTGATGTTGGAACCCGTTGCCGCCAGCATCGAAATCAGAGTCGCGTCCAAAATCAGGCAACACAAACATCGTCGTGTTGCCGGCGTACTCGGGCTCCGTCTGGATCGTCTTCCATAATTCGGCACAAAGCCGGTCTGTTCTTCGAATCCCATCGATATACAGCGAATACGCACCCGAGTGCGCCACGTCGATGTCGTGCATGGTGATCCACAGCAAACTCGGCGCCTCTTCGCGCATCAGGCGTTTCGCAATATACAGCGAAAGCTCGTCAGGGCTCGAGAGCGTCCGCGCATGAGTAGCAAAGTCGCTGACCGAGAGTTTCAGAATGGCCTCAAGCTGTTGTAACTCGACTTCGCCGCCGGCCAGCATAGGCGTATACAGAGGAGTCTCATAGTTGTCATGCAGCAGGTGTTCGAAATCCGCGTTGCCGCCTGAACTCGCCAGTCCCAGCAGGCGCTTGGGCAGAATCACGCGTGCCCCCTGCCCGGGACCGAACCCACGCACTTCGCTCTCGCCGATCCTGTGGAACCCGTTGCTTGGCGCCACCACCCAGGCATCGGAGGATGGCCTCTTCAGCTCTTTTCGGAAGTACTCGAACACTGTTGGATGTTCCGGCGCAACCGAAGCAAAGTTATTAAGAGTCTCATAAACACCGGTGGCTAAACTCGCGGTAGCCACATAGTGGCCAAGAATGCCTTGATTCGTCACATGCGTAAAGAAGCTTGACTGCGGAGCCATTTCGCTCAGCATGTGAGGAATGTTCTCCTGGCCCTCCGGTGCGAATGTTTCCTGGTCTCGCGCGCCACCGCCGAACGTAACCACGACAATCTTGCGCTTCTTGCGCACTGATTCCGCTCGAGCGAACGGGCTGGCCTGCATAACCGCACTACCCATCGCCAATCCGGCAGCATCGCGCAGAAACTCCCTGCGTGTGCGGCTCACGCTGCAGGCACTCTCAGGCGAAAAGAACGAGCGATTCACTTGTCACGGCCTTTCTGTGTCTGTCGCTTTCTCTGAGTACACAAACTGTCGGACCTCGTCATGTTCCTTCTGGACCTCGGCCAGATGTTCAGCCCGAAGTTTTTGATAGATGGCGAACTCCTTCTGCGCGTCATCTTTCTGCCCCACGTGTACCAGGTCCGTTCCCAGCCGGTAGTGGGCGTCAGAAAGACTGGGGTCAAGCGCGAGCGCACGCTGGTATTCGGGAATCGATTTGGCATATTCATGCTGGTCCGCGTAAAGGCTCCCCAATTGCATATGAGCATCGGCGAGCGAATCATCCAGGGTGATGGTCTTCTTCAGCAGAGCCTCAATTGAACCGAGATCGAGCTTGGAAGTCTCGACTCGTTTGCCCTTCCATAAACTCACCGCATAGTAGTACTGCGCCAGAGCATTATTGGGCTCCAGTTCGGCATAACGCCTGAAACGGTCCACAACCTCGTCCGCCTGCAGCGGTGAGCTGTTGTAAGCCTTGGAAAGAAAAAGATAGCAGCGAGCATCTTTCGGGCTCAGATCGGCCGCCGCGATCAAGGCCTGCACCGCCTTGTCATAGATTCCGCGCGAATACAACGCCAGCCCCAGCCCGATCAAAATTCGCGGCGATTTGGGATACATCTCCGAAGCCTTTTGAAAGATTGCGATCGCCGGTTCATATGTGCGGTGCAGCAGCATCTCGCTTCCCCATGCGAACAGGTTTTCCTCGGTTGGCTCAAGGTGCGCTGCTGCCTCATAGTCATTCGCTGCTGCAACGAACTTTCCATCCTTCTCATCAATCTGGCCGAGCAGGTTGTGCAACTCGCCGGTGTTCTTCTGCTTCAGCAGTGCTCCCACCACCGTTCGTGCATCATCAAACTTGCCCAGCATAAACTCGCCCATCGCGAGATCGTAACCATTGTCATAAGCGCTGGGATTGATCTGGTACGCCTGCTCTAGAAGAGGTAGGGCCTCCGCCATCTTCCCCGTTCGGATGTAGAACTCGCCAAGATTATGATTGGCGTCGTAGCTCTTCGGCTCGAGCGCCAGTGCTTTCTTGAATTGCTCGCCCGCGAGCTCAGACTTCCCAAAACGCAGCAGTGTCGCTCCAAGATTTGTTCGCGCTTCGCCGGAATCCGGCTTGATCTGGACCGCGGTCGTCAAGTGTTCAATTGCCTTTTCGCCATCAGGTACTGAGGCGTAGACCATCCCCAGCAATTCGTGAATTTCGAAGCTTTTGGGAGCAAACGAAAGAAGAGGCTCAAGACGAGCAGCCGATTGCGTGTAACGGCCCGCTTCGTAGTCGGCCACGGCAGATTGATACTGCTGATCGAGCTTTTGCTTCTGCGTTTCTTGACCGGCTATGCAGATCGTCCAAATCGCCAGAACGGTGATCGCCAGGACCTGAAGCCGGAACTTCTTGCTCACAGTTCGCCTCCGCGTGAGCAGCGCGTGCTATCAGATTGAAACACCCCGGCCGGAAGGTTTTCCGCACCGGGGTGTAATCAATCTTAGCCTAGTAGTACAGCTTCAGAGCAAGTTGGATCTGACGTGGATCATACGGATTGTCGCGTGTCGATCCGACTTCTCCGAAATGAGCGTCTGTAATGTTGCCCGAACCGCCGATGGCCACCACACCGTTGCCGCCGAAGTTGGGCGCGTTGAAGTTTGGATGGTTGAGGATGTTGAAGAACTCGGCACGGAACTCAGTTGAGAACCGCTCCTTGATCGGGAACTTCTTAAAGACAGAGAAGTCGAGTCGGTGGAATCCAGGTCCAGGAATCTGACCAGGCTTGGAGCCCAATGCAGCCGCTCCATTCAGTGGTAGGCAGCCCGCGATCGAGCCAGGATCCGGAGTGAGGGTCCCGATGGATCCAACCAGGTCATCCCTCAGCTTGCAAGGCTGAGCAAAAGCTGCCGGGTTGTTGACCCAGAAGGGCCGAGGAGCGCCATCGATCGTCTTCGTCTTGATTCCGAGTTTTGGATCTTGTCCCTTCACCAGGATCACATTGCAACTGGTTCCGGAAGTTGTACCGGTCGGGCAGCCGAAATTCACCGGCTGTCCGCCTTGTAGCGTCGTAATCCAGTTGACGGCCCAACCGCCGAGAACAGTATCCGCCACCCCTCCATGGTTCATATACTTCTGGTTTTTACCGAAGGGCAACTGATATCCGCCGCTGAAATGGAACACGTGGCGAATATCGAAGTCAGCGGGAGCCCAGTCGAAACGAGGACCAAGGCCGGGAACGTTATAGGCCCTCAGACCACCGGTGGACCCGCCGTTCAGCAGATCGCCCGAATCCGACATCGCCTTCGAATAGGTGTAGGTGAGCAGGAACGTCAGCCCGTTTGAGAACTGATCTTCCAGCTTGGTCTGCAGTCCGTGATAGGTGCTTTCTCCGTAGGTCGCCTGATAGCTGCCGCCGCCAAAATCCGAGAACGGCACGCAGCTGTCACCCTGGAACACACCATAATCGTGGATCAAGTTCCCCTTAGCGTCCTTGGTTTGACAGGTACCGGCCTTGGTGCCGCTCACGTTGCTGGGCAGAATCTGAGTGACGTTCTGGTAACCCACTCCCCCTTGCAGATCGGCGCCATGCGTGTAGACATAAGAAGCCTGGGCCGAGATAGACCGCGTGAGTGAATACTGCACCGTGAGGTTAGCACTGGTTGTACGCGGGGTGGCGTAGTTGAACTGCAGCCCCTGCAGTCCCAGACTCTGCGCGTTGAAGGTCTTCGGATCGAGGCTCATGCAGGTGAAACCGGATTCGAAGTTGGCCGTTCCGTGACCTGTAGATGGATCTCCCCCAGCCGTCGGACAATTTGAGTAGGAGGTGTTGTAACTGGTGGGCACGACGCCGCCTGACGGACCATTGAATCCCGGAGGGGCGTTCGTGCTGGGTGTCAAGTTGAATACAAACGGATAGTTTTCTCCAATGTTCGGGCCGTATCCCTGGTTCTCAAAGGAGTTATAGAAAAGCCCCACGCCGCCGCGAACCACGAACTTATTGTTAACCTGGTAAGCAAATCCCACACGGGGTGCGAGGTTGGCCTTCTGCGTTTGCAGCAAGCCCTGTCCCCAACGGTCAGTTTCCAGCAGCGTGATCCCATCCTTATCCAGCAGGTCGAGGAACCCTGCACAACTGGCGAGGACCGTGAGGCAATCCGCCGTGCGAGACAGCGTCCGGTTGTCTTTGCCGTGCGCTGGAATCAGGAACGTCGGGGCGCCAATCGGCGTACCAGGCACTGCGTAGGGAACGAAGTTCGCCTGACCGCCGTTCGTTTCGTTGATTGGACCGAAATAGTCCCAGCGAAGACCCAGGTTCAGAGTCAGCTTTGCGTTGACCTTCCAGTCGTCCTGGAAATACGAAGCGAAGTACCTCTTCTGATCGTACGTCTTGTTGATGTTCGACGCGTAGGTCTGATTCGATCCACCTGAGTAGCTGAAGCCATTCGGATTCGGATTCCCGTTGATTGTGGCCGGTGCCGCTACTGGCGGCAAGATAAACTGCGCAATGCCACCGGTGGTCTGACTCTGGTTCGGAATATCGGTGAATGTGCCGTTGTAGTCGAACTGACCGTGCGACCACGCAGGCTGCAACGTGGAGAACTTCACCGTTTGGTATTCAATTCCCATCTTGAAGCTGTGCTTGCCATAGATCTTCGTAAAGTCGTCCGTAACCTGGAGCGTCTGGCTGACTTCGTCCGACGGCAGGAAGGAGTTGCTTCCAAGCTGAGCGAGGTTCCCGATGCTGAAAGCAGGAAGGCCGCCGTTCTCCTCACCTTGTGGAATCCCTCCATTGCCGGGAATGCCGTACTTGTCAGGAATGCCGGCCACCGTCGCCTGCGGTCCGAAACGGGTTGTGTGGAGATGCGCAAAGCCGGCACGGACTTGGTTGATGGTGTTCGGATTGAACACGTGTGTATAACCGGCAACAGCCTGGTTCGACTTAGCTGTCTGAAGACCCTGATCGAAAGAGCCGCCGTCGGCGATACCTCCGAAAATGCCGGGGATGAAGATCGGATCATCCGAGTAGCTGAAGCGCAAAAAGATCTGATCGTGCTCCTCGGGGTTGAAGTCGCCGCGAATATCGAACTGGTTGCGGTGCTCAAAAAGCGCTGGACTTGCGCCATACGTCTGCAAGCCCGAGTTGGGCGCCGGGAACAGGTTGAGCACATTTACCGCGTTCTGATCGATTCTCGCCGAAGGTATCTGGTTGAGCCCACAGTTCCCAGTGGTGAAATTTGTGGTGCTTGGCGCGCACGTCCCGAATGGATCACGAACGTAGATCGAACTGCCGCTACTGTTCGTGAGGCCCGAAACAGGATCGGTTGCCCCGGCTGCTACGAACCGCGTTGTGGCCGGGTCCAGAACCGTCCCCTTGGCAATTGCTCGTCCACAATGATCTTTATCGGGGCAAGGTCCTAGCCCGTCATACCGCACACCTGAATTGAGCAAGAGGATATCGGACAGGTCTGTGTACCCGCTGTCCCGCATTTTGACGGTCGGTACGTTGCCGTTCTCGGGCGTACCCTGCACGCGGCGGAAGCCTTCGTAGTCCCCGAACAAGAACAGCTTGTTCTTGATGATCGGACCTCCGGCCGACACGCCAAATTGATTCTGACGCAGCTTGCCTTTTCCGATGCCGGTGTTGTTCTCGAAATAGTCAGCAGCATCCAGCTTGTCGTTGCGGAAGAATTCCCACGCGGCGCCATGAAGCGAGTTGGTGCCCGACTTGACCGTCGCGTTCAGAACAGCACCGGCCGAACGGCCCAGTTCCGCGCTGAAGTCGGCCGTCTGCACCTTGAACTCCTGGATGGCGTCCACCGGCGGCAGGATCACGTAGTTAGTGCCGTTCAGGAAGTCGACGGCATTCGAATTGTTGTCGATTCCGTCCAGCAGGTAATTGTTCTGCGCGGGGCGCAGTCCGTTGGCTGAGAACGCTCCGGAAGCGGCGTTACCGCGCGTGTCGGCTTGCGGCGTCTGCATGCCCGCCCCAAGTTGCGCGAGAAATGTGAAGTTGCGTCCATTCAGCGGCAGATCGTTGACCTGCCTCTCCCCGATGACCTGTCCCACCGATGCTTCCTCGGTCTGCAGCTCGGGAGGTGCCGTGTTTACTTCAACCGTTTCTGTTGTGCCACCAAGCTTGAGGGATACGTTCACCTGCAAAGTTTGGGCAACGCTGACGGTCAGGTTCTTCTGCGTCGTCTTAGCAAACCCTTGTGCAGCAACCGTGAGCGTGTAGTGGCCAATTCGCAAGGGGGAAAACGTGTAGGTGCCGCTGGCGCTTGATTTCGTTTTAAGGGTAATCCCTTGATCGGTGTTCACCAAGGTGACATCCGCATTGGGTACCACGGCGCCACTCGAATCCTGAACCGTCCCGGTAATAGATCCCTCATCCACCTGGCCATAAGTGGATTTGCTTTGGGCGAGGAGTACGCACGCGATCGCCAGAACTGCGATTCGGAGTGCCCTCACCAACTGAAGCTTGCTGAAGTCACGACCCATGAGAATAACCTCCGATCCTCTGTTTCCTCTTTTGGGACACAAAACACACATCCTGTGGGTGAACCTGGGTTGTTGCGTATACAGGGAAGAAATGAAATCGTTTTCCTGTAAACGGTTTCATTGCCGCGAGCCAAGTTATGCGATTCTCACAATCTTTGTCAATCAAAAGTTGTACTTCGCTCTAAACAGAACCAGAATGCGATTGGCAGTGAAACGATTTGCCAGTTTGAGACTTCGTCGACGCTGCCCGGAACAATTCATTTGTTTTCTGAGACTTATCGTTTGTACAGCATCAAAACTCGCCTCGGCGCTGTCGTTCTTGAGTCCCTTGAGTCCGCAACACAGTGTCTTTGATCCGATCGAAAAATTCTCGGCCTTGTTGGGTCGCCAAAGAACGTGTCCTCCTGTTTTCAGGGTTCACGTCGTTTTTCGTGGGCCCTGCGATGCTATGATTGCCAGCATTCCGCCCCCCTCCAATGAAGTTCCCCCTCCAATCCCTCCCATCCGGCATCTCGAGACGCTCGGTTCTCAAGTCGCTCAGCTTTGCTCCCCTTTTCCTCCGGTCAGCTGCAATCTCGCCTTTCTGCTTTGCCCAGAACTCAAGCCATCATGCCGCCGAGTTCCCTCTCACAGATCCCAGGCTTTCGCCCCACTATCCTTCCCGGTCGCCCTTGGCGGACATCCTGCAACTGACCTCTCCAGGATCAGACGAATTCCCGCTCGAGAAATTCGCCACGGAAATCGAATCTCTGCTCAACAGGTGGGGCGCAGCGCTCCGAAAGTCAATCGGCCAGTTCGTCGAAATTGCCCCCTACCTTGACCAACAACTCGAAGCTTCGGATATCGACTCCCCCAGCGAAACTCCGATCCGCACGGGATTCGGCGTCGAGGCTTCGAAGCTGATCTTCGGACCTCCAACCACGGGCTCTCGCGAGCAATTTCTCCACGGGCTCGCCAAGTGGCTAAAGCCGGCCACGTTCGTTGAGACTGCTGAATTTGAGATCTACAGCATCCAGCAGATCCATGCCTCGCCTCTCACGCTTTCGCTGGAGGTTCGATACGACATCGTGTCGACGACTCCAGATCGCAAGCGCGAAGAACGCGTGGGCTCGTGGCACATGGAATGGTCTCTCGATGAATCACAAGCATGGAAGGCGCATAAGTGGCACTTCGCCGGTGAAACGCGGTGTACAGTGCAGAGCCCGGCGTTCGTCGACGTAACTGCCGCCGCATTCGGCGCAATCAACTCCTACAAGTCACAATTGCTGCACGGCGCCGACTACTGGCGCACCGTTCTCGATGGGGCCGTGGGTGTTGACGTGTATGGGAACAATGGAATCGCGGCAGGCGATTTCGATGGGGATGATCTCGACGATCTTTACATCTGTCAACCCGCGGGGTTGCCGAACCGGCTTTATCGCAATCGAGGAGATGGCACGTTCGAGGACGTAACCGAAGAGGCCGGAGTTGGTGTTCTCGATGGCACCGCGTGTGCTCTGTTCGCGGACTTTCTGAATCGCGGCCGACAGGACCTGCTCGTGGTTTGCGGCACAGGCCCCGTTCTATTCCTCAATAACGGAAACGGCACATTTTCGCGCAAGCATGACGCATTCAAATTCGCTCGCCCGCCACAGGGGTCTTTCACTCACGCTGCGATAGCCGACTATGACAAGGACGGCCGCCTCGACATCTACTTCTGTCTCTACATGTATTACCTGGGATTGGAACAGTACAACTATCCGATCCCCTACTTCGACGCTCGCAACGGCCCGCCCAATTGCCTCTTCCACAACCAGGGTGACGGTACCTTCGTCGAAAGCACCGAACCGGCGGGTCTAAACGTCAGCAACGATCGCTATAGCTTCTCGTGCGCATGGGGCGATTCGAATGGCAATGGATCACCCGATCTCTTCGTCGCCAATGACTTCGGAAGCTCCCAGCTCTATCGCAACAATGGTGACGGCACCTTCAAAGAAGTTTCTGAACAGGCGGGCATCCAAAGCGTTGGGGCCGGCATGGGCTGTGCCTGGGCAGATTTCAACAACGACGGCCACCAGGATATCTACGTCCCAAGCATGTGGGAAGCTGCCGGCCAACGCGTCTCAAATCAGCCGCAGTTCCATGCGGAGGCTCCTGAGAACATTCGCAAGCTATATCAGCGCCATGCTCGCGGCAACGCGCTCTATCAAAACCAAGGCAAGGGCACTTTCGCAAATGTGGGGCACGCAGCCTCTGTCGAAATGGGCCGCTGGTCGTGGTCGTCCGACTTCTGGGATTGGGATCACGATGGATTCAGCGACCTTTACGTCTCCAACGGATACCTCACCGGACCTGAAGATGATGAACTCGCCGGATTCTTCTGGCGCCAGATTGTGGCTAAGTCTCCCGAAGACTCGACGCCCCTGGTCAGGTATGAGCAGGGTTGGAATGCAATCAATGAGTTGGTTCGCGCAGACCACACCTGGCACGGACTTGCCCGCAACGTAGCCTTCGTCAACAACCGCGATGGTACGTTCACCGAGGCATCTGGGGCCTTGCTGCTCGATTTCCGCGATGATGCGCGTGCCTTCGCCCTTGCCGATCTCGATGGGGATGGTCGACTCGAAGTCGTGCTCAAAAACCGCAACGCACCTCAGGTTCGCGTGCTTCACAACTCGCTTGGCACGATCGGCAACTCCATCTCATTCCGATTACGAGGGACAAAGAGTAATCGAGATGCAATCGGTTGCTCCGTCACTATCAGAGTCGGTGAAATCCAGCAGACGAAGTACCTCCAAGCCGGCTCCGGTTTTCTCTCGCAGCACGCCAAGGAGCTTTTTTTCGGTATCGGCTCCCACCAGGGAACACTGCGCGCGACTGTTCGCTGGCCTTCAGGGCTGACGCAGGAATTTGCCGATCTGCCGGCAAATCACCGTATCTACATCGAAGAAGGCGCATCGACATTCCGAGCTAAGGCTTTCGTACCAACCCAGTTCAGACCAACCTCATCTCCGGAGATCGCTTCCCGAGAACAATTGCCGGCTGAGTGCGAAACCTGGTTGATTCAACCGCTGAAAGCGCCTGCATTTCAACTCGCCGATCTTGACGGAACGAGGCACACACTGGATTCGTGGGACGGCACCTGCCTCCTGCTCACATTCTGGTCGACCACCGCTGAGCAGAGCCTTCGCCAGCTCGATAGCCTGAGGGCCCACGTCTCAGCCCTCGAAAATTGTCATCTAAAAGTGATCGCCATAAATCTGGATGAGCCCGCCCTCCTAAATGACGCTCGCAGAACAGCTGCCCGTTACCGTTTTTGCGCAACCATGCTGTTTGCGAACGAGGAGATCGCGGGTATCTACAACCTGTTATACCGGCATCTTTTCGATCGTCGGCGCGACCTGCCAATTCCCGCTTCATTTCTCGTTGATCTCAATGGATCCATCACAAAGGTCTACCAGGGTTTCGTCGATGCTTCACGCCTGCCGTCCGATATATCAGCGATCCCCGCGGATCACGACGCGCGGGTGCAGCGCGCGCTGCCCTTCCCTGGTCTGCTTATCCAGAGCGCCTTTGAACGAAATGATTTCACCTATGGCGTTGCGCTCTACCAGCATGGATTCCTGGATCAGGCTGCGGTGTCTTTCCGGCAGGTCATCGCATCGAAGCCTGACGACGCGAATGCGTATTACAACCTGGGAACTCTGAATCTACATCGCAACCGTCCCGACGAAGCAAAAGTGTACCTTCAGAAGACTGTGGAGCTCCGTCCTGATTTCGTCGAGGCGTGGAACAATCTGGGAATGCTGGCTGCGCAACAAGGAAATGCAGACGAAGCCATCCAAAACTTTCGCCAGTCCATCAGCCTTCGGCCGAACTACTACACCGCCCACTTGAACCTTGGAAACGTGTACCGGCATCAGCGCCTCTTCGACAAAGCACAAGATTCTCTCTCGCGCGCGCTGTCTCTTCGGCCCGACGATCCAGAAATCCATTACAGTCTTGGAATGTTATTCGCCCAACAGAACAACTTGGCGCGGGCTGCGGAGTACCTCGAGCGCGCCATCTCGTTGCGGCCGGACTATCCCGAGGCGCTTAACAATCTTGGCGTCGTTTACGTCAGAAACCAAAACTACTCTAAAGCCGAGGAGAAATTCCTCGCAGCCATCAAGGTCGCTCCCAGCTATGACCAGTCTTATCTCAACCTCGCTCGCCTCTATGCGATGCAAAATGACAGGCAGAAAGCACGTGAGACTGTTCAGCAATTGCTACTCCTTGAACCCCACAATGCGAACGCGAAAGCGGCAATGCAAGTGCTACAATGAGCGCCTAAACGGATCACCTCACAGGTACGAGAGGATGCCTCTCCTCATCTCATCAAAGACGCCGGCAATGACTCGAGCTTTCGTTCTGCAAGCGAGTGTCATTCTCTTCTTGTGCACGATCACCTTCGCCCAAAAACAGCCTCCTAATTCCCCATTCCATGAAGCAGAAAGCTTGCTTCAGCAGCACCGATTGGCAGAGGCTCGCACGGAAACTCTCAAGCAACTAAAGAATCACCCAACCGTGGACGGCTATAACTTGCTCGGCATCATCGAATCGAACCAACAGGATTACAGCGCCGCTGTCGAAGCATTTCACCACGCGCTTCACCTGAGCCCCGGCTCAGCAAAGACTCTGAATAATCTTGGCAACGCATATGCCGCGGAAAAGCAATTGGATCTTGCCCAGCACGAATTTCGTGCTGCCCTGCGCATCGATCCGGCAAATGCTGATGCCAATTACAATCTCGCAGTTTTGCTGCTGCTCAAAGGCTCCGCGGGCGAGGCGATCCCTCATTTGCAGCGGGTACATACTCCTCAATCCCAGTTGAACCTGGTTCGCGCTTACCTACAGGCAAATCGCACTGCGGATGCTGTGCGCACTGGCAATATCCTTGCTGAAGCGAACCGCAACAACGTTCAGGTGCAGTTCTCTCTAGGTGTGCTGCTGGGTTCGGCACGCCAGTACGAGCAGGCTCGGCGCATGCTCGAACGGGCTGCTGCCCTCGATCCGGAAAACTTCGAAATCCTATTTAACCTCGCCCAGGTGCTTGTCCGTACTGGCGAGAACACCAAAGCGGAGCTGACCCTAAATCGTGCGCTCAAGCTGCAGCCGGAAAACGCTGAAGCTCTCTATCTGCTCGCACAGAGCTACAACGGAAGCTCCAGACCGCTCGATGCCCTGGACGCACTCATGCGGGCACACAAGATCGCGCCAGAAAATGTAGACATTATTTTTTTGATGGCGCAGGTCACAATGTCCCAGAATTACTACGAGGATGCGATCCCTCTTCTCGAATCGGGATTGAAAATCGCTCCTCGACGCCCAGACCTGCTTTCTGCCCTTGGCGAAAGCTACTTCATGTCCGGAAAGACCGAAAAGGCAATCGAGCAATTCAACTCTTTGCTCGAAATTGACAGATCGGCTCGTTCATATGCCTTTCTAGGTCTCTCTTATCGGAATTTGGGTCGCTTTGACGAAGCGAAAAAATATTTCCAGCAAGGTCTTGCTCTCGATCCGCACTACCGCTCGTGCCTCTTCAACTTGGGTTTCATCGCCGAGCGCCAGGGTGACGCTCCTGCTGCTGAGCGATTCTTTCAACAAGCCCTGAAAGATGATCCCGAATACGCCGACGCCATACTTGAATTGGCGAATCTGCGGACGGTAGCGAGGCGATTGCCTGAAGCCGAAGAGTTGCTGCGCAAATACGTGAAACTCGCACGAGATCCTGCGAATGGCTATTACAAGCTCGCGATGCTCGAGCGGACCCTGCATGAGACCGACGCTGCCAATCGCGATCTCAACGTATTCAAGACTCTCTCCAAGAACGCAGAAGCTGGACCATACCCTTTCGAGCATCTCTTCGACTATCTCAACAATCGTGCCCAACTTGGAAAGGGCGCTCGCCAGCAACTCGATATCACTGAGCTTCAGAATGAAATTCAGAGGCATCCCAATCAGCCTGAGAACCTCTACATGCTTGTGGAAGCGTACCTCAAAGCTGGCAAGCTCGATGATGCGAGGAGCACCCTCCAAGAGCTCGATAAGCTTGCTGCAGATGATTACCGGACTCTGAACGGAACGGGCGTCCTGCTGGCCCGTTATCACCTGTATGATGACGCGATTCAACACTTCCAGTCTGCAATGCAGGCGAACCCCAACTCCGATGAAGTGAAATTCAATCTTGCCAACGCCTATTTTCAAAAACGCCAGTACCCTCAGGCTCTGGAAATTGCAGACCAGATCACCGAGTCTGGTCGCAAAGACGACTCATATTTGACCCTCATGGGAGATATCTTCGCGCATCTTGGAGAAGGTTCGAAGGCTGCGGGGATCTTTCGCGATGCAATCGCTCGTAATCCTGATAACGATCAAAATTATCTTTCGCTCGCACTGATCGACTTGCGAGCGAACGACATTGCTGCCGCCAAGGACACTCTCGCAAAAGGACAATCGCGTATACCGGCATCTGGCAAGATCTACTGGGGCCTGGGCCTCGCCTCCGCCATGGAGGGCAATGTCAACCAGGCCACATCACGCTTCGAACGTGCCCTTGATCTCTTACCCGAGTGGCCCGGCGCCTACTCGACCCTCGGAGTTTTCTATTTCCAGATCGGTGAAATCCAGCAGGCAAGAGAAGTCCTGAATCGCTTCAAAGACAGCAGTGTTGGTCCCAGTCTCGACATCAGCCGCATTGAAGCGGTGCTTGATCGTGCTCCAGCAGCAGAGGTAACACACACATCAGGCACCTTAAGCGCTGAGAATAAGCAACAGCTGCTTCAGTTCGCTCTTTCCCTGGCAGATCGGACCCTATGAGTCTGCGTTCGTGCGCGACGGCTACTGTGACCCTATCTGCTGTCATTGTCTTATGGCCATTCAAGAGCGCAGTCTCTGGTCAGCAACCAGCTAAGACTAGCAAGACCGCTGCCAGTGAATCGCGCCCCGCCGTGCGATTCACCGATATCCGGGAATCCGCCGGAATCAATTTCGTTCAGGATTCCACCCAGACGGAAGAAAAATACTACCTGGAAACCATGGGTACTGGTGTGGCCTGGATTGACTACGACCAGGACGGACTGATGGATCTGTACTTTGTGCAGTCTGCCGCAACTGATGCCTATAAGCCAAAGCATCCACTGCATTCAGCGCTGTATCACAACAACGGCGATGGTACGTTCACGGACGTAACCGACAAGGCACACGTCGGTGGCGAGGAGCACTACGGACAGGGCGTTGCTGTGGGCGACTTCAATAACGACGGCTATCCCGACATGTACGTGACCGGCTACGGCCGTGCGGTTCTATACCGCAACAATGGCGATGGCACGTTCACTGACATCACAGCGCAAGCCGGCGTAGCCGACGATGGCAACTGGTCCTCAAGCGCCGGCTGGTTCGATTTCGACAAGGATGGCTGGCTCGATCTCGTCGTCACCAACTACATCGAGTGGTCGCCGAAAAACAACCTTTGGTGCGGAGAACGCAAGCCGGGCTATCGGTCATACTGCAACCCTAACAACTATCGCGGCCAGAAAACGAAGCTCTATCGCAATAACCACGACGGTACATTTACCAACGTCAGCGATAAGTCGGGCATCGGAATACCGGAATCCAAGGGTATGAGCATGGTGCTCGCCGACTTGAACAATGACGGATGGCCCGACGTTGCCATCGCCAATGACACCTGGCCAAATTTCCTTTTCGAGAACAACCACGATGGTACATTCAACGATGTGTCGTTGATCTCCGGGCTCGCTGCA
>Ga0068855_100006296_pt1 | contig 14466 bp, 12 predicted proteins | sample KBSCornC52_FD_66592 | JGI IMG/M metagenome (GOLD analysis project Ga0068855, IMG submission 66592) | Corn rhizosphere microbial communities from Kellogg Biological Station, Michigan, USA - KBS Corn C5-2 | ecosystem: Host-associated > Plants > Roots > Rhizosphere > Soil ... | reverse complement strand
GAGCGCGTTCATCTGCTGGGCCAGCTCGGTGAGCTTCAGGCCGTCGTCGACGAAGAGGTTCTTCTTCACCGCGTCGCCGAGGTCCTTCAGCTTGAACAGCAGCCCGACCGACGCGACCTTGCGGAACGCCGCCGCCAGGAAGTACTGCTGGCGCCGGGTCCGGTCGAGGTCGCCATTGGGCAGGTTGTGCCGCTGCCGAACGAACTCCAGCGACTGGATCGGCCCCAGCGTGTGCTTGCCGGCGCTCATCTTGAACCCCGAACCGCCGTCGGAGCCGATGGATCGGTTGTACGCCGTGGTGTCGTTCACGTTGTGGCAGAGGTCGACGGTGATGCCGCCGAGGGCCTTGGCGATGTCGTAGAAGCCCATGAAGTTGACCTGGACGTAGTGGTCGATCGACAGGCCGGTCAGGTCCGACAGCGTCTGCACGAGCAGGTCGGCCCCGGCCGTCCGCTTGTCGTCGTAGCTGCCCGAAGCGTCGTTGTAGGCCAGCGCGTACGCCGCGTTGACCTTGTTCATCCCGTGGCCCGGGATCTTCACGTACGAGTCGCGCGGGATCGAGATCAGCGTCGCCTTCGAACCGTCCGCCGGCACGTGCACGATCATCATCGTGTCGGTGGCCATCGAGCCGTCGCCGCGCCCGACGTGTAGCCGGCGGACCTCGGTGTCGCTCATCTGCGACCGGTCGTCGATGCCGACCAGCAGGATGTTCTGGTCCTTGCCGTCGAAGTTGACCTCGCCGCCGGTCGGCGTGCTGCCGATGTGCGAAACCTTGCCGCGATGCACGCCCTTGTCGATGTTGCGGTAGGTCGCCCAGGCGTAGCCGGCCAGCAGCAGGCAGGCGGCCGAGAGGATCGCTCCGAGGGAGAGCGCGACCCGGACCGCCGACTTCCGGCCCGCGCCACCGGCCGACCGCCGCCCCCGCTGGCGGCTCGAGTGGCGGCCGCGCGGGTCGAGATGCGGCGGCAACGGCACGGACGGGTCCACGTTCGCGAGGGTACAAGCGCGGCCCGGGCGGCCCCGAGTGCCGGTCTGGCGCTTCTCAGGCGCGGTGGCGACCTCAGTCGATGCAGGGGATGCCGGTGTGCGCCGGTGCGGGCGGCGAACCGCTGCTCGCGGACGTCCCGGTGGCCGGGACCAGCCCGCGCACCTGCCGGCCGTCGGTGCCCAGGACGAGCGTCACCCGGGCGGCGTCCGGCGTCACGACCGCCTTCGCGTGCGGGACGGCCCGCAGGAGGGCCTTGGCCGCGGCCTCCTGCCCCGGCGGGTACTGCACCACGGTCGCCGGCGTGGTCGAGGGTGCGGAGTCGACGGTGTCGGTGTGGAACCCGAGCGCCCGCAGCGCGGCGGCGTTGCGGGCGGCCAACCGGGCGGTGTCGGTGCCGTTGAGGACGTCCACGGTGACCGTGCGGGGCGCGGCGGGCACGGCCTTCTTGAACGCCGCGTCGCCCTTGCCGGACAGCTGCTCGACGAAGGCCGGGATCGCGGCCCGGTTGACGGCGACGATGGAGGTGGCGACGCCGTCCGGATAGATCAGCTGCGGGCCGTTGTTGGGGATCGTCGCGAACGCGATCTTGCCGGCGGACAGCGACTCGAACTGCTGGGCCAGGGAGAGCAGGTCCAGCTGGGGGTCGGTGAGCAGCGAGCGGCTGACCGCCTTGAGCAGGTCGTGCAGTTTGAACGGGTTGAGCAGCGTGCCGGCCGAGGCGACCTTCTCGAAGGCGGCCCGCAGGAAGTACTGCTGGCGCTTGATGCGATCGAGGTCGCCGTGCGGCAGGCCGTGCCGCTGGCGCACGAACGCCAGCGCCTGCTTGCCCTTGATGACGGACACGCCCTTGGGCAGGTCGATGCCGGAGTAGCCGCTGCCGTACTCGTCCCGATCGGTGCTGGCGTTCTGCGCGGCGTTGAGGCAGACCTTCACCCCGCCGATCGCCTCGCTGATCCGGTAAAAGCCCAGCAGGCTGATCTGCACGTAGTGGTCGACGTGCAGGCCGGTGAGGGCGCTGATCGTCCGGATCGTCAGTTGGATGCCGGCGCTCTCGGCCTGCCGTTCCGAGCGGCCGGCCGACTTGGCCGCGGCGTACGCCTCCGGGTAGGCCGAGTTGAGCTTGCCCTTGCCGTGCCCGGGGATCGTCACCCACGAGTCGCGGGGGAAGGACACCAGCGTCGGGTGCGCGCCGCCGGTGGGGACGTGCAGCAGCATCATCGTGTCGGTGTTCGCCGTGGTCCTGTCGTGACCGGTGTGCAGCGCGTTGAGTTCGGCCCGGCTGGCGCCGGCGCGGGTGTCGTTGCCGATCAGCAGGATGTTCTGGGCCGATCCGTCCAGATCGCGCTGGCCGGCGGCGAGCGCGGGGACGGCTTCCCCGTGCGGCACGGAAGCCGTAAAGTCCTTGTAAGTTGCCCAGGCGACGCCGCTGCCGATGAGTACGGCGAAGGACACCAGCGCGCCGGTGGCCCGCAGCGCAACCGTGGCGGGGTACCCGAACATCGGCTCGAGGCTAGCCGCGGGGGGCGACTCGCCTTGGGAGGCGCACGGGGCGCACGAGGCGCATTGGGCGCATCGGGCCCACTGGCGTACGCGGGGGACTTCTGAGAAAGGAGTGGTCCTTGAGGCGCAACTGGCCTCATGGGACTTAGGCCCGTATCGTCGGCGTGTCGCCGCGAGAATGATCGAAACGAGTGGTAATGAACCCGACTTCCCGCCACTGCCCCGGCCGTCCACGCCGGCTGCTCACCGCCGGGGGCATCGCCCTGCTGGCCGCCGGCGCCACCGTCGCCCTCGGCATTCCGGCGGCCGGTGCCGCCGGCGTGGCCGTGACGGAGACCGTCGCGGTCGGGTCGGCGAAGACGCTCGCCATCCAGTTCCGCGGCAACGGCCACGGGCACGGGATGAGCCAGTACGGTGCGCGCGGCGCCGCCCGGGCCGGGCTCGCCTACCCCAAGATCCTCGCGTTCTACTACCCGGGCACGACGCTCACGACGCTGCCGCGGCGGATGATCCGGGTGAAGCTGACCGGCACCGGGCGGGCGACCACCATCGGCGTGACCAGTGGTCTGACGCTCACCGGCATCAGCGGCACCCTGCCCACGACCGGCATCGCGCGCTACCGGCTCGTCGCCGGCACCGGCACGACCGTCACCCTGCAGAAGCTGCCGGTCGCGACCGCCGGCACCACGCCGACCTGGACGACCGTGCGGACCGGGCTGGCGAATCGGGCCGAGTTCTTCCGGCACGGCCAGCCGATCCGGGTCTACGAGTCGGACGGCAGCACGACCTACTACGCCGGCCACCTGCGCGCGGTGCGCACGTCCACCGGCGTGTACACCGTGAACCGGCTGCTGCTCGACAAGTACGTCGCCGGCGTCGTCCCCTACGAGATGCCGGCGTCCTGGGAACGGGCTGCGCTCGACGCCCAGGCCGTCGCGGCCCGCACCTACGCGGCCAACGCGCTGCGCACCCCGAGCAGCAGCGAGTACGACATCTGCGCGACGACGATGTGCCAGGTCTACGGCGGGTATGCGCAGTACGACAGCCGCGGGAACCTGATCGCCGGCCAGGACGCGCTGCCGGCGACGGACACGGCCAACCAGATCCTGACCTACCGAGGCACCCCGGCCTTCACCCAGTTCGCGGCGTCCAACGGCGGCTGGACGGTCGCCGGCGGGCAGCCCTACCTGCCGGCGAAGAGCGACCCGTACGACACCCCGCAGCGCTCGCTCGATCCGTACATCGACGCCACCCAGCCGGTCTCGGTCGCGTCCGTGGCCCGCTACTTCGGGTTGGCCAAGGTGACGTCGATCAGCATCACCGCGCGCGACGGCCACGGCACCTGGCAGGGTCGCGTGCTGGGCGGTTCGGTCACCGGCCTCGACGCCAAGGGCGCGAAGAAGACCGTGCCGGCGGACGGGTTCGACTTCGCCGGTGCGTTCGGGCTGGGCACCACCTGGCTCAAGGTCGGCCTCGCCTGATCGGCCGGCGCGGGGCACGGCGGGGCGGACGTCGTCCCCACGTGCCAGCATGACCAGCGTGCCCGAGGTCGACGCCGTCATCCTGGTCGGAGGGCTGGGCACCCGCCTGCGCCCGCTGACGCTCTCCGCGCCCAAGCCGATGCTGCCGACCGCGGGCGTGCCGTTCCTGACGCACGTCATCTCCCGGATCCGCGAGGCCGGCATCCGGCACGTCGTGCTCGGCACCTCGTACCAGGCGGCCGTCTTCGAGGCGCACTTCGGCAACGGTGCGGAGCTCGGCGTCGAGCTCGAGTACGTCGTCGAGCACGAGCCGCTGGGCACCGGCGGCGGCATCCGCAACGTGGCCGACCGGCTGCGCGGTGACACCGTCCTGGTCTTCAACGGCGACAACCTCATCGGCGTCGACCTGACCAAGATGCTGGCCACGCACGCCGACGCGGACGCCGACGTCACGCTGTGCCTGCATCGGGTGGACGACCCCCGGGCCTACGGCTGCGTCCCCACCGACGCGGACGGCCGGGTCACCGCCTTCCTCGAGAAGGACCCGAACCCGGTCACCGACCAGATCAACGCCGGGCTCTACGCCTTCCGCCGCTCGGTGATCGACTCGATCCCGACCGGGCGAGCGGTGTCGGTCGAGCGGGAGACCTTCCCCGGGCTGCTGGCGGCCGGCGCGGTCGTCGTCGGCCACCTCAACGAGGGGTACTGGCGCGACTTCGGCACGCCGGGCGACTTCGTGACCGGCTCGGCCGACCTCGTCCGCGGCATCGCGCCGTCCCCGGCCGTGGCGGCGCCGGGGGAGCGGCTGCTGCTGCCCGGTTCCAGCGTCGACCCGGCGGCGCGGGTGACCGGCGGCTCCACGGTCGGTCGCGACGCGATCGTCGAGGCCGGCGCCGAGGTGGACGGCGCGGTGCTGTTCGACGGCGCCCGCATCGCCGCCGGTGCCGTCGTGCGCCGCTCGATCGTCGGCGCCGGTGCGGTCGTCGGCCCCGGCACCGTGCTCGTGGACGCGGTGATCGGTGACCGGGCGATGCTCGGTGCGAACCTCGAGCTGCGGTCCGGCGCGCGGGTCTGGCCCGGGGTCGAGCTGGCCGACGGCGCCGTGCGGTTCTCCAGCGACATCTGATGCAGCGCGTCTGGGCGGCCGGGCGCCCCGTTGACCTCGCCGCGACGCTCGGGCCGCTGCGCCGCGGCACGGGCGACCCCGCCCACCGCATCGACCCGACCGGCCGGTTCTGGTGGGCCGCGCGCACGCCGGACGGGCCGGGCACGATCGCGATCGCGGCGGCCGGGCCGTCCGTGACCGCCGAGGCGTGGGGCCCGGGCGCCGAGTGGCTGCTCGAGCGGCTGCCGGCGCTGCTCGGGTCGTCCGACGACTGGTCGGGGTTGGACGTGAGCGGCGTGCCGGTGCTGCAGCGGGTGCGGCGCTCGCGGCCGGGACTGCGGTTGCCGTGCACCGGCCTGGTGCTGGATGCCCTCGTGCCGGCGATCCTCGAGCAGAAGGTCACCGGCGAGGAGGCCCGCCGCTCGTGGCGGCTGCTGCTGCGCACGTACGGCGAGCCGGCTCCCGGCCCGTCCGGTGGGAGCGCGGCGGGGTTGCGGGTGCCGCTCGGACCGGCCGAGCTGCTGGCCGTCCCCACGTGGGACTGGCACCGCTTCGGCGTCGAGGGCAAGCGGCAGGCGGCGATCCGCGCAGCGGCGACGGTCGCGCGGCGGATGGAGGAGTGCGTCGAGCTCGCCCCGGACGCCGCGCTGGCCCGGCTGCTGGCCGTCCCGGGCATCGGCGTCTGGACGGCGGCCGAAACTGCGCAGCGGGCGCTCGGCCACCCCGACGCGGTGAGCGTCGGCGACTACCACCTCAAGAACGTGGTCGTGCACCTGCTCACCGGCGAGCCCCGCGGCACCGACGAACAGATGCTCGCCCTGCTCGCGCCGTGGACGGGCCAGCGGCAGCGCGTGATGCGGCTCGTCGAGCTGGCCGGCGTCGGCGCGCCGCGGTTCGGGCCGCGGTTCAATTACACCGACATCCGCGCCATCTGAGTTCTCCCGGTTCGTTCAGCCGGCCCGTCCAAGTTCGCCTTCCCCCTAGCGAGCGTTGCTTTTCGCGCCGAAAACCATCCGTAGCTAGGGGGAAGGCGACGACGTTGCGGTAGGGCGGCGGGACCAGAGGTACGGCCGGCCGGGTCGGACGGCCCGGCAAGTCATGACTTTGTCGGCTCGCCCCGAGTGAGCGGCTTGTCTAGTTTGGCGAGTGAAGGTGCATCGCAGCTCGCACCGGCGGCTTCTCCCCCGAGTGGCTCCGTGGCGAGGCGTCGGTGTTTGGGGGAACCACCGCTTCTCCTCCGGCTCGCGCGCTCCCCCGAGACGCGGCCGGAGGGGATGGCGGGGATCGCGTCAGGCGTAGGCGTCGAGGACGGCGTCAGCAAGCGCCGGCCAGGCCGCCCGCGCCCAGTCGCCGAAGTCCCGATCGGTGAGGACGACCAGGGCGAGCGAAACCTCCGGATCGACCCACAGCAGCGTGCCGCTCTGCCCGAAGTGGCCGAAGGTGGCCGGCGAGTTGTGGGCGCCGGTCCAGTGTGGCGACTTGCCGCCGCGGATCTCGAACCCGAGCCCCCAGTCGTTCGGGTCCTGGGCGCCGAAGCCGGGCAGCACGCCGCGCAGCCCCGGGTACTGCACCGTCGCCAGGTCGTCCCGCATCGGCCCGCTCAGCAGCCCGGTCGAGGACAGCAACTCGTGGGCGACCCGGGCCAGGTCGGCGACGGTCGACACGCCGTCCCGCGCCGGCGAGCCGGCCAAGGACGTCCCGGTCAACCCGAGCGGCCGCACCACCGCCTCGTCCAGGTACTGCGCGAACGGCATCCCGGCCGCGTCGGCGACCAGCGACCCCGCCCGCTCGATACCGACGTTCGAGTACACCCGCCGCGTCGCCGGCGGGAACGAGCGCAGCGGCTTCTCCGGCGCCAGCCCCGAGGCGTGCGCGAGCAGGTGCCGCAGCGTCGCGCCCGGCACGAGCTGCTCGTCGGCGGCGTCGTCGAGGGACACCGCCTCCTCCTCGACGGCGACCAACACCGCGAGCGCGGCGAGCGGCTTGGTCACCGACGCGAGCGGGAAGGGCCGTGCGAGGTCGCCCGAACTCGCCACCACGCCCGACGGCCCGACGACGGCCGCGGCGACGTTGGGCACCGGCCATCCGGCAACCGCGGCGAGCGGGCCGGCGTCCGGATCAGCCATCGCCGATGCGCAGCCGGGCCTGCTCGATCAGCTGCGGGATCTCCGGCGACGTCCCGGCCGGCAGGTCGTCCCACGAGAACCACCGCAGGTCGATCGACTCGGCGCTCTGCACCGGGTCGGCGCCGGCCGGCGCGAGCGCGAGGAACTGCACGTCGAAGTGCCGGGTCGCGATGCCGAGCGAGCAGGTGATCGGGTGCACGTCGAGCGCGAGCGGGGACGGGTCGAACGACAGCGAGCCGATGCCGCTCTCCTCGCGGGCCTCGCGGGCGGCGGCGTCCAGCAGCGTGCCGTCGCCCTCCTCGCAGTGCCCGCCCAGCTGCAGCCACATGCCCACCCGCGGGTGCAGGGTGAGCAGCACCGCCCGGCGGGACGGGTCGAGCACGAGCGCGCTCGCCGTGAGGTGGCCCGGCACGCACGATCGCCACATCGCATCGGGCCGGGCGGCGAGGAAGCCGAGGTAGGCCTCCTTCACCGTGCGGCTGCGGGGATCCTCGGCCGGCAGCTCGCTGACGACCCGGACGGCGTCCGCGTGCAACGGCGGTGGCTCGCCTAGCGCCGACTGCGCGTCGGCGCGGCCGAGCTCGAACGCCTCGGCCGTCCCGAGCCGGAACAGGTCGTGGCCGGGGCCGCGGCGCAGCGACTGGCTGCCGTGCCCGTCGTCGGCCAGCTTGCCGTCCGGGGCGAGGCCCCGCACGATCGCCACCGGGATCCCGCCCAGCTTGCCCTTGACCAGGTCGCCGGCGGCGGCGAGCTCGTCGGCGACCGCGACCCGTGTCAGGCCCAGCACGTTGCCGTACGCGTCGGACGCTCCGCGCGGGTCGGTCACCGCGGTCAGCCCGGCGACGCCCAGAGCGACGTCGGTGAGGCCGCCGCGCCAGGGACGGCCGGTGGTGTCGGAGACGACGACGCCGACGTGCACGCCGGCCTGCTCGAGGATCGCCTCGCGCAGCGACTCCGCCGAGGCGTCGGGGTCGACCGGCAGCAGCGCGAGCTCGGTGCGCGCGACGTTCGAGGCGTCCACGCCGGCGGCGGCCATCACGTAGCCGTGGCGGGTCTCGACGATGCGCATGCCTCCCCGGCGCGCGACCACTCGCACCGTCTCGGCGTCGATGGCGGCCTGCCGGGCCGCCTCCCGCGCCACCGGGTCGTCGTCGTCGAGGACGACCAGCCGGCCCTCCATCTTCGACACGACCTTGGACGTCACGACGACGACGTCGCCGTCGAGCAACTCGACCCGCTCGAGGATCATCGCGGCCAGGTCGTCGCCGGGGCGCACCTCGCCGATGCCGAGCACGGGGAAGATCTCCAGCCGCGGCGCGGCGTGATCGGGGTTGGTCATCCGAGCAGCTCCAGCGCGGCCCGCACCATCGCGGCGGTCGCGTCGTCGTCGGTCATCATCAGCGGGACGGCCTGCACGGCCACGCCGGGCACCGTGGCCTCGTCGCCCTCGGCGATCAGCCACGCGTCGAGCAGGCCGCCGTCCTTACGCGCGCCGTAGTGCCGTCCGACCCCTTCGGCGCTGACGTCGACGCCGATGGCCGGCAGGCACGCGTCGGCCATCCCGCGCACCGGCGCGCCGCCGATGATGGGCGAGACGCCGGCGACCTTGGCGGCGGAGTTGACGACGGCCTCGCGCAGCCCGGGCACGCCGAGGATCGTCCCGATCGACACGACCGGGTTGCTCGGTGCCAGCAGGACGACGTCGGCGGCGGTGATCGCGGCGAGCGCGGTGGGGGCCGCGTCGGCTTCCTCCACGCCGACCTGGACGAATCCTTCGGCCCGCAGTTTGGCCCGGTGCCGCACCCACCACTCCTGGAAGTGGATCGCGCGGCGGCGGCCGTCCAGCTCGACGATCACGTGCGTCTCGACGCGGTCGTCGGACATCGGCGCGAGCGTGACGCCGGGCTGCCAACGCGCGCACAGCGCCGCGGTCACGTCGGTCAGGGAGTAGCCGGCGTCCAGCATGCGGGTGCGAACGAGGTGGGTTGCGATGTCGAGGTCACCCAGCTGGAACCAGGTCGGCTCGGCGCCGTAGGCGGTGAGCTCCTCGCGGATGCGCCACGTCTCGCCCTCCCGGCCCCACCCGCGCGGCCCGTCGTGCACGCCGGCGAGGGTGTACATCACCGAGTCGAGGTCGGGGCAGATGCGCAGGCCGTGCAATGTGACGTCGTCGCCGGTGTTGACGACCGCGGTGATGTCGTCGTCCGGGCAGGCGGCCCGCACTCCGCGCAGGAACCGCGCGCCTCCGATGCCACCCGCCAAGACCGCAATCCGCACGCAGCCGAACCTACGTCATGCCGAGTTCGGCTTTGCGCCGGCGCAGCAAGGCGCCGACCTCGTGCATCGTGATCTCCCGCGCGCCCAGCTCGACCGCCCGCGCCCGCAGCGGCTCGGGCAGGTCGTGGTGCCAGCGCCAGGGATGGTCCTGGAAGTAGCGGTGCGGCACGCCGAGGGCGTCGGCCATGGCGTGCAGCTCGGCGCGGGTGTCGGCCAGCAGGTGGCAGAAGCGGGTGTGGCGCAGGCCGGCGTCCGGGTAGTCCCGGACCATGTCGACGTAGCAGGCCATGCCGGCGGCGGCCGCGCTAGCGCTTCGCGCCCACCAGCAGGCCGTCGCCGGCGGCGACCAGCGCGCTCACCAACCGGTCGTCGTCGCGGACGGCCCGCCCGAGGTCACGCAGGATCAGGGTGTCCGGGTCGCGCTGCGCCGCGTCGGCCACCCGGTCGTGCCACAGCGCGTTGTCGAAGGCCACGACGCCGCCGGGGCGCAGGAGCCGCAGCGCCTGCTCGAAGTACAGCGGGTACTCGGCCTTGTCGGCGTCCACGAACACCAGGTCGTACGCCTCGTCCCGCAGCCGGGGCAGCACCTCGGCCGCCGAGCCGTTGATCAGCCGGTAGCGGGACGGCGCGATGCCGGCCTCGCCGTACGACTCCTTGGCCGCACGCTGGTTCTCGCCCTCGACGTCGATCGTGGTGAGGATGCCGTCGGCGGCCATCCCGCCGAGCAGGTACAGCCCGGAGACGCCCGCGCCCGTCCCCACCTCGACGACGCTGCGCGCGCCGGTGGCCGCGGCCAGCACCCGCAGCAGCGCGCCGCCGGCCGGTCCGATGGGGACGCAGCCGAGCTCGCGGGCCCGGTCGCGGGCGGTGAGCAGGACGTCGTCCTCGGGGACGAACGACTCCGCGTAGGAGAGGCTGGCCGAGTTGAGCATCGCGTCCGGCATGCAGGCACCCTATCCGCGCGAGCGCCGCGCTCAGCGCATCGAATCCAGCAACAACGCGAGATCGTCGGCGGTCGTGAGCGGGTTCACGATCGCGAACCGGGTGCAGACCTGCCCGGCGTGCTTGGTCGGGGTGATGAAGCCGACCTGCTCGACCAGCAACCGGCTGCTCCAGCGGGCGTAGTCGTCGGCGTCCCAGCCGACGCGCTCGAACACCAGCACCGACAGTTCGGGCTCGGTCAGCAGCCGCACGTAGTCACGCTCGCGGATCAGCTCGGCGCCGGCGCGAGTCACCGTCAGCGTCCGCTCGATCGCGTCGGCGTAGGCGTCGGTGCCGTGCACCGCGAGGGAGAACCAGAACGGCAGGCCGCGGGCCCGGCGGGTCAGCTGGATCGCGAAGTCGGACGGGTTCCACTCGCCCTCGACGTTGACCGGGTCGAGGTAGCTGGCGTGCTGGGTGTGCGCGGCGCGGGCCTGCGCCGGATCACGGTAGATCAGCGCGCAGCAGTCGAACGGCGCGAACAGCCACTTGTGCGGGTCGACGATGAACGAGTCGGCCCGCTCGACGCCGGCGAACAGGTGCCGCACGCTCGGCGCGGCGAGCCCGGCGCCGCCGTACGCCCCGTCGACGTGCAGCCACCAGGCGTGGTCGGCGGCGACCTCGGCGATGCCGGCGATGTCGTCGACGATGCCCAGGTTGGTCGTGCCGGCGGTCGCGACGACGGCGAAGATCCCGTCCCGGACCTCGGCCGGCAGGGCGTCCACGGTCGCCCGCAGCGCGGCCCCGGTCATCCGGCCCCGCTCGTCCCCGGGGACCTCGACCGCGTCGGCGTCCATCACGACCCGCAGCGCGTGCTTGACCGACGAGTGGGTCTCGGCGGTGATGCACACGGCCCAGCGGGCCGGGCGCTGCCCGCCGCGGGCGTGCAGCGCGGCCTCCCGGGCGGCGACCAGCGCCGACAGGTTGCCGATCGTCCCGCCCTGGACGAACGCGCCCCCCGCCTCGGCCGGCAGCCCGGCGAGGTCGGCCAGCCAGCGCAGCGCCTGGTTCTCGGCGTACACGGCGCCGGAGCCCTCCAGCCACGAGCCGGAGTACACCGACGTGGCGCCGACGAGCATGTCGAACCCGGCCGCGGCCTTGGTCGGCGCGCTCGGGATGAACGACAGGTAGCGGCGGTGGTCGACCGACAGGCAGGCCGGCCCGAGCACGTCGGCCCACAGCCGCAACGCCTCTTCGCTGCCGATGCCCTTCGCGGTCACGGTGGCGCCGACTTCGGTCGCCAGCTCCTCCGGCGTCCGGGGCCAGTCGAGTGGCGCCTCCATCGCCAGCCGCTCGAGGCTCATTTCGGCCAGCGCACGGAGGGTGCGGTCGTCCTCCGGGGTGTAGGAGTGCACGAGCCAACAGGGTACGACCCTCCCCGATGGAACTCGGGAACGGGCAACGCTTCGCCGGCGTTTAGCTGACATACAGGTTGGGCTGGTTGTCTTGAGGACGTCACCGGCTCGACCCGTACTACCGAGAAGACGGATGTGAAGGCAATGACCGCCCCTTCGCCAGCCGCGGAGCAGACCACCGCGTGGGTGCCGCCCACGTGGGACGAGGTCGTGCGCGAGCACGCCGATCGCGTCTACCGCCTGGCTTTCCGGCTCGCCGGCAACCGGGCCGACGCCGAGGACCTCACGCAGGAAACCTTCGTCCGGGTCTTCAAATCGCTGGCCCAGTACGCCCCCGGGACGTTCGAGGGCTGGCTGCACCGCATCACGACCAACCTGTTCCTGGACATGGTCCGGCGCCGGCAGCGGATCCGCTTCGACGCGCTGCCCGAGGACGCCGGCGACCGGCTCGCCGGTAGCGACCCGGGCCCCGAGCAGGCCTACGACGAGCTGCACCTCGACCCGGAGATCCAGGCCGCGCTCGATGCGCTGCCGCCGGACTTCCGGGTGGCGGTCGTCCTCTGCGACCTCGAGCAGCTCTCCTACGAGGAGATCGCCGCGACCCTGGGCATCAAGGTCGGGACGGTCCGCTCCCGCATCCACCGCGGCCGGGTGCTCCTGCGCCAGGCGCTCGCCCACCGCGCGCCCGGAGTCCGTCCGGCCGAGCCCGCGCTGGAGGCAGCGGCGACATGAAGCCGCAGCACCTGTCCGACGAGGCCGTCGCGGCGTTCGCCGACGGCTTCCTCTCCGGGCACGCCCGCGAGCGGGCGGCGCGGCACCTGAACGACTGCGCCGAGTGCCGGCTGGCGGTGAAGGAGCAGCGGGAGGCCGCGGCCGTCCTGCGCACGGCACCGGCCCCGGCGCTGCCGACGAACCTGATGGACCGGCTGCGCACGCTGCCGATGACCACGCCGCTGCCGGCCCCCCCGATGGAGGCGATCGGCCCCGACGGCAGCGCCGTCCTGTCGACCTTCGCCCCGATGGCCGCGTTCGCGCCCACGCAGTCGGGCACCCGCTCGCGCGGCCGCACGTACCTCACCGCCGCGGTGCTGGCCGGGGTCACCGGCGCGCTGGTGGCCGGCGGCGCGGCGCTGTCCGCCGAGGACGACGCGTCCACGCCGGCCGTGCGGCCGGTGCACCACGTGCAGAGCGGTCCGGCCGGGCCGGCCGGTTCGGCGACCCTCGCGCCGGTGAACGTCTTCCACGGCGGGGTCCGGCCCTGACCGCACCGGCTCGGCACGGGTGCGCGCTCTGGGGCAGAGTGGGTAGGGAAGCTGGCGAAGTGCCGGCGGCGAAAGGTTGCGCAACGTGAGTGAGGACGAGCGTCCGCCGGACGACGCCTTCGCCCGCCCCGAGGGGGTGGACGGCCCGTTCGAGCCGTCCTTCCCGCCGCCGATCGCCCCGCTGGCCGCGCCGCCGGTGAGCCCGCAGGAGCAGGCCGTCTTCGGCCGCCCGCCCGGCGCGGAGGCGTTCGCGCCCTCGCCGGGGGAGCGGGTGCCGCCGCGGCCGTTCGAGCGGGCGCCGGTCCCGGCGCCGTTCGCCCAGGCCTTCGGCACGCCCTCGGACGCCGTCGACGGCTTCGCGCCGCAGCCGGGCACCCGGATCGATCCGGCCGGCCGCGCCCCGGAGTCGCCGTGGTGGAAGCCGGACGCCGCGCAGGACCCGTGGCGTGACCCGCAATCGCCGTACTGGCTCGGTCGTGGCGCGATCATGGTCTCCGGCCGGCCGGCCCAGCTGGACCCGGTCGAGGACGAGGAGCTCGACGAGACCCCGGTCGAGGCCGAGGAGGAGGAGCCGCCGCCGGACAACGTGCGGGCGGTGCGCTTCGGCCGGCGGGCGTTCGTCCTGCTCGTGGTCGGTGCGCTGCTGGCCGGCGGGATCGGCGGCGGTGTCGGCTGGTGGCTGACCCGCACCGCGCACGACTCGCTGCACCGGCCGGACGTCTCGATCGCGCAGGTGCGCACCCCGGCCAAGCGGGCGCCCGGGTCGGTGGCCGACGTCGCCCGCCGGGTGGGGCCGGCCGTGGTCTCCATCGCGGTGAAGTCGCCCGACGAGTTCGACATCGGCTCCGGCGTGGTCATTGACTCCGACGGGGACGTCCTCACCAACAACCACGTCGTGGCCGGCGCCGCCGACGGCAAGGGCGATATCGTCGTGACCTTCAGCGACGAGGCGACCGCCCGGGCCCGCATCGTCGGCCGTGACCCGGTCAGCGACCTCGCGGTGATCAAGGTGCCGAACGACCAGCTGACCGTGGCCCGGCTCGGCAACTCCGACGACCTCGCGGTGGGGGACCCGGTCATCGCGATCGGCTCGCCGCTCGGGCTGCAGGGGACGGTGACCGCCGGCATCGTCTCCGCCCTGAACCGGCCGGTCCACGCCGCGTCGGAAGACGGCTCGGCCGACGCCTACCTCGATGCGATCCAGACCGACGCCGCGATCAACCCGGGCAACTCCGGCGGCGCGCTGGTCAACGGCAGCGGGGCCGTGATCGGCATCAACTCGGCCGGCCGGTTCAGCGCGAGCGACGGGTCGGGCGGGCAGATCCCGATCAGCGGCATCGGGTACGCGATCCCGATCAACTACGCCCGGCAGATCGCGCTGGAGCTGATCC
>Ga0068855_100006294_pt1 | contig 14471 bp, 13 predicted proteins | sample KBSCornC52_FD_66592 | JGI IMG/M metagenome (GOLD analysis project Ga0068855, IMG submission 66592) | Corn rhizosphere microbial communities from Kellogg Biological Station, Michigan, USA - KBS Corn C5-2 | ecosystem: Host-associated > Plants > Roots > Rhizosphere > Soil ... | reverse complement strand
ATTTTGCTGCCAGACGACAATGTCATGGATGCCGTGGCGCGTGGGCTGTTTGGCGGCGATGTTCACCATTCCCCCGAGTTCCGGCGCGGCTTCCGCTAAAATCACCTTGTGCCCGCGCAAGGCTGCGACCCGCGCCGCCTCCATGCCGCCGACGCCGCCACCCACCACCAGCACCCTGCGCGGCGGATTGGCGGGTGTGAGCTTGTCGTCGCCGATGGTCTGCTCGAAGCCCACGGCCGGATTGACGGTGCACGCCATTTGCGCGGGGCCGCCGCCCATGGCCGCCATGATCCCGCCCACACAGCCCTGATTGCAGCCGATGCATGGCCGCACCTCGGTGCCCTTGCCGGCGAGATATTTTGCGACCAGATCGGGATCGGCGATGGTGCCGCGCGTGATGACCACCATGTCCGCATCCCCCTGGCGAATGACCAGATCGGCATCGTCAAGGGTGCGGAAACGTCCGGTGACGATCGTCGGCGTCTTCAGCTGGCGGGTGACCGGCACGCTGGTTTCCAGCTCATAGCCGACCGGTTCATGCATGCCGCCGATCATCTTGTAGTCGGTGGTATAGTTGCCGGCGGACACATCCACGAAATCGATGAGGTTCTGCGCCTCAAGCAATTTAACGGCCGCCGCCACATCATCGGGCGACAAACTGCCCGCTTGATAGTCGGGCGACACGCGCACGCCCACGACAAAATCCTTGGACACGGCAGCGCGAACGGCGGTGAGCGTTTCCATCATGAAACGCGCGCGATTTTCCAGGCTGCCGCCGTAGCGGTCGGTGCGTTTGTTCCAGGCAGGCGAGAGGAACTGATGCAGCAGATAACTGTGGGCGCAATGAATCTCGACGCCGTCGATGCCCCATTCCTCGCACAGCCGCGCCGCATTGGCGTAACTCGCAACGACGTCGTCGATCATGGCCTGAGTCATGGGGCGCGGCACGATATTCGCTTTGTGACTGGCGATATCCGAAGCCGACCAGGGAATGCCGTCGTCAATATTCGGCCCCTGGATTCCGCCATGCCAAAGTTGCTGAAAGATGCGCATGCCATAAGGTTTGCAAGCATCGACCAGTTTGCGTGTGCGCCAAGGGAGTTCCGGATCCCAGACATTGAGAAGACCGGCGCTGGAACGGTGGACGCCGGTGATCTCCATGATCGAAAGCGCAACGCCGCCGCGGGCGCGCGCCACATGATACGCGATCAGGTCGTCGCTCATGGTGCCTTTGCCGATGGCGGTGCCATGGGCCGAGCGCACGATGCGATTCTTCAGCTCGAGATTACCGATACGAAACGGCGTGTGAACGTGCGTGTACGGCATCCTGTCCTCCCGCTCCGGATAGCGGACCTACGCCCGCCATGCGCGGTCCTCATGTAAGAATGCGAGAGGAGTGTAACGGGATAGCCGCCGGCGGCAACGTCCAGCCACAGGCGTGAATGTCTATAGATGCACGAAAGCTGTTATCGGTGATCGAACGGGAGCAAGCTGCGGCGTACCGTCAGCGGGTGAGGAATTTCTCGATGAACGCATCGATCTCCGGCGCCTTCAGGCCCTTGGCCTTCAGGTCTTCGCGGATCGCGCGCACATCGACATTGGCATAATTGTGTGCGCTGGCCGGCTGGCTGGTCTTGCTCACGATCCGGAAGTCATATTCGCGCTGCGGGCTTTTGAAGACCTCGTAGTGCAGTTCCTGATCGATATCGTTGTTGGGCGTGAACGTCAGGATGCGCGGCTTCAGCTCATAGAGGCCCTTCGGTTCCACATCGGCGGCGGCGGCGATGATGAGTTCGTCGCCGACCTGGCAGGTGCGCGCAGCCGCGCCATTGAGCACGCAGCAGCGCGAACCGGCGGGGCCAAAGATCACATAGGTGGTGAGGCGCGCGCCGGAGTTCTTGTTCCAGATCTCCACGAACTCGGTCGGATAGAGACCGGCGCGGTCGCAATGTTCCGGATCGAGCGTGATGGAGCCATGGTAATGCAGATCGGCTCCTGTCACGCGCAGACCATGGAGCTTGGCGCGAATCACTCTCACAACGGCAACACCTAAAAAGAGGGCAGCGGGATTTTCCCCGGCGTTGGGGGCGACACCATAAGGTTTTTCCGTCCCAGGTAAAGCCCACCGCGGCCCCGGCTCTTGAATACCACCGGGACGGTCCGTAAGCTGCACGCCGGAGAACAATCAATGAACATAGCCTGGGGAAACGACCAGACGGGGGGCTTTAAGCCATGAGTGCCCCGGATTCGGGCGCCGGCGCGGCTGTGAGGGCCGGTCGCGGCGGGATTTTCGACGCCGAAGACCTGGAAGGGTTCGCCGCCAACCGGCCCGCCGTCAAGCCGGGCTATTTGCGCCAGGCCCCGGCCGCGGTCACCACCGCCGTGACCCGCGGCGTGTGCCGGTGGCTGGAGGATCAGGGGTTCGCGGCCCTGACGGAGTTCAAACTGGCCAACCGCCGTCGGGCCGACGTGGTGGGCCTGAGCGCCAAGGGCGCCATCCTCATGGTGGAAGTGAAAAGCACGCCGGAGGATTTTCGCGGCGATGCCAAATGGCTGGAGTACCTGCCCTACTGCGATGCCTTTGCCTTCGCCGTGCCGTCCCATTTCCCGTGGCAGATTCTGCCCGAACGCTGCGGCGTGATCATCGCCGATAACTATTCGGCCCTGGTGGTGCGCACGGCGCCCCATCACCCCGTGGCGAGCGCGCGACGCAAGGCGCTCACACTGCGCTTTGCCCTGGCGGCGGGGCAGCGTTTGCGCGGTATCGTTGATCCGCGCCTATAAAAAAGGTCAGCCGCAGTACAGGCCGACAATCCGCCCGTAGCTGTCCAGCTCCACATTCAAGCGCACCGGATTTTGTTCGGGGCTAATCCGTGCCTGCGGTGGAATGATGCGATAGGGCGCGGACAGATATTCCTCGCGCATGAATTTGCCTTCGTCGGGCGGGTTGGCACCGCGCGCAACAAAGATCATGCCCAGGGCCGGAACCAGCACATGGCCGCGGCAAGGCTTGAGCAATTCGGGCAGCACCGGCTGGCGGATCACTGGCGGCGGCGCCGCGGTTAAGGATTTGAGATCGAAGCCCTTGAAGAGGCCTTTGTGTTTGCTCGGCCCCGAGCTTGAACCCGAGTCCGGCGACGAACATCCTGCCACGGCTGCCGCGATCAAACCTGCTGCCAGGAAAGCCTTTGCCTTCATCAACTCCGCCCCGTACCACCCGTTTTCATGGCGGCGATGGTGGCCGTGGTGGAAAAACTCTCCACCAGATTGGCCAACACCACACGGCCCCCGTAGGACTCGACGAAATCGCCGCCGACCACGGCGGCGCGAGCGTAGTCGGATCCCTTCACCAGCACGTCGGGCCGCAACGCCTCAATCAAAGCTTGCGGTGTATCTTCGTCAAACACAACTACTAGATCGACGGACGCCATGGACGCCATGACCGTGGCGCGGGCGGCGGCGGTCTGGATTGGCCTGGTTTCACCCTTCAGCCGTTTCACCGAAGCGTCGCTGTTAAGGCCGACGATAAGGCGGTCGCAGGCGTGGCGGGCCTGATTGAGGAGCGAGATGTGGCCGGGATGAAGGAGATCGAAGCAGCCATTGGTGAAGCCGACCCGCAACGACTGGCGTCGCCACGCGTCGGCGCGCGCGGCAGCTGTGTCGCGATCAGCGATCTTCTGCTCGAAGCCGGCGATGCCCGCATGCACCAGGGCCGCGGAGATCTCGGCCACGGTCGCGACGGCCGTACCGCGGCGGCTGACCACAATACCGGCAGCCAGATTGGCGAGACGGGCTGCATCGGCCAGATGCGCGCCGCAGGCCAAGGCCATGGCGAACGTCGCCACCACCGTGTCGCCCGCACCGGTGACGTCGGCCACCTCGCGGCTTTCAACGGCGAGATGTTCCACCATATCGCCAACGAGACTCATGCCCTTGTCGGAGCGGGTGACGAGGATCGCGCCCGCCCCGGTGACCTGCCGCAGGGTACGCGCAGCATTGACCACCTCGGCGTCCGTATTGACGGGCAAGCCCGTCGCTTCAGCCAATTCCGAACGGTTGGGTGTGATGACGGTTGCACCGGCATAACGGGCATAGTCGTTGCCCTTGGGATCGACGATCACCGGTTTATGCGCGGCCCGCGCCGCTGCAATGACCGCAGCCGCCAGATCGCCGGTGAAGACACCCTTGGCATAATCGGACAGGATCACCGCGTCACAGTGCTCTAAATCCGCCAGCGCGGCACGGCGCAACTCGGCGGCATCAGCAGCAGACAAAGGCGCGATTGTTTCGCGATCGGCGCGCAGCAACTGATGCCCATCGTTGGAGAAGAAGCGGCCTTTGACTGTGGTTTCGCGTTCCTTTGAAACGCGGAGCGATACGGCGGCACCTTGGAGTTCGGATAACAACCGGCACGCCACGGTGCCCGCGCTATCGTCGCCCACGACCGACACAAACGACAGCACCGCACCCAGCGCCGTGAGATTGCGCGCCACGTTGCCCGCACCGCCCAAAGCCGCAGTCTCACGGTTGATGCGCACCACCGGCACGGGGGCTTCCGGCGAGATGCGTTTCACCTCACCATAGGTGAATTGATCCACCATGACGTCGCCCACGCACAGCACGCGCCGTCCGGCGAAATTGGACAGCAGCGCCATGAGGACTGCCGGATCGGAAGCGGTGGCGTTGTTCATAAGGCCTCGGTCAGACGGATCGGCGGCGTGATGTGCCCCAGAGGCACACAGCCCGCACCGCCGATCTTACGCCGCCATCTGCTGGCGGAAGTAGGAGATGGTTTGCCGCAGCCCGTCTTCCAAGGGAACCGTCGGTTCCCATCCCAGCACCTGACGCGCCTGGGTGATGTCGGGCTTACGGCGGGTGGGATCATCCTGCGGCAGCGGCTTGTTCACGAGCTTCGAACGGGAGCCGGTCATGGTGATGATCTTTTCCGCCAGTTCCCGGATAGTGCTTTCCACCGGGTTGCCCAGATTGATGGGGCCGGTTACGGCGTCGGGCGCTTCCATGAGCCGGATGAGGCCGTTGACCAAATCGTCCACAAAACAGAACGACCGGGTCTGATTGCCTTCGCCATAGATGGTGATGGGCTCGCCCTTGAGCGCCTGGACGATGAAATTGGATACCACGCGCCCGTCGTTGGCGAGCATGCGCGGCCCGTAGGTATTGAAGATTCGCGCCACCCGGATTCGCAGGGCGTGCTGGCGGTAATAATCGAAAAACAGGGTCTCGGCACAGCGCTTGCCTTCGTCATAACAGGCGCGCGGACCAATGGGATTTACATTGCCCCAATAACTCTCGACCTGAGGGTGAATAGCTGGATCTCCATAAACCTCGCTGGTTGAAGCCTGGAGGATTCGTGCCTTCGTCCGCTTGGCCAGGCCAAGCATGTTGATGGCCCCATGGACACTGGTCTTGGTGGTTTGGACCGGATCGAATTGATAATGAATTGGCGAGGCGGGGCAGGCGAGGTTGTATATTTCGTCTGTCTCAATGTAGAGGGGGAAGGTGACGTCATGGCGTATCAATTCGAAATTGGCGCGGCTGAACAGCGAAGCCACGTTAACCCGCCGTCCGGTGAAGAAATTGTCGACACACAGCACTTCATGGCCTGCGGCGACCAGGCGCTCGCACAGGTGTGAGCCGATAAAACCGGCGCCACCGGTGATAACAACGCGTTTCATGGAATCCCCTTCCTAACGCTCGCGCATGACTCGCCGCCGCAGCCCCGCGCCGACGCCCTATCGATACTAATTGTTAATCTTTTCCAAATGGTTACCATGTTACGATTGTCGCTGGAGCGAATTCGAAAAAGGAAGCGCTCCGGGGGGATGGATGATAACTCTCACGACCGGTGGTTACGGCCGTGGGCGCCCCCCGTCGCCGGCGCGCCACTGCAGGCGGATGGACCATGACGGACGCTGATTCGGAGAATCGACCCTGTTTTGCCGTGCCCGGATGGCCTGCCGTGGCTATGGATAATTAAGGCATCGGCACCATGAACCAGGGCGCAAAGGGATATCAGGAGAACCTGCTGGTCGACACGCTCGACCGCATGCGCCGCAATCCTGAAGGCCGCAAGGTCGTGCACCTGCGTCTATCGCAGATGCTGCCCCACAACCGCACGCCCGTTCGCCTGAAAATCCTTACGCGCATGTTCCGCTCGCTCGAAAGCGGACGCCAAATTCAAATCTTCACCATGACCGGCGGCGATCTGGTCGTGGTCGTCAACAGCGGCGCGCAACGCGACGTCCAGAACATCGTCCATCGTATCCGTACGCTGTTTGAATCCGATCCCATCACCATGCTTGACGGCGATCAGGACCGCTTCGCCCTGTGGTACGACTTGGCGCTCGACTCAGCGATGGCCATGCATGCCGCGCAGGAGCTGCGCACCGAAGCACAGAGCGCGGCACCGCGACCGAACACCATGCTCCCGCCCTTGACCCCGGTGATGCTGGACGACGTGCAGAAGAAACTGGCCTTCGCCAACATTGTGCCGTTCGTGCGCGATCAGCCGGTATTGAGCGTCAACCCGACCACCTACGAAGCCGCCATCGAATTCTACGAATTCTTCCTGTCGGTACAGGATCTGCAGCGCTCGGCTGCGCCCACCATCAATCTGTTGGGCGACCGCTGGCTGTTTCAGGACCTGAGCCGGACGATGGACCAGCGCATGCTGGAAACGGTGGTGCGCGCGCCCCATGCCCGGGAAGCCCCGGCACTGAGCCTGAACCTCAATCTGGAAAGCGTGATCACGCCCTCCTTCGCGACATTCCTGGAGCGCCTGGGAAATGGGCGCAAGGTGGTGATCGAAGTGCAGGCGGTGGACGTGTTCACCAACCTGTCGCTTTATTTGGACGTACAGGGCGCGTTGAAACAACAAGGTCACGCCATCCTGATCGACGGTCTGACCATCGGCACCCTGCGCCTGATCGATGTGACGCAGCTCAAGCCCGATTACGCAAAAGTCGCGTGGACGCCGGAGCTGGGTGAGGCGAGCGGCGGCGCCAGTGCGCAAATGTTGCAAAGCCTCGTTGGCAGTCTCGCGACGGGCAAAATGATTCTGTCCCGATGCGAATCGCCCGCGTCCTTGTCCTTCGGCTTGAAGACCGGCATCAGCCTGTTCCAGGGCCGCTTCCTCGACTCCCTCAAATCCGCGCGGCGCAAACCGGCGCAGCGGCCCGCAGGTTAGGTAACGTCAATGGCCGACGGCGCAGAAGCCACAACCGCCAATCCGCTGGGCAGCAGCCACGAAGCGCGGTTGCTTGAAGACCTGAAGCAACTGGATGCGGGCGCGCGTCACAAGGGCGCCATCCGCTTGCACCTGTCGCGTTTGCAGCCCGAACATCGGTCGACCCAGCATCTGCGCAACGCCGAAGTCGCATTCGAGGAATTGACGCGCAGCCGCGCAGCCTGGCTGTACCGTTTGCGCAACTCCGACCTGATTGTGATCTTCGAACGCGATCAGAGCGATATGGCCGAACGCGCCGTGATCAAGCTTCTGAAGCTGTGGGAGCGCGATCCGTTGATGGCGCGGTCCAAGACGGATGCGCGCAAAAACCGTCTGGCGAGCTGGTTCGACCTGGAAACGGATTACGACAAACTGCTGGCGTTCGCCCATCGGCAGGCGGCGTCGTCCGACACGATCCGCTCCAAGACGCTACAGCAGCTGATCATCGAGCGCGAACATAAGATCATTGATCCCGAACGCGGCCAGCCGTTGACGCCGCTGGAATTGTCGAAGGTGGAGGATTCGCTCGCGCGCGTGGACCTGTCCAGCTTCACCCGCCGCCAGGCGGTGTGCGCGTTCGTGGAGGGCGGTAAGGCGGAACTGGTGTTCACGGAGCTGTTCGTATCCATTGCCGACCTGCGCGAGACCCTGATGCCGCGCACGAACATGACCGGCAACCCGTGGCTGTTTCAGCGCCTGACCCAGACCCTGGACCGACGGGTCATGGCGCAGATCGCGCGGCGCGACGACCGCACACTGATGCGGGAAGCCTTCAGCATCAACCTCAATGTCCAGACGCTGCTGTCGGAAGAATTCATCGCCTTCGACGAGGACTTCGCGCCCACCAATAACGACGTCATTCTGGAGATGCGGCTGGAGGACATCTTCGCCGATCCGGAAAGCTTCACCTTTGCCCGCGACTTCGTCACGGAGCGCGGCTACCGCTTGTGCGTGGACGGCCTGACGCTGCAGACTTTCCGTTACGCCGATCCCGAGCGCCTGGGCGTGCACTACATGAAGCTGATGTGGACGCGCGATCTGGCGGGATGGATCGGCACCACCGTCGGGCAGGAAATGAAAGCCATGATCCGCGACCGGCGCAAGGGACGCACGATCCTGGCGCGGTGCGATTCGGAAGCCGCCATCCAGGTGGGCCAACAGCTGGGCATTACCCTGTTCCAGGGCCGTTATATCGACAGCCTGGTGCGCGGACGCTGATCTGCGCATGAACGCCGGGAATGCCGATGCGCCGCGCGGCACGGGTGACAGCGTCGCACCGGCCATCGCCATCACATCCCTGAGCAAGCACTTCGGCCTCCTGCGGGCGGTGGACGATATCGCCTTCACCGTGGCAACCGGTGAGATCGTCGGCCTGCTGGGCGGCAACGGCGCAGGCAAGACCACCACCATCATGATGTTGCTGGGTCTGCTGCTGCCGACCCGCGGCCAAGCGCGGGTATTGGGCCACGACATGGCGCGGGACCGGCATTTGGCGCTGCCGTTCATGAACTTCTCCTCGCCCTATGTGGACCTGCCGGGCGCATTGAGCGTGCGGGAGAACCTGACGGTCTATGGCCGCCTTTACGGCGTCGGGGACCTGAAGGAACGCATCGCGGCGTTGTCCGAGACTCTGCAATTGGAAGCCGTGCTGGACCGCGAGACCGGACAATTATCCGCCGGGCAGAAAACACGCGTGGCGCTGGCGAAGGCCCTGATCAACCGCCCGACCGTGCTGGTGCTGGATGAGCCGACGGCCTCGCTCGATCCCGACACGGGCGATTGGGTGCGGGGTATTCTGGTGTCATACGCGCGCGCGCAGAACGCCACCATATTTCTGGCCTCCCACAACATGACCGAAGTGGAACGGCTGTGCAGCTCGGTGCTGATCATGCGCGCGGGCAAGATCCATGAAACGGGGACGCCCGCCGCACTCGTCAGCCGTTACGGACGTAAGACCTTGGAGGAGGTGTTCCTGGACATCGCCCGCGGCAGCGATCGCGACGATGTGGTGCGCGCATGAGCCTGAGTCCGCACGCGTCCTTTTCGTGGCGGCGCGTGGGCGCACTGGCCATGCGGCATTTCTATCTGCTGCGACGCTCGCCCATCCGCATCATCGAACTGTTCTATTGGCCGTTCATGAACATGATCGTGTGGGGATTCATCACCGTGTATCTGCGCAGCGCGACCTTCGGCATGACCCAGGCGGCGGGATTGTTCCTGGGCGGCGTGATCCTATGGGAAGTGCTGATCCGCGCGCACCTGGGCGTGATGCTGTCGTTCATCGAGGAGCTTTATTCCCGTAACCTGGGCCATCTGTTCGTGAGCCCGCTGCGTCCGTGGGAAGCAATCGCCGCCTGCATGGTGGTGAGCTTCCTGCGCGCGGTGGTGGGCATCCTGCCGGCCGCGCTGCTGATGGCACCGTTGTTCGGTTACTCGATCTTCTCCATGGGACTGCCTTTAGCCGCGTTCTATATACTGCTGTCCCTGTTCGGTTTCGGGTTCGGCACGGCGATCATCGGCATCCTGATCCGCTGGGGCCTGTCGGCGGAAGGTTTCGCCTGGGCATCGCTGTTCGTCTTCATGCCGGTGGCGGGCGTCTACTATCCCATCTCCGCCCTGCCGGCGTGGCTGCAGCCCGTGAGCTGGTCCTTGCCCACGGCCTATGTCTTTGAAGGCATGCGCGCCTTGGTCCTTACCGGAATTGTAAGGTTCGATTACATGGCGATGGCATTAGGATTGGACATTGTCATCCTTGTCCTGGGCTTCGCCTTGTTCATGTGGATGTTTCACATTGCCCGGGTCCGGGGCTTGTTGCTAAATGCGGGCCAGTAAGTTCGCCGATAAACCGGTCTATAAACCGATGGGCGCGCCACAGAAGTGACGCAGTTCGCCGCCATCATTGCGTGGTCCGCTCCACGAGCGGCGTGAATTCAAACGGAGCTTCCGCATGACATCTCTCCAGCTTCCCCGGTCTCGCCGGTCCAGTTTTGCTCTCGCTTTGATGGCGCTCGTCGCCTGGACCGTGCCGGCGCACTTCACGCCGGCCCATGCCGATGCGGTACTGAACGCCCGTCACGTCATGGAGGAAGCCGGCATTACCGTCGATCGCCTGCGGGAAGAAACGCAGAAGTCCGGCGAGATGGATCGGCTACTGAAGGAGGCGAAAGGCGTGCTCATCGTCCCGTCCTTCTACAAGGCGGGATTCATCATCGGCGGCGCTTATGGCGACGGTGTGCTGCTGACGCGCCGCCCCGACGGCTCCTATGGCGATCCTGCTTTCTACCGTATGACCGCCGGATCGTTGGGACTGCAGATCGGGATTCAATCCGCTGAGATCGTATTCGTGATCCTGACGGAGAAGGGGTTGTCGGCGGTGTTGACCGACGAATTCAAGATGGGCGCCAACGCCGGCATCGCCGTGGGCTCCATCGGCGCGGGGGCGGAAGCGGCGACCACCACGCACGTCGGCCAGGACATCGTCGCCTATTCCAAGAACGCGGGCCTGTTCGTGGGCGGCGCATTGGAAGGTGCCGCAATCAAGCCGCGCAAGGACTGGAACGCCGCCGTGTACGGCGTCGGCAACGACGACCCGCGCGCCATCATCCAGCGCAGCGGGCTGCGCGCCGCGCAAAACCTGAAGGACGTGCTGTCCCACTACAACGGTGCGGCTGCGCCCACCGATACGGCAGACATGCCGGAGTCGCAACCGGCGGCACCGGATGAGTCGCGGCCGGCGCCGATCTCGTCACCGGTACAGCCAGAATCCGTGGGTAGATAGAACGCGCTAGAAGCCCGTTCCGGCGAACGTGCTCGCTCCGGCCTGAACCAGGACCGGGCCGTCCCGCGTCACCTGCATGATGGCAAAGCTGCGCTGAGAAAGGCCGTTCGGCAGAAAACGGAAAATCCCGTCCACGCCGGAAAAGCCGCTGGGCGACGTCAGCGTATCCACCGCGAACGGGCGCGCCATACCGCTGCGCGCCAGGGCCGCCGCCAAAGCCACGGCATCATAGCCATGGGATGCGATGGTCGGCGGCGCATGGCCGTAAAGATCGCGATAGCGGGCGATGAACTTCTGGTTCCCTTCAGGCGACGGCGCCGGATACATACCGCCGACCATGGCCGCCTCCTGACCCAGATTGGGTGTGTTCCACAGCAGCGTGCCCAGCAGTTGCACCTTGTTGGGATCCACGTCGTAATAGGGCAGGAGCGTCGCGGCGCGGGTCAGGCGCGTTCCCTGATCGGGCAGCAGGATGGCGTCGAAATCCACATCGCCCGTGGCTTCGGTCTGCGCCAAATTCTTCAGGGCCTGCACGGACGCGTCGTCGGTCTTGCCCGCCAGCTTCGCTTTCTGCACCGCCAGGGCGCGCTTGCGCTGATCGAAGTCGGTGATCTCCTTCACCACCTGTTCCAGATTGGAACCGTCGGGCGCGTACATGCCCACACGGCTGATCTGACCGCCTTGCACCGGGACGATGGTGCGGAACGCATCCACCACCGCTTGGCCATAGGCGGAGTCCGGCGCCAGCACCGCAAAGCGCGTATGACCCTGGGAGCGGGCAAAGGTGACGATCTCGCGCACCTGTTCCTGCACCAGGAAACCCAGCACGAAGACATTTCCGCCGGCCACGGACGGATCGGTGGAGAAGGTGACGATGTTGACACCGTCGGCCGCCGCGGGCCCGGCAGCAGCCTTGGCGTCGGCGGCGAACACCGGCCCGAGAATCAACTGCGCGCCTTCCGACACGGCTTTCATGGCGGCGGCAGCCGTTTCCGGAGGCGTGCCGTTGGTGTTGTAGACCTGCAGCACCAGATGGGAATCGCCGATGTCGAACAGCGCCATTTCGGCGGCATCGAGCAAAGCTTCACCGGTGTTGGCGGAGGGTCCGCTCAAGGGCAGCAGGAGCGCCACCCGCGACAGACCAGCGGTGGTGACGGCCGCGCCTGGGGCAGCGGGCGTCGGGACAAGTTCTTGGTTCTTGGGGACGCCGCTGGGCGCTTTGGCCGCCGGCACGGTGGTGCGCATGGGCGCGCCCGCTTTAGGCGCCTGCGGTGCTTCGGTGGTAGCGCATGAAGCCAACGCGACGGCAACGCCGGCAACGGCTACAATGGCCGCTGTTTTAAACGCTCCGCGCAGGTTCCGTGACCAAACCACCATCTTCCTCCGTGCCGCGCCATTCGCCGCAAGTCGGCACGCGCCCTCAACCTAACGTCGAGCCCCCCTTAAGTAAATCGGGCGATGACCCCGACGACACGCCGGCGGCGAAAGCTTTGACGGCGGGGTTGTATGTGGTGGCGACCCCCATCGGCAACCTCGAGGATATGTCGGCGCGCGCCATTACCACCTTGCGCGCCGCCGATGTGATTGCCTGCGAGGACACGCGGGTCACCGCCGTCCTGCTGCGGCGGTTCGGCATCACCACATCCATGACGCCCTATCACGATCACAATGCCGAACGGGTGCGGCCCATGCTGCTGCGACGTTTGAGCGCAGGCGAGCGGGTGGCGCTGGTGAGCGATGCCGGCACGCCGCTGCTGTCCGATCCCGGCTATCGTCTGGTGCAAGCATGTGCCGAGGCCAACATCCCCGTGGTGCCCGTGCCCGGACCTTCCGCGCTGTTGGCCGCGCTCGTGACCGCAGCCCTGCCCACGGACCGCGTCCTGTTCGCGGGCTTCCTGCCGCCCAAGAGCGCGGCGCGCTGCACGGCATTGGCGGAGTTCGTGACCCTGAAAGCCACGCTGGTGTTCTATGAGTCGGCGCAGCGGCTGGATGAAAGCCTGCGCGACATGGCGCGGGTGTTGGGTGCGCGCCCGGCAGCGGTGTGCCGGGAGCTGACAAAACGCTACGAGGAAATTCGGCGCGGCAATCTCGATCAGCTCGCCGCCCACTATGCGGAAGCCGGCGCACCCAAAGGCGAGATCGTGATTGTGGTGGGCGGCGCATCCGATGCCATCGCAATTGTAAGTGAAGCGGATATCGACGCTGCTTTGCGCGCAGCGCTAACGACCAACAGCGTGCGCGACGCCGCCGCTCTTGTGGCCCTGGAGTTGGCGCAGCCGAAACGTCAAGTCTATGCCCGCGCCTTGATACTCGTTCGCGAAACCGACAAGGCACCATGAGCGCTATCCGTCGCAGCACACGACGCGATGCGGAGCGGTGGGGGCGCACGGCCGAGCTGCTGTGCGTGAGACGCCTGCGCCTGACGGGCTGGCGCATTCTGTCGCGGCGTCTTACGGGCAAACGCGGCGCCGGCGTCGGCGAGATCGACATCATCGCACGGCGGGGCAAGGTGCTGGCTTTCATCGAAGTCAAGGCCCGCGCCGCACGCGATCAGGGGTTGGCCGCCGTTACCCATACGCAACAGCGACGCCTCGCGCGCGCCGCGGCGGCTTTCCTCGCGCGTCGCGACGATCTGGCGCGGCTTGACGTGCGGTTCGACGTCATGGTGGTGGGGCCTGGATTACTGCCATTTCATCTTGCGGATGCCTGGCGGCCCACATCCTGACTCATACGGGATCGATCAGATTGGAATCCGTCAGCGGATAGCGTACACGTCAAGGCGTGGACACAAGCCCGGAGAACACTACCCACACGGGCGACCTATTCAGGTGCGCGGCACATTGGCAGCGAACGACGCAAGCAGCGACAGGATTCCCGGCGCGAACAAGGTTGCGTTCAGCCGGCTGGAGAAGATCGCCGCCCAGCCCGACGACGCCATCGACGTGGCGGAGGCCGCGCTGGTGCTCGCCTCGTTCGATCATCCCGCCACGGACCTGGAGATCTATCGCGACCATTTGCGCGAGATGGCCGAGACGGTGGCGCAGAAGGCGGACGAACTGACCGACCGGGAGAACGCGGGGCCTGAGGAGTTGGCCAGCATCCTCACCGCCGTCATCGCCGATCATTTCCGGTATCGCGGCGACGAAGAGACCTACGACGACCTGGACAACGCCAACCTCATGCGCGTCATCGAACGGCGCAAGGGCCTGCCGGTGGCGCTGGGCATCCTTTATCTATCCACCGCCCGCGCGCAAGGATGGGCCGCCTACGGCCTGAATTTTCCTGGCCACTTCCTGATCCGCATCGAAAGCCGCGACGGCCGCCGCGTCATCATCGATCCATTCCATGAGGGCCGGGTGTTGGAAACGCCGGCCCTGCGCGAGCTGTTGAAGGTGGTGGCGGGCCAGGGCGTGGAGCTGGAGGCGACCCATTATAAGGCCGTGTCCA